>Ga0182749_1001175_pt1 | contig 21264 bp, 19 predicted proteins | sample eDN3rd37CKraftMG_FD_128875 | JGI IMG/M metagenome (GOLD analysis project Ga0182749, IMG submission 128875) | Enriched Miracle-Growth compost microbial communities from Emeryville, California, USA - eDNA 3rd pass 37_C Kraft MG (version 2) (version 2) ...
ATGCATCCTCTTCGCACCGGCCACTATGTGCAAGGTCCGGGTCGAATTCGGAGACTGCGAATATACGGAGGAAGGCTGGCATCCGCTGGTCTCCAATCTTCGGATCGCAAATGCCCATATCCCCGAGACGATCGTTTCCTGTTGTGAAGGATTGCGATTGAGCGATCTCGTGGAGCCGCCGTTCGAGGCTTTGGCGACCGCGGACCCGCTCATCCTGGCGATCCGTAACGCTCCCGACGGACGCTCGGTCTCGATCAGCCTCGCCAATGCATGGTCTACGCTCGCACCAATCCCGAACGATATCATGGCGGGCTTCGGGCTCGATCCGCAGACTGATCTTGGCGACATACCTTGGCTCACACGGGACCCCATCGCAACATTCGAAAGCATGATGTCGGCCGACAGACTGGCATTCATACTTTTCACGCCGGAGGACAAGTTCTTCGTCAAGCTCGGAGAAGAGCGCAGTCGGTTAGCGAAAGGGCTTCCGCCTCTCTACGAAGGCGGCCCCCTATCCAGGCTCATCGGTGAATCTGTCATCTGAAAGCGAGCTCATACAGCCGAAGGGTTGATCGTCGCGGGCGACCTGACTCCCGTTCGCATCTATCAAAGGTGCGTCTTGCGCGCTTGCGGTCAAGTTGCTGCCCCTCCCGATATCATTTCCTGTCTTCGGTCCCATGGACCAATGCCGCCAGGATCGGGTCAGCAATCACGAGCGGGCGTTCGTCACGTGGCAAATCCGAATAGCCTGGATGATCACGGAACACGCGGGAACCTCCGCTGATCCCGCGCTCAATGCGCGACAGCTGCGCCGCGGACAATCCGCATTCCTTCGCAAGCCCACGCAGCGATTTCCCGCGCGCTCGGCGCGCCTCCAATATCGACCGCCCTGCCTCGAACATTCGGTCCTTTCGGATCGACGATGGCGCATCAGCCGCATCGCGAAAGCCGTCGTCGCGCAATGCTACATCATCCCATTGAAGACCAAGTACGTCGAGCAATGCCTGCACATTCTCGAGCTTCGGTCTCACGCGGCAGCTTTCGATCCGTGACAGCGAGGCGTGGGCGATGCCGGCATCATGCGCGACAACATCCTGCTTCAGGTACTGCCGTCTCCGTGCCGATTTCAGGATATTCCCCGCGTCCGGGCGGAGATCCGAAAAGCCCGGCGGAAGCCGATGCACGGATGAATGCGCAGGCAACAACTGGCGCCTCACAAAAAGTTGACGTTGTTGCATATCGTCGTGAGCGTCGTCCCACAACCCCGCGTGAAGCGGAGCAGACGCACGCTTGATGTCACACAAGATGGGTCGGGGGCTCATGCTGCCCTCGTCTCGCTCGTGCGGCTGCTGCTGCTGCTGGGCATCAGACCAACACACCGACCTTCCAACAAATGAGAGCAGGAGACTATCATGACGACATCCGACGGCCGCCTGGTGGCTCCGCCGACCTATGAGGATGCCGGCGGGGCACTCGACCGATTGATCGGTCACGCCCGGGGAGATCACGGCGGTGCCCGGCGCATCGTGGATTTTCTTTTCGCCTGGTGGAACGGCCCGGACCTCGGTCACTTTCCGGTCATGCATCTCGTCAACGTGGATCGGGCGATCGCCAGAGACATGATCCTGATCATGACCTATCTGGCCGAAACCGACGTATGGTATGCTGACGCCTGGGGCCGACGCGCTGATATGGAAGGCCTGATCGACCGGTGGCGCGACGCTCCGTCCTGATCCCGCTTATCGCATCTGGCCGAACCGACCGGCTCGGATTTAGGGAAGGGCGCTCCTTACGGGCAAGATCGGGGAACCCTTGCCACGCGCATTCGGGCGATTTCCCGACTCGTTCGCCGACGCTATACTGGCTCCATATCACCCCCGCTTTCGAGGACATCCTGACCCGGATACAGTGCCCAGTCTGCGGAAGCACGATCACGGCCTCATGTCATCAGATCATGTTCCATCGCATCGCCGCCTGCTGCTGCGGAACTGTCATCCGGCTTGACGAGGGGACGCCGTCGGCGCTGGCTTGCAAGACAGAAACAGCGGTGGCAAAAATGGACTGACCGCGATCCTCACGGATTTCGCATGCCGCCAGATGCTGATCCACTGACACCGGATCTCGAGGCGGATCCCGCAGCGATGAAAAAGCTGATCGCGCGGTCGGCGGCTATTTGATTTGGGAACTCGCTTGGAGCGGCATGGGAGTTCGCTCGGCATCGTCGTCTTCCGGCTTGGCGCGCGATCGATCTGTCAGTGGTCAAGGCGCCGGTATTGTATCGAACTGCGGTCATGCACGCCCGCGCTTGTAGAGGGCGGATTCCACCAGCCTGTTCAAAGCCCACGCCGCCGAGCGGGCCTTCAACGCCCCCTCGAAGCCATGCCTGGCTTTGGGTCATTTGTTCAACTTGGTATCCGCGCTTTTCTAGCGTGCACCTGGCGAAGCTTCCAACGTAGCCAGGTGACAACGGGCTTTTGCTCCTCTTCGAGCGTTTGTGCTTGCGGATGTGCTATTCGATGTGCGAACTGGGCGTCGCAGCTGCGGTTCGCGCAGCGCGAGGCGCAGATTTCTGCCAATTTTTACGGGTTACGCCACTGGGAGTTAGGAGAGACGGTCGAATCCTCTCTCCCCGACCATTTTCAACTTGCGGAAATCGCTGGGAAGCCGGGCCATCGAAAGATGGCCGGCTGGCCCGGCGCCGTCTTTCGCGCGTCGTCGATGATATGGCCCGGATGCCGGGGAAATCAGGGGGAAAGCGCGGCTTCCGGCGCGCCGCGCGCCACGGCGGCATCGAACAAGGTGCCGATCTCTGCGCGCTTCGCCAGCAGGTCGGCGAGGGTGTAGCCGTCCAGCACCGCCATGAAGGCGCCGAGCGCCTCACGAAGCGCGCCGGTGAGGCCGCATGCCGGCGCAATGACGCAGCTTCCGCAATCGACGAGGTCGAACCCTTCCTCGGTATGCCGCACCACGGCGCCCACGTTGATCCCGTCGGCCGCGCGGCCCAGCCTGATGCCGCCGAAACGGCCCCGCACGCTGGTGATGTAGCCCGCATTGGCGAGGTCGTTGACCACCTTCATCAGATGGTTCTGCGAGATGCCGTAAGCGCGCGCGATCTCGCCGATCGAGCACAGCCGCTCGGGCCGCGCGCCGAGATAGAACAGCACCCGCATCGCATAATCGGTGTAGCGCGTCAGGCGCATCGCATCTCCCGGCAGGGCCACGGGCCCTTGCTCCAATTTATATGCATTGTGCCCGCATCTTTCAAATCAGGGGATGCGCGCCGCTTCAGCCGGTGGCGCCGCGCTGCTGCTCGCGTTTGCGCTCCCGGGCGTCGCGCGCCTCTTCCTTGCGGAGCTGGCGGCCGCGTTTGCGGTCGGCCTCGGCCTGGCTGGTGGTGAGCTTGTCATAGCCATAGGCGCCCGCGCGGACGGGCAGGGTGGCGACGTTGACGGCGGTGCGCGCCACGCATCCGGCGAGCAGCAGGGCGACGAAGGGCGCAAGAAAAGGGACGGCGGCGATCCGCATGGCCGGCCTTATGCCATTTCGCTCGCGCGGCTGGAAGGCGGCAGCGGTTCGCGCGGGCTCATATCCTCGCCGCGCAGCGCCGCCGCCAGCCGGTCGCGGTCCAGCCCCTTTTCCCATGCCGACACTACGATGGTGGCCACCGCATTGCCGACGAAATTGGTGAGCGAGCGGCATTCGCTCATGAAGCGGTCCACCCCCAGGATCAGCGCCATCCCCGCGACCGGGACCGACGGCACGATCGACAGCGTCGCCGCCAGCGTGATGAAGCCCGATCCGGTGACGCCGGCCGCGCCCTTGGAACTCAGCATGGCGACGAGGAGGAGCAGAATCTGCTGCCCCATCGAAAGATGCACGTCGGTCGCCTGCGCGATGAACAGGGCGGCAAGCGTCATGTAGATATTGGTGCCGTCGAGGTTGAACGAATAGCCGGTGGGCACGACCAGCCCGACGATCGTCTTGCGGCAGCCGGCGCGCTCCATCTTCTCCATGAGGCTGGGGAGCGCCGCCTCGGACGAGGAGGTGCCTAGCACGAGCAGCAGCTCGTCCTTCAGGTAGCGGATCAGCGCGAGGATCGAGAAGCCGGCGAGCCGCGCCGTCGCGCCCAGCACGACCAGCACGAAAATGATCGAGGTGAGATAGAAGGTGGCGACAAGCCCCGCGAGGTTCGCGAGCACGCCGACGCCATATTGCCCCACGGTGAAGGCGATCGCGCCGAACGCGCCGACGGGCGCCGCCTTCATCAATATGGCGACGAGGCGGAACACCGCCTGCCCGGCCGATTCCAGCACCGCGAGCAGGGGCGCGCCCCGCTCGCCGATCAAGGCGAGGGCGACGCCGAACAGCACCGCGACCAGCAACGTCTGGAGGATGTCGCCGCCGACCAGCGCGCCGGGGAGCGTCGTCGGGATGATCGCGAGCAGGAAGCCGGTGACGGTCGTGTCGTGCGCATGGGCGGCGTAATCGGCGACCTTCGCCGCGTCGAGTGTCGCCGGATCGATATGCAGCCCGGCGCCCGGCCGCAGCAGATTCGCGACGATCAGGCCCACCGCCAGCGCCAGGGTGGAGAAGAAGAGGAAATAGGCGAACGCCTTGGCCACCACCCGGCCCACCGTGCCCAGCTCGCGCATTCCCGCGATGCCGGTGACGATCGTCAGGAAGATCACCGGTGCGATGATCATCTTGACCAGCTTGATGAAGCCGTCGCCCAGCGGCTTCAGCGCGACGCCCAGCGCGGGCGCGAAATGGCCGAGCAGCGCGCCGATCAGGATGGCGACCAGCACCTGGACGTAAAGGTGGCGGTAGAGCGGCACGGGACGGGCGGTCCCTTCGGCGGGCTGGATCGTTTCGACGGCGTGCATGGAATCCTCGTGGGCGCGACGCATAGTAGATCAGCACGGCGAAAGGGAGGAGCCCCCGCAAATGGCGGCATTGAGCCATTTTCATTTGACCCGGCGGCGAACAACGCGCAGGAGCGGCGCCGACCGGCGCGTGGCGCCGGTTTCAAGAGAGTCATGAAAAAGATGCCAAGCGACAGTAGTCGAATGCACGCGCCGCATGGGGCGCCCGCCGCGGACTGATCGCTTCAGTCCCGCCTCGGGCGCGCCGTGCGGCGGATGTCGAGGTGGGATATGCAGACACTACCCCTGATCGCGCGAAGCGTGCGCCCGGTCTCGCGCCTCTGGCGCGACACGCCGGCGCCGAGCTGGGCCGACGCGATCGCGTTCCTGATCCTGGCCGGCGTCGCGATCCTCGTGATCAGCGGCGCGGACGGGATCGCGCAGCCGCTCGCGCGGTTGCAGCTCAGCCCGGTGACGCTCGATCCGGCGAACCTGCCGGTCTATGCGCTGCGCACGACGCTGCGGATGTTCGCGGCGCTGTTCGCCTCGCTCGCCTTCACCTTCCTCGTGGCGACGCTCGCGGCCAAGAGCCGACGCGCCGGGCTGGTGATCGTGCCCGCGCTCGACATCCTCCAGTCGGTGCCGATCCTGGGCTTCCTGACCTTCACCGTCACCTTGTTCATGGGGCTGTTCCCCGGCCGCCAGATCGGCGTGGAGCTGGCCGCGATCTTCGCCATCTTCACCAGCCAGGCGTGGAACATGGCGTTCAGCTTCTACCAGTCGCTGCGCACCATCCCGTCCGATCTCGACGAGGTGTCGCGCGGCTTCGGCCTGTCGCCGGCGCGGCGCTTCTTCCGGCTGGAGCTGCCCTTCGCCACCCCCGCTCTGGTGTGGAACACGATGATGTCGATGTCCGGCGGCTGGTTCTTCGTCGTCGCGGCGGAGGCGATCAGCGTCGGCGACACGCGGATCATGCTGCCCGGCATCGGATCGTGGCTGGCGTTGGCGATCGACCGGGAGGATTTCCGCGCGATCGGCTGGGCGGTGGCGGCGATGGCGGTGGTGATCCTGCTCTACGACCAGTTCGTATTCCGCCCCGTCGTCGCCTGGGCGGACCGTTTCCGCTTCGAGCAGACCGCGTCCGCCGACCGGCCGCGCTCCTGGGTCTATGACCTGTTCCGCCGCACGCGGCTGCTGCCTTCGCTGGTGCGCCCGGTGATCGTCGCGATCGGGCGGCTGGCGCTGATCGGCGGGCGCAAGGTCGCCCGCCCGCGCCCGGCCCGCACGGGCGGGGAGGCGCGGGCGCCCGTGCTGTGGATCCTGCTGGTGACGGCGATGGCGCTGGGCGCGGCGTGGCTCGTCTGGCGATACGTCTCGCGCAATCTGGAGGCCGGCGACATCGCGATGGCGCTCGGGCTGGGGCTGGTGACGCTGGTGCGCGTGATGGTGCTGATCGCGCTGGCGAGCCTGATCTGGGTGCCGATCGGGGTCTGGATCGGGCTGCGTCCCGCCTGGGCGGAGCGGCTCCAGCCGGTGGCGCAGTTCCTCGCCGCCTTCCCGGCCAACGTGCTGTTTCCCTTCGCGGTGATGGCGATCGTCCACTGGAAGCTGTCGCCCGACATATGGCTGTCGCCGCTGATGGTGCTGGGCACCCAATGGTATATCCTGTTCAACGTCATCGCCGGCGCGAGCGCGATCCCCAACGACCTGCGCGAGGCGGCGGGCATGTTCGGGGTGAAGCGCTGGCTGTGGTGGCGCACCGTCGGCCTGCCGGGGATATTCCCTTATTATGTCACCGGCGCGCTCACCGCGAGCGGGGGATCGTGGAACGCCTCGATCGTCGCGGAGGTGGTGAGCTGGGGCCGGCAGCGGCTGGAGGCGACGGGGCTCGGCGCCTATATCGCGGACGCGACGGCGCGGGGCGATTATCCGCGCGTCATGCTGGGGATCGCGGTGATGTCGCTGTTCGTCATCAGCGTCAACCGGCTGCTCTGGCGGCCGCTCTACACCTTTTCCGAACGCCGCCTGCGGCTCGCCTGACCGGCAAGATCAAGGAGCCACGAGAGATGCTCACCGTCGCCAACCGCCCGCTCGTCACCGTCGAGGGACTGAGCCACCATTATGGCAAGGGGCATGGCAGCCAGATGCTGGTGCTCGACAAGGTCGACCTGACCCTGCGCGAGAATGAGGTGGTCGGCCTGCTCGGCCGTTCGGGATCGGGCAAGTCCACGCTGCTGCGCACGATCGCCGGCCTCATCAGCCCCAGCGCCGGCAAGGTCCGTTTCGAGCCCGACGGGCAGGGCGCCGAGCCCACCGTCTCGATGGTGTTCCAGACGTTCGCGCTCTTTCCCTGGCTCACCGTGCTCCAGAATGTGGAGCTGGGGCTGGAGGCGCAGAAGGTGCCCATCGAGGAGCGGCGCACCCGCGCGCTGGCGGCGATCGACCTGATCGGCCTCGACGGGTTCGAGAATGCCTATCCCAAGGAGCTTTCGGGGGGGATGCGCCAGCGCGTCGGGCTGGCGCGCGCGCTGGTGGTGAACCCGTCGCTTTTGCTGATGGACGAGCCCTTCTCCGCGCTCGACGTGCTGACCGCCGAGACGCTGCGCACCGATCTGCTGGACCTGTGGTCGGAGGGGCGGATGCCGATCAAGTCGATCCTGATCGTCACCCATAATATCGAGGAGGCGGTGCTGATGTGCGATCGCATCCTCGTCTTCGCCTCCAATCCCGGCCGGGTCGCGTCCGAGATCCAGGTGGACCTGCCCCAGCCGCGCGACCGGCTCGATCCCGCCTTCCGCGCGCTGGTGGACGACATCTATGCGCTGATGACGGCGCGCGCGCCCGCGACGCCGCTGCGCGACGGGCTGTTCCCCGGCACGGGCATCACGACCGTGCTGCCCGTCGTCTCGACCAACGCGATGGCCGGCCTGATCGAGGAGGTGGACGGGCCGCCCTTCGACGGCGAGGCGAGCATGGCGGACCTGGCCGACTCGCTTCAGCTTGAGGTGGACGAGCTGTTCCCGATCGCCGAGCTGATCCAGCTTCTGCGCTTCGCCGATCTGTCGCGCGGCGACGTGCTGCTGACCCCGGCCGGGCGCCTTTACGCCGCCGCCGAGGTGGACGAGCGCAAGGCGATGTTCGCGCAGGCGCTGCTGGCGCATGTGCCGCTCGCCCAGCATATCCGCCGCGTCCTCGACGAGCGCGAGAGCCATGTGGCGCCCGCGCGCCGCTTCCGCGACGAGCTGGAGGACCATATGTCCCCCGATTATGCCGAGCAGACGCTGCGCGCCGTGACCCATTGGGGCCGTTATGCCGAGGTCTTCGCCTATGACGAGGATCGCGATCTCTTCAGCCTCGAAAATCCCTCCTGATGCGTGCCCTTGCGGTTGCGGCCGCGGAGGTCGCCGCGCTGCTCGCCGCGCCGTCGGGCGCGCGGGCGGACGATGCGCTCGGCGCCCCCAAGGATTGGGCTATCCACGGCCAGGCCACGTTCGTCGTGCAGGCCGTGCCGTCCTTCCACGCGCCTTATTCCGGGCCGGACAGCCTTGCCGGCGATCAGGCGAAGGAGACGTTCGACGCCACGCTGCAACTGGGCGTGCGGCCCTGGGCGGGGGCGGAAATCTGGGCGAATCCGGAGGTGGATCAGGGCTTCGGCCTGTCCGACACGCTGGGCGTCGCGGGCTTTCCGAGCGCGGAGGCCTATAAGGTGGGCCGCGCGCATCCCTATGTCCGGCTCCAGCGGCTGTTCCTGCGCCAGACGATCGGCCTCGGCGGCGCGCGGCAGGACGTCGCGCCGGCGGCCAACCAGCTTGGCGGCGCGACGCGCGCGGACCGGATCGTGCTCACCATCGGCAAGTTCGGCGTCGGCGACGTATTCGACACCAACCGCTACGCGCACGATCCGCGCGGTGATTTCCTGAACTGGGCGATGGTCGACACCGGCACCTTCGATTATGCGGCCGACGCCTGGGGCTACAGCTATGGCGCCGCCATCGAATGGTATCGCGGCGCGTGGACCGTCCGCGCGGGCGCGTTCAACCTTTCGACCATACCCAATGGCGAGGTGCTGGAGCATGATTTCAGCCAGTTCCAGATCGACGGCGAGATCGAGCATCGCCACAGCCTGAACGGCCGCCCCGGCGCGGTGCGGATGACGGGCTTCATCAACCGGGGGCGTTTCGGCCGCTATGCCGATGCGCTTGCCTACGCCGTCACGACGGGCGGGCCGGTCGACCTTGCGCCCGTCCGCCGCCGCATGACCCGGCCGGGCATCGGCGTGAATGTCGAGCAGGAGCTGACCGACACGCTGGGCCTTTTCGCCCGCGCCGGGATCGCGGACGGATCGGTCGAGCCCTACGACTTCACCGATATCGACCGGACGGCGTCGGTCGGCCTGTCGCTGGGCGGCGCGGGCTGGGGGCGCAAGGGCGATCGCGTCGGCCTCGCCCTCGTCGTCAACGGTATCTCGGCGGAGCATCGCCGCTATCTGGCGGCAGGCGGGCTGGGCATCCTGATCGGCGACGGCAAATTGCCCCATGCGGGGCCCGAGGCGATCGTCGAGACCTATTATGACTGGGCGGCGGCGGGGGCGCTCCACCTCGCGCTCGATTGCCAGTTCATCGCCGATCCCGGCTATAATCGCGATCGCGGGCCGGTGGGCGTTCTCGGCCTGCGCGCGCACGCGGAGTTTTAATATTCAGCCAGCGCATCGAGAGCGAGGGCAACGGCGCCCAGCGGCCCGGCGTCGTCGCCCAGCGCGGGGGGGAGGATGATCCGCTCCAGTGCCCGCGCATCGATCCCGGCGAGATAGTTCCCCAGCAGTTCCGCCGTCCGCGTCCTGATCCGGGGCAGCAGGAAGGTGCTATGCGCGCCCACGCCGCCGCCGATCAGGATGCGCTCCGCCGACAGGGTGAGGAGGAGCAGCGCCGCCAGCTCGGCCAGTTCGCCGGCCAGCCGGTCCCAGAGCGGATGGCCGGGCGGCAGGGCGGCGGCATCCCGGCCCGTCCTCGCCGCGATCGCAGGCCCGGAAGCGAGCCCCTCCAGGCAATCGCCGTGAAAGGGGCAGATCCCCGCGAAATCGTCGCCCGGCGCGCGGCGGACGCGCAGATGGCCGATCTCGGGATGGATCAGGCCGTGCACCGGCCGACCGCCGATCGTCACGCCGCCGCCGATCCCGGTGCCGATGGTGAGATAGACGACCACGTCGCATCCCGTGGCCGCCCCCCAGCGCCCTTCCGCGAGCGCCGCGCCCGCGACATCGGTGTCGAAGCCGATCGGCACCGCGAAGCGCCCCGCGAAATGGCCGCGCACGTCGGCGCCGCGCCAGCCGGGCTTGGGCGTGGTGCTGATCCGGCCATAATCCGCGCGCGCCGTGTCGAGCACCAGCGGGCCGAAGCTGGCTATCCCGATCGCCGCGACGGGGCGAGCGGCGTTCCAGTCCGCGATGCGCTGCGAAAGCCCGTCGAGGGTGGCGGCCGGATCGTCGGTCGTCGGCACCCGGACGCGCTCCACGATCTCATGGCCGCGCGCGAGCACCGCGATGCATTTGGTGCCGCCCAGCTCGACGCCGGCGACCAAGGGAGACGGGGGCGGGGCCCTGCCGCTCATTCGTGCCGCGCCGGGCGGGGGGTGGGGAGGGAGAGCCTTGCCAGCGTGTCGGCCGGCGCGCCGGCGGCGGCCCCGGCGATGCGGGCCTCCAGCGCGCGATAGGCCGCCAGCACCTCGCGCCCACAGGGGGTGAGGCGCGCGCCCTTGCCCTCGCCGCCGCCCGGCCGGGTCTCGACCAGCGGCTCCGCCCAGCAGCGGTTCATCACGTCGACGAGCAGCCATGCCCGCCGGTAGCTCATGCCGAGCGCGCGTCCGGCGGCCGAGATCGATCCTTCACGCGCGATCGCGTCGAGCAGGTCGGCCTTGCCCGGCCCGATCGCGAGTTCCTCCCCGCACAGCCATTGCGCCTTCAGCTTGAGCGGGCCGATCGCCGGCATCGCTGTCCCTCATCCTGCCGCGTGTCGTCCCAGGGCATGTCATAGTTGGGATGCGCGGGGAATGCCCCTCCGCGCGCCTCAGCGCCGCCGCTCGACATTGGGCAGCAGCGCCGCCAGCAGGCCGATCGCGGGCAGGAACGCGCACAGTTCATAGACCGTCTCGATCCCCTTCGCGTCGGCGACCTCGCCCAGCACCGCCGCGCCGAGGCCGCCCATGCCGAAGGAGAAGCCGAAGAACAGGCCCGAGATCATGCCCACCTTCCCGGGCACCAGCTCCTGCGCGAACACCACGATCGCGGGGAAGGCGGAGGCGAGGATCAGCCCGATCGCGACCGTCAGCGGCCCTGTCCAGAACAGGCCGACATGCGGCAGCAGCAGCGTGAAGGGCAGCGTGCCGAGGATCGAGAACCAGATCACCGGCTTGCGCCCGAAACGGTCCCCCAGCGGGCCGCCGAGCATCGTGCCCACCGCCACCGCCGCGAGGAAGGCGAACAGATGAAGCTGCGCCTGCTCGACCGACACGCCGAAGCGGTGGATCAGGTAGAAGGTGAAATAGCTCGTCAGGCTGGCGAGGTAGACATATTTGGAGAAGATCAGCGCCAGCAGGATCGCGATCCCGCCCATCGCCTTGCCGCGCGGCAGCACCAGCGCGGGATCGTGGCGCGTGCGGCCCTGCCCCAGCCGGGCAAGGCCATGATGCTTGTACCAGACGCCGACATTCCAGAGGATCGCGCCCGATAGCAAGGCGAGCAGCGCGAAGCAGGCGAGGCTCGACTGGCCCCAGCGCACCACCACCAGCGCCGCCGCCAGCGGCCCCAGCGCCTGGCCCGCATTGCCGCCCACCTGGAAGAGCGACTGGGCGAGGCCGTGGCGCCCGCCCGCCGCCATGCGCGCGACACGCGACGATTCGGGGTGGAATACCGACGATCCCATGCCGAGCAGCGCCGCGCCCAGCAGCAGCACCGGATAGGCATGCGCGATCGACAGCACGAGGAGCCCGGCGAGCGAGAACAGCGTGCCCCCCGGCAGGGCGAGCGGCGTCGGCCGCCTGTCGGCATAGAGGCCGACCACGGGCTGGAGGATCGAGGCGGTGATCTGGTAGGTGAGCGTCACCAGCCCGATCTGGCCGAAGCTGAGCCCGAAATCGGCTTTCAGGTTCGGATAGATGGCGGGCAGCAGCGATTGCATCATGTCGTTGAGCAGGTGGCAGAAGCTGATCGCGACGATCACCCCGTATATGGTGATGTCGGCGGGGGAATCGACGCGCCGGGCGTCGGTGGGGACCGTTTGTCCGCTCATGCGCTGCTCCATCGAGTCGGGCGGATGCGATAGGCTTTCCCGCGCCGTCCCGCATTCCCATATGGGCCTTTCGATTTCGCGAGTGGGCCACCGGGCAGACAGGGAAGATGGACTGGACGAATCCCGACGATCTCGATCAGGTGCCGCGCCCGGTGGTGGCGATCGGCAACGATTATCCGCCGTCCTACGAGCTGGACTGGCACAGCCACCGCCGCGGCCAGCTCCTCTATGCGGCGACCGGCGTGGTGGCGGTCAGCACGCCGGACGGCGCCTGGGTCGCCCCGCCCGAGCGCGCGGTCTGGACGCCGGGGGGCACGCCGCATGCGGTCCGGATGGTCGGCGCGGTCAGCACGCGCGGCATCCTGATCGAGCCGGCCGCCGCCAGCGTGCTGGGCGAGCGATGCCGGGTGATCGGCGTCTCGCCTTTGCTGCGGACATTGCTGCTGAGCGCGTTCGAGATCGCGCCGGAATATGATCCCATGGGGCGCGACGGACTGGTCATGGCGCTGCTGCTGGCCGAACTGGAGCGCGCGCCCGAAATCCCGCTCACCGTGCCTTTCCCGACCGGCGCGGCGCTGGCGCGGCGATGCCACGCCTTCCTCGAACGGCCGAGCCCGCACGACACGATCGATGGATGGAGCGCCGCGCTCGGCATGGGCCGTCGCGCCTTCACCCGCGCCTTCCGGCGCGAGACGGGAATGAGCTTCGCCGAATGGCGCCAGCGCGCCTGCCTGCTGATCGCGCTGCCGAGGCTGGCGGCGGGCGAGCCGGTGACGGCGATCGCGCTCGATCTCGGCTATGACAGCCCGGCGGCTTTCGCGACGATGTTCAAGCGGCTGCTGGGCATCTCCCCCAGCCGCTACAAGGCGTGAGGGCGAGAAATTCCGGCCCGGAGCGCAGGGCGCGTTCCGGGCCGGCTTGGATGGGCAGGGAATACCCCTCCGGGGATCAGAAGCGGAACTGGCCGAACAGGCCGAACTCGTCATAGGTGCCGCGATTGATGCCGCCGATCGTGCCGTTGCCGGTGCTGATCGTGCCGTTGTTCGCCGTCTCGCGCTTGTAGACCAAGGCGAGGTCGACGATCTTGGCCGGGCTGTATTGCACGCCGGCGTTGAAATAATGGTCGCGCATGCCGGGCCGGACGTCATTGTTCGGCTTCACCCAGTCATAGCGGCTGAAGAGGCTGACCTTCTTCAACGGGTTGATCGATCCGAATACCGAGTAGCCGTCGGCGGTGTCCGTCAGGTTCGTGGTGACGAACTTGAAGCCGTTATTGTCCCAGTTCTTGGCGTGGAAATATTCGCCGCCCAGCGTGAACAGTCTGGTTTTGTAGGCGAGCAGCGCATTGATCCGCTGGGCCGTGTGGGGCGTGACGACATTCTGCACGTTGTTGGCGAGCTTGCCGCTATAGCCGCCGATCGCCGCGTTGAAGCCCTTGTACTGCACCGAAACGCGGCCCTCGACGTCGACCGACTTCGTCACCTTCACATTGCGATAGCCGCCGCCGTCGACCACCGAGACCGCGTAGCTCACGATGCCGTTGGCGAGATCGCCGCCCAGATGTATGCCCCAGTCGGCCGAGGTGCCGAACTTCGTCCGGTCGATCAGCGTCTGCTCGATATGGCGATAGCCGTAAATGCCCTCGGCATAGGGAATCCACGGCATGTCGGCCGAACCGAGCCGGACGACGAGCGCCTTGTTGAGCTTCGCCTGGAGATAGGCCTTCTTCACGTAAAGGCCCTTGCCGACGAGATTGCTGTTGTTGTTGCCGATGACGTTGTCGATATCGGTGGTGATGTTCGCGGAGAAGACGTCGTCGAACTTGTGGTCGACGCCGATATAGAAGCGCTTGACGTTGAAGCCGGTGCCGTTCGCGGTGCTGTTCGCGCCATCCACCTTCTGGTTGATGTTGCTGAAATTGAAATACATCCGGCCGCTGATGCTGGTGTCGTTAAACCACTGTTTCGGCGCGCTGTTCATCGCCGTCTTGACCTGGTCCTTCACCTGCGCGGGCATCGCCTGCGTCTGCTCGGCGATCTGGGTCTGGGCCTGCTGGGCCTGGGTCGCGGCGGCGGCGGCCTGCGCCTGTGCCTGCTCCGCGCTCGCCTGCGTGGCGTGCTGGCTTGCCTCCTGCGCGTCGAGCCGCGCGTTCAGCGCCTCGATCTGCGCCTTGAGCGCGCGGATTTCCTCGGACTGGCCGGCCGATGCGGCAGCCTTGTGGGTGGCGCGGTGCTTGACGGGCTTCGCGTGGGCCGTGCCGGCGCTCATCGCGAGGGTGCAGATCGCCGTCCCTGCGAACAGCGAGAATCTGTTGATCATTTGGAACCCCTTCTTCCTCCCGCCGATCGCGGGATGGGGGCCGGGTAGAGAAACTATGTGACGGTTCGTCGGGCGCGATTGTCACAATATCATAACATGAGGAAGGATCGTTGCCGGGGGAATGCCGCACCCGCCGGGGCACCGTCATACCCCTGTAACATGGAGCCAATAGGGCCGTTGACGCCGGGGGAACGAATCCGGTTTTCGGAGACATTCAACATGTTCAAGCGATTCACGGTTGCCGTCGGCGCCGCCATGCTGTTCGCCGGTGGCGCGCAGGCCGCCGACCTGTCGGGGGCGGGGGCGACCTTTCCGGCGCCGGTCTATGCGAAATGGGCGGAAACCTACAAGAAGACGACGGGCATCGGCCTCAACTATCAGGCGATCGGCTCGGGCGGCGGGATCAAGCAGATCAAGGCCAAGACCGTCGATTTCGGCGCGTCGGACAAGCCGCTGAAGCCCGAGGAGCTGAATGCGTCGGGCCTGTACCAGTTTCCCACCGTGATCGGCGGCGTCGTGCCGGTCATGAACCTGCCGGGCATCAAGCCGGGCGAGATCAGGCTGAGCGGCGCGCTGCTCGCCGACATCTACCTGGGCAAGATCAGCCGCTGGAACGCGCCGCAGATCGCGGCGCTCAACCGGGGCGTGCGCCTGCCCAACCTGCCGATCACGGTAGTCCACCGCTCGGACGGATCGGGCACGTCGTTCCTCTTCACCTCCTATCTGTCGGCGAAGAACGCCGGATGGGCGGAGAAGGTCGGCGCGAGCGATTCGGTGCAGTGGCCGACCGGGCTCGGCGGCAAGGGCAATGACGGCGTCGCCGCCTTCGTGAAGCAGACGATGGGCGCGATCGGCTATGTCGAATATGCCTATGCCAAGCAGAACCGCACGACCTTCGCCCTGCTCCAGAACAAGGCGGGCAGGTTCGTGGCGCCGGCCGCCGCCAATTTCGCCGCCGCCGCCGCGGGCGCGCAATGGGGCCGGGCGCCGGGCAATTACGTCCTGCTGCTCGATCAGCCGGGCGCCAATGCGTGGCCGATCACGGGCGCGACCTTCATCCTGGTCTATCGCAACCAGACGGACCCGGCCGCCGGCGCGGGCGTGTTGAAGTTCTTCGACTGGGCGTACAAGACGGGCGACGCGGCCGCCGCCTCGCTCGATTATGTCCCGCTTCCCGCCGCCGTGAAGACGCTGGTGCGCAGGCAGTGGGCGGAATCGGTCAAGGCGGGCGGCAAGCCGGTCTACGTCTCGCGTTGAGGCATCGGTCCGGCTGATCGATCGGTCCGGCCGGTCGATCGGATGTGGTTCCGGCGGGGGCGCGCTGCGCGCTCCCGCCTTCGCATGGCGGGTGACATGACTTCTGTTGCGATCGACCGGCCCGGGGGCAAGACGCGCGGCACCGGCGGCGAATCCTTTTTCCGCGCGGCCTGCCTGGCGGCGGCGACGCTGCTGATGGCGGCGCTCGCCGGCGTGATGGTCAGCCTCGCCATCGGCGGCTGGCCGGCGTTCCGGCAGTTCGGCTTCGGCTTCCTGACGTCGAGCGAGTGGAACCCGGTGACGGAGGTGTACGGCGCCGCCGGGCCGATCGTCGGCACGCTCATCACCTCCTTCCTCGCGCTCGCGGTCGCGCTGCCGCTGGCGATCGGGGTGGCGGTGTTCCTCGTCGAATTCTGCCCGCGCGCCTTCGCCCGGCCGGTCGCCGTCGCGGTCGAGCTGCTCGCGGGCATTCCCTCGATCGTCTACGGCATGTGGGGCCTGTTCGTGCTCGCCCCCTGGTTCGCCGAGCATGTCCAGCTTCCGCTCATCATGAACGCCGAGCCGGGATCGCTGATGGACAGGCTCTTCTCCGGCATCCCCAACGGCGCGAACATCTTCACCGCCTCGCTGATCCTGGCGATCATGATCCTGCCTTATATGTCGGCGGTCTTCCGCGAGCTGTTCCTGACCGTCCCCGCGCAGGTGCGCGAGGCGGCTTACGGCCTCGGCTGCACGCCGTTCGAGGTCGTGCGCTCGGTGGTGATCCCCTATGTCCGCAAGGGGATGGTGGGCGTCATCATGCTGGGCCTCGGCCGCGCGCTGGGCGAGACGATGGCCGTCACATTCATCATCGGCAACGCCCACGGCTTTCCGAAATCGCTGTTCGACTCCGGCTCGACCATCGCGTCGACCATCGCCAACGAATTCGCCGAGGCGACGGGCGAGATGCACACCGCCGCGCTGATGGCGCTGGGGCTGGTGCTGTTCGTCATCACCTTCTCGGTCCTCGCGATCGCGCGTCTGCTGCTCGGCGGCAGGAAATATTGAGGGAGACGCGACGATGAACCGCGCGCTGCGCCGCCGTATCGTCAACGGCCTCTTCGTCACCGCCTGCTCGGCCGCGACCCTGCTCGCGCTGGGGGCGCTGGCGCTCATCCTGTGGTCGCTGGTCGGCAAGGGGATCGGGGGGCTGGACCTCGCCGTCTTCACGCAGGACCAGCCCGCGCCCGGCTCCCCCGGCGGCCTGCGCAACGCCATCGCGGGCTCGCTGATGATGTGCGGCATCGCGATGGTGATCGCGGTGGTGGTCGGCATCCTGGCGGGCACCTGGCTCGCCGAATATGGCGGGCGCACGCCCTATGGCCATGTCGTGCGCTTCCTGAACGACGTGCTGCTCTCCGCGCCGTCGATCCTTGTCGGCCTGTTCGTGTACGAGTTGCTCGTGCGTCCCTTCCACGGCTTTTCGGGCTATGCGGGCGCGGTCGCGCTCGCCTTCCTCGCGACGCCGATCGTGACGCGGACGACGGAGGACATATTGAACCTCCAGCCCAACACGCTGCGCGAGGCGGGCATGGCGCTGGGCGCGTCGCGCGCCTTCGTCATCCGCAAGATCATCTGGCGCGCGGCGGGCGCGGGCCTGCTGACGGGCGGGCTGCTCGGCTTCGCGCGGATCAGCGGGGAGACGGCGCCGCTGCTCTTCACCTCGCTCGGCAACCAGTTCTTCAACGCCAACATGACCCAGCCGACCGCGAGCCTGCCCACCACCATCTTCCAGTTCGCGCTGTCCGCCTATGACGACTGGCAGCGCCTCGCCTGGGTGGGCGCGCTGCTGATCGCCGCCGCCGTCCTCACCATCAACATCATCGGGCGCTTCCTCGCCCGGGAGACGCACCGCTCATGAACGATGTCGCCATCGCCGTGCCGACCGAGGAGCAGGTCATGAACGGGCCGCCGCCCGGCAACCTGATGCTGGAGGCGCGCAAGCTCGATTTCTTCTACGGGAAGAACCAGGCGCTGTTCGGCGTCGACCTGCCGGTGGAGCGCAACAGGATCACCGCGCTGATCGGCCCGTCGGGCTGCGGCAAGTCCACCCTGCTGCGCGCGCTCAACCGGATCTACGATCTGTATCCCGGCCAGCGCGCGGAGGGCCGCATCCTCCTCGACGGCGAGGATATCCTGTCCGGCCGCGGCGGCGGCGCGCGGGAGGGAGATCGCCGCATGTCGGACGCGGCGAACGATCTTGCCCGGCTGCGCGCGCGCGTCGGCATGGTGTTCCAGAAGCCGACGCCCTTCCCGATGTCGATCTACGACAATGTCGCCTTCGGGGTGCGCCTCTATCACCGCAAGTCGCGCGCCGAGATGGACGAGATCGTCGAGCGATCGCTGCGCCGCGCTGCGCTGTGGGACGAGGTGAAGGACAAGCTCCAGACGTCGGGCCTCGGCCTGTCGGGCGGGCAGCAGCAGCGATTGTGCGTCGCGCGCGGCATCGCCGTCGAGCCGGAGGTGCTGCTGCTCGACGAGCCTGCCTCGGCGCTCGACCCGATATCGACCGCGAAGCTGGAGGCGACGCTGATCGAGCTGAAGCAGGATTTCACCATCGTCATCGTCACGCACAACCTCCAGCAGGCGGCGCGCCTCTCCGACTATACCGGCTTCATGTATCTCGGCCGGATGGTGGAGTTCAGCCCGACCGAGGAATTGTTCGAACGGCCCGGCCTCCAGCGCACCCGCGACTATGTGACCGGCCGCTTCGGCTGACGGCGACGCCGGGGAGGAAGGGGCGGCCGCTACGGCCCGACCCCTTGCCCGCGATCCATGTGCACCGCGAGCCAGATCGTCTCGCGGCCGGGATCGGTCCAGGTCACGCGGTGGGGGCGGCCGGCGTGGATCAGCAGATGGTCGCCCGGCGCCAGCCGCCGCTCGTTCGCGCCCCCCATCCACAATCCCGCCGCGCCGGTGAGCAGCAGAACCCATTCGTCCCATGCCTGCTTCAGGAGCTGGCCGGGTGGCGTCGCCTGCCCGGTCGAGACGATCCGCTCGATGCGCAGGCCCGGTCGCGTCAGCAGATCGACGAAGGATTCTGCCCCCGCGGCATGGGCGATATTCTCGAACAGGTTTTCCATGCCCGGGGCTTCCTCCTTCGCGCGGCGCGGGTCAACGGCCGATCCGCTTCACCGGAACCGGCCCGCAAGCCCGAGCGTAAGGCATTTAATCGCAAATGAACGGGCGGTTTTCATGGGGTTCAGCCGCGCCTTGCTACGCAATATACCAGAGGCGCCGGTTTCCGTCCGTTACCGTCCGGCGGCCTTGGCAAGCGGATGATGCGATCGGACACGATCGGACCGATGGAGATGACGAGATGAAACCTTGGGTGAAGAAGGCGGCCGGAGTCCTGGCGGTCGCGGGCGCGCTCACGGGCGCGGTTACAGCGGGGGCGGCGCCGGCCGCCGCGCGCCCCTGGCATGGCGGCTGGCACGGCGGCTATCATTATCGCGGTGGCGGCTGGGGTCCGGGCGCGGCGCTGGGCGCCGGCGTGCTGGGCTTCGCGTTGGGCGCGGCCGTCGCACAGCCCGCCTATCCGGCCTATTATGGCCGGCCCTACGGCTATTACGGCTACGGCCCGGGCTATTATTACCCGCCGTGCCGGACCGTGGAGCGCTGGGATCCCTATATCGGCGGCTACGTGCCCTATCGTTACTGCCGGTGATCCCTCCGGGCCCCCGTCCGCCTGCGCGGACGGGGGCCTTCAGCCGCTTCGGCTATCCGCCGGGATCGCGGGCGGCGTCCGGCGTATCCGCGTCGGCAGCAGATCGCCGCTTTCCTTCAATATCGGATAGGCGGCCGCCTCGATCAGGTGCGCGTTCACCCGCTTGAGGTCGCGCAGCGCGTCCAGATGCAGCGCGCTGGTCTCCACCGCATCGATATCGCCCGAGCGGAGGCGCTTGAAATGTGCCGCCATCGCCTCGTCCTCCATATCGCGGAATGCCTGCTTCTCGGCGGCCAGTTCGCGCGCGGCGCGCGGATCGCCGCTCAGGAACAGCGCGGTCGCGGCGCGCAGGTTGGCGATCAGCCGCCCGACCTGTCCCACCAGATCGGCCTCGCCCTCCGGTGAGAAGGCCAGCCCCCGCTTCATCCGTCGTGACGCGATGTCGAGCAGGTTGTGATCGACGATGTCGCCCGCCTGCTCGATATTGATCGCGAAGGCGAGGATGCGGGCGAGCCAGCGGCCGTCGCCCTCGTCGAGCCGCTCGGGATCGATCGCCAGCAGGTAATTCTTGATCGCGCTGGTCAGGCCGTCGAGCACGTCGTCGAGCCGCTTCGTCTCTTCGATGCGCCGCCGGTTGGCGTGGCCCAGCGCCTGCGCGAGCCCGTTCAGCATCTCCTCCAGCACGTCGGCGAGGCGCAGCGCCTCGCGCGCGGCGCTGCCCAGCGCGGCGGCGGGCGCCTTGCCGGGGGCGGCCTCCAGGAAGCGCGGCGCGTCGGGCGCGTCGGGGTCCGGGCGCTCGGGCAGCATTCGTTCCAGCCAGCGCGCATAGGGCGCCAGCAGCGGGAAGAAGAGCACCGCCAGCACCAGATTGAAGCCGCTGTGGAAATTGGCGACGGCGCGCGCGGGCGTGGCCTCGATCGCGGAAACGAGGGGCGGCACCAGCGGAAAGAGCGCCAGCACCAGAAAGACGCCCACCAGCCGGTTGAGCAGGTTGCCGAGCGGCAGGCGGCGCGACGCGGGGCCGTGCGCCGTCCCTTCGAGCACGGGATTGATCGCCGTGCCCAGATTCGCGCCGAGCGCCAGCGCGATCCCCGCCGGCACGCTCAGCACGCCGTTGCCCGCGAAGGTCATGGCGAGCAGCACGATCGCCACGCTGGAATGCGCCGCCCAGCCCAGCAGGGCGCCGATCAGCACGATGAAGACGATATGCGCCGAAAGCCCGGTGAGCAGCGCATGCGTCATCGGGTTTGCCGCCAGCGGTTCGAGCAGCGCTTCGAACTGGTGGAGCGCCAGCAGGATCAGGCCCAGCCCGATGAGCACCCGCCCGAAATCGCGCACCCCCGCGCGCGCGCGGCGAAAGAGCACATAACCCGCCAGCACCAGCGCGGGCGCCGCCAGCAGGACGTTGAACGAAAGAAGCTGGACGATCAGCGTCGTGCCGACATTGGCGCCGAGCATCGCGGCTAGGCCGGGGGCGAGCCTGACCAGCCCTTCGGCGGTGAAGCCCGTGACCATCAGTCCGGTCGCGGTGCTGCTTTGCAGGACGGCGGTGACGCCGAGCCCGGCGAGGAAGGCCCCCGGTCGATTGTCGAGCCGGCGGGAGAGGAAGCGCCTGAGTCCCGCCCCGAACGCGCGCTGGATGCCGCTTTGCACCATATGCACGCCCCACAGCAGCAGGGCGACCGTGCCGGCCAGATCCACGATGGTCAGCGAAATGCTCGTCCTTCATCCTCCCCGTGACGACGCCCGGACCGGGCGGCCCGCCATCAATGACGCGGCAGGACGCCATGATGTTCCATGCGCCGTCAATGGGGTCGCTTCATTTTCCGTCCGCCGG
>Ga0182749_1001179_pt1 | contig 21229 bp, 17 predicted proteins | sample eDN3rd37CKraftMG_FD_128875 | JGI IMG/M metagenome (GOLD analysis project Ga0182749, IMG submission 128875) | Enriched Miracle-Growth compost microbial communities from Emeryville, California, USA - eDNA 3rd pass 37_C Kraft MG (version 2) (version 2) ...
CCGGACGCTTGTCTGCCGGGCAGCCATGAATTCCTGGGTCTCGGCGGCGGTCATCGGCTCGCCGAAGAGATAGCCCTGGGCCAGTTCGCAGCCGCTCTCCTGCAGCATCTTGGCCTGTTCGGCGCCCTTAACGCCCTCCGCCGAAACGGTGAGGCCGACCGCCCGTCCGAAGCCGAGCAGCGCGCGCACCAGCGCCCACGCCTCGGGGTCACGCTCGATCCTGTCGGTGAAGGCACGCGCGATCTTGATCCGGTCGAACTTGATGTTGTGGGAGCCGTAGAGGCGTATATAGGCGGCGCCGAAGTCGTCGACGACGATGCGCACCCCCGCATCGCTCAACGGGGTGAGCGCCGCCGGCGCCACGTCGAGGCTGCGCGCGAGCGTAGCCTCCGTCAATGCGATCTCCAGCCGCCGCGGCGACAGTCCCTCTTCGGACAGGACGGACAGGACGCGCTCTCCGAGCGCGAGGTCACTGAGGTGCGCGTCGGATGTCTTGACCGACAGCGTCACATCGGGCGGCCATTGCCGCGCGGCCGACGCCGCCAGCCGCATCAGCCGGTCGCTCAAGTCCCCGCGCAGCCCGGAGCTTTCCGCGATCGACACAATCCGGTCGGGCGCGATGACGCCCAAAGTCGGGTGCTTCCAATATGGCAGCGCCTCGAAGCCGGCCACCCGCCCGGTCTCAAGATCGACAAGCGGCTGGAAGCGCGGCTGGATGGCGCCGCTGTCGATCGCGTCGCGCATATCGCGTTCGATGACGAAGCGCTCCTGCGTGCCCGCGTCCATCGCCGCGTCGAAGAAGCGCCAGACGGACCGGCGCTCGCTCTTGGCGCGGTAGAGCGCGATATCGGCCCTGCGCATCAGTTCGATGGCGTCGGTGCCGTCGCGCGGGATCAGCACGATGCCGACGCCGAGAGCGACATAATGCAGCGTCGAGGCCGTGGAGATGGGCTGTTCGAACTGCTTGACCACCCGCCGCGCGATGCCGGTCACTTCGTCGACGCCCGAGAGGTCCCGCGCGAGGACGGCGAACTCGTCGCCGCCCAGGCGCGCGACGAGATCGCCGGAGCGCACCGCCGCGCGCAGGCGCGTCGCCGCGCTGACGAGCACCTCGTCGCCGACATTGTGGCCATAGACATCGTTGATGTGCTTGAAGCCGTTCAGATCCAACATGATCAAGGCATGTGTCGCATCGCCTTTCGGCAGAGCGGCCACCGCCCTTCTGAACTCGTCGTCGAACCGGCGCCGGTTCGGCAATCCCGTCAGCGCGTCTTCAAGCGCGATGTCGCGCGCTTGGCGTTCGGCGGTAATGCGCCGCTCCACCTCGCGACGCTGCAGGTACAGAAAGCGCCACGAGAGCATGAGCAGGCCGACGCACGCCAACAGCGCCAGCACGAAGAGCTCTTTCGACTCGATAATCTCTTCGCGTGTCGGCTCAGGCGGCGGCGTGAGCAGAACGTGAATCGCCCAGAAGGCCAATGCCAGCACGCCGAGCACAGCCAGCCGAAACAGGATTGTTTGGACGATCAGCGGCCGGCGGGCATATGCCTTCAGCAAATTGATCAGCCGCGTTGTCATCGAATTCCCACGGGAAGGCCGTCGACATCGACGGCTCCTCATCGCGCAAGTGTGGGTCATTTCAGTGACGATGACAAAGCGGCGAGCCGCCTGTTTGGCCGCGGTAAGCAAGCACCCGTTGCCACATGACGATATGCGTGCGGCTCGCCCGCGCCGCGCCGCAAAGGAAGACCGCTTACAGGCGGATCACCGATCGAGCGAGGCGTCCTCGACCATCCAGCTCACCAGCGCTTCGAAGCTGATGCCGGCATGCTGCGCCATCTCGGGCACGAGCGAGGTCTCGGTCATGCCGGGCTGCGTGTTCACTTCCAGGCAGCCGAAGCCTTCGAGGCCCGGTTTGGTATCGTCGTAGCGGAAGTCGGCGCGCGTCACGCCGCGGCAGCCGAGCGCCTGATGCGCCAGCAGCGCGTATTTCTGGCAGGCGGCGTAAACCTCGGCCGACACCGGCGCCGGCAGAATATGCTTGGAGCCGCCCGGCGCGTATTTGGCTTCGTAGTCGTAGAACTTCACCGTCGGCACGATCTCGATGACGCCGAGCGCCTTGTCGCCCATCACCGCGCAGGTGAGTTCCTTGCCGGCGATGTAGGGCTCGACCATCACGGTCTCGCCGAAATGCCAGTCCTCGCGCGTGAGCTCCTGCGGCGGATGCGCGTGATCCTCGCGCACGATGAAGACGCCGACGCTCGAGCCTTCGGCCACCGGCTTGATGACGTAAGGCGGCGGCAGCAAATGCTTCTTGGCCGCCTCCTGGCGGCTGACGATGCAGCCGCCCGGCATCGGCACGCCGGCCGTGACGAGCAGCGTCTTGGCGATGTCCTTGCGCATCGCCACCGCCGAGGCCATCACGCCCGAGTGGCTGTAGGGGATACCGAGGATTTCCAGGATGCCCTGGAGCGTGCCGTCCTCGCCCGGGCGGCCGTGCAGCACGTTCAAGGCGACGTCGGGCTTGAGCGCGGTGAGCGTCGCGGCGATATCGCGCGTCACGTCCACCGGCGTGACCTTGTACTTGCCGGTGCGCGTCAGCGCGTCGGCGCAGGCCTTGCCGGAGCGCAAGGACACCTCGCGCTCGGATGACCAGCCGCCCATCAGAACGGCCACGTGCTTCATGACGGTAATGGCGACTCTCCGAATCGGCGTCTAGAATTGGCACCCCTATCCGGCTCTCCTAGCCGAAATATCGCCACCGGCAAACTGCCCGGCGGATGCGAGGCAAGACCGTGATCAACCAATGGCTGGATCTGCCCTTCGCGGGCGTATTTGCTGCCCTCATCGCCTTCTACGGCGTGACCGCGTTGGCGATCGTCTGGGCCTGCTTCGGCACGCCGCTCGGCGACAGGCTCAGACGGTTCGACGGCGTGGTGGGGCCGTTCTTCGGTTCCGTCGGCATCCTGTTCGCGCTGCTCACCGGCTTTCTCGCCAGCGACATTGCGGACCGGAACCGGCAGGCGGCGCGCGCCGTGCAGGTGGAAGCCGGCGAGTTGCGCAACATCTACGCCCTCAGCGTCGCCTCGGCCTCCGACATGCACGACATCCGCGCCGCGTGGCGCGCCTATGTGCACGCGGCGATCCAGGACGAGTGGCCGGCGATGGCCCGCGGCGAACAGGCGGCCGCGGTGAACGCCGCCTATGACACGCTGCTGCGCGAAGTGAGCGAACCGAAGATCGCCGTCGAGGCCGGTGCCGCCGTCCATGGCGCGCTGTTGTCGGCGACGGTACGGATGGGCACCGCGCGCTCGGACCGCCTGGCGCTCGCGGCCGACCGCACGAGTTCGCTCAAATGGGAAATCGTGCTGCTGCTCGGCGTGATGACGCAGGCCGCCATCGGCCTCGTGCATCTTACCAAACGCAACCCGCACGTCGCGGCGCTGACCGTGTTCTCGGTGGCGGTGGTGATCGCGCTCGGCCTCATCGCGATGCAGGAGCGGCCGTTCGCCGGCGAGGTGCGCATCCCGCCGACGGCGTTGCAGGACGTCCTCAAGATGCAGAACGGCAGCTGATCAGGCCGGCTGCGGCAGCCGCGCGCCCTCATAGAGCCAGGCGAGGCAATCGCACACCTCGCGCTCCGAACGGCGCGTGAAGGTGTCGATCCAGACATCGCGCGCGATGCCTTCGGCGTGATAGCCCTCCCACAGCCAGCGGCCTTCGAGCTGGACGCGCGCCGTGCGCAAGGAGCGCGCGCGCTCGTAACGGCGGAAGGCCGTGGCGATGTCGCTCTCCTGCGCCACGCATTCGCCAAGACACACCGCGTCCTCGATCGCCATGCAGGCGCCCTGCGCGAAAGTCTGCAAGGCCGGATGCGCGGCATCGCCGAGAATGGTGACGCGCCCCTCGCTCCAATGCCGCACCGGATCGCGGTCGGCGATGACCCAGCGCCGCTTCAGGTCCATCTTCTCCAGCAACGCCTTCATCACCGGATGTGCGGTCGCGTAGGTGCGCTCCACCTCGGCCGTGTTGAAATCGCTGTCGCCTTTCTCGCCGAAGGTGTCGGTGCGGAACACGGCGACGATGTTGAACAGCGTGTTGTGGCGCAGCGGATAGTGCACCATGTGGAAACGCGGCCCGATCCAGAGCGCCGAGACCGTGCGGTCGACGCCGGCCGGCACCTCATCCATCGGCACGATCGTGCGGTGCGCGACGTAGCCGATCGGCTTGGGCTCGCCGTCGTTGACGATGCGCGCGCGCACGAGCGATCGCAGGCCGTCGGCGCCGATCAGCGCCACGCCGTCGATGCTGCGGCCGTCCTGCGTCGTGACGGTGACGCCCCCCTCATGCTGTTCGTAGGCGGCGACCGCGGTCGAAGGCTCCAGCGAAATGCCGTCGGTGGCGCGGCAGGCGTCCAACAGCACGCGGTGCAGATCGACACGGTGGATGACGATATAAGGCGCGCCAAAGCGCTCGCGCAGTGCCGGCTCGTTCGGGATGCGCGTCAGATCGCGCCCGGTCAGCGCGTCGTACATGATGCAGGCGCGCGGCAGCACCGATTGATCGAGCACGGCCTGCGTGATGCCGAGGCGTTCGAACATCGGAAAGACGTTCGGTCCGAGCTGGATGCCGTAGCCGATGGCGCCGAGTTCCGGCGTCGCTTCGAGCACGCGCACGCGATGGCCGCGGCGCCCGAGCGCCAGCGCCGCCGACAGGCCGCCCAAGCCGCCGCCCGCGATCAAAATCGGATTGGTCATCGTCACCTCCCGCAGTGTTTTTGTTTTGTCGACGTCTTTTTAGCGCCGTTGTGCGCGTTCGCGCCAGAGCGTCGAGCGGCCACGCACAGGCGGTCGCGGGCCATCACGCGTTCAGCCCAAAGCGATACCGCCCCGCGGATGAGGGCCGGAGCCAGATTGAACGATGCGGATCGCGATCAGCCTTGCGGGCCGCCGACACCGATGCGCTTGATCTCCCATTCGAGCTGCGTGCCCGAATGTGCCTTCACGCGCGCGCGCACGGTTTCGCCCAACGTCTCGATGTCGGTGGCGGTCGCGTTGCCGAGATTGATGAGAAAGTTGCAGTGCAGCTCGGAGACCTGCGCGTCGCCGACTTTCAAGCCGCGGCAGCCGGCCTCGTCGATCACCTTCCAGGCGTTCTTTCCCGGCGGGTTCTTGAAGGTCGAGCCGCCGGTCCTGTTGCGCGGCTGGCTCGCCTCGCGCTTGGCCTTGATCGCCGCCATCTCGGCGGCGATGTCGTCCGCGTTGCCGGCTTTGCCCTGGAACGTCGCGCTGACGAAGATGACGTCGTCCGGCACGGAACAATGGCGATAAGAGAAGCCCATGTCGGCGTTGCTGAAGGTGCGCAGATTGCCGTCGCGGTCGACGCCGCGCGATTCGATCAGGATGTCCTTCGTCTCGCCGCCGTAAGCGCCGCCGTTCATGCGCAAGGCGCCGCCGATGGTGCCGGGAATGCCGGAGAGGAAGGCAAGGCCCGCGACACCCGCCTTCTGCGCCGCGCGCGAGACCATCACGTCGAGCATGGCGGTGCCGGCGGTGACGCGCTGGGTCGTCTCGTCGACGCGCACCTCGCTGAAGCCGCGGCCGAGGCGGATGACGACGCCGGCGACGCCGCCGTCGCGCACGATCATGTTGGAGCCGGCGCCGATGACGGTGACCGGCACGTCGCGCGGCGTGTTGCGCAGGAAGTAGGCGAGATCCTGCTCGTCCTCCGGCATGAACAGCACTTGCGCCGGGCCGCCGACGCGGAACCAGGTCATGTCGCCCAGCGGCTGGTTGGCGAGCAGCCGCCCGCGCAGCTCCGGCAGCCGCGATTTGAGGTCGGAAGTGATATCGGGAAAGGGCATTAGCGAATGCGTCTTTGCCAGCGCGTCGGACTTTGCCGGCCGTGGATACAGGCGATCACGTTTACTTCGTCTTCGGAGGCCACGTAAAGCAGGGCGTAGGGAAATCGTCTCAGCACAACGCGCCTGACCTGTCGGTATATCGTCTGATAGCGTTGCGGATGATCCGCGATAACGGCAAGCGCTGCCTCGACGGTTTGCAGGAACCTGCGGCGGACAGCCGGCGAACGCTCGTCATACCAAACCGCAGCCTCGACTATATCGGTCTCGGCTTCCGGTTGGATGACGAGCTTCACTTGAAGCGGGCCCGCAACCGTTCGCGCACTTCTTCCCACGGGATGGCGCGGCCGGGATCTTTCTCATGCGCCTCGATCCGCCTGTCGATTTCCGCCATCTGATCCGGCGTGAGCGGAGGGAACTCACCGCTCTCGACGCTATCCCATAGTTCTTGCGCCAGCTCGATACGCTCGGCCGGCGTGAGCTGCAGGAGTTCTTGCAACAGGGCTTTATTCATCCACCGGCCTCGCGGGTCCGTGCTGACAGGATAAGCTGCCTGCACCCCTCCCGCAACGTGGGGCGCCCTACCGGGTCCCAAACTGAGACACTAGCGCCCTACCCCTCCGGTAGCGGCGCCGGGCGGCGATCGGCGCCCATCGCCACGAGCGTGAACGTCGCCTCGGTGACCTTGAATTCCTCTTCGTCCTCGCGGCGGCGGCGCCAGGCCTCGATGTGCACCTTCATCGACGTGCGGCCGGTCGAGATCACCTCGCCGTAGAAGCTCACTTCATCGCCGACCGACACCGGCAACAGGAAGCTCATCGCCTCCACCGCCGCCGTGACGACGCGATTACGCGCGCGCCGCGTCGCGAGCGAGGCCGCGGCCAAGTCCATATGCGCCATAAGCCAGCCGCCGAAGATGTCGCCGGCCGGATTGGCGTCGGCGGGCATGGCGATCATGCGGATCAAGGGAGAGTGACGAACGACATTCATTCAAAGAAGCTTTCAGCCCGGAGCGGCGAGTTCGGCCGGCAAGGCATAGGCCCATTGCGTGATCGAGCCGGCGCCGAGGCACACGACATAATCGCCCGGCTTGGCGAGGCCCTTGATCAGACCGGCGAGGCGCTCCGGCGCCTCGAGCGCCAGCGCGTTGCGATGGCCGTGCGCGCGCAGGCTCTGCACCAGCGCGTCACGGTCGACGCCGGGGATCGGCTGTTCGCCCGCCGCATAGACCGGCGCGACGACGACCGCGTCGGCGTCGTTGAAGCAGGTGGAGAACTGCTCGAACAGATCGTGCAGACGCGAATAGCGATGCGGCTGCACGACGGCGATCACCTTGCCCTTCACGCTCTCGCGCGCGGCGCGCAGCACGGCGGCGATCTCGACCGGATGATGGCCGTAGTCGTCGATGATGGTGACGCCGTTCCAATCGCCGACGCGGGTGAAGCGGCGCTTGACGCCGCCGAAATTGGCGAGCGCCTTGCGGATCACGTCCGGCTTGATGCCGAGCTCATGCGCGACGGCGATCGCCGATGTCGCGTTGAGCGCGTTGTGGCGGCCGGGCATCGGCAGGGTGAGATTGTCGATGGTCGACTTCACCGCGCCGTCGCGATCGCGGAACTGCACCGAGAAGCGCGAGGCGCCGTCGTGATGGTCGAGATCCACGAGGCGCACGTCGGCCTGCGGGTTCTGCCCGTAAGTGAGGATGCGGCGATCCTCAAGCTTGCCGACGAGCGTCTGCACCACCGGATGATCGGTGCACATCACCGCGAAGCCGTAGAACGGGATGTTCATGATGAAGGCGCGGAAGGCGTCCTGCACCGCTTCGAAGGTGTGGAAGTGATCGAGGTGCTCGGGGTCGACATTGGTGACGATGGCGACATCGGCCGGCAGCTTGAGGAAGGTGCCGTCCGACTCGTCGGCCTCGACGACCATCCAGTCGCCGGCGCCGAGCCGCGCATTGGTGCCGTAGGCATTGATGATGCCGCCGTTGATGACCGTCGGATCGAGGGCGCCGGCATCGAGCAGCGCCGCCACCATCGAGGTCGTGGTCGTCTTGCCGTGCGTGCCGGCGATGGCGACGCAGGACTTCAGCCGCATCAGCTCGGCCAGCATCTCGGCGCGGCGCACCACCGGCAGCCGCTTGCCGCGCGCGGCGGCGAGTTCCGGATTGTCGCGTTTGATGGCGGTCGAGACGACGATGACGTCGGCGCCGTCGATGTTCTCGGCCTTGTGGCCGATGTGAACGGCGATGCCCTTCTCGCGCAGCCGTTTGACGTTGGCGTTCTCGGCCACGTCCGAGCCGGTGACGGTGTAGCCGAGATTGGCCAGCACCTCGGCGATACCGCTCATGCCGATGCCGCCGATGCCGACGAAGTGCACCGGTCCAATGTCGCGCGGCAGTTTCATTGTATCGATCCCTAGCCTCTCCGCGTCATGCCCGGCCTTGTGCCGGACATCCACGTCTGTCTGCGCTGCCACGTCGAAGACGTGGATGGCAACGGAAGTCGCGCCCGCGCGACGTCCGCATCTATAACAAGCTGCAAGTCGGGTAAACCCGACTTGCAGTGACAAGCCCGGCCATGACGAACTGCTAACTCCCTGCCACTTTCAGCACGAGGTCCGCAAGCCTGTCGGCCGCGTCCAGCGTTCCCATGGATTTTGCCGCCGCGGCCATCGTGGCAAGCGACTCCGGGTCGCCCATCAGCGCCACAATCTCGGATGCGAGGCGCTGCGGCGTGAACTCCTTCTGCACGATGCGGATGGCGCCGCCGGCGCCCTCGAGCGCGCCGGCGTTGTGGAACTGATCCTGATCGAGCGCGTGCGGCAGCGGCACCAGAATGCCGGGCCGGCCGATGGCGGAGAGCTCGGCCACGGTGGACGCGCCCGAGCGCGACACGATGAGATGCGCGGCAGCCATGCGCGCCGGCAGATCGCCGAAGAAGGGCGCGCAATCGGCGACGACTCCGAGCTTGGCGTAGGCCGCGCGCACCGCGTCGAGGTTTTCGGCGCGCGCCTGCTGCACGATGCGCAAGCGCGCGCGGATGTCGGGGCTCATATGCGCAATCGCGGCGGGCACAACCTCGCCCATCACCTGCGCGCCCTGGCTGCCGCCGAACACGAGCAGGTTGAACGGCCCCGCGAGATCGGGCGCGGGATAAGGCGTATCCGCCACGGCGATGACGGCCGGACGCACCGGATTGCCGGTGAAGGTCATCTTCGCGCGCAGCGCATCGTCGACATTCCTCACCGTGGGGAAACCCGTGGCGATGCGCGTCACGCGCGTGGCAAGCAACCGGTTGGCGCGGCCCATGACGCTGTTCTGCTCGTGCAGCACGGTCGGCACGCCGCGCAGCGAAGCCGCGAGCAGCGGCGGCACGGTCGGATAGCCGCCGAAGCCGACGACCACCGCGGGCTTGATGCGGCCGATCACGCCCCACGCCTTCAGTGTGCCGCGCGCGAGCATCGTCGCGGTGCGCGCGAGCGAGAGCGGATCCCTGCCGCGCACGGTGGCGCTCGGGATGAGATGCACGTCGCGCGCGGGAAATTTGAACTGCGCGGTGCGGTGGTCGGTGGCGAGGTCGATCGTCGCGCCGCGCTTGATCAGCGCGGCGCTCAGCGCCTCGGCCGGGAACAGATGCCCGCCGGTGCCGCCGGCGCAGAGGAGGATGACTTTGCTCTCGGGTGACATCGTCATTCTTGTCGTCATTCCGGGGCGCGCGTGCAAGCGCGCGAACCCGGAATCCAGCCACGCGCTCCGTTCATATACTGGATTCCGCGTTCGCGCCCAGCGGGCCGCGCGGGGCGGGCCCTTTGGGCGCGCCCCGGAATGACGAAGCTCACGCCGCTCCGCCCGCCGTTTCCGGCTCCATGTCCGGCGCGCGCAGATAGGCCGCGCGCGGCTGCTCGCGCGTCAGCGCCAAAAGCATGCCCATCGCGTAAGCGAGCGAGATCATCGACGAGCCGCCATAGGAGATGAACGGCAGGGTCATGCCCTTGGCCGGCACGAGCCGCAGGTTCACCGCCATGTTGATCGCCGATTGCGTGGCGAACAGCATGGTCAGGCCCGCCGCGGCAAAGCGCATGAAGCCGTCTTCGTTGCGCATGGCCCGCAGCAGCGAGCGGATGACGATGAAGGCGAACAGCGACGCGATGGCCAGGCACAAGGCCACGCCGAATTCTTCCGCCGCGACCGAATAGACGAAGTCGGTGTGGCTCTCGGGCAGGAGCCGCTTCACCGTGCCCTCGCCCGGGCCGGTGCCGAACCAGCCGCCGCGCATGAAGCTCTCGGTGGCGATGTCGACGTTGAAGGTGTCGCCGGAGGACGGATCGAGGAAGCGCTGGATGCGGCGCGCGACGTGCGGCACGGTGAAATAGGCGGCGACGAGACCGAAGCCGGCGAGCCCGGCGATGCCGAACACCCAGATCACGCGCATGCCGGCCATGAAGAACAGCGCGCTCCACACCAGCACGATCAGCATGGTCTGGCCGAAGTCGGGCTGGATGACGAGCAGCGACACGACGGTCAGCAGCAGCAGGAGCGCGATGGAGTTGGCCGGCATCTCCGGACGCTTGGCGGATTCGCCGAACAGCCAGGCCACGAGCACGACGAAAGCCGGCTTGAGGAACTCCGACGGCTGCACGTTGACGCCGAAGATGATGAGCCAGCGCTTGGCGCCTTTGATCTCGGCGCCGAACACGGGCGTCAGCGCGACCAAAGTGAGACTGATGAAGAAGACGACGAGCGAGAGCCGCCTGATCTGGCGCGGCGAGAGGAACGACACGCCGAGCAGGACGGCGATGGTCGGCGCCAGGAACAGGATGTGGCGGTTGACGAAATAGAAGGGATCGAGGCCGAGGCGGCCGGCGACCGGCGGGCTCGCCGCGAGCGAGAGCACGACCCCGGCCAGCATCAGCGCGCCGACGGCGGCGAGCGAGAGCTTGTCGACCGTCCACCACCACTCGGCGAAAGGCGTGCGTTGCGCGCGCGAAACCATCGGCCATCCTCGATCGAGCTACCTTTAATAGTCCTGACCTGCGCCGGTTTACGAAGGATTAACATTAGCGAGCGCGGCCGCGACGGAACCCTCCCGCGCGGGGCATGGACGGCAGCCCTCCCGCCCCGCCCTAAACGGGCTCGACGCCGGGGACGGCGAGGACGAGGTCGGCGAAGGCGTCGCCGCGCACTTCGAAGTTCGGATACTGGTCGAACGAGGCGCAGGCGGGCGACAGGAGCACCACCGGCTCCTTGAGGCCGGAGGCTTCCGCGTCGCGCGTCGCGGCATCGATCGCCGCGGACATCACGCCGACGATCTCGTAAGGAACCTGGCCCTCGAGCGTCTTGGCAAAGTCCGCCGCCGCCTCGCCGATCAGATAGGCCTTGCGGATGCGCGGAAAGAACTCGGCGAGGCTGACGATGCCGCCGGTCTTCGGCTTGCCGCCGGCGATCCAGTAGATGTCGTTGAAGCTGCCGAGCGCCTTGGCCGCGCTGTCGGCGTTCGTCGCCTTGGAGTCGTTGACGTAGAGAATGCGGCCCGACGCGATCGTCTTGCGGCCGACCTGCTGCATGCGGTGCGCGAGGCCGGGGAAAGAGACGAGCCCCTTCTGGATGGTGGCGAGATCGATGCCGAGCGCGACGCAGGCCGCCACCGCGCAGGCGGCGTTCTGCGCATTGTGCGCGCCGCGCAAGGAGCCGATGCCGGCGAGCTGCGCCACCGGATGCGCCTTGCCGGCAACGGCGCCGACGATGCGCGTGCCTTCGGCGTAATAGCCCTCGCGCAAGGGCGCGACCACCGACACGCGCACGACGTGTCTGCCGGCGCGCTCGATGCGCGCGGCCGCCTCGCGGGTCCAGCGGTCGTCGACGCCGATCACGGCCGTGCCCCCCGCCTCCACGCGCGCCGGCAGCAGCGCCTTGATCGCCGCGTAGTTCTCCATCGTGCCGTGGCGGTCGAGATGGTCCTCGGTGACGTTGGTCAAAATGCCGACCGTCGCGCGCAGCGAGGGCGAAAGGTCGATCTGATAGGACGACACTTCCAGCACATAGACGCGGCCCGGCGCGAAAGGCGCGAGCGCCAGCACCGGCACGCCGATATTGCCGCCCATCTGCGCGTCGCGGCCGGCGGCGGCGACGAGATGCGTCGTCAGCGCGGTGGTGGTGGATTTGCCGTTGGTGCCGGTGATGGCGATGACCGGGCAGTCGATACCCTCTTCCGCCCGCACCTTCTCGCGCTCGCGGCAGAACAGCTCGATGTCGCCGATGATCTCGACATTGTGCTGGTGCGCGAGGCGCACGGTCCAATGCGGCGTCGGATGCGTCAGCGGCACGCCGGGCGCGAGCACGAGCGCGGCGACATCGGACCAGTCGATCTCGGCGAGATTGCGCACGTCGAGGCCGGCGGCGCGCGCCTCGGCGGCCGACTTCTCGTTGTCGTCATAGACGACGACATCGGCGCCGCCTTTGATCAGCGCGCCGGCGGACAACAGGCCGGACTTGCCGAGCCCGAAAACGGCGACTTTCCTGCCGGCGAAGACGGTGATGGGGATCATGCGCGTTGCCGCTTGCGCTCTTTTACCCTCCCCTGGAGGGGGAGGGTCGATGCGCGAAGCGCATCGGGGTGGGGTGACGCTGCGCAAAAAAGCTCACCCCCTGCCGGTCCGCTTCGCGGACCGACCTCCCCCCTCCAGGGGGAGGTGAAGAGAGCGCGTGGCAGCGTCATGCACATCACCTCAACTTCAGCGTCGCCAAACCGGCGAGCGCCAGCACCACGGCGACGATCCAGAAGCGGATCACGATCTGCGGCTCGGTCCAGCCGAGCTGCTCGTAGTGGTGATGGATCGGCGCCATCTTGAACACGCGCTTGCCGGTGAGCTTGAACGAGACCACCTGCACGATCACCGAGACGGCTTCGAGCACGAACAGGCCGCCGACGATGGCCAGCACGATCTCGTGCTTGATGGCGACGGCGACGCTGCCGAGCAGGCCGCCGAGCGCGAGCGAGCCGGTGTCGCCCATGAAGATCGAGGCCGGCGGCGCGTTGAACCAGAGAAAGCCGAGCCCCGCGCCGATGCACGCGCCGCACAGCACCGCGAGTTCGCCGGTGCCGGCGACGTAATGCAGTTGCAGATACTCGGAAAACAGCGCGTTGCCGACGATGTAGGAGATGAAGCCGAAGGTGCCGGCCGCGATCATCACCGGCACGATGGCGAGACCGTCGAGGCCGTCCGTCAGGTTCACCGCATTGCCGGCGCCGACGATGACGAAGGCGCCGAAGATGACGAACATGATGCCGAGGTTGAACACCAGGTCCTTGAAGAACGGAAACACCAGCGAGGTCGCGATCGGCCCCTTGCCGAGGCGCGCGAGCAGGATGCAGGCGACGATGGCGATGGCGAATTCCGCGACCAGGCGCAGACGCCCGGCAAAGCCGGCATTGGTCTGCTTCGTCACCTTCAGGTAGTCGTCGTAAAAACCGATCAGGCCGAAGGCGAGCGTCACGCCGAGCACGATCCAGACATAGGGGTTGGCGGGATTGGCCCACAGCAGGGTCGATACCAGCATCCCCGAGAGGATCATCAGGCCGCCCATGGTGGGCGTGCCCTTCTTGGTAATGAGGTGCGACTTCGGGCCGTCCTCGCGAATCGGCTGGCCCTTACCCTGCTTCAACCGCAGCAGGTCGATGATCGGACCGCCGAACAGGAAGACGAACACCAGCGCGGTGACGACGGCGCCGCCGGTGCGGAAGGTGATGTAGCGGAAGACGTTGAAGAACGAGACTTTGTCGGAAAGCTCGGTGAGCCAATAGAACATCGTTCAAACCTTGGCCGCCACGACGGCGTCCTGCCTGGGGAATTGGCGCTCCAGCGCCTTCACGATCGGACCCATTTTCGAGCCCAGCGAGCCTTTCACCATGACCGCATCGCCGGCGCGGATGGCCGCAAGCACCACCGGTTCCAGCGCGGCCGATGTCTCGGCATAGCCGCCCTTCCGACCGGAGGGAAGGGCCTCCCACAGGCTGTGCATGAGCGGGCCGGAACAGAACACCAGATCGATCTTGGCCTCGGCCAGGGCGGCGGCGAGCCCGGCATGGAGCGCGGGGCCTTCGGCGCCCAATTCCAGCATGTCGCCGAGAACGGCGATGCGCCGCCCACGCGTCCCCACCGGCGCCTGGCCGAGCAGCGCGACCGCGGCGGCCATGGAGGCCGGGTTGGCGTTGTAGCTCTCGTCGATCAGCAGCGCCTGCCCGCCGGGCACGGCAAGCGTCGCGCGCGCGCCGCGTCCGGTCGACGGCTTGAGATGGGTGAGCGCGAGCGCGGCATGGGCGAGATCGGCGCCCGCCAGCGACACCGCCGCGAGCACGGCCAGCGAGTTGAGCACGAGATGGCGGCCGGGCGCGCCGAGCTTATAGGCGACGGGATGGCCGAGGATGTCGGCTTCGACCGTCGAGGACTCGTCCTGCAGCGCGTAGCGGATCAGCCGCGCCTCGGCGTTCGCCGCTTCACCGAAGGTGACGATGCGCGCAACGCCGGCCGCCTTCGCCGCGGCTTCGAGACGCGCGAACTGGCCGTTGTCGCGGTTGAGCACGGCGACGCCGCCCGGCACGAGGCCGGTGAAGATCTCGGCCTTGGCGTCGGCAATCTTCTCGAGCGAGCCGAAATATTCCAGATGCACCGGCGCGATAGTGGTGATGATGGCGACGTGCGGGCGTACCATCTGCACCAAGGGCGTGATCTCGCCGGCATGGTTCATGCCGATCTCGAACACGGCGTATTGCGCCGAGGCCGGGCAGCGCGCGAGCGAGAGCGGCACACCCCAATGGTTGTTGTAGGACGCGGCCGAGGCGTGCGTCTCGCCTTCGGCGGAGAAGGCGAGCCTGAGCGCTTCCTTGGTGCCGGTCTTGCCGACCGAGCCGGTCACCGCGATCACCCGGCCCTTGAGACGCGCGCGCGCCGCACGGCCGAGATCGCGCAAGGCTTCGAGCACGTCGTCGACGATCAGCACCGGCGCATCCGCGGCGAAGCGATCGCGCTTGTCGCGCGCGATCACGGCAAGGCCGGCGCCGGCTTTCAACGCCGCCTCGACGAAGTCATGGCCGTCGCGCGCGTCTGTCAGCGCGAAGAAGGCTTCGCCCTTTCCGATCGTGCGCGTGTCGATGGAGATGCCGGTGATGGCCTCCGGCAACGCGCCCGCTTTGCCGGCGCCCATCGCGGCGGCCATGTCGGAGGTGGTCCACAATGCAGTCATGCGTAAGTTCTCAACCTGATCGTCATTCCGGAACGACCCGAAGGGTCGGACCCGGAATCCAGACACTAACTCTGCGTCCCGGGCTGGATTCCGGGTTCGCGCGTCGCGCGCGCGCCTCGGAATGACCGGGAAGATTCATACGCCCAGTTCCTTCAAGGCCGCGGCCACGGATTCGTGGTCGGAGAAGTGAACCGTGCGATTGCCGATGATCTGGCCCGTTTCATGGCCCTTGCCGGCGATGAGCAGCAGATCGCCGGTCTCCAACTCCGCGATGCCCTGACGGATGGCCGCCGCGCGGTCGCCGATCTCGCGCGCGCCGGGCGCCGCGGCGAGGATGGCGGCGCGGATCTTGGCCGGATCCTCGCTGCGCGGATTGTCGTCGGTGACGATGACCGCGTCGGCCTTCTCATGCGCGATGCGGCCCATGATCGGCCGCTTGCCGGCGTCGCGGTCGCCGCCGCAACCGAACACGACGACGAGCTTGCGCGAAACATAGGGCCGCACGGCCTCGATCGCCTTTTCGAGCGCGTCCGGCTTGTGCGCGTAGTCGATGAAGATCGGCGCGCCGTTGCGCTCGCCGGCGAATTCAAGACGGCCCTTGGCGCCGACGAGATTTTCCAGTGCCGCGAAGACTCGGCTCGGCTCGCCGCCGGTGGCGATGGCGAGGCCCGCCGCGACGGCGGCATTCTCGATCTGGAAGGCGCCGACCAGGGGCAGGCGCACATTGTAAAGATGGCCGGCGTGCACGAACTGCACCACCTGGGCAAAGCCCTCGATGGTGGTGCCGGCAAGATGAATGCCCTCGCCCTTGGCGCCGACGGTCATGATCCTCAAGCCGCGCTTTTGCGCGGCCGCGACGACTTCGGGCGCATGCGCATCGTCGACATTGATGACGGCTGTGCCGCCGTCGACGACGAGATCGGTGAACAGACGCAGCTTGGCCGCGAGATAGGCTTCGATCGTCGGATGATAATCGAGATGGTCGCGCGAGAGATTGGTGTAGCCGCCGGCGGCAACGCGCACGCCGTCGAGGCGATGCTGGTCGAGGCCATGCGAGGAGGCTTCCATTGCCAGATGCGTGACGCCCTCGCCGGCGAGTCCGTCGAGCGTCTTATGCAGCGCGATGGGATCGGGCGTGGTGAGCGAGCCGTAGGTCTCGCCCTTCGGCGACACCACGCCGACCGTGCCGACGCTGGCCGCCTGATAGCCGAGCGCCACCCAGATCTGGCGCAGGAACGCGGCGACCGACGTCTTGCCCGAGGTGCCGGTGACGGCGGCGATCGTTGCCGGCTGGCGCGGATAGAATTTCGCGGCGGCAAGGGCCAGCGCGCGCCGCACATTGGCGACCGCGATGAAGGCAATGCCGGGCGGCAGGTCCGGCCGCTTCTCCGCCATCACGGCGACGGCGCCCTGCTCGAGCGCCTGCGGCACGAAGGCGAGCCCGTCCGCCTTGGTGCCGGGCACCGCGACGAACAGATCGCCCGGCTTCACCGCGCGGCTGTCGGCGGTGATGCCCGTCAGCGCCACGTCCGCAAAGCGCGGCTCGTAGACGGCACCTTCCAAGGCCAGGTCAGCGAGTTTCATCAATCTTTCCAGGGCCCGATCCGTCATCCTGAGGTGCGAGCGAAGCGAGCCTCGAAGGATGAACGGCCGCGGCGTTGCCGCCGTCGCCCTTCGAGGCTCGGCCTTCGGCCGAGCACCTCAGGGTGACGGCGAGAGGCCCAGCCAGGTTCAACTACGCGGTTGCCTACCGATTTCCCGACCCGCTGGCCAGGATCAATTGGTCGGCCTTGGGTAGATCGAAGCGCGGGGCGATGTCGAGCAGCGGCGCGATGCGCGCGATCACCTTGCCCGCGACCGGGCCGGCGTTCCAGCCGGCGGTCGCGAAGCCGTGCGTCTCGGGCAGGCCCTGCGGCTCGTCCAGCATGATCATGACGAGATAGCGCGGCTTGTCGGCCGGCAGCACCGCCATGAAGTCGGTGAGCAGCTTGTTCTTGGCGTAGCGGCCGTTGATGACCTTTTCGGCCGTGCCGGTCTTGCCGCCGATGTAATAGCCCTGAACGTTCGCCTTGGTGCCGGTGCCCTTCTCCGCGTTGAGGCGCATGAGATAGCGCATCTTCTGGCTGGTCTCGGGCTTGAGCACCTGCGTCGCGACCTTCAGCGCGTCCTCGCGGCTGCGCTTGAGGAAGGTCGGCGGAATGAGCAGCCCGCCATTCATCGTGGCGGCGATGCCCATCACCGCCTGCAGCGGCGCGACCGACAGGCCGTGGCCGAACGAGATGGTGACGGTGTTCAGTTCGCCCCAGCGCTTCGGCACGATCGGCTCGGCGCTTTCCGGAATCTCGGTGCGCAGGCGATCGAGCTGGCCCATCTTCTTGAGGAAGGCGCGGTGATATTCCGGACCGAGCGACAGCGCCATGCGCGCCGCGCCGATGTTCGACGAATAAGTGAAGATCTCCGGGATGGTGAGCATCCGGTTCATCGGATGGTCGTCGTGAATCGTGAAGCGGCCGTAACGCAGCGACTGGCGGCCGTCGAAGGTCGTGTTGAGATTCATGCGGCCGGAGTCGAGCCCCATCGCCACCGTGAAGACCTTGAAGGTCGAGCCCATCTCGAACACGCCGGTGGTGAGCCGGTTGATGCGCGTCGGATCGTTGGCCTCGCGCGGATTGTTCGGATCGTAATCGGGCTCCGACACCATGGCGACGATCTCGCCGGTGTTGACGTCGAGCACGAGGCCCGCGGAGGCCTTGGATTTGAACTTGTCGCGCGCCTTCACGAGTTCGTCGCGCAGCGCGAACTGCACGCGCAGGTCGACGGCAAGCTCGACCGGCTTCTGCAGCCGGTCGGCGGCAAGGCCCGCCATGTGCAGCGCGGCGAGCCCCTGCCCGTCGAGCCATTTCTCGATGCCGGCGATGCCCTGATTGTCGATGTTCACGTGGCCGAGCGTGTGCGAGATCGTCGGCCCGTTCGGATAGACGCGCTTGTTCTCGGGCAGGAAGCCGACGCCCGGAATGCCGAGATGGAAGACCTGCCGCTGCTGCTCGGGCGTGAGTTCGCGCTTGAGCCAGACGAAGCCGCGCTTGGACGACAGGCGCTCGCGCACCTCGTTGGCGTCGAGATCGGGCAGCGTCGCGGTGAGAAGCTCCACCGCCTCGTCGACATCGATCAGCTTGCGCGGCTCGGCGAACAGCGACGGCGACTTCACGTCGGTGGCGAGGATCTCGCCGTTGCGGTCGAGAATGTCGGGACGCGCGGTGGCGATGGCGTCCTGGCCGACGCTGCGGCGGCCGTTATGGCCGTCGCTGAAGGTCGCGAACATGACGAGCCGCACCGCGATCACGGTGTAGACGGCGGCGAAGATGACGATCGCGAGGCCGAGACGCGCCTTCGCCTTGACGGCACGGTCCACATCGCGCCCGTACAGCAGGCCGCGAATGAAGCGTTGCCAGCGGTTCTCGTTGGGGAACATGGACTGCATGCTGCTCACCGTTTTGCCGGCACGCTGCCGGTGGTGTCTGGTGTGGCCAGCATGGCGCCGATCGGATCGCCCGATTGCGGGTTCACGATCTGCGGCGGCTTCTCCGGCAGGCGGTCGAGATTGTCGAACTGCGTCGGGTGGAGCGGTTTGAGCGTCAGATGGCGCTCGGCCAGGCTCTGGATGCGGGAGGGCGTTTCAAGCTTCGCCCATTCGGCGCGCAGGCGTGCGATGGCGTCTTGCTCCTTGCGGATTTCGTTGCGGACCTTGGCGAGGCGTTCGGCCTGCAGCGTGGAGTCGAACTTGATCTTGTAGACGTAGGACGCCGCCAGGATCAGCGCCGCGATGACGAGGATGTTCAGGAGCCGCATGGTTCAGCGCCCCCTCAGGACATCGTCGAGCGAGGGCACGCGCGGCAGGAGCGCCGCGGCATCGCCGCGATGCGGCGGCGCGTCGGTACGTTCGCCGGCGCGGAGCTTGGCCGACCGCGCGCGCGGGTTGCGCGCGTTCTCGTCCTCGTCGGCGACGACCGGACGCTTGGTCAGCACGGTGAAGCTCGGCGCGGCGCGCTGGACTTCCGGTGCGTGGCGCGAGCCGCCGCGGGTTTCGCTGCGCGCGGCCAGGAACGTCTTGACGATGCGGTCCTCGAGCGAATGGAAGGAGACGACGACGAGGCGGCCGCCCGGCTTGAGCACATGCTCGGCGGCGGTGAGCGCGGCCGCGAGTTCGCCGAGCTCGTCGTTGACGAAGATGCGCAGCGCCTGGAACGTGCGCGTCGCGGGATGAATTTCGTGCGGCTTGGCGCGCACCACCGACGACACGAGCTCCGCGAGCCGGCGCGTCGTCTCGATGCGCGCGTCGGCGCGCGCCTTGACGATGGCGCGGGCGATCTGCCGCGAGAAGCGCTCTTCGCCGAGCACATAGATGATGCTCGCCAGATCGCGCTCGGTCGCCGTGTTGACGATATCGGCCGCGCTCGGCCCCTCGCCGCTCATGCGCATGTCGAGCGGGCCGTCGAACCGGAAAGAGAAGCCGCGCTCGGGCTGGTCGAGCTGCATCGAGGAGACGCCGACATCGAGCACGATGCCGTCGACGGCCTCATGGCCACAGTCGCGCGCGACATTGTCGAGGTTGGAGAAGCGGTCCTCGACCAGGGTCAGCCGGCCCTGCGCCGCTTCGACCAGATCGGCGCCGAGCGCGAGAGCGGTCTGATCGCGGTCGATGCCGATCACCTTGCAATCGGCCGCGGCGAGGATCGCGCGCGTATAGCCGCCGGCGCCGAAGGTGCCGTCGATATAGACGCCGTCGTCCTTGACGTTGAGATAGTCGATCGCCGGGCGGCCGAGCACGGGAATGTGGAGGGCCGATCCGCCAGCGACAGCAGAGCCGCCGCTACCCCCCATCATTCCCGTGCTCCGAGCGCGTTGCGCCCCGCAGCCTGGGAACTCAGCTCCGCTTTGAGCGCGCGCACCTTTTGGGTGGCCTCCGCGAGCTCGTGCTGGAAACGACCAGGCTCCCAGATCTGAAATTTGTGACCCAACCCAACAAACGTGACGCTGTCCGTGATGCCGGCGTGCCGCTTCAAGCTCTCGCTCAGCATCACGCGACCCTCGCCATCCACCTTGAGCGTCTCGCTGGTGCCGTAGAGCGCCAGCGCGAACTGCTCGCGCTCCTCCGAATAAGGCGTGAACCGTCCGATCAACGCCTCGATCTCCGCCATCAGCGCATTCCCGCCAGCATCGACCGCCGGCCGGTCCAGCGCCGGATAGCAATAGAGCCCCTCGAAGCCGTCGCGGCCGAGCACCGATCGGAAGGTAGCCGGGATGGAGACGCGACCCTTGGAGTCGAGCCGCAACGTGATGTTCGACACGAAGCGGTCCGCCATATCCCGCACTCACCACCGACTGAACGCTACGCCCGTGGGCCGCGCGGAGCGGGTCCCTGCGAACCGCCGCATCGTCCCTGATCCGGGAGGGGAAGAAGCTGGCGATCCTTGCAATTCTCGTTTGGGATAGCATGGGATATTATGGGCGTCAATGGAAAGGCCCTGCCCTGGGGCCGCACGCAGGCGCGCCGACGCGGTGCGCGCGCGATCATCATTAACGGGCTTTAAACTTAAGGATTCCTTGCCGGCGGGCGGTATTGGCGATGGAACTCGTCGCCCTGCGCGCCTTCGGAGCGCGCCCGCTCAATGCACGGCATGAGCGTGTTTCGCCGCACGGCGCGCCGGGAACATGACACGCCGACATGAGTTGGCTGCAAGCGGGCCGCGGCAAGCCCGCAATCCAGACAGTTCCAAGAAACCGAGGAGGCATCCAATGATCAAACGTCTCATGATCGGCGCGGCTGTGAGCGCGCTGATGGTGTCGGGCGCGATGGCGCAGTCGTCGACCGCTCCCGCCGGCTCCACCGCTTCGCCGCCGGCTGCGGCGCAAACGTCGGGCGGCCACGCGCAGTTCGTCGCCTCGCAGAAGCCGGATCAGTGGCTCGCGACGAAGTTCAAGGGCACCGACGTGCTGGGCGCCGACAACCAGAAGATCGGCGACATCAGCGACATCCTGTTCGACAAGGCCGGCAAGATCGAAGCTTACGTCGTGAGCGTCGGCGGCTTCCTCGGCATGGGCGCCAAGGAAGTGGCCATGGCGCCGTC
>Ga0182749_1001182_pt1 | contig 21190 bp, 19 predicted proteins | sample eDN3rd37CKraftMG_FD_128875 | JGI IMG/M metagenome (GOLD analysis project Ga0182749, IMG submission 128875) | Enriched Miracle-Growth compost microbial communities from Emeryville, California, USA - eDNA 3rd pass 37_C Kraft MG (version 2) (version 2) ...
CCTGGGCAATGCGGTCCGCCGCGGCCTTGCGCAGACGCGCTGGCCGGGACGCCTCGAACTGATCCGCAGCAACCCTCTCACCGTGATCGACGTCGGGCATACGCCCGACGGCATCGCGCGGGCGCTTGCGGGTCTGCACGCGACCTACGGTGACACCGGCTGGCTGCTGGTGGTTGGCGTCTCGCATGACAAGAGCGCCGATGAAATCGCCGCGCTGCTGGCAAGATCGTTCGACACCATCGTTTGTACGTCAGCCTATCACAAGGGCACGCCGGCAGAACGGATCGCCATCGCCGCCCGCCATGCCAACCCGCAAGCGAACATACATGTGGCGCCGACCGTCGAGGGCGCCGTTGCGCTCAGTGTCCAACTTGCCGTCGACCTCGATCGCAAGATCTTTGTCGCCGGGGGCTTGTTCCTGGCGATCGAATACGCCACGGCCATGCATGGTGGCCGCCCGCAGGACCTGACCTTCTTCTGAACGTCTGCGACGACGACCACACATCACAATTGTGTTGTCGCGTGCGTTCGCGCCGATTAGCCTTGATCCGAAATCGCCAAGCCGGAGGAAACGCGATGACGAACGGTCCCAACCGCCAGATCCTTCTGGTCGAAAAGCCAAGCGGCAAGCTGGCCCCGGCTCATTTCAAGATGGTCGAAAGTGCGATCCCGACGCCGAAGGACGGTGAAGTGCTGCTGCGCGTGCGCTATATCTCGCTGGACGCCGCCAACCGGGCCTGGATGCATGGCGCGACCTATCGTTCGGCTGTGGAGGCCAACACGGTCATGGCCGGCGGCGCGATCGCGGAGGTGATCACCTCGAACGCCCCAGGCTTCGCGCCGGGCGATATCGTTTTCGGCGATACCGGCTGGCAGGATTTCGCTGCCGTTCCGGCCACGCATCTCGCCAAGATGCCGCGCATCGAACCAATGACACATCTCCTCAGCATCTACGGCATTGCCGGCCTTACCGCCTATTTCGGTCTCCTGCATGTCGGCAAGCCCAAAGCGGGCGAGACCGTCGTGGTGTCCGCCGCGGCGGGCTCGGTCGGATCGATTGTCGGGCAGATCGCCAGGATCAAAGGTTGCCGCGTGATTGGCATCGCGGGCGGCGCGGAGAAATGCCAGTGGCTGACCTCGCAACTCGGTTTCGACACGGCCGTCGATTATAAGGACGGCGCTGTCTACAAGGCACTGAAGGTCGCGGCTCCGAAAGGCATCGACGTCTACTTCGATAATGTCGGCGGCGATATTCTCGAAGCCTGCATCTCGCAAATGAACCTCCATGGCCGGATCGCCTGCTGCGGGGCCATCTCGCAATATGACGGCGTGCCCTCGGCCACCGGACCGCGCGGCGTGCCCGGCCTGATCGTGGTGAAGCGCCTCACCATGCAGGGCTTCATCGTGATGGACTACATGGATCAGCGCGATCAGGCGCTGGCCGAGCTGCAGTCATGGGTCAGCACCGGAAAGCTCAAGGTGCAGGAGGATGTCATCGCCGGCCTTGAAAACACGCCGCAAGCCTTGATCGGCCTGCTCGCCGGAGAAAACCGCGGCAAGCGCATGATCCGGGTCTGAACACGGCAGCACAAGGCCACTTCGAAATCTGCGCGGCGCATACCCCGCCCAGCATCAAGGGAGCATTTCATTGCAGCTTCACGGATATTATCGCAGCACGGCGTCATGGCGGGTGCGGATCGCCCTCAACCTCAAGGGGCTGCAAGCCGTTCACGTCCCGCACCATTTGCGTAAAGGCGAGCAGCGCGACCCGAACTATCTCAGGCTCAATCCGCAAGGTTTTGTCCCCGCCGTAACCCTCGAGAACGGCGTAACCCTGACGCAATCGATGGCGATCATTGAATGGCTCGACGAGACCAATCCGCAGCCGCCGCTGCTGCCCGCTGACCCATTGCGCCGCGCTCGCGTTCGCGCCTTCGCGCAGGTCATCGCCTGCGATATCCATCCCGTACAGAATCTCAAGGTCCTCGCGCGGCTGCGCGAACTTCAACTGTCCGAAGACACGGTCACCGGATGGGCCGGCTGGACCATCAACGAGGGACTGGCCGCGTGCGAAGCGCTGCTTGCCGATGAAGCGGGACCGTTCTGCTTCGGCGATGCGCCTACGATGGCGGATATTTGCCTCGTGCCGCAACTGTTCAACGCGCGCCGGTTTGGGGTCGATCTTTCCCCTTATCCCCGATTGCTGCGGGCGGAAGGCGCCGCACAGGGTCTTCCGGCCTTCGCCGACGCCGCGCCGGAACGCCAGCCCGACGCCGAGTAACGACGCCGTTCCGCCAACTGATCCGTCAATGCCAACCCACCGAACGTCGTCTTCATGGCCGGATGGCTATCGCGGCATGCTTCCGTGCGCGCGGGCGTGACAAATGCGCGCAACTGCCGACGATAATCATGAATGCCGGCGAACGGCATCGTCCCCGGGAAGGACTCTTGTGAAAACGATCGTGACAACACTCATCGTCGTGAGCGTCGGTTGCGCTTTCAGCACAACGGCAACTCTACTGAAATGAAAATGATGACTGACCCGCAAGGCGGCGCGTGGATTCCGCTCGGCGGCCAGCTCAAGGACATATGGGAAAAGCCATTCCGGGGCTGAGCGTGCAAACACTGCCCGGTGCAGGGATCGCCAATGCACACGGTGTGGATGCCGGGAAAGCGGACATCGGATTCGGCAATTCGACCTCGACAGTCGAGGGACTGGCCGGCCGCGCGCCCTTTCCGAAAGTACTGACGAACGTCTGCAATCTCGCCACGATCATCTGGAGCAGCATCACCGCCTCAATCGGCGTCATCCTGTTCGCCGCCGGCCTGCACGGTTACCTACTGACGGCCTCACGCTATTGGCACAGCATTGGGCTGGCCGTGGCCGGCGTGCTTTTGATCGAACCCGGCCTGAAAACCGACCTGATCGGCGCAGCGATCGCTGTCGTCATCATCATTCTCCAGCTTACTGACCGCCGCAAACAGCTTGGAACCGGTGCCCCGGCAGGCCGCCGTCGCTGCGGTCGCCGGTAGCTGTGCATCCGAGCGCCGCTGTGGGGCTAGTGATCCGCCGCCGAAGCGTCATCCATTCCGCAGTTTCCCGCGCGAGGGGATAGCCATTATTCTTCAGTAATGCTTTTTCAGTTGAGCGGCGCCGGCGGCCATGCCGAAATCGTGAAATACCCGCTCCACGAAGCGCGAAGACACCCTTTTCTCCTCCGGGGTGCCAGAGCTCTCTTCCACCGTATACAGCTTGACATCAAAAGAACGCCGCTCGATCCAGATCGTTGCTCGTCCCAGGTCATGAAATAACGATATACGGCCTCGGACCTTGCTTTCAGAAGCATGAAACGAAGCGTAGACCGGGCGCCGATCGACGCCGACGAAGCGGCGATCCGCCATCCACAAACTACATCCGCAAAATTCATCCCGCTGCCCTCAAAACGTAATCCTTTCAGACATGAATGGGAACTTCCGCGGCTTTGGGAAAGTTGAACTGCAAGGCACCACTGCCGCCGCCGGGAGGCGAATTATGCAGAGCAAGCAAGCTGACATCTTCGAACTGTTCTCGACGATCTACAATTCCGCAGCTCAGGAGGAGATGAGCCTGCAGCAGTACCTGCTGGCGTGTCGAGAAGATAAATCCATGTACAGTTCGGCTCCCGAGCGCATGGTCGACGCGATCGGCGAACCTACGTTGATCGACACCAGCAAGGATGAAAGACTGGGCCGCATCTTCGCGAACAAGACGATCAAGATTTACCCCTCCTTCTCCGACTTCTACGGCATGGAGGATACGATCGAGCGGATTGCGGGCTATTTCCGGTATGCGTCGCAGGGGCTGGAGGAGCGCAAGCAGATTCTTTATCTGCTCGGCCCCGTCGGTGGCGGCAAATCCTCGCTGGCGGAACGGCTGAAGATCCTGATGGAGCAGCGCCCCTTCTATACCCTCAAGGTCGGCGACCAGATCAGTCCGGTTTTTGAATCCCCGCTCGGTCTTTTCAACCCCGAGCGCATGGCCGATCTGCTGGAGGAGAAATATGGGATCGCGCGGCGACGTCTCACCGGCTTTATCTCGCCGTGGGCCGCGAAACGGCTCGATGAGCTCGCCGGTGACATTTCCAAATTCTCGGTTGTGAAGCTCATGCCCTCCCGGCTTCGCCAGATCGGAATCGCCAAGACCGAACCTGGCGACGAAAACAACCAGGACGTCTCCACGCTGGTCGGCAAGGTGGATATCCGGCAGCTGGAGAACTATAGCCAATCCGATCCGGACGCCTATTCCTACAGCGGCGGCCTGAACCGCACCACGCAAGGCCTTCTCGAATTCGTCGAGATGTTCAAAGCGCCGATCAAGGTGCTGCATCCCCTGCTCACGGCGACGCAGGAAGGCAGCTACAACGGCACCGAAAATTTCGGATCGTTCCCCTATCAGGGAATCATCGTCGCTCATTCGAACGAGTCGGAATGGCTGCAATTCAAGAACAATAAGAACAATGAGGCGTTTCTCGACCGCATCCTGGTAGTCAAGGTGCCATATTGCCTGCGGGTGACGGAGGAAAGGCAAATTTACGACAAACTGCTGCGCGAAAGCGAGCTCGTCGATAGCGCCTGCGCGCCGGAGGTTCTTGACATTCTCAGCCGCTTCACCGTGTCGACCCGGCTGACCCAGCACGACAACTCGCCCCTTTACACCAAGATGCGGATCTATGACGGCGAGAATCTCAAGGACGTCGATCCGAAGGCAAAGTCGATCCAGGAATACAGGGATGTCGCCGGTATTGACGAGGGCATGACCGGGGTCAGCACCCGTTTTGCTTTCAAGATCCTGTCGCAGACCTTCAACTATGACACGGAGGAAGTGGCCGCCGATCCCGTTCATCTGATGTACATTTTGGAAGACGCCATCAAGCGCGAGCAGTTCCCGAAGAAGACCGAAGCCGCCTATCTTGACTTCATCAAGTCGGAGCTTGCTTCGCGGTATGCCGAATTTATCGGGCATGAGATTCAGAAGGCTTATCTGGAGTCCTACAGCGAATACGGCCAGAACCTGTTCGATCGTTACATTGCCTACGCCGACGCCTGGATTGAGGACCAGGACTACAAGGATCCCGACACCGGCCAGATTCTCAACCGCGAGGTGCTGGATAGCGAGTTGTCGCAGATCGAGAAACCGGCCGGAATCGCCAATCCGAAGGACTTCCGCAATGAGGTGGTGAAGTTCACACTCCGAGCCCGGGCTCGCAACAACGACCGCAATCCGTCCTGGACAAGCTATGAAAAGCTGCGGGAGGTGATTGAGAAGCGCATGTTCGGCCAGGTGGAGGACCTGCTGCCTGTCATCAGCTTCGGCTCAAAGCAGGACAGCGTCACGGAGAAACGGCACCACGAGTTCGTGCAACGTATGATCCAGCGCGGCTATACCGAACGCCAGGTTCGGCGGCTGGTCGATTGGTATATGCGCGTGAACAAGGCCGGCTGAGGAAGGGAGCAGGCTATGCCGATCTTTATCGATCGCCGCCTCAACCCGAAAGACAAAAGCCTTGGCAACCGGCAGCGTTTCTTGCGGCGTGCGCGCGAGGACCTCAAGCGCAGCATTCGCGACGGCATCCGCAGCGGCAAGATTTCGGATGCCGACAGCGCGCAGGCTGTCGTCCTTCCGAAAAAGGGAACGGACGAGCCGCGCTTCAAGGAGGCCAAGAATACGGGCCGGCGCGAGCATATCCTGCCGGGCAACAAGCATTTTTCGCCCGGCGACCGGCTACCCAAGCCAGGCGGTGGCGCGGGCATGACGTCGAGCCCGTCAACGGACGAGTCCGAAGACGATTTTCGCTTCGTGCTCTCGCGCGAGGAAGTTCTCGATCTTTTTTTCGAAGATCTCGAATTGCCCGATATGGTGAAGCTGAACCTGAAGGAAATCCTGGCCTTCAGACCACGTCGGGCCGGCTTTGCCGCGACCGGATCACCGACCAACATCAATGTCGGCCGCACCATGCGCAACAGCCTCGGCCGCCGCATTGCACTGAAGCGCCCCAAGCGACAGGATATCGATGCGATCTGCCGGGAAGTCGCAGAGTTGGAAGCGGGGCCGCAGACTCTCATCATCCGCGAGCGCATCGCCGCGCTGAAGACCGAAATCGAGCGAATGAAGCGACGGCAGCGGCTGATCGCCTATGTCGATCCGGTCGACATCCGCTTCAATCGGTTCGAGGCGCGGCCGGTACCGAACGCCAACGCGGTGATGTTCTGCCTGATGGATGTGTCGGGTTCGATGGGGGAGCGTGAAAAGGACCTCGCCAAGCGCTTTTTTGTGCTGCTGCACCTGTTCCTGAAGCGCCGCTATGACCGCACCGAAATCGTCTTCATCCGTCACACGCATGAGGCGCAGGAGGTGGACGAGGAAACATTCTTCTATAGTACGCAAAGCGGCGGAACGGTGGTTTCTACCGCACTGGAGAAGATGCACCAGATCGTCAGCGAGCGCTATCCCAGCAGCGAGTGGAATATCTATGCCGCTCAGGCCTCCGATGGCGATAACGTCGTCGCCGATTCGCAGCGCTGCATTGCCCTTCTCGATCAGGAGATCATGCGGCTCTGCCAGTATTACGCCTATGTCGAGATCATCGACGAGCGCGAACGGCACATCTTCGGCACCACCGAGAACGGCACCTCGCTCTGGCAGGCCTACAGCCTGGTCAACGAGAAATGGCCGAACTTCCAGATGACGCGCATTGCCGAGGCGACCGACATCTATCCGGTATTCCGGCAGCTCTTCACCAAGCAGGTGAAAGCGCGGACGAACTGAGGATGCGCCGATGAACACCACCTCGTGCGGATCGAACCTTCTGTTCTCGCGCTCCGACTGGGATTTCGGCACGCTGTCGCGGGCCTTCGATACGATCGAACGAGACGCGCTCGAAGAGCTCAACCTCGATATCCACCCGGTTCAGATGGAAATCATCTCCTCCGAGCAGATGCTGGATGCCTATTCCTCCATCGGGATGCCGTTGATGTACCGGCACTGGTCATTCGGCAAGCACTTCCTCCATCACGAACTGCTTTATCGCAAGGGCGGGCGCGGACTCGCTTACGAAATCGTCATTAACTCAAACCCGTGCATCGTCTATCTGATGGAAGAGAACACCATGGCGCTCCAGGCGCTGGTGATCGCCCATGCCGCCCTGGGTCACAATCACTTTTTCAAGAACAACTATTTGTTCAAGGAGTGGACTGACGCCAGCTCGATCCTCAGCTATCTCGACTTCGCAAAGACCTATATCGCGCGCTGCGAGGAACGTCACGGCTTGAGCGCCGTCGAGGACATTCTGGATACGGCCCACGCGCTGATGGAACAGGGCGTATTCCGCTATCGGCGGCCGCCGAAGCGCTCCTTGGAAAAACAACGGCAGAATTTGCGCGGACGCCTCGACTATGAAGAACGATCCTACAACGATCTCTGGCGCACCTTGCCACCAGCGAAAGGCGAGAGCCCGGCTGATGAGAATGAAAGCAAGATTGCGGAACGGCGCAAGTCACTGCAGCTTCCGGAAGAGAACCTTCTCTACTTCCTCGAGAAGAACAGCCTCATCCTGGAGCCGTGGCAGCGCGAAATCCTCCGGATTGTGCGCGTAATTGCTCAGTACTTCTATCCGCAACGGCAGACCCAGGTGATGAACGAAGGGTGCGCTACTTTCGTCCATTACACGGTCATGAACGCGCTGTTTGATCGCGGCTTCATCAGCGAAGGTGCGATGCTGGAAATCCTCAGCAACCATTCCAATGTGATCTTCCAGCCGGCCTTTGACGATCCGCGCTTTTCGGGCATCAATCCTTATGCGCTCGGGCTTGATATCATGCAGGATATCAAGCGCATTTCGACCGCTCCCACCGACGAAGATCGCGACTGGTTTCCGCAAATTGCCGGCAACGGCGACTGGCGGGGGACGCTGCTCGACGCCTGGGCCAATCACCGGGACGAATCCTTCATCCGGCAGTATCTGAGCCCGGCGCTGATCCGCAAATGGCGGCTTTTCCAACTGTCGGACACAGCCAGCGAACCGCATTACGAAGTCGCCTCGATCCACAACGAACGCGGATACCAGCAGATCCGCGCTGCGCTCGCCCACAGCTACGATATCGGAGCAAACCGATCCGATATTCAGGTCGTCGATGTTGACCTGCTCGGCGACCGGCACTTACGGCTGGAGCACAAGGTCACCGACGGCATTCTGCTGGAGCACAGTAGCTGCGAAGCAACCTTGCGACACATCCGAAAATTGTGGGGCTATCAGGTCAGCTTGGTCGGCGTGGATGGGCATACCGGCGCAAAGATTTACGAACGTGTCAGCGAATAGGCTGAGTTTCGGTGCGCAGGTCCCCAGCAACACGCGCGCGAGTCTGATGCATATGGCAGATGGCCTCGCGCGCCCTGAGGCTGCGAGTGGCCGGCGCGCGGATCGCAGCGACCCACTTGGGCTTCTTGCATTGGCGCGTGTGGCGATCCCGGGAAGACTCGAACTTCCGACCTACGGTTTAGGAAACCGCCGCTCTATCCGGCTGAGCTACGGGACCACGCATCCACGATCGACGTCGGGATCGCGCTTCCATAGCAGAGCGGCAACCGTTCCGCCAGTCTGCGCGGCACAACTGCGCAGGGCAGGTCGGCGGGTTGAGCGCGCGCGGCCAATCGGCTAATCGGGCAATGCGCGATTCATTCCGCGATCCCCTCACTCGAAGCCCTGCAAGCGCCACGGTCTCGTAATGAAGTTCCTCATTTTTCTCGTTGCGGCGCAACTCGCGGCCACCACCTCCGTCTTCGCGTCGGATGCCCGATTTCTTGCCAGCCTCAGGCGTCTCGATCCGCAGACGCGGCTCGAGCAGATCTGCGATCTTTACGCGATGAAGCAGATCGCTCACGATCCCACCAACTCCTACCGCCCCGACCGCGCCAAAACGGACGTAACGGCTCATCCCCGGCACTCCGGCACCACGGTGACCGGCAAAGGCGGCGCCTTTCGTAGCGGCGGACGCTGGTATCAATTTTCCTTCTCCTGTACCGGCTCGCCAGACAGGATGCAGGTGATCTCTTTCAGCTATAAGCTCGGCAAGGAAATCCCGGAATCGAAGTGGGCCAGCTATGGACTCTGGAAATAGATCCGGCTGCGAGAGCCGCACAAGAATGTCAGTGCGCGTCGCCGCGAACCTGGTCGGGAGACAGTCCCGGTGAACCGTTGCCGCTCTGTTCAGCGGCTCTGATCAGATCGACGATGCGCCGCGTCAGTGGCACATCGATGCCATGCCGCTCTGCCAGAGCGACAATCACCCCTTGCAAGAAATCGATCTCGGTGCGGCGACGATTCTGCAGATCCTCCCACATCGATGAGCGCGCCATCGCGTCGATTTTCATCGTCTGCCTGGCAAGAACTTGAAACAGCGCATCGGGCAGCCGCAAGATGTGTGGCGTCAATCCGGGCGGAAGCGCGGTAGATCCGATAGGCCGGATCCCCTCCGCTTTCAGAACGCGCAGCGCTTCACGCATGTGATCCGCAAGTAGACGCCGCCAGGAGCGCTGTGACAATTGTTCGCGCAGCGGCAATCCCGACAGTGCATTCAGCGCGTTATTCAGATTCAGCAGCAGCTTGCCCCATTGGATACCCGGCATGTTGTCTGCCGCGCGGATCGAAAGGCCGTCCACCGACAGCCGCGCCGCAGTCTCAGCCTGATCCGCCTCGATCACGATGTCGCCCGATGTGGCGCGGTGATATCGCCCCTCGCCGAGCGCGATGACATTGAACGGCACCATGCCGGCGAGCACACGACGGCCCACAAGCCGCTCGCGCAGAACCGGCGCGTTGCCAATGCCATTCTGTAGGCTGACGATAATCGCGTCAGACGGTGCATAACGTGCGATCTCCTCGGCGATCGCGGGAGTATCGGCGCTCTTCACCGTCACCAGCACCACGTCCGCATCGGCGAGAATACGCGGATCAGTCGACATCGGCAGCCGGTCTGCACTGATCCGGCAGACAAGTCCATCGATGCTCGTGATACCCAACCCGTGCCGCTCGATTTCCTCGATAGTGCGGGCGCGGGCCAGCAGCGCGACAGGGCGGCCAGCATTCGCCAGCATCCCGCCAACAAAGCAGCCGACAGTGCCGGCTCCAGCAACGACGATCCGTCCGCTCGCCACCATCCCCCTCCTGCCGTTAAACGGCCCCTGAGCAAGCTGTTTCGATATCAGCATACCGGACTTATTCCTAAGCTTCCTATCCTGCTGCCGGTCCGTATCGTTCGGCATTGCCTTGTATCGGTCATGACGGGCCGCTATCTTTTCCAGCGCGCGGGCATTGGGCTGACATCACAGGAGATGGATCAATGGGTTTGCTCGATATCCTCAACGGAATGCAGAATGGGCCGCGCGGCCCGAGCGATCCAAATGCCAAGGGAGAGGGCATGTCGCCGATGACAATGGCGATTCTGGCACTGCTCGCCTACAAGGCCGTGAAGCATCTGACCGGCGGACAATCCCAGCCCGCGCCCGCGAACAACGCGCCATCAACGCCCGCTCCCGGCGGCACCACTAATGCCAGCCTGCCGGGTGGACTGGGCGGCGGCGGGCTCGGTGACCTGCTGAAGGGCGGCCTGGGCGGCCTGCTGGCGGGCGGCGCGGCGGGCAGCATACTTAGCGGTGGCCTCGGCGACCTCTTGAAACAATTCCAGCAGAACGGCCACGGCGAAACCGCCAATTCGTGGGTTTCGAACGGGCCGAATAAACAGATCTCGCCGGGCGATCTCGCCAACGCCCTGGGTGCCGATCAGATCAACGCACTGACTTCAAAAACCGGCATGAGCCGCGATGAGCTATTGGGAGAGTTGTCGCGATATCTTCCCGAAGCGGTTGACGAATTTACCCCGAACGGTCGGCTTCCGAACGAGAACGAGTTGGCCGGCAAAATCTGATCGGCAGTTTGCGATCGAACCGGGATCCGCCGGTTCGATCGTCGGTGACGCAGATCTCTATCTGATGCACAACACTCCCACATCGGCTGCGATTGCAGCTTGCTGAAAGGACAGCACTCATGGGCGGGCTTATCTGGATCATCGTCGTCGGCTTCGTTGCCGGCATCATTGCGCGATTGCTGTCGCCGGGCCCGAACAATCCGAGCGGCTTTGTTCTGACCACAGTGCTGGGCATCGCGGGCGCCTTCCTCGCCACCTTTATCGGTCAGGCGATCGGGCACTATGGACCCAACCAGGGCGCGGGATTCATCACGGCGACCATCGGCGCGCTGGTGGTGCTGTTCATCTGGAATCGGCTTGTGGCCCGTCGCGTAATCTCGGATCCCGGCAATCGACTGGACGGTCGCTGACCCGGCGCTTCGACAGGAAGGCACCGGCTCGGCGGGCGAGCCGGTGCCTCGCAATTCCAAGTTTGTCTAAAGATGAAAGCCGGCGTCGACCCGAACCAACTCGCCTGTCATGTTGGATGATTGCGGGCCGGCCAGGAAGCAGACCACGCCGGCGATATCATCCGGGCTTGAGGCAATCTTCAACGGCACTTTCGCCTTGACCATCTCGCGCACCTGCTTGGCGCCCTCGGCGCCGCGGCCCTTCTCGAACCACGGCGTATCGATATAGCCCGGGCAAACCGCATTGACGCGGATCAGGGGCGCCAATGCACGCGCCAGTGATAGCGTCATCGCATTGAGCGCGCCCTTACTGGCGACATACGCGACGGATGATCCGATTCCGCTCAGACCGGCAATCGAGGATACGTTGACCACCGATGCGGCGGGCCCGGCGGCCTTCGCCCCCGCCTCCAGAAAAGAACGCGCCGCGCGCACCATCTGAAACGGGCCGATGGTGTTCACGCCGTAAAGCCGCTGAAAGTCTTCGGCAGAAAGACCGTCGAGCCTGTCGTGAACCATATGCTTGGTGGTCCCGGCGTTATTGATAAGCGCATCGAGCCGCCCCCATGGCGCGGCGGCGGCGACAATGCGCCTGCAATCCTCGTCACGGGACACGTCGCCTTGCACCACCACGACTTCGCCGCCGGCGGCGCGGCAAAGGTCCGCGGTTTCCTCGGCCTCTTTCTTGCTCGACGCATAGTTGATGACGATGCGGGCACCGTCGCGGGCAAGAATGGCAGCCGTCGCGGCGCCGAGTCCCGATGCCGATCCTGTGATGATGACGCACATGCCGTCCTTTGCCATTCGTCCCACTTTCCTTTTGCATTGCTGGATTGGCACTCACCTTATCGCGTGAAGCGCTGGAGGCAAGCCATCGGAAATCCATCAAGCGGAATTAGTCATACCGGACATGGCAACAGATGCATGACATCGTCGCAGATCGCCCTGCAACATCGCGGCTTGTCAGGACGGATGCTTTTTCGCATCATGAATGCAACTAAAAGCGCCCGAGCCGGCCTTTCCTGCCGCGTCATGTGAGTGCTTGCGTTGACGAGGAGCGCCGTGGCGGACGACAATATCGTAGTGGCGACTGCAGAGCGCATCTTTGCCGATCTGGCGGACGCGCAAGCCATCATCCACAGCAAGGATGCGACCTGGAAAGAGCCGCTGTGGCATGCCCTCGCCGAAGCGGGCTTGCCGCTGTCATGGGTGCCCGAAGCCTGCAACGGCTCTGGCGCGAGCCTGGCCGACGGCTTTGCCGTTCTCAATGCCGCCGGCCGTGCCGGCCTTGCCGTACCGCTTGCCGAAACGATGTTGGCGGGCTGGCTGCTGGCGCACGCCGGCATTGCTTCGCCGCCGGACCGGATGACCGTCGCGCCGGCGTTACCGAAGGACCGCATCCGCCTCAACGACAACAGTACGCTGTCCGGCACGGCGCGGAGCGTGCCGTTCGCCAGCGAGGCCAAGTACATCGTTGTTCTCGCAACGGGGGACCGCGATGGCGCGATCGTTGCGCTCATCGAGTCCTCGGCCTGCCGGATTACCCGCGGACTGAACATCGCCGGCGATGCCAGTGACACTGTCGTTCTTGACAGGGCGGAGCCGATCACGATCAAGCCTGCTCCCGCAGGCTTCGATGCGACATCATTGCAGTTGATGGCGGCTGCCGCGCGCAGCCTGCAAATCGCCGGCGCCCTTGAGACCATGCTGGAGATCAGCGTCGGCTACGCCAACGAGCGCGTTGCCTTTGAGAAGAAAATCGCGAAATTCCAGGCGGTGCAGCACAATCTCGCGAAGCTGGCCGGCGAAGCAGCGGCTGCGCTCGCCGCCGCCAACTCCGCCGCCGATGCGCTCGGGAGCGGCGCTCCCTTCGATGACGCGCTTTTTCTCGAAGCGGCTGCGGCAAAAATCCGCTGCGCCGAAGCCGCGGAGAAAGGCGCCGCAATCGCCCATCAGGTGCATGGAGCGATTGGCTTTACCAGCGAGCATATTCTGCATCGCTATTCCATGCGTGCATTGGCATGGCGGGACGATTTCGGCAACGAAAGTCATTGGGCGGCCGAACTCGGCAAGCGCATCGCGCTGCGCGGTGCTGACGAATTGTGGCCGCTGGTAGCCTCACGATAGCGCAAGCCCGATTGGGAACGAACGTCATGACCGCAGCCCTCCGTTTCGATCCGATCCGCCTGCCGCCGGAGTGCGAAGACCTTCGCAAGGAGGTTCGCGCCTTTCTCGCTGCGGAGATCGCCGCCGGCACGTTCGATCCGCACAAGCCGCAGCGCGAGGATAACGATGCGCCCGCCTTCAGCCGCCGCGTCGGCGCGCGCGGCTGGCTCGGCATGACCTGGCCGAAGAAATACGGTGGGCACGAGCGCAGCTTCCTTGAACGCTACGTTGTCACCGAGGAAATGCGCGTTGCCAATGCGCCGACGCGCCGTTTCTTCGTGGCCGACCGGCAGAGCGGCCCCGTACTGCTGAAGTATGCGCCGGAGCACATCAAGATGGATATCCTGCCGCGCATCTGTCGCGGCGAGGTCTGCTTCGCGATCGGGATGAGTGAGCCGAACTCCGGCTCCGACCTGTTCGCGGCCAAGACCAAGGCCACCAAGACCGACGGCGGCTGGCTGATCAACGGGAGCAAAATCTGGACCACCTCGGCGCATATCGCCGATTACATGATCGCGATCTTCCGCACCGCGCCGCCGACTAAAGACAACCGCCGTCATGGCTTGACCCAGTTTCTGGTCGACATGAAAACGCCCGGCATCACCGTCAATCCGATCAAACAGATCACCGGGCAATATGAGTTCAACGAGGTGGTGTTCACCGATACTTTCGTGTCCGACGACCACGTGCTGGGCGAAATCGACGGGGCCTGGAAACAGGCGACGAGTGAGCTCGCCTACGAGCGCAGCGGCCCGGAGCGCTTCCTCGAGACTTATTACGTGCTGACCGAGTTGGTCCGCGCGGTCGGCCGCGATCCCGACCTTCGCGCTGCCGAAGGGATCGGCCGGCTCGTGGCACAGCTGCACACCCTGCGGCGGATGTCCGTGTCGGTGGCGGGCATGTTGCAGGCCGGCAAAGAGCCGGTCGTGGAAGCATCCATCGTCAAGGACATCGGCACGGTCTGGGAACAGCAACTGCCGCACAGGGTGCGCGATCTTGCCGCGTTCATCGATGCTGATCCGTCAAATCACGCGACCCTCGACGAACAACTGGCCTTCGCCACCAAGCTCGCCCCGAAGCTCACGATTCAGGGCGGCACCACCGAAGTATTGCGCGGCATCATCGCCCGCGGCCTGGGATTGCGCTAAACATTGCGCCATCAGCAATCCCGTTTGCGACAGACATTCACGACATAGGACAGATCATGACGAAATTCACCGATATCGGCTTCGAGAAAAGCGGCCATGTAGCCACGATCGAGATTCAACGGCCCCCTTTCAATTTCTTCGATATCTCGCTGATCAACCAGATTGCCGATGCGCTGACCGATATCGACAACGATCCAGAGATGCGCGCGACGGTCTTGGCAGCGCAAGGCAAGGCTTTCTGCGCCGGCGCCAATTTCAACGACCCAAATCGACAGGAAACCGGCCCGAGCAGCGGCGATCCCGCCGATAGCCTCGGCCCCATCAGCCACCTCTATACCCAGGCGGTGCGGGTGTTTCGCGCCAAGAAGCCGATCGTCGCCGCCGTGCAAGGCGCGGCAATCGGCGGCGGCCTCGGCCTTGCGGTGTCGGCCGATTTCCGCGTCACGTGCCCGGAAGCGCGCTTTGCCGCGAACTTCACCAAGCTGGGCTTCCATCCAGGCTTCGGCTTGACCGTGACGCTGCCGGAATTGATCGGCAAGAACAACGCCGAGCTGATGTTCTACACCAGCCGCCGTGTCACCGGCGAGGAAGCGCTGGCGATGGGCCTCGCCAATGTTTGCGTCCCACAAAGCGAAGTCCGCGCGGCGGCGATGAAGCTCGCCAACGAGATCGCCGAATGCTCGCCGCTCGGACTGCTGTCGACGCGCGCGACGATGCGTGCGGGGTTGGCGGATCGGGTGATGGCCGCCACCACGCACGAACTCGCGGAACAGACCCGGCTGCGGGCGACCGAGGACTTCAAGGAAGGCGTGAAGGCCACCGAGGAGCGCCGCGTTCCCAATTTCAAGGGACGTTAGACGAGCCGTTGGCGAACGGCACCACCAAAGCATCAACGACGGTGGTGCCTTCGCCTTTTGGATGCACCAGAACGGGATTGAGCTCGATCTCGGCGATGAGATCGCGGTGTCGGGCTGCCAATTGCGAAACCCGGGCGACGAGAACGGCCAAGGCCTCCATGTCGGCCTCGGCGCTGCCGCGAAAGCCATGCAAGAGCGGCGCGGCCTTCAAGCCGTCGAGCATCGCCGCCGCCTCGCCCACGCCGACCGGCGCCGGACGATAGACGACGTCGCGGAACAGCTCGGTGGTGATGCCGCCGAGGCCAACCATCACCATGGGCCCGAACGTCGCATCCTGCAGGGTGCCGATGATGATTTCGACGCCGGGCTTCGCCATCGTCCCGACAAGGACGCCTTGAAGAGTCGCATCGGGCCGCTGCTGTTTTGCGCGCGCGATCAGATCGTCATAGGTCCGGTCTGCCTCTTGTCCGCTCGCAATGCCGAGACGGACGCCGCCGATATCGCTCTTGTGCGGAATGTCCACGGACTGGATCTTCATCGCCAGCGGAAAACTGCTCCGTATCACCGCGTCGCGCAGTTCGTCGCGGCTTCTTACGAGACACTCTTGCGGCATCGGCACGCCCGCAGCAGCCAGCAAGCGCTTACTGTCATATTCCGATAGCCTGCCCTTTTTAAGTGGCGCCAGAAGATCGCTCGGCAACGGTTTGGCATCGCAATCCAGCAGTGCGGCGATCCTGAACCGCGCGCGGTCGATCGCGCGGCTCAGCGCGACGCCTGCATGCAATAGACTGGAGAGGACAACCGCTCCCGCTTTGGCGAGTTCGGTCCGCGCAAACTGCGACGGCACTGTATAGGTATAAAACACCACCGGCTTGCGCTGGGCATCCAGCAGCGGCTTCAGCTCTTCGATCTTGAAAGAAATGCGCGTCTCATTCGATAGCGACAGCACCAGCAGGATGCTGTCAACCTCCTCGGACTGCGACAGCAGATCGACGGTTTTCTGCAGGCCCCCGCTGTGCACCGCCTGCGCGGTGATATCGATCGGATTGCGCGGCGATCCGTAGGACGGAATGAGAGCGCGAATGGCCTCTTGCAGCGGCGCCGAAAGCTCCGGCACGTCGAGCCCTTGCGCGACAGCCACATCGGCGCCCCAGATGCCGCCGCCGCCCGAAACCGTCACCACGGCGACCCGGTCACCCTTTGGCAGCGGCGAGGTCGTGAGCACCGCCGCGATGGCAACGGCTTCATCGAGATCGTCGGAAACGATGAAGCCATATTTCGCGAACACCGCGTCATAGGCCGCCGACCACCCCGCCATGCTTGCGGTATGCGACGCGGCGGCGCGCCCACCGACGCTGGAGCGTCCCACTTTGACAATAATCACCGGCTTGCCGACCTCCGCGGCGCGCCGGGCCGCGGCGACAAACGTCTCGGGATCGCGAATGCCTTCAAGAAACAGCAGGATGACATCCGTCGCCGCATCCTGAACCATGTAGTCAAAGAATTCGCCGGCGCCGAGATCGGCTTCATTGCCGGCGCTGACGACATAGCTCAGCGCAAGGCCCAGAGTTCGCGCGCGATTGTAGATCGCAAAGCCGATACCGCCGCTCTGGGCGACAATTCCGATCCGCCGCCGAGTCGCCAGCAAGCGCGGCGCGTCCGGCTTGACATCGACAGTCGGGCTGAATGTCGCCGCCACTTGGCCGAGTTCATTGTAGAAGCCTTCCGCGTTCGGCCCGGAGACGCGCATCCCGCTCTTTCGCGCAAGATCGGCAATCGCGTCCTGCATCGCGGCGCTGTCGCCGCCCTCTTCGGCGAAACCGGATGAAATGATGATGGCGTGCTTCACACCGGCCGCTGCGCAGTCTTTCAGCGCATCGAGCACCGCGCGGGCGGGAATGATGATGATGGCGAGATCGATCGGCTGCTTGATATCCGCCACCGATGCATAGCAGGCAAGCCCGTCGATGTTGGGATAGTTCGGATTGACGGGATAGATCCAGCCGGGAAATCCATTCCTGCGCAGAAAAGTCAGCAACAGGCCGGGAATCTTCAGTGCATCGCGCGAGGCGCCGATGATGGCGATACTGGACGGTGCAAAGAACGTGTCCAGCGCATGAGCCGGACTAGTGGCCGTCGGAGCGTTCATGTTGGCTTGTTCCGCTACACTTGCACACTGGCCGCCCGGTTACCGGGCCAGCCGGAACGTCACACCACCCAGCGTAAAAGCTGAGTCGCTGACCGAATAATGGCGCGCCTGAGCGGCAGCGAGGACTGCGGCGATATCGCGAACCTGCAGCACGACCCCGCTCATCATCTCGCTCGTGCCGGGGACAAACCGCAGGCGAGCGTTCAGCAGCACGATTTCGGCGATGCCGTCATCCGCATGTGTGAGCGGACTGCCGATGATGCGGCTCCAATGCTGCGCCAGTCCCGCCGGATCGGGACTTTGCAGTTCGATGCCCAGCACCGATCGCGTCGTGTCCGTGCGGATCGCACGCTGCCAATGCGGCCCTGCCGGTGGATACGGCCCACGAATGTCGTCGCTGCCTTCGGTGTGATTGAATTCGATAAACGCAGCACGGCAGTCACGCGGATGCAATTGAACGCCGTGATAGGGCGCATGGTCGATGACATTGACCGTCCGGACGCCGAGCGTCGCAGCGTGACGCCCGCGTTCGTCAGGATCATCACAGGCAAAGATCGCCATGTAGCCGCCGCGATTTCCGGTACGCGTCAGAAAGCGGCCAGCCGCGGTCCCATCCTCAATCGGCGCAACGACTTCCAGCAATGTGGTGTCGACCGGCAGCAGTGCGTTCTCTAGACCATATTTACCCACGTTCGGATCGCGATAACAAACCTCCAGCCCGAGAATCGCCGCGAGATCGCCGACGACCGGCTCGAGATGCGGTGCGACCAGGCAGACTTGCCGCAGCCGCAAGCGATTTGCCATGATCAGTGCCCCTTAAAGACGGGAGCGCGCTTGGCCACGAATGCCGCCGCGGCCTCCTTATGGTCCGCGGTGTCGCTGCAGCGCGAGTGATGGATCGCCTCCGCGTCGAAACAGGCTTCGAGCGACAGCGTCTCCGCGTTGTTGACGTTCCTCTTGATATAGCCCAGCGTGACCGTCGGGCCCTGCGCCAGCGACATCGCCATCTCCTGCGCTGCCGCGTCGATCTCGGCGTCCGCCACCACGCGGCTGACCATGCCGAGCGCCAGCGCCTCCTGCGCCGATAGAACCGGCGACAGCAGATACAATTCGCGCGCCTTGGCGCTGCCGAGCATCTGCGTCAGGAAGAAGGTGCCGCCATAGTCGCCGGAATAGCCGACCTTGGCGAAAGCCGTGGTGATCTTGACCGACGCGCTCGCAACGCGCAGGTCACAGGCCAGCGCCATCGACAGTCCCGCCCCGGCGGCAGCACCATCGAGTTGCGCCACCACCGGCTTCGGCATCTGATGCAGGATGCGCGAGACCTCCATGCCGCGACGCAGCGTCTTCACTTTTTCTTCGAGCGGCGGCGGCTCCTTGACCGCGGCCATCGCCTTGACATCGCCGCCGACGCAAAACGTGCCGCCCGCCCCTTTCAGCAAGACGGCGCGCACTTCGGGATCGTCCGCTGCGCGATGCGCCGCTTCGATCAATCCCTTGACCATTTCGGGATTAAGCGCGTTACGGCGGTCCGGCCGGTTCATGGTGATCGTCAGAAGACCGCGATCGAGTTGTTGCAATACGATATCACTCATCAGGGAAGTCCTTGGGCCAGGAGCCATCTTCGCCGCCGCGCGGTGAACCGCGCGCCGATTATTTCTTCACAAGCGGGCATCGGGAGTCCGACAACGATTGGAAAGCCCGATCGCCGGGCACCGTCGCCAGCAGCTTGTAGTCATCCCAGCGCCCCTTGGACTCGGATGGCGACTTCACCTCGAACAGATACATGTCATGGACCATGCGGCCGTCCTCGCGGATCTTGCCGTTCTTGGCGAACATGTCGTTGATTGGAGTCTCCTTCATGATCTTCATCACCGCGGCCGAGTCGGTGGTCCCGGCCTGCTTGACCGCTTTCAGATAGTGGAGCACAGAGGAATAGACGCCCGCCTGCGACGACGTCGGAACGCGTTTGATCCGATCCATGAAGCGCTTGGAAAAGGCACGCGTCTCGTCGTTCATATCCCAGTAGAACGCTTCGGCGAGCAGCAATCCCTGTGCGGTTTGCAATCCGACGCTGTCGATATCGGTGATGTAGGCCAACAGCGGCGCGAGCTTCTGTCCGCCCTTCATCAAGCCGAATTCGGCCGCCTGCTTGATGGCGTTGATGGTATCGCCACCGGCATTGGCAAGACCGATCACCTTGGCTTTCGAGGCTTGCGCTTGCAGCAGATAGGACGAGAAATCCGGCGTGTTGGTCGGATGACGCACGCTGCCCAGCACCTTGCCGCCGGATTTGACGATGACGTTGGTTGTATCCTTCTCGAGATCGTGCCCGAACGAATAGTCCGCAGTGAGGAAGAACCAACTGTCCAGGCCCTGCTTGACGGTCGCGAGGCCGGCGACATTCGCCAGCGCGTAGGTATCGTAGACGTAATGAACGCTGTAGGGCGTGCAAGCCTCGTTGGTCAGGCGGATCGAACCGGGGCCGCTGAACATGATGATCTTGTTGCGCGCCTTGGCGACTTCGAGCGCGGACAGGGCAGGAGCCGATGCCGCAACATCGACGATGGCCTCGACGCCCTGATTGTCGAACATGTCGCGGGCGATGTTGCCGGCGAGATCGGCTTTGTTGAGATGATCCGCGGCGATGATTTCGATCTTGCGGCCCAGGACCTCGCCGCCGAAATCTTCCGCGGCCATTTTTGCGGCGGTCTCGCTGCCGACGCCGGTGATATCGGCATAGAGGCCCGACATGTCGAGAATGGCACCGAGTTTCAATGGCGGCTTACTCTGCGCCACGGCGGCTGTCGCCGAGAGCGTCAGAATCGATACAGCCAGCCCCGACAAAATCGCTTTCACTTGATCCTCCCGACGTCTTGACGATTGATGCGACTGCTTGCCGCTTGGCAAAGATCATGACGCAACGTTTCGAACGCGGCAACCCGATCCGTCAAATAGTGGCCTCTCATCTGCGTCGGTGCGTGATACGCGATGTTGATCGGGCGGACGAACGAATGTTATTTCCATCGAGCGGAAAGAAAGAGCGCCAGGGCATGAACCGACTGAACCGATCGGTGACGCTGTTGCTTGCATCAACCGCACTGACATTGACCGCCGCGGCGCTCTCTTGTGCGCAGGCATCGGACTGTGGGGCAGTGACGCTGGAGCAAGGCCGCGTCGTGCAGGTGATCGACGCCCGCACTCTGCGGCTCGCCGACGGCCGCGAGATCCGGCTCGACGGCATTGAAATCCCGTCGGTGGATGCCGCCGCCGCGATGGGCGCACTCGCCGCCCTGACCAAGGATCGCGACGTCACGTTGCGCGCCGATGGCGACGCACCGGACCGCTATGGCCGCCAGCGCGCCTTCGTTTTCCCAATGAGCGACGAGACGTCGGTGCAGGTCACATTGCTGCGCGGTGGGCAGGGGCTCACGAGCGGCATGGTTCCGATGAAACCCTGCG
>Ga0182749_1001184_pt1 | contig 21185 bp, 13 predicted proteins | sample eDN3rd37CKraftMG_FD_128875 | JGI IMG/M metagenome (GOLD analysis project Ga0182749, IMG submission 128875) | Enriched Miracle-Growth compost microbial communities from Emeryville, California, USA - eDNA 3rd pass 37_C Kraft MG (version 2) (version 2) ...
AGAGCGCGCAGCTCGAGAACGGCCTCCTGCACGTCGATCTCGTCCGCGAGATCCCGGAGGCCAAGAAGCCGCGCCAGATCCCGATCGGGAACGGCCACGCCAAGCCCGAGGTTATCGACACCAAGGTCGCCGCTTAATCTGAAGCGACAACCTCCAAAGAGAAGCGCCCCGGATGCCCCGGGGCGCTTTTTTGTGCCGGCGTGACAAGGACGGGCGGCGCCCGCGAAGGCGGCCCTACTCGCTCGGCGACGCGTCGCTCGCGGTTTCCTGCGGCAGTTCCGGCGGCAGCTGCGCCGGCGGCATGTAGCCGGGCGGCGGCGCGGGCGCGAATTTTACGCCGGTTTCCTTCGCATAGCGCGGCATCGGACGGACCGGCGTCGGACCGTCATGGACCGGCGCGGTGAGAACCGTGCGGCGCTCGGCCGGCCCCGGCTGCGGGGCCGCATAGGGCTTGCGGCGCGGCGCCGGCGGGACGGCGCTGCCTGCGCGCGGCTGCGGCCGCGGCCCGCTCTGACGGCGCGGGGGCGGAGCCGCTTCCACGGCGTCGGCATCGTCGTCCAGCAAAGCACGCCCATCAGGCGCGTAGGCCGCCTCTTCATCGCCCGGTTGCGGCACGTGGATGATGCGCGGGCCGAAGTCGTAGCGAGGCCCGAAGGCGTCGGGCCGCGCGACCTGGGCGAGCGAGACCTCCTCGCTCGAGGCCGGAAAGGCTGCGAGCATGGCGACGAAGGCCACGGCCGCAATTCCGATGGTCAGCGGGCGGGCCACGGCGGCTTCCCTCAGCGCCGCGACACGAGGCGGATGAGCCCGTCGAGCGACAATTGCCCCGGCCCCTGCGACAGCAGGACCAGCAGCGCCCCCGCCCAATAGACGTGGGTCGTCCACAGCGCCTGCGGCGCGACGTAGATCTGCAGCAGCACGGTGACGGCGAGCAGCGACAGTGCGGCGAACCGCGTGGCGAGCCCAACCACCAGTAGAAGCGGGAAAAGGAACTCGGCATAGCTCACGGCGGCCGCCACGAAGGCCGGCGGCACCGGCAGCGGCGGGTACTGCGTGAACATCCCGCCGAAGGTCTCCGGCCGGAGCTGCATCGGCAGCGTCGCCGAAAGGCTTAAGTCCTGCACCTGCAACGGTATTTGAGGGCCGTCGATGCGCGCCTGCCCGTCCAGGAAGAACACGCGGGCCATCACCAGCCGCAGCGCGAGGGCGACCAGCGCGTAAGGCATCAGGGCGCAGGCCGAAACGAAGCCGTCGACCATCAGCCCCGTGACCGAGCGCGAGCGGCGCGCCCGTTCGGCGGCGCGGGCGGCAATCGCGCTGCTGGCGGTCATCGCGGCGGCGACGGCGGGCGACGGCCGCGGCATCGAGGTCGCCTGCAGGCCGGTCAGGTTCAGCGGCTCCTGCGGCGCGATGGCGGCGAGCCGGTCGGCGAGGCGTGACATGGCCTGATCGCCCGGCATGGACCTGAGCGGGCGCGGCGTGGCGGCGATATCGCTCATGACAGAGTTCCTCATCCCCTCTTTCCCGCCACCTTATCCAATGCCAAAAAGGCCGCGTGAATTTCCCGCGACCACGGTTAAACGGTTAATTGGCGGGCATTTTTGGGCCTCTGTCGCGCAATGCCGTTGCGCGGGACCCGTGGGGCGTGTTTTTCTCTTGCGTAGGCGCCGAGCGCGACCGCAACAAAAGACTAGGTTGCACGCATTCTAACGTGGACCGGCCTTGTATGGCGGTGCAAAATTTGGCATTCTCCATTAGGACAGCAATGCTGTCCTAATGGCGGTGCCTTCTGGGTCGCCCTCTAGGCAAGGTGCGGCGGACGGCATCCAACGGGAGCAGCCAAGCGGCATTTGCCGGGCAAGGCTGCCCTTCTCGAGATCGGTTGCGGTTTGTCGCGCGGCGCTGAGAGGTGCTGCGCACGAGGTGGGTACGCCGCGGGGGCCAACGGGGCGAGACGGCGAGGTAGGTCGAAATGAGTCAGCACGAGAAGAGCGCAGGATCGATCGAACGCGAAGGGGCGCAACGCGCCAACGCGGCCGCGCTCAAACGCATCGCCACCGCCGATCCCGGCGTGCCGGAAGCGCAGGGCCTGTACGATCCCGCGCTCGACAAGGATTCCTGCGGCGTCGGCTTCATCGCCGACATCAAGGGCCGCAAGTCGCACCAGATCGTCGAGGACGGTCTGAAGATTCTGTGCAACCTCGAGCACCGCGGCGCCGTCGGCGCCGACCCGCGCATGGGCGACGGCGCCGGCATCCTCGTGCAGATTCCGCACAAGTTCTTCGCCAAGAAGGCGCAGGAGCTCGGCTTCACGCTGCCCGCGCCCGGCGAATACGCCGTCGGCTATCTGTTCATGCCGACCGAGAAGAGCTGGCGGCAGATCATCCGCGACATCTATGCGGAAGTGATCGAAGAGGAAGGCCTGAGCCTGCTCGGCTGGCGCGACGTGCCGACCGACAACGCCTCGCTCGGTGAATCGGTCAAGCCGACCGAGCCGAAGCACATGCAGGTGTTCATCGGCCACGGCAAAAAGAAGCTCACCGAAGACGAATTCGAGCGCCGGCTCTACATCCTGCGCAAGGCGATCTCGAACGCGATCTACAAGCGTCGCGAGCGCCGCACGTCGAGCTATTACCCGGTGTCGATCTCGTGCCGCACGGTGATCTACAAGGGCATGTTCCTCGCCGATCAGCTCGGCAGCTACTATCCCGACCTGCACGACCCGGATTTCGAATCCGCGATCGCGCTCGTGCACCAGCGCTTCTCGACCAACACCTTCCCGACCTGGTCGCTGGCGCACCCGTACCGCTACCTGGCGCACAACGGCGAAATCAACACGCTGCGCGGCAACGTCAACTGGATGGCGGCGCGTCAGGCGTCCGTCGCCTCGCCGCTGTTCGGCAAGGACATCAACAAGCTCTGGCCGATCTCCTACGAAGGCCAGTCGGACACCGCCTGCTTCGACAACGCGCTCGAATTCCTGGTGCAGGGCGGCTACTCGCTCGCCCACGCCATGATGATGATGGTGCCCGAAGCCTGGGCCGGCAATCCGCTGATGGATGAGAAGCGGCGCGCCTTCTACGAATACAACGCCGCGCTGATGGAGCCGTGGGACGGCCCGGCCGCGCTGGCCTTCACCAACGGCCGCCAGATCGGCGCGACGCTCGACCGCAACGGCCTGCGTCCGGCGCGTTATTTCCTGACGCGCGACGACCGCATCATCATGGCCTCCGAGATGGGCGTCCTGCCGATCGCGGAAAAGGACATCGTCAAGAAGTGGCGCCTGCAGCCGGGCAAGATGCTGCTCGTCGACCTCGACCAGCAGCGCCTCATTCCCGATGAAGAGCTCAAGGCGACGCTCGCCGACAGCCATCCCTACAAGGAGTGGCTGGAGCGCACGCAGATCGTGCTGGAAGAGCTGCCGGACACCGGCAACGGCAAGCGCATCTCGAACTTGTCGCTGCTCGATCGTCAGCAGGCGTTCGGCTACTCGCAGGAAGACGTCAAGATCCTGATGACGCCGATGGGCGCGACCGGCGAGGAAGCCGTCGGCTCCATGGGCAACGACACGCCGATCTCGGCGATGTCGGACAAGCCGAAGTCGCTGTTCACCTATTTCAAGCAGAACTTCGCGCAGGTCACGAACCCGCCGATCGACCCCATCCGCGAAGAGCTGGTGATGAGCCTCGTCTCGATCATCGGCCCGCGCCCGAACATCTTCGATCTGGAAGGCACGTCCAAGACCAAGCGTCTGGAAGTGCGCCAGCCGATCCTCACCAACGAGGACCTGGAGAAGATTCGCGGCATCTCGCAGATGAGCGACGCGCACTTCAACTCGCACACCTTCGACATCACCTACCCGGCCGAGCACGGCGTGGACGGCATGGGCTGGGCGATCGACGCGCTGTGCGAGAAGGCGGAAGAGGAAGTTCGCAACGGCTGCAACATCCTCATCCTGTCCGACCGCAAGGCCTCGGCCGAGCGCATTCCGATCCCGGTGCTGCTCGCCTGCGCGGCCGTGCATCACCACCTCATCCGTCAGGGCCTGCGCACCTCGGTCGGTCTCGTGCTCGAGACGGGCGAGCCGCGCGAAGTACACCACTTCGCGTGCCTTGCCGGCTACGGCGCCGAAGCGATCAACCCCTACCTCGCCTTTGAAACGCTGATCGCCATGAAGGGCGAGCTGCCGGGCAAGGCGGCGGACGACAAGGAAATCGTCAAGAAGTACATCAAGGCGATCGGCAAGGGCCTGCTGAAGGTGATGTCCAAGATGGGCATCTCCACGTACCAATCCTATTGCGGCGCTCAGATCTTCGACGCGGTCGGCCTCAAGCAGGACTTCGTCGACAAGTACTTCACCGGCACCCACACGCGCATCGAAGGCGTCGGCCTTGCCGAAATCGCCGACGAGACCGTGCGCCGTCACCGCGACGCCTTCTCGGACGCGCCGATCTACCGCACCATGCTCGACGTCGGCGGCGACTACGCCGTACGCGTGCGCGGCGAGGAGCATGTCTGGACCGCCGAGACGGTGCAGCGGCTGCAGCATGCCGTTCGCGGCAATTCGCGCGACAGCTACCGCGCCTTCGCGCAGATCGTGAACGACCAGAACGAGCGTCTGCTCACCATCCGCGGCCTGTTCCGCATCAAGACCGCGGAAGAAGACGGCCGCAAGCCGGTGCCGCTCGACGAGGTCGAGCCCGCCGCCAACATCGTGCGCCGCTTCTCGACCGGCGCCATGTCCTTCGGCTCGATCTCGCGCGAGGCGCACACGACGCTCGCCATCGCCATGAACCGGATCGGCGGCAAGTCGAACACCGGCGAAGGCGGCGAAGAGGCGGACCGCTTCAAGCCGATGCCGAACGGCGATTCCATGCGCTCGGCCATCAAGCAGGTGGCCTCGGGACGCTTCGGCGTCACGGCCGAGTATCTCGTCAACTCGGACATGATGCAGATCAAGATGGCGCAGGGCGCCAAGCCCGGCGAAGGCGGTCAGCTCCCCGGCCACAAGGTCGATAAGACGATCGCCAAGGTCCGCCACTCGACCCCGGGTGTCGGCCTGATCTCGCCGCCGCCGCACCACGACATCTACTCGATCGAAGATCTGGCGCAGCTCATCTACGACCTCAAGAACGTCAACCCGGCGGGTGACGTGTCGGTGAAGCTCGTCTCCGAGATCGGCGTCGGCACCGTTGCCGCGGGCGTCTCCAAGGCGCGCGCCGATCACGTGACCATCTCCGGCTACGAGGGCGGCACCGGCGCTTCGCCGCTGACCTCGATCAAGCACGCGGGTTCGCCGTGGGAGATCGGTCTCGCCGAAACGCACCAGACGCTGGTCGCCAACCGTCTGCGCAGCCGCATCGCCGTGCAGGTCGACGGCGGCCTGCGCACCGGCCGCGACGTCGTCGTCGGCGCCCTGCTCGGCGCCGATGAGTTCGGCTTCGCCACCGCGCCGCTGATCGCGGCGGGCTGCATCATGATGCGCAAGTGCCACCTCAACACCTGTCCGGTCGGCGTCGCGACGCAGGACCCGGTGCTGCGCGCCCGCTTCAAGGGTCAGCCCGAGCACGTCATCAACTACTTCTTCTTCGTCGCCGAGGAAGTGCGCGAGATCATGGCGCAGCTCGGCTACCGCACGATCTCCGAGATGGTCGGCCAGATGCAGATGCTCGATCAGCGCAAGCTGGTGGAGCACTGGAAGGCGAAGGGCCTCGACTTCTCCAAGCTGTTCGTGAAGCCGACCGCCGCCGCGGGCACGGCGATCACGCACACGGAGCGTCAGGACCACAAGCTCGAGGAAGTGCTCGACCGCAAGCTCATCGCGGAGGCGCAGGCCGCGCTCGACCGCGGCGCGCCGGTGCGTCTGCAGACCGCGATCAAGAGCGTCAACCGCACCTGCGGCGGCATGCTCTCGGGCGAGGTCGCCAAGCGCTACGGCCACGAGGGTCTGCCGGACGGCACGATCCACGTCCGCTTCAACGGCACCGCCGGACAGTCGTTCGGCGCCTGGCTGGCGCGCGGCATCACCTTCGAACTCGAAGGCGACGCCAACGACTATGTCGGCAAGGGCCTGTCGGGCGGCCGCATCGTCATCAAGCCGGCGAGCGACTCCAGCGTCGTGCCGGAAGAGTCGATCATCGTCGGCAACACCGTGATGTACGGCGCGATCTCGGGCGAATGCTACTTCCGTGGCGTCGCCGGCGAGCGCTTCGCCGTGCGCAACTCCGGCGCCATCGCCGTGGTTGAAGGCACCGGCGACCATGGCTGCGAATACATGACCGGCGGCGTGGTCGTCGTTCTCGGCTACACCGGGCGCAACTTCGCGGCCGGCATGTCGGGCGGCGTCGCCTACGTGCTGGACGAGGACGACACGTTCAAGTCGCGCTGCAACTTGGCGATGGTCGAACTCGAGCCGGTGCCCGAGGAAGAAGAGATCGCCGAGCACGAATACGCTCAGGAGCTCGAGAGCCACGGCCGCGTCGACGTGATGGCCGACATGTCCAACAACGACGCCCTGCGGCTCTACAAGCTGATCTCAGACCACGCGCGTTACACGGGCTCCAAACGCGCCGCGGAAATTCTCGCCGATTGGAAGCGCTATCGTCCTCTCTTCAAGAAAGTGATGCCGGTCGAATATCGCCGCGCGCTCGCTGAGATGGCAAAGGAGAAGGCCGCCACGATGCAGGCCGCGGAGTAAAATGGGTAAGGTCACAGGATTTCTCGAATTCGAACGCGAAGACCGCGACTATCAACCGGTCGCGGAGCGCATCAAGCATTGGCACGAGTTCGTCCTGCCGTTGCCGGAAGACGAGCTGCGCCAGCAGGCCTCGCGCTGCATGGATTGCGGCGTGCCGTACTGCCACGGCACGACGCGTATCTCGAACGCGCCGACGGGCTGCCCGGTCAACAACCAGATCCCCGACTGGAACGATCTCATCTATCGCGGGCGCTGGGACGAGGCCGCGCGCAACCTGCACTCGACCAACAACTTCCCGGAAGTCACCGGCCGCGTCTGCCCGGCGCCGTGCGAGGCGTCGTGCACGCTGAACATCGATGACAATCCGGTCACGATCAAATCGATCGAATGCGCCATCGCCGACCGCGCCATCGAGCAGGGCCTCAAGCCCGAGCTCGCGCCGCACAAGACCGGCAAGAAGGTGGCCGTCGTCGGTTCGGGCCCCGCGGGCCTTGCCTGCGCGCAGCAGCTCGCCCGCGCCGGCCACGACGTGCACGTCTATGAGCGCTGGGCCAAGGCCGGCGGCCTGCTCCGCTACGGCATCCCGGACTTCAAGATGGAGAAGGTGCACATCGACCGCCGCGTCGAGCAGATGACGGCGGAAGGCGTGACCTTCCATTACGGCGTCCATGTCGGCGTCGACCTGCCGGTCGACAAGCTCGTGGGCGAACACGACGCCGTCGTGCTCGCCGGCGGCGCGGAAAAGCCGCGCGATCTGCCGATCCCGGGCCGCGACCTCAAGGGCATCCATTTCGCGATGGAGTTCCTGCCGCAGCAGAACCGCCGGGTCTCCGGCGAGCCGCTCGGCGACGTCGCGCCGATCCTCGCCACCGGCAAGAAGGTGGTCGTGATCGGCGGCGGCGACACCGGCTCCGACTGCATCGGCACCTCGATCCGCCACGGCGCGACCTCGGTCATCAACCTCGAAGTGATGCCGGAGCCGCCGCAGAAGGAAAACAAGGATCTGACCTGGCCGCTGTGGCCGGTGAAGCTGCGCATCTCGTCGAGCCTCGAGGAAGGCGCCAAGCGTGAGTTCTCGGTGCTGACGCAGAAGTTCTCGGGCGAGAACGGCCAGGTGAAGAAGCTGCACTGCGTGCACGCGGACGCGAAATTCCAGCCGATCCCGGGCACGGAGTTCGAGATCGAAGCCGATCTCGTGCTGCTGGCGATGGGCTTCGTGCATCCGGTGCACGAGGGCATGCTGAAGACGCTCGACGTCGCGCTCGACAACCGCGGCAATGTCAGCGCCGACACCAGCGGCTATCTGACGTCGGTGCCGAAGGTGTTCACGGCCGGCGACATGCGTCGCGGTCAGTCGCTCGTGGTCTGGGCGATCCGCGAAGGCCGCCAGTGCGCGCACGCGGTCGACAAGTACCTGATGGGTTCGACCACCCTGCCGCGCTAAGCTCTGTCATTCCGGGACGCGCCTCTTGGCGCGGACCCGGAATCCAGCCGCAGGCTCCAACCATCGTTAATTGGATTCCGGGTTCGCCGCTGCGCGGCGCCCCGGAATGACGCGTCTTACCTGAACCAGTCGAACGGACCGCGCGGTTGCTGGCGTACGGGCGCCGGCGGACGCGGCGCGTTCGACGACGGCCGCAGTTCGGCGCGCGGCTCGATCCGGCGCGGCCTGGCCGTCTGCGCGCTGCGCTCGGCAGGTTCGGGGCGCGCCGGCTGGCGCGTTTCGGTCTTCGTCTCCGACTTCGGCGCATCCGCCTCGGGCGGCGCGATCACGGCCGGCCCGGCCGACGCGTTGGCGGCAGGAGCGGGCACGGCTGGCGCGCTCACGGCGACCGGAGGCGGCGCCGGCCGGTTGGTCTCGCTGCGCGGCCAGACGAAATCGTCGGCGCGGCCGTAGGGCGCATACAGCGTCTCGCCCTTCACCAGCACACGGCTGGCCACCGCGTCGCCATAGGCGCCACCGCCAACCCCGCTGCCGCCGAGCAACGCGTCGGAATTGGCCGGCGTCGTGGTCAGCGGCACGACCGGACCGGCCAGCGGCCGCTCGGCCGGGCGGCCCTCGCTCGGCGCCGGCGCGATCGGGCCGGATGGCAGCGCGATCGGGCCGCGGTTCGCCATGTAGCGGCGGATTTCCCGCTCGACGTAGTGCGCCAGCTTGCGCGCGCCGTATTTGGTGAAGAACACGCCGTCCGCGGTACGCAGGCGCCGGTTCTGACCTTCGAAGTCCGGACCGAAGGTCGTGAAGCGGCCGTTCTCGTCGACGAAGCCGTCCCAGACATCGATGTAGATCGCGCCGGCCTTCTCGGCGCGGGCACGGAAAAGATCGTTGAGATAGACCATATCGGCGGTCGACTTGGTGCCGCGGATCGCCGGCAGGCCGACCCAGAACACCGGCACGCCCTTGCTCTTGAGCGCGGCGATCGTCTCGTCGATGCGGCGTGAGTAGACCTGCTCCCACTGCTCGGTGCGGAATTCGATCACGCCGTTGGCGCGCTTGCCGCGCGCGGTCTCCGGGGCGGCGATATCGTCGCCCTCGTCGGCCTCCTTCTTGGCGTCCTGCTGCTCGGCGGGTGCGGCGGCCTCGCCGGGCTTGTGCTCGGCCTCTTTCTTGTCGCCGTCCTTCTTATCCGCCTCTTTCTTGTCCGCTTCCTTGGCCTTCTTCTCGGCTTCCTTGGCGAGATCGCGCTCGCGGATGTTCTGGCGATCGCTGAGCCCGAGCATCATCACGACGTAGTTCGGCTTCTCGGTCGCCAGCAGCTCCTTGGCGACATGCCACCAGTCTTGATCGCCCTTGGCGTCGTAGCGGAGCAGGCCCGAGTTCAGCCTGTTCTTGCGCACCACGCCGATCTCCGGCGCGTCGGCGAAGGCATCCTCCAGGCCGTAAGCGAGCCAGTCGGCCATGGCATCGCCCATGACGACGATGGACGTGGTCGGCGCCGGTGCGTCCTTGTCGGCCTTCTTGGCCGGCGGCGCGCGCCCGCTCGGCTCGCTCTGCTGCTGCGGATGCGAGATGTGCGGCTGTTGTTCGTAATAGTCGCGGCCGCCCGGATAAGAGGGCCGTTGATCGAACGGACCGAACAAATTTTGGAAGAAACCGCCGCCGGACCGCTGCTGCTGCCGCGGGCGGCGATAGCTGTCGTCGCCGAACCACTGCGCCTCCACCGGCGCGGTCGCGGTCAGCGTGAGCCCGGCCACGGCCATGCCTTCCACGGCCACGAACAGGGCCGTCGCCAGCAGACCGCGCGAGAACCGGAACTTACCAAACATGCCGTTCGCCCAAGGGCTTGTGGAACGGAAAACACCGCGCAAACGCGGATCGACGCCAGCTTATGGGCCAATAGCACGCCAAAAATGTCAACTCGAAGGTCGGGCGCTGGTTACCCCGGCACCGGCCTCAGCGGGACCGGAGCTGCTCCAGCACGCTCGCCGAGGCAAAGCCGTCCGGCACGCGCCCCATCCGGGACTGGAAGTGGCGAATGGCCGAGCGCGTGCGGGAGCCGAGGCGGCCGTCCGGTTCGCCAACGTCGTAGCCGTGGCGCGCCAGAAGCTCCTGCAGCTCCAGCCGCTCGGCGCGCGACAGCACCTTCTCGTACCGCGGCCAAGCCTGGACGAAGGGGCCGCCGCCGCGCAGCCGGTCCGACAGATGGCCGATCGCCAGCGCGTAAGCCTCGGCCGGGTTGTACTTCATGATGGCGCGGAAGTTCGCCAGCATCAGGAAGCCCGGCCCCTGCACGCCGGCGGGCACCAACAGGAAGGCCATGTCGTCGCCGCGCGCGAACGGCTGACCGTTGGCGCGGCTGATCCCATGCCGCTCCCACTCGCGCAGGGACATGGTGCGGTGGTTTTCCGACAGAAGGAAATTGAAGTTCGCCGGCACCACCACCTCGTAGCCCCAGGTCTGACCCGTGACCCAGCCATCCTTCTTCAGGTTGTTGGCGGTCGAGGCGATGAGATCGGGCATCGAGTCGATGACGTCGCGGCGTCCGTCGTGGTCGAAGTCGACGGCGAAGCGCTTGAACGCGGTCGGCATGAACTGCGTCGGCCCGAACGCGCCGGCCCACGACCCCACGAGCTTCTCCGGCCGCACGTCGCCGTGCTGCAGGATTTCCATGGTCGCGAGAAACTCGTCGCGGAAATAAGCCTGACGGCGGCCGATGCAGGCGAGCGTCGCGGTCGAGCGCAGCACGGGCCTGTCGCCGCCGATCGTGCCGTAATTGGTTTCGACGCCCCAGATCGCGGCGATGACGTGGCGGTCGACGCCGTAAGCGCGCTCCACCGCATCGAACGTCGCGCGGTGCTTTTCGAGGATTTCGCGGCCCTTGCGAATGCGCTCGTCGGTGACGAGCACATCGAGATAATCCCAGAAGGACTTCGTGAATTCCGGCTGGTTGTCCAGCAGATCCATGATCCGCAGGTCCGGCGTCAGCGACGCCGTGTAGGTGCGATATGTGTGCTGGCTGACTCCGCGCCGCGCGGCCAAAGGCCACATGCGCTCGAGACAGCTTGGGAAGTTGACGGCAGCCGCGCGGATGGCCGCGGCGTCCATTTGCGGGTGGCCCGACGCGCCTGATTCGCCGCTCCAGACCGGCGCTGCCGTTCTTGCGACAGAATCTGCAGGCGCAATGCTACCCGTTGGACCCGAATACAGGTCAGCGCGTTGGGTCTGGGCTGCCGCCCCGCAATACGTGGTTACCGCGAGCGCTGCCGCCAAAAGATGAGTATTGGCCCTTCGCATGCCTATCTGCTTGCTTGAGTACTGCCCCGGAGCCCTATGGAAGACGCGATATCGTTTCGAGGCGGTTAATCAGGTTTCTTAGTTACCGTACGCCCCATGCGCGCTGGACCTCAGAGTTCCAGCGTGCTTTCTCATTCCACAGTCTGGCATGTTCCCGCCAACAACCATCATCGACCGAATGACGCGCATCCGCAAAGCTATTTTCCCCGTCGCCGGCCTCGGGACCCGGTTTCTTCCCGCCACCAAGGCGATGCCCAAGGAAATGTTGCCGGTCGTCGACCGCCCGCTGATCCAGCACGTGGTGGACGAGGCACGCCAAGCCGGCATCGAGCATCTGGTGTTCGTTACGGGCCGAAATAAGGCCGTCATCGAAGATCATTTCGACCGGCAGTTCGAGCTCGAGGTCACGCTGGTCGAGCGCCACAAGAATGCGGAACTCAAGCTGCTCGAAGAAAACCTGCCGGCCGCCGGCACGGTGAGCTTCACGCGCCAGCAATCGCCGCTCGGCCTCGGCCATGCGGTGTGGTGCGCGCGCGAAATCGTCGGGCACGAGCCCTTCGCTCTCCTGCTGCCGGACGTGCTGGTCCAGCATCCGCGCGGCTGCCTCGCGCAGATGATCGACGCCGCGGCCAACCTCGATCCCAAGGCGAACATCATCGCGGTCGAGGAAGTGCCGATGGACCGCGTGCACATGTACGGCGTGGTCGGCGTCGGCGAATCGAAGGGCAAGGCCTTCTCGATCACCAAGATGGTCGAAAAGCCGAAGAAGGACGAAGCGCCGTCCAATCTCTCGATCACCGGCCGCTACATCCTGCAGCCCGAGATCTTCGACATCCTGGAGAACCAGGCGACGGGCGCCGGCGGCGAAATTCAGCTCACCGACGCGATGGTGGCGCTGGCGCAGTCGCAGCCGTTCTACGGTCTGAAGTTCGAAGGCCGCAGCTATGACTGCGGTTCGAAGATCGGCTTCCTGGCCGCCAACGTCGCTTATGGACTGGACCGCGCTGACCTTGCCCAGGATCTGCGCGCCGAGATCACGCGGCTCCTCGGCGAGAAGTAATCACGCCTCACCCCGAGGTGGCCGCGGTGGCGGCCCCTCCCTTTGGCAGATCACTTCTGCAGCCGCAGACCCAGCATGAAGATGCTGGCGTTGTAATCCACGCCGGTGACGTTCGATCGCAGCCAGAGCTGCTGGAATTCGCCCTTCACCTGCACGTTGCGGTCGATCTTGTAGGTGATGCCGAGCCCGAACGAATAGCGATTGTCGATGCGGTCGGTGATCGTCTGCGTCGTCGTCGTGGACGTCGTCGCCGGCCCGCAATCGCAGATCGTCGTGGTGGTGCCGGTCGAGGTCTCGATCGCGCCGTTCTTGTAGGTGTCGAGACCGAAGCCGAGCTTCAGGCTGCCGACCAGCCATTGCCGGAAGGCGTGATCGACCTGCAGGCCGATGTCGCGATAGAAGACGCCCGGCACGCCGGGAATCGTCGATTCGCCGATCGATGAGGCGGCGGCGAGCTTGACCGTGGTAAGCGCGCTCGCCTGCCAGATCAGCGAGGCGTTGCCGATCAGGCCGCTGAGATCCGACAGCCGCGGGTCTTCGTAGGTGCGCTTCACATAGCCGATCGAGACATCGCCGGTGAGCAGGCGCGTCATCTCGAACGTCGCGCCGACGCTTCCGGTAACGCCACGCGAGTCGCGCTGATAGCCGAAGAAGTCGGCGTTGAGGTCGTGCTTGCGGCGGTCCATGCCGACTTCGACGAAGGGCATCAGACCGGGCGACAGTTCGTAACCGCCGCGCAGCCGCCCGCCATATTGATCGTAGTTGCGATCCTCGTTGCTGGCGGTCGAGCCGTCGAGCAGCTTGGAGTCCTGATAGGACGTGCGCGCGATGTCACCCTTGATCGACACATCGAAGCGGTTGAACCGCTGCCCCAGCCCCGCCGTGCCGCCCACCGTCGTATAGACCGGCAGCTTGTCGATGCCCGCGGGCAGATTGGGGCTGTTCGGATTGTCCGTCGCCACCAGCAGATTGCCGCCGAGATCGATACGCGTCGCGTGGGTGACGTCGATGCGGCCATCGACCTTGCCGTTGAAGTTCGGACGGCTGAGTGTCGGCGTCTGGTCCGGCGCGTAACCGGTGTAGCTGCCGCGCAGATCGGCTTTCAGTTCGTGCCGCGACCAGTTGGAGCGCGCGCGAAATTCGGGCGCGACGGCGTAGAGCGAGGCGCCTTTGGCATTGGGGCTGCGGCCTGGATTGGTGTCGTAGCCGCCGATCAGCTCGACCGCCGGAAACAGATCGAAGCTGCCGGCGCGCAGGCCGAGCGGCGCGTAAGGATCCTCGACCGCGAGCAGCTTTCGTTTCGGCACGGGCCGGCGGATCGGGCCGATCGCCGGCTCGGGCGGCGAGCCCGGCGCCTGCGCGTAAGCGCCCTGCCCCGTCTTCGGTGCGGCTTGATACGGCGAAGCGGCGGGCGGCTGCGCCAGGCCCGGCGCGATCGCGCGGGCGTCCTCGGTCGATTGCGCCGAGGTCGCGGCGCCGGCACGCGAGCGCGCGGCGCGCTGCGGATGAGTCTTGCGGCTGTTGGTGGAGTCGAATCCGGTACGGCCGGCGCCGGCGGCCGGCGGCGTGAACACCGACGAGGCGGGCGCTTGGGCGAACGGTGCGCGGTTCGACCGCTGGAAGGTGGGCAGCGGCTTGCGTGGGTCGGTCTGGAGCTTGGGCGCCAGCGGATCGAGCGGCGCCACCATGACCTGCGCGTACGCGACATCGCTCCCCGTCGACCAAAGGGTCACGAGTAGGCAGGCGCCCGAAAGCGCCACCTTCAGGGGAGTGCGAGTGCGCGGCACGTCCGCCGTAAGCCTCCTTTGAATGGCGACGGGCGCGCGGTAACGCGCCACGGGCCAGCGGTAAGTGGTTAATGGACGCTAAAGGGCGATGGTTAACGGGTAGTTATGGGCGGTAGGTCGCCACCCGGCGGCGGCACGCGGATACGGCGCGCCCGCAAGAGCCGACCTGCGACGGCACGCGCTCGGCGCGCACTTTTTAGGGATGAGGGATCAGGCCGGGGAGAGCAATAAAGCCGTCACACCCAGCCCATCAGCTCCCGGCCGACGATGTCGCGGATCACGGCCATACCGCGTTCGGAGTCGTTGAGACAGGGAATGTGCGCGAAGTTCTCGCCGCCGGCTTCCTTGAAGATGTCGGCGTTCTCCATCGCGATCTCTTCCAGCGTCTCGAGGCAATCCGACGCGAAGCCCGGCGTGATGACCGCGAGGTTCTTCACGCCCTTCTCGGCGAGGCCCTTCACGGTCATGTCGGTATAGGGCTTGAGCCACTCCGCGGTCCCGAAGCGGGACTGGAAGGTCATGATCAGTTTCGCCTCGTCGAGCTTGAGCCGTTCGCGCAGCAGACGCGTCGTCACCGCGCATTGGCAATAATAGGGATCGCCTTTGTGCAGGTACTCTTCCGGCATGCCGTGATACGAGGCGACGATGACGTCGGGCTTGAACGGCAGCTTCGCGATGCCCTCGTCCAGCGAGGCGGCGATCGCCTCGATATAGGCCGGCTCGTCGTAATAAGCGGGCGCAACGCGCAAAGCCGGCTGCCAGCGCATCGTCTCCAGCGCGTCGAAGGCCTTGTCCGCGACCGTCGCGGTCGTCGCCGCCGCGTATTGCGGATAAAGCGGCACGACGAGGATGCGGTCGCAGCCGGACTTCTGCATCGCCTCCAGACGCGAGGCGATCGACGGATTGCCGTAGCGCATGGCCCAGTCGACGAGGATGCGCTTGTCGCCGGCATAGTCCGCGGCGAGCTTCTCGGCCTGCGCCCGCGTAATGGTCTTCAGGAAGGACTCGTTCTTGTCCTTGTTCCAGATCTTCTCGTAGTCGCGGCCTTTACGGCCCGGGCGGACCGAGAGGATGATGAGATTGAGGATCAGCCACCACTTGATCGGGTTGACCTCGATCACGCGACGGTCTGACAGGAATTCCTTGAGATACCGCCGCATCGACCAATAGTCGGTGGCGTCGGGGGTACCGAGATTGACCAGCAGCACGCCGATACGGCGCGGCGGTATCGCGGGATGGCCCGGCGGCTTTCTGTTGCCCTCTGTCATGGCCGCTATGAGCGGGAAATGGCGCGTGGGGTCAAGACGTCCTCGCCCCTCCCCCGCGCGCTCTTGCGCATGGCGGGGAGGGGTCGGGGGGTGATCACCCCACCGGCCGCTCGTCGGCGATCACCTTGCCGTCGTTCGGCAGCGAGCCCGGCGCGACCAGCTTCACCGCGCCCTTGAGCTTGGTCACCGATTGGAGGGTGTCGACGACCGCCGCCTCCAGCGCGGTCTGCGGCGCCTCGCATTCCGCGATCAGCGTCATCGTGTCCTGCTCGGACTCGCGGCCGACGACCAGACGCAGCCGCTTGAGCTCGGGATGACGCGCGCCGACATCCGCCACCTGCTTGGGATGGACGAACATGCCCTTCACTTTGGCGGTCTGGTCGGCGCGCCCCATCCAGCCTTTGATGCGGCGGTTGGTGCGGCCGCACGGCGAAGGACCGGGCAGGAATGCCGAAAGATCGCCCGTGGCGAGGCGGATCATCGGATAATCGGCATTGAAGGACGTGACGACGACCTCGCCCACTTCGCCTTCGGCCACCGGATCGCCGGTGCCGGGCCGCACGATCTCGACGATCAACGTCTCGTTGCAGATCATGCCTTCGCGCGCACTGCTCTCATAGGCGATCACGCCGAGCTCGGCGGTGGCGTAGCATTGCAGCACCGAAACGCCGCGCCGGCCGAGCTCATCGCGCAGCGACGCCGGCAGCGCCGCGCCCGACACCAGCGCGCGTTTGATCGACGACGCGTCCTTGCCCGTCTTCTCCGCCGTATCGAGCAGGACCTTGAGAAAGTCGGGCGTGCCGACATAGCCCGACGGCTTGTAATGCGCGATCGCATCGAGCTGCTGCTCGGTGTTGCCGACGCCGCCGGGAATGACGGCGCAGCCGAGCGCGAAGACGCCCTCTTCCAGGAGATACGCGCCGGGCGTCAGGTGATACGAGAAGGCGTTGTGCACGATGTCGCCGGCGCGGAAGCCGGCGGCGAACAGCGCGCGCGCGGCGTTGGCGTAGTCCTTGCCGTGGCCTTGCGGCTCGAACAGCGCGCCCGGCGACATATGCAGGCGCTTGGCCTTGTTGGCGGGCGTCAGGTTGAAGCCGCCGAAGGGCGGATTCTCCTTCTGCAGCGTGGCGAGATCGGATTTGCGCAGCACCGGGAGCGTCGCCAGCGCCTCGCGCGATTCGATGGCTTTCGGATTGATCCCGGCGAGGTGCTTGGCCCAGCCGGGCGCCTTCAGCGCGCGAACGAGAATCTGCGGCAGCGCCGAGGCCTCGCCGCGCGCGCGCATGGCGGAGGACCGGGTTTCGAGCGAGTCGTAATGGTCGGTCATGGGCACTTTCGTCTTGTTGTCACGCCAGCCAGCGCTTGCGGCGCCGGTAGTGCTTGCCTTCGCGAAAGCTCTTGCGACGGCCTTCCGATATGCCGAGGTAAAACTCCTTTACGTCTTCGTTCTCGGCGAGCTGCTTGGCATCGCCATCCATCACCACGCGGCCGTTCTCGAGGATGTAGCCGTAGGTCGCGTATTTGAGCGCCATGTTGGTGTTCTGCTCGGCGAGCAGGAACGACACGCCTTCCTTGGCGTTCAGATCCTTCACGATCTCGAAAATCTCTTCGACGATCTGCGGCGCAAGGCCCATCGACGGCTCGTCGAGCAGGATCATCTTCGGCCGCGACATCAGGGCGCGGCCGATGGCGCACATCTGCTGTTCACCGCCGGAGGTGTAGCCGGCGAGCGAGTTCTTGCGCTCCGACAGGCGGCGGAAATAGCCGTAGACCATGTCCATGTCGCGCTTGATCGCGGCGCTGCCGTCGCGGCGCGTGAAGGCGCCGGTCAGCAGGTTTTCCTCGACGGTGAGATGACCGAAGCAGTGTCGGCCCTCCATCACCTGGATGCAGCCGCGCCGCACCAGTTCGTTCGGCGACAGGTCCTGCACCTCGTCGCCGTTGAAGACGATCGAGCCCTTCGTCACCTCGCCGCGCTCGGCGTGCAGCAGGTTGGAGATCGCCTTGAGCGTCGTGGTCTTGCCCGCGCCGTTCGCGCCCAACAAGGCGACGATGCCGCCCTTCGGCACCTGCAGCGACACGCCTTTCAACACCAGGATGACGTGATCGTAGATCACCTCGATGTTGTTGAGGGAGAGGATGGTGTCGGTGGCGGGGGCAGCCGCTAATTTGTCTTGCGCAGCAACCGTCATGACGTGTCCTGAACTAGCCCTCATCCTGAGGAGGCGCGTCAGCGCCGTCTCGAAGGATGAGGGCGTATATTCATCCCTCGTCCTTCGAGACGCGCCTAACGGCGCTCCTCGGGACGAGGGCCGCGTGCATCACCTCACGACGCCTTGTCGCAAGCCTCGGTGCGCTTCGGCCAGCCGGTGTTCTTCTCCACGTACTCCTTCGCCGCGGCGGAGAGGAGCGGGCCGACCTTGGCCATGTCCGGCTTGATCGGCTCGGACGCCTTGACCCACTTGGTGCCGTCCCACTCCTGCATGAAGGCGGGGAAGTGGCCGTTGTGGTCGGCGCAGGTGAGCTTCACCGCGTCGGTGAAGCCTTCCAGGCCGATCTCCTTCAGACGCGCCTTGTCGACATCGAGCGTCTCGAGACCGCGCCGGACGTCCTCGCCCGTGACCACCTTCTTGCCGGTGATCTTCTGGGCGTTGCGGATCGCTTCGGCGATCAGCATCGAATTATAGACGCCGCGGTTATAGAGCACCTGGCCGAGATGGTTCTTGTCCGTCTGCGTCAGGTTCTTGTCGGTGACGTGCTTCTTGATGTCCTGGATCGCCGGGAAGTTGGCGCCCACGGCATGCCAGTTCAGTTCCTTGAAGCCCTTGGCGCCGTCGCCGGCCGACTTCGCGTCATCTTCGCTCGGCCACCAGATGGAAACGAACTTGTCCATCGGGTAGTTGATCTTCACGGCTTCCTTGATGGCCGTCGGGTTGAGCGCGCCCCAGCCGTACAAAACCATGTAGTTCGGCCGGTCGCGGCGCACGTTTAGCCACTGCGACGACTGGTTCTGCATCTCGGTTGCTGCGACCGGATAGAGCTTCAGCGTGAAGCCGTAGTCCTTGGCGAACTGCTCGAACAGCGGGATCGGCTCCTTGCCGAAGCCGGCGTCGAGATAGATGTAGCCGATCGTCTTGCCCTTGAGCTTGTCGAGCCCGCCTTCCTTGTCGCCGATGTAGCTGAGGATCATCGACAAGCCGTCCCAATAGGTGGCCGGCGGATTGAAGACCCAGGGGAAGGTGTCGCCGATCGCCGCCGCCGACAGGCCGTAGGCCATCGACAGCACGGGAATCTTGTCGACCGCCGCGCGCGGAATGAGCGGCAGCGTGATGCCGGTCGACCACGGATTGACCATCACCGGCTTCTTGTCCTTGACGGCCTCGTAACATTCGAGGCCCTTCTTGGTGTCGTAACCGGTTTCGCATTCCTCGATCACCAGCTTGACGCCGCCGATGCCGCCGTCGCGCTGATTGAGCATCTCGAGGTAATCGTGCATGCCCTCGGCGATGAAGATGCCGGAGCCCGAGAACGGGCCTGTGCGGTAGGTGAAGAGCGGCACGTAGATGGAATCCTGCGCGGCCGCCGGAAGCGCGGAGACACCGACCGTCGCCGCCACCAGCGCGCCCGCAAGCACGGATGTTCGCAGTCTCATGGGTATCCTCCCTTTATGTTTTGCACCCGCTAAGGCGCTCCGCTCATGGCGGATTTGACGCTCAGTCTGCACTTTCAATAGGGGAATGGCCAGACCCTCAGTTTCTGCTTCGCGATCTGCCAAAGCCGCGCGAGGCCCGCGGGCTCGATGATCAGGAAGAAGACGATCAAACCGCCCACCGTCATGAACGTGAGATGTTCGACGGTGGCCGGCGCGATCTCCAAGCCGATACCGTTGACGAAGCCGCGCAGGATGATCGGCAGGCCGTAGATCAGCGCCGCGCCGAAGAACGAGCCGATGAGGCTGCCGAGGCCGCCGATGATCACCATGAAAAGAATGAAGAACGACTGGTCGATGCCGAACACGCCGGGCTCGGCGCTGCCGTACCAGAGGAACACCATCAGCGCGCCGGCAACGCCGCAGAAATAGGAGGACACCGCGAAGGCCAAAAGCTTGGTGCGATAGAGCCTGATCCCCATCAGCTCCGCCGCGAGATCCATGTCGCGCACCGCCATCCAGCTACGGCCGATGCGGCCGTGCACGAGGTTCGACGCGAACCAGGTCAGCAGCGTCACGATGCACAGGATGACGAGATAGCGCACCTGCGGCGTCGCGTTCGGCCCCGTCACGGGGATGCCGAACAAGGTGCGCGTCGGCACTTCGATGGCGCCGGAAACGTTGTAATTGACGAGCCACGGCAGGCGCACGAAGGCCCAGTCGAGGAAGAACTGCGCCGAGAGCGTCGCCACCGCGAGATAAAAGCCCTTGATGCGCAGCGACGGCAGGCCGAACAGGATGCCGACGCCGCTCGCGAACAGGCCCGACACCAGCAGCCACACGACGATGTTCACGTCGGGAAAGATGCTCGTCAGCTTGTAGCAGGCAAAGGCGCCGACGCCCATGAAGCCGCCGGTGCCGAGCGAGAGCAGGCCCGTATAGCCCGTGAGGATGTTCAAGCCGATCGCCGCCAGCGAGAAGATCAGGAGCGGCACCATGACGACGCTGAGGAAGAAGCCGGACGCCGTCAGCGGCAGCACGACGAAGGCGACGAGCAGAATGAGCGCGAGGCCGATGCGGTCCTGCCGGATCGGGAAGATCGCCTGGTCGGCGAGATAGCTCGTCTTGAACTGGCCGGCTTCGCGATAGAACATGGAATTACGTCTCCGTCATTCCGGGGCGCGAGCGCAGCGAGCGAACCCGGAATCCAGCCACCCACCGTGGCTTTGATCTTTGCGGCTGGATTCCGGGTCCGGCGCTGCGCGCCGTCCCGGAATGACCCACCCCGCCCTCACTCCGAGGAAGGCGCGTAAGCGCCCATCCCGAAGGGCGAGGGCGGCCCCATTCTTCGAGACGCGCACCTTCGGTGCGCTCCTCAGGATGAGGCCGAGAGCGTGGGGATGCATCTTCATCATCCTCAAATCCGCTCGATGATCTTTTCGCCGAACAGGCCCTGCGGCCGGAACAGCAGGAAGGCGAGCGCTATGAAATAAGCGAGCCAGCTTTCGATGCCGGAGCCGAGCAGCGGCCCCCAGTAGAATTCGCCGAGCTTCTCGCCGATGCCGATGATGAGCCCGCCGACGATGGCGCCCGGGATCGAGGTGAAGCCGCCGAGGATCAGCACCGGCAGCGCCTTGAGCGCGATGATCTGCAGCGAGAACGACACCTCCGAGCGCGCGCCCCACATGATGCCGGTGGCCAGCGCAACGATGCCGGCCGCGAACCAGACGACGACCCAGATCTGCTCCAGCGAGATGCCGACGGAAAGCGCCGCCTTGTGGCTGTCGGCGACGGCGCGGAGCGCGCGGCCGATGCGCGTGCGCTGGAAGAAAAAGCCGAGCCCGGCCACCATGATCGACACGATCACCACCGCGGCGATGTCGATCTTCTGCAGCGAGACGAAGCCGCCGCCCATCTTGATGTCGTAGGTGCCGCTCGGCAGTCCGAGGTCGCCGGCGATCATGCGCTTGGGATTGCCGCCGAAGACCA
>Ga0182749_1001188_pt1 | contig 21162 bp, 18 predicted proteins | sample eDN3rd37CKraftMG_FD_128875 | JGI IMG/M metagenome (GOLD analysis project Ga0182749, IMG submission 128875) | Enriched Miracle-Growth compost microbial communities from Emeryville, California, USA - eDNA 3rd pass 37_C Kraft MG (version 2) (version 2) ...
CGATAAACGCAATGTTCGACGATGCGCTGAACGCGTTCATTTCCGTCTTGGATCAACATACACTTGCCGAGCTTGCCGCCCAGCGGTCTCCCATCGGGTTTGCAGAGATTGACACCGAGGCGACGACCGGCGCTCGCGGTACCAAGGTCCGTGCGAAAAAAGCCGCGCCGCGCACCGCGCGACGGAGCTGAAGCTGCGCCGAGGAATCGATGGCGCTCATTAGAAATCCCCGATCGCGCGACCGGAACGTGACCCATCGGATCGGCTTCGCCGCGATATGCGCGGCCGCGGTCATTGCGCTGATTCCGGCAGCGCTCTACGCCACCGACGCCGCGCGCACCGCAATTTTTTTCCTATGCGGCGTCGTCGCGGGCATCACCGGAGCATTGGCTTGGCCACGCAGCGCAGCAGATGACACCGAGCGCCCACCAATGAGCAGACGTACAGGCGCCGAGGTATCGTTTTCTTGGATGGATCTCGCCGAAGCGATGCCCGATCCGGCCATCATTCTCGGGCGCACCGCAGGGATATTGAACTTCAACGTCGCCGCACGCACGATCTTCGAAAGATTGAAACAGGGTCTACCGCTCGAGCACGTCGATCGCGATCCCGAATTCATTGCCGCTGTTGCGGACGTGTTCGACACGGGCGAGAGACGTACAGTTAAATTACGTTTGCATGGCAGTCGCGGACAACGCTTCATCGCCTCCATCACCCCGCTCGGCACAAAGCAAGCGCCGGCGCCGGCCGTTCTCATCACCGTCCGTGACGAATCGGAGCAGCATCGCCTGCTTGAGATGCGCACCGATTTTATCGCCAACGCCAGCCACGAATTGCGCACACCGCTCGCGTCCGTTCGCGGCTTCATCGAAACGCTGCAAGGACCGGCGCGAGACGATGAGGCCGCGCGCCATCGCTTTTTGGCGATCATGGCCGAACAGGCCAAGCGCATGACCCGGCTCATCGACGACTTGCTTCTGCTCAGCCGCGTCGAAGAGAAAGCCAATCTGAAACCAATCGGCCAGATCAGACTCGACGAGTTGATCCACGAGGTGGTGCGCGCCATCGCGCCCGCGGCAGCGGAACGACAGATAACGATAACGGTCGAGCCCGAATCCTCGCCGCTCTCCGCAAAAGGCGAGCGCGACGAGCTCTTTCAAGTTTTTCACAACCTTATCGAAAACGCCGTCAAATACGGCCGCGACGGCGGTTCGGTGAAAATCGATCTGACCGGCGGCAAAGAAACTGGCGGTAAATCGAGCGACACCATGACGGTCACTGTAACCGATGATGGACCGGGCATCGCTCCCGAGCACCTGCCCCGGTTGACCGAGCGTTTCTATCGCGTGAGCGCCGAGCAGAGCCGCCGCGTCGGGGGCACGGGCCTGGGACTCGCCATCGCCAAGCACGTTCTGAATCGCCATGACGGCGAGCTGTCGGTCGAATCGGTCGTTGGCACCGGCACGACCTTCAAAGTCATCCTTCCTGCTTTTAAATAGATTGCCATTTCAATTACTTGAGTTGTCACAAATCTATAGCACCAAAAGCCTAGAACGTCGGCACGCTAGATGACAGCGCGGTGACAGGATCACCAATCGCCCGGATCTGTTCGGCTGGCGAGAAGAGGGCAGCCCTTCTGGCCCTCGTAACGAGGAGATTGACGAGTGAGACAGTCTTTTGTTGCGCTTTTTGCGGCTCTGGCCGTAAGCGCCGCTGCAACCGCCCCCGCATTGGCGGATATTTCGGGCGCGGGCGCTACGTTCCCGTATCCGATCTACGCAAAATGGGCTGACGCCTACAAGAAGCAGACGAACATCGGACTGAACTATCAGTCCATCGGCTCGGGCGGCGGCATCAAGCAAATCAAAGCTAAGACCGTGACGTTCGGGGCATCCGATATGCCGCTTTCGGGCGACGCGCTCGAAAAAGATGGCCTCGTCCAGTTTCCGACCGTCATGGGCGGCATTGTTCCGGTCGTGAACCTCGACGGCATCAAGGCCAACGATCTCGTTCTCGACGGACCGACGCTGGCCAAGATCTACCTCGGTGAAATCACGGCGTGGGATGACCCCGCGATCAAGAAGCTCAACCCCAACGTCAAGCTCCCTTCCGACGCCATTGCCGTCGTCTCGCGCTCGGACGGTTCAGGGACGACGTTCGTATGGACCAACTACCTTTCCAAGGTCAGCCCTGAATTCAAGTCGAAGGTCGGCTCGAACACCTCGGTTCAATTTCCCGTCGGCCTCGGCGCCAAGGGCAACGAAGGCGTCGCCAACAACGTCATGCAGACGAACGGCTCGATCGGTTACGTCGAATACGCCTACGCAAAGCAGAACAAGCTTGCCAACACGAAGCTCATCAATAAGGACGGCAATGCCGTCGAGCCGGTCATCACGGCGTTCCAGGCCGCCGCGGCTGGCGCCGACTGGTCTTCGGCTCCGGGCATGGGCGTTGTTCTGACGGACGAGCCGGGCGCCGCCTCTTGGCCGATCACCAACCCGACCTTCATCCTCATGCACAAGAAAGCATCCAACGTCGCCGCGGCGAAGGAAGCTCTCAAGTTCTTCGAGTGGGCTTATGCCAATGGCGGCAAAATGGCGGAAGGACTCGACTATGTTCCGCTGCCGGACAACGTTGTCGCTCAGGTCAAGAAAAGCTGGGTCGACATCGTCGGCAAGGACAACAAGCCGATCTTCGCATCGAACTGACGAGACATCGATAGTCGGAGACGCCTCGACAGGGGCGTCTCCTCTCACGAGCTCATAAATAGAACGCTTAAGACGTCCGGCGACCGACACGGTTATGGTTATGTACCTGGAGCAGAGATTTTGAGCTTCTTGGCAGGTCTGGAAACGCAACCCTCTGCTTCTCCCGCGGTAAGGCGCCGCGTCCTCGCGGCCCTGCGCAGGTCCGATATTTTTTTCCGCTACCTGACGCAGTCCTCCGCCTATTTCGTCTTTATCCTGTTGACCGCGATCTTCGCCTCGTTGGTCGTCGGCGGATATCTCGCTTTCAAAACATTCGGATTTAGCTTTCTCACGACAGAAGTCTGGAACCCCGTTACCGAGAAATTCGGCGCCCTGGCGCCAATCTACGGAACGCTCGTAACGTCCGCCATCGCGATGCTTATCGCCGTGCCGATCAGCATCGGCATTGCCGTTTTCCTGACCGAGCTTTGCCCGAAGCCGCTGCGTCGCCCGATCGGTATCGCGATCGAGTTGCTTGCTGGTGTTCCGAGCATCATCTTCGGTATTTGGGGGTTGTTCTTCTTCGCACCGTTCCTGCAGCACTATGTCCAGCCGGAACTGATCGCCGCGTTCAAGAATGTGCCGCTGCTCGATAAACTGTTCGCGGGCCCCCCTTATGGAATTGGCATCCTCACGTCGGCGCTCATCCTCGCCATGATGGTCCTGCCGTTTGTAACTGCGGTTTGCCGCGACGTCTTCGAGACCGTCCCGACAGTTCTGAAAGAGGCGGCCTATGGAATGGGTTGGACGACACGCGAGGTTGTGAAAAACGTCGTCATTCCCTACACACGCGTCGGCATCATCGGCGGCGTGATGCTCGGCCTCGGCCGCGCCCTCGGGGAGACGATGGCTATCACCTTCGTCATCGGCAACGCCCACCGCATATCGGCATCGATCCTCGCGCCCGGCACGACCATCTCGGCGACGATCGCCAACGAATTTACCGAAGCCGTCGGCGATCTTTATACCTCTTCGCTGATCGCGCTCGGATTGATCCTGTTCTTCATCACATTCATCGTCTTGGCTTTGGCGCGGCTCATGCTGATGCGCATCGAGAAGAAGGCGGCAGCGTAACATGGGACTCGATCGCAGCAGATATCGGCGTCGCAGGATCAGAAGTAGCATCACGGTGGGCTTCTGCTGGGCCGCGACCGGACTGGGACTGGTCATTCTCGGCATCATTCTCGCGACCCTGCTTTACAAAGGGCTCGCCGGCCTCGGGCTCAACGTCTTCACGGAAATGACGCCTCCGCCTGGCAACGACGGTGGCCTTCTGAACGCCATCGCCGGCAGCTTCATCATAACGGCGGTCGGCGTGGCGGTCGGAACCCCGATCGGCATTCTTGCGGGCACGTACATGGCGGAATACGGCCGCTACAGCAAAATCAGCTCCGTCATCCGCTTCATCAACGACATCCTGTTGAGCGCCCCCTCGATCGTTACGGGACTCTTCATCTACGAGCTGATGGTCCGCCCGATGGGCCATTTCTCGGCGCTCGCCGGAGCGGCGGCACTTGCAGTGCTCGTCATCCCAACCGTCGTGCGAACAACCGAGAATATGCTGCTGCTCGTTCCGAATACCTTGCGCGAGGCATCATCCGCTCTCGGACTGCCGCAATCGTTTGTAATCCGCAAGGTCGCTTACAAAGCGGCGCGGGCGGGCATGATCACCGGTGTGCTGCTCGCAATCGCGCGCATCAGCGGGGAAACCGCCCCGTTGCTGTTCACGTCCCTCAACAACCAGTTCTGGAGCACCAATCTCAACGCTCCAATTGCAAGCTTGCCCGTCGTCATCTTCCAATACGCCCTGAGCCCCTACGAGGATTGGCAGCGTCTCGCCTGGACCGGCGCGCTGCTGATCACCACCGCGGTTCTCACACTCAGCATTCTCGCACGTTGGTTCGGTTCTTCGAGGTCACCGCAATGAATGTCATGTCAATGGACGTGGACTCGGATCTGACAGAGAAGATTTCTGTCCGCGACCTGAAGTTCTTCTACGGGTCCACGTTAGCTTTGAAGTCCATTTCAGTGCCGCTTTACGACAGGCAAGTGACGTCCTTCATCGGGCCATCCGGTTGCGGCAAGTCCACCCTGCTCCGGGTCATGAACAGAATGTACGACCTCTATCCCAATCAGCGGGCGGAGGGCGAAGTCCTGTTCGACGGCGAAAATATTCTGAACCCACGCCAGGACCTGAACCTGCTGCGCTCGCGCATCGGCATGGTGTTTCAAAAGCCAACGCCGTTTCCGATGTCCATCTATGAAAACGTCGCCTTTGGCATCCGCCTTTATGAACGTTTGCCAAAGCCGGAAATCGATGCACGCGTTGAAATGGCACTCGAAAAGGCCGCTCTTTGGAAAGAGGTCAAGGACAAGCTGCACTCGAGCGGTCTGAGCTTGTCGGGTGGTCAGCAACAGCGCCTCTGCATCGCGCGTACGGTTGCGATTCGCCCCGAGGTCATCCTGTTCGACGAACCATGCTCGGCCCTCGACCCGATCTCGACCGCCAGGATCGAAGAGCTGATCGACGAGCTGAAGAACGACTTCACGATCGCCATCGTCACACACAACATGCAGCAGGCGGCCCGCGTTTCCCAGCGCACCGCGTTCATGTACCTCGGCGAACTCGTCGAATTCGGAGAGACCAGGAAGCTTTTCACCAATCCGAGAGACAGCCGCACTCAGGATTACATAACCGGCCGCTTCGGCTAGCAACCGCGCTAGAGGCCAAGCGCGTTCCAGGAACAACCTACATGAACGAACATACCGTCAAGTCATACGAAGAAGAGCTGAAGCTGCTCGATCGCCGCATCGCCCAGATGGGCGGATACGCCGAAAAACTTTTGATCCAGTCGATGGATGCGCTCGAACGGCGCGATCCGAAACTTGCGGAAACAGCGGTCGCAAGCGACGCGATGCTCGACCAGCTCGAGCGCGAGGTGCAGGAGCAGGTGATCCTGATGATCGCCCGGCGCCAGCCGCTCGCCAACGACCTCCGTCACATCATGACGGTCCTGAAGATTGCCGGAGACCTCGAACGCATCGGCGACCTCGCGAAGAACATCGCCAAGCGCGCCCTCGCCGTCGCGACCGAAACCTACCCGAAACCGCTGATGACCGGCATGCGCCACATGACCGAAATGGTGCAGACCCAGCTCAAGGATGTCCTCGACGCGCTGACCACGCTCGATGCCGACAAGGCAATGCAGGTCTGGCACAGCGATCAGCAGGTCGACGCAATGTACAATTCCCTGTTCCGCGAGCTCCTCACCTACATGATGGAAGACCCGCGCAACATCGGCTTGTGCACGCACTTCCTGTTCGGCGCCAAGAACATCGAACGCATCGGCGACCACACGACGAACATCGCCGAGAACATCCATTATCTAGTCCATGGCGTGCCGATCACCGACGATCGTCCAAAAGGCGACCGCACGTCATCGACGCTGATCACGCTGCAAAAATAATCCAACCGCTTAGAGGACCCGAACCGAAACACATGCCTGCAAAAATCATCGTCGTCGAAGATGAAGTGCCGCTCGTCGAGCTTCTGAAGTACAATCTTCAGTCCGAAGGCTACGAGGTCGTGCATGCCGCAGATGGCGAAGAGGCGGAACTGCTACTGGCGGAGGAAAGCTTCGATCTTGCGATTCTGGATTGGATGATTCCGAAAATTTCGGGCATCGAACTTTGCCGCCGCTTACGCAACCGCTCCGAAACTCAAAATCTGCCGATCATTCTGTTGACGGCCCGTGGCGAGGAAGCCGATCGCATACGAGGTCTGACCACCGGCGCCGACGACTACGTTACGAAACCGTTCTCGGTGCAAGAGCTGATGGCACGCATCAAGGCTCTACTTCGCCGCGTCGCGCCGGAACGCATGAGTGACATTCTGGTCTCGGGCGAAATCACGATGGATCGCGGCGCTCATAAGGTCACGCGCGGTGCGCGCGAAGTACGCCTGGGGCCCACCGAATACCGGATGCTCGAAGTTTTCATGGAAAGCCCGCGGCGCGTGTTGTCGCGCAACCAGCTGCTCGATCGCGTTTGGGGTCAATCGTCCGAAGTCGACGAGCGGACCGTCGACGTGCACATCGGTCGTCTCCGAAAGTCGCTCATCCGTGGCAATGAGAATGATCCTATTCGCACGGTGCGTGGCGCCGGCTACGTCTTCGACGGTCGCGAAGCCACTGTTGAAGTGAAGTGATCTTCCTTCCCGCTCCGCGGAATAGCAGATTGTGATCTTCTCCCCGCCGGCTCGGAGAAGGTCGGCGCTCTAATCTTCTTCCTCGCCCCGCTCGCAGAGGGAACTCTGGATAACGCGCGATTCAACTCTCGTTAGCGAGACAGCTCACAAGATTATGCGTGAGGTCGCGCATGAGCGTGAAATAGAGATCGGGCCCTGGCGTCAGCATCAATCCCTCGGTATCGAGCGTCCCCGAGCGGGCTTTGGTGCCTTCCGTTACGGCCGCGACGAGACTTGGCTGAAATCTCGGCTCGCTGAACACGCAAATGGCCCCGAGAGATACGATTTTCTGATGCACGTCCGTGAGACGCCGCGCACTCGGCGGCACCTCGGGACTGACGGTGATCGAACCGGCAGCGTTCAAGCCGAAGCGGTTCTCAAAATATTGCGTAGAATCGTGAAAAACGATGAAGGGCTTGCGTCGGGCGCCGTTCAGCTCCGTCGTGAGTTCATGATCGAGCGCATCGAGACGCTGATCGAGTGCCGAGGCATTTGCAGAAAACTTGCCGGCATATTCGGGATAGCGCGTCGAGAGGACCTTGCTCACAACAGCGACGATCGCCTTGGCGTTCTGCGGATCGAGCCAGATGTGACCGTCTTTATCGCCACTATCGGCATCTTCGTCGATTTCGCCATGTGGGTGCCCATCCGTGTGCGCTCCGAACGTCCCGCCTTGCCGGCGATCAAGCAGATGAATGCCTGGCGAATCTGCAAGCGTAACAACGGTGACGCTCGCCGGCAGCGCCTGCACGATCTTGCGGGTAAACGGTTCGAGCGAATCGGAAATGCGAACGAAAACGTCCGCTTCGTTGATCGCCCGCGCTGTCGATGGCCGCAAACTGAACGTATGCGGCGAGGCGGCGCCATCGACGAGAAGGGTCGGCGTACCGACACCTTTCATCACGTCGGTCACAAGTGCATGAATCGGCTTTATCGTGACAACAACCTTGGGCGTCTCGGCGGCGGATGAAGCGCCGGAAGTGAAAAGCAGAAATAAAAACGCGCCGACACCGAGTCCTGTCGGCCAGATCGTCATCATAAATGGACCTGCTCTATAATATAATTTTCAGGTATAATATAACGAATGGCTTGAACACGCAGCAAGCGTCTGGCCTTGGCCCGGCGCGGATCTCCGCGTGTCGCATTGTCGCCACCTTCACGATCAAACGACGCTTGCAGGTGCCGGGCAGCACTGCGGCGCCGGGGCATCATATGGGTCTTTGACAATGCCGGCCGCTATAAGAAATCGTGGCGGCCAGGTTTGGCGTTAGTCGGTGCGGGCGAAGACAAAGACGGCCGTATCATTTTGGAACGCTCATTAACTAGCCCTTTAATTTTTCGGTTCGCCTCTGCCCCGCCGTTTTAAAAGGACGTCATGCATGTTGTGAGGGTAATCTCGTGCGCAGCATTCTTTCAGGCTTTCTTTTTGCCTTTCTTCTTTTTGTGCCGATGACCGCTTCGCGCGCCGGTCTCGACACGGCAAGCGTTCCGGCGAGCAGCGCTTTCGAACTTGTCGTCGTCGAAGCGGAAGGCTGCATTTTTTGCCGGCTGTTCCGTCGCGATGTACTGCCCGCCTACCAGACGTCCGAGCAGGGCAAGGAAGCGCCGGTTCGGTTTGTCGACGTGAACGACGTCGACAAGTCGCAAGCCGATTTAACCTCGCCGGTCGAAATCGTTCCTACTTTCGTCGTGCTGAAATCACGACATGAGGTCGGACGCATTTCGGGATATGTCAGCCCCGAGAACTTCTTTCATTCGATTAATTATCTATTGGCCTCGGCGCCCTGAACCACTTTTTTACCACCGCCAAGGTCGAGCCCCCGATAAAACGCATGTTCGGCTCGCCTTCGGGGTTCTCCAGCTTTAATGTCGCAGTGCCTTTGCCCCTTGGAAAGGCGCGACGCCGTTCAAGAAGGAGAACTCCCAATGAGCGCAAATCATGCAGACGACATAAAGCGCTATCAGCAAAACGTTGACGAGAACGCAGTCGCCGCGATCGTCAAGCATCTCGGCATCGCTCTCAAGAGCGCCGACGCATCGCTTGTGTCCTGTTCCAGCAAGGAAGAGCTCGCCACAGTCCGCGATAGCTGGCTCAAGAAAAAGCTCGGCCTGACAGACGACGATGCCAAGCTCGATAAACTGATCGCCGATGTCTGCGCGATGATGAAGAACGACACGCGTAAACAGCGCGTCACATTCTATTATTTGGCCGCCGAAAAGGCCGGAAAGCTCGCCAGCCTTGGCGGCGGGATGAAGGCAGGAGCGGCCGGTTAAGCCGCAACCGCTTTCGCCATCTCGGCCGTCTCCGCGATATAGCTCATCGCAGCGGCCACACCGCCCTTCTGGTGCGGAACGCCCGCAAGCTCGAAGCCCATCTCGACGCCCGTCAAGGCCCCGAGGACGGTGAGTTCGTTCGTGTCGCCCAGATGACCAATACGGAAGGCTTTGCCCGCGAGCCTGTTAAGGCCCGTGCCGAGCGACATGTTGAAATTGTCGAGCACGATCTTGCGATAAGCGTCGGCGTTATGACCTTCCGGCATGAGGACTGTCGTCACTGCGGGCGAGTAATACTTGCTATCCCGGCACTGGGTCTCAAGACCCCAGGCCTCGACGGCCCGCCGCGTCGCTTCCGCGAGGCGCGTGTGACGCACGAATATGTTTTCGAGGCCTTCCTCGTTGATCATATCGATCGCTTCGGCGAGGCCGTATAGCAAACCGGTTGCGGGCGTGTACGGGAAAAACCCATTCGAATTGTTGGCCAGCATGTCGCTCCACGAGAAGTACGAGCAACGAAGCGTCGCCTTCTTCGAGGCTTCAAGCGCCTTGGCGCTGACCGCCGTGAACGACAGGCCCGGCGGCAACATCATGCCCTTCTGCGAACCCGAGACGGTCACGTCGATGCCCCACTCGTCATGCCGGAGATCGGCACACACGAGACCCGAGATGCTGTCCGTCATTAGCAGCGCCGGATGCTGCACAGCATCGATCGCCTTGCGCACTTCATCGAGGCGCGTCAGACAGCCCGTCGATGTTTCGTTGTGCACGACGCAAACGGCCTTGATCTTATGCGCCTTGTCGGCCCTGAGCGCCTTCTCGATGAGGTTCGCGTCGGCACCGATACGCCAGTCAGTCGGAATGACTTCCGGTTCGAGCCCGAGCCGCTCGGCCATCGCCGCCCAGAGCACGGCGAACTGCCCCGTCTCGCACATCAGCACCTTGTCGCCCGGCGACAGCGTGTTGGTGAGAGCAGCCTCCCACGCGCCGGTTCCGGACGACGGATAGATGATGACGTGACTTTGCGTCTTGAAAATGCCCTTGATGCCGGAGAGCACGCGCCGGCCGAGCTGCTGAAACTCAAGCCCGCGGTGGTCGAGCATTTGACGCGACATCGCCGCCAGAACCCGTTCCGGCACGGGCGTCGGCCCAGGAATTTGCAAAAAATGCCGGCCAGGGCGGCGAGGCTCTCTAGTCATTCTCGTCCTCAGAATGGGAAATCGTTGCAGGTTTCCTAGTACGCCCGTCCGCCGGATACAATTGGAAGAAGAGCCCACTTGGCCACTTGCACGGCGCTTTTTGTCTCGGCTGCCCATAAGGCAAAGAAAATTGCGTCTTCCGGCCCCCCGATGGCGGCGTCCGGCGGCCAGCTTGCAACTTTTTCAGGCCTGGCGCATCAAGCCCCGAGCGCAATCCAGGCAAATTTCCGGGGAAGCGGTGCGAATGGACCATACGAATCTCGAGCGGCTGACGGCCAGCGAGGCTCGCCGCGAGCTCGAAAGCGGGCGGTTGACCTCCGAAGCGCTTGTTTCTGAACACCTTGCACGCATCGCCGAACGAGACGGCGCAGTCGGCGCCTGGACGATCGTCAATTCGGAAGCTGCCCTGAAAGCGGCCCGCGCCAGCGACGCGCGCCGCGCCGAAGGCCGCCGGGCTTCGCCCCTCGACGGCATCCCGGTCGGCATCAAGGACATCATTGATACGAAGGATTTTCCGACCGAATACGGCTCCGAGGTCTTCGCGGGCCGGCAACCCGACGCCGACGCCTTCATTGTCGAGCAACTGAAAGCTGCGGGCGCCATCGTCATCGGCAAGACCGTTACGACCGAGCTGGCCTTCTTCGGTCCGGGCCGAACGCGCAATCCGCACGACTTCGAAAGAACGCCTGGAGGTTCGTCGTCCGGTTCCGCCGCCGCCGTAGCCGATCACCAGATTCCGCTGTCACTTGGAACGCAAACCGCTGGATCGGTGATCCGTCCCGCGTCCTACTGCGGCGTCATCGGTTTCAAGCCGACGTTCGGCTACACGTCGCGCTCGGGCGTGCTCGCGCAGTCTCCACCGCTCGACACGATCGGTGGCTACGCGCGTTCCGTCGAAGACATCGCGCTCCTCTTCGACGCCATCAGCGGCTTCGATCCGTCCGACCTTGATATGACTCCAGCGGCAAAACCGTCGCTCGTCGCGGCGTTGCAGGACCCGGCGCCGCGCGTGCCGAGATTTGCCTTTATTAAGACGCTGGCATGGCCGCAGGCCGACGCCGCAATGAAAGCCGCGTTCGAAGCCTTCGCTGGAAGTTTCGGAGCCCGCGCCGAAGTCGTCGAGACGACTCTGCCGCCGGACTTTGAAGATATTCTGCGCCTGCCGCAGATCGTCCAGTTCTACGATATCGCGCGAAACTACGGTCCGATTGCCGACGCCAATCCGGACCGGGTCTCAAACAAACTGAAAGAAATCATTGCGGAAGGCCGAACGTTTTCTGCCGCGGACTACGCTTCGGCCCGCGCCGAGCAGGAAAGTCTCTATGAAGTGTTGCGGCCGCTCGTTGCCGATTACGACGCGATCCTGACGCCTGCCGCGATGGGCCCCGCGCTGGTCGGCCTCAGCAGCACCGGAAGTCCGCTGTTCAACGCGATCTGGACGTATCTCGGTATGCCTTGCATCTCGCTGCCGTTGATCAAGGTCGACGGGCTCCCCGTTGGCGTGCAACTGGTCGCCACGCGCGGCAACGATGCCGCCCTGCTTCGCGTCGCCAATTGGGTGATGCAGGATCAGAGTTGACGACAGTCCCGTCATCCTCGGCCTAGCACTCGCGTAGGCGGATCCAGCGCAAGACTCGTCACCGACGCAATATTGAGCCTTCGGCACTTCTCACGCTGGATCCCGATGCGCCTCGCGATGCTCGTCGCTTCGAGGATGACAAGAGAGAATCCCCTGCCGATCCCAACCTGTCCTCCGGCTCTGCGTTACGCTCTGGCCGGATGACAATGTGAGCCGCGCAAAAAAACGGCCGGGTCAAGCGCGGCCATGGAATAGTAGGATAATTTATTACTCACGTCATGGCCGCCCTCCGAGGCGGCCCTCCAGGGCATGATGAACACTTCGAGGGAACAACAAAAATGGCCGGGACGAGCCCGGCCATTTCACAAACTCATGCTTGACTAAACTCAGGCCAGCTTGAATGGCATGTCTTTGCCGGCGAAGAATGCGTCGATGTTGTCGAGCGCTTCAAAGCCCATCTGGTTGCGCGCTTCGATCGCCGCTGAACCAAGATGCGGGAACAGGAACGTGTTCGGCAGGTCGTAATAGCCCTCGTTGATCTTCGGCTCACCGGCGAAAACGTCGAGACCCGCATAACCGAGCCGCCCCGACTTCAACGCCGCGATCATGTCGTCGTCTTTGACAAGATCGCCGCGCGCCGTGTTCACGACGATCGCGCCATGCGGCAGCTTCTCGATCGTCTCCTTATTGAAGAAATAGCGCGTCTCCGGCGTCGAGGGCGCGTTGATCGAGAAGAATTGCGATACACTGAGCAGGCTGTCGAGGCTGTCATGATACGTGGCGTTGTACTTCGCCTCGACCTCGGGCTTCGCACGATAGATGTCGTAGTAATGGATCTCCATATCGAAGCCACGGGCGCGCTGCGCCAGCGCCTGACCGATCTTGCCGAAGCCGTAGATGCCAAGCTTCTTGTTGTCGAGGCGCTGACCGACGAGCTGCAGCGGCTGCCAGCCCGGCCAGGACCGCGTGCGGATCATCTTCTCCCCCTCGGATGCGCGGCGTGCCGAACCGAGCAGAAGCAGCATTGCAATTTCCGCCGTCGCGACCGTGACGCCGTGCGGTGCGTTACCGACCTTGATGCCGCGCGCCTTGCACGCGTCGAGATCGATGTGGTCGAAACCGATCGAATATGTCGAGATGCACTTGATGTTATCCGGCATCCTGTCGATGACGTCCTTGCGGCACTTCTCGTTGAGCGTGATGAGCAGCGCATCGACGTTCTTTGCCGTCTCAAGCATTTCATCGATCGTGATTTGCGGATCGTCCCCATGAGCGATGACGTCGTAGGAGGCACGGGCGCGAGCCATGGCAGCCTCGGGCAGAGGCCAGGTGATCAGGATCTTCTTTTTCGACATGAGAATAAGGGTCTCCGGGCATCCAATTGCGTTCGCAGATCCCGCTTGTGCCCGACCCGAGCGAGCCTGACAAGTCCATTGACCCGGGCGCACTGCACCGCAACCAAGTGAGCAGCAACGCTTTATGAGGGAGGGTCGGCGCAACGTCCTTAAAAGCCGGAGCCTGTCCAGCGTGCCGGCCGGAATAGACTGCACCTATGATTGGAGGTGCCCGCCCCTAGCGAGTGCGCAACAGAAAATCTGCCGTAAGCTGATCGCCAAGCGTCGACACGTAAGCCCGCGGTCGCGAGCCTCTGGAACGCCAATTCCAGCGCCGAGGTGACGCTCAGCCATTCCGGCATCGACGCTGCCATATGAGAAGCAAATCGCTCGCGCTCCGAGTCGCCCCTATCACCACGTTGTCGGGACACGTTGCGATCGTCATCCTCGAACGGACGAGCCCGCGAGGCTGTTCGAAGATCCAGCATGAGAAGCGCCGAAGGCTCACCATCGCGTCTACGACAAGCCATACTGGACCCCCGGCCTTCGTTCGCCCTGCTCACTTGGCTGAGGATGACGGTGGCCACGGTCGTTCCCACGCACGCGGGGATCCTTCCAAGCCGCGGCAGCGAATCTTAAACGGCTCGTTAACACTCCCTTAATCATCAACAACGGGCTGTTCATTTTTTACCGCGACAATAGCGGCGCGATTCGAACGGCGATCCATCGCAGCGATGCAGCCGTCTTGACGCTTGGTGCAGACGCCGGTCCCGGCATTGCGGATGTATGAACGAACGCGATCGGAAGCTTGAGAAACACACTGGCGAAGCCCACCCCTTCGCTCGCGCCCGCGTCGCTGTCTACAAGCGCCTGAAAGCCATCGCGGCTTTCCCCCTCGTCCTCGCATTCAGCGCAACCGTCATCGTGCTGCTGATTCCGGAGCGTTATGAGGCAACCGCCACGATCCAGATCGATCCGCGCCAACGCTCGAACGCGTCAATCGTGCCGGAAGGCGACGAACCTCAGTCAACGCAGCCGACCATCGAAGCCGAACTGCAAGCATTGCAATCCGAGCCGGTGATCCGCAGCGCCATCAAATCGCTTCGACTCGACCGCGACCAAGATTTCAAGGCCCCATGGCCAGGCGCGATGTTCGCGGGATTATTTGGTCCCAAAGGCATTGCGCAGACGGAAGCCGCGGTTCGCCGCCAGCTCCAGGTCTCGCGTCTTCGCCACACATTGCTGGTCAAGATCCGATTTTCTTCGAACGATCCGGAAAAATCAGCGCGCATCGCCAACGCTATCGCCGCCGCCTATTTGAAAGATCACGCCGACGCCACCGCATCGCGCCAAACCGCAGCGGAAATCATGGGGCAAAATGGCGGAGACGATGCGAAAGACGATAGGCCGCCGACCGCTTCCGAACGCGTGTTCGAATCCCTCGTCGCTCAATACGGCCAGACGCTCGAATTGCCCGGGCCGCGCCTCGTCGCCAAAGCCAATCCGCCGCGCAGACCGGAGACACCGAAGCGAACGCACATCGTCGCGATTGTCTTCGTGCTTGGCTTGATCGCCGCCATCGGAACCGCTGTGCTTCTCGAGTTCCGATCTTTCGCGCACACGCAGGCGACCAGAGTACGCGCGCAATTCTCCTGCTCGCACATGACGTCGCTGCCAGCCATCTTGCGGAACGTGTCCGCGCCATCTCACGCTTGCCGTTTCGTACTCGCCGAGCCAACAGGCGATTATGCGGAAGCCGTAAGACAAACCTGCCGCGAACTCGAAAAGCGCCGCAACGGCGCCCCGTCCCGGCTGACGCTCGTCGTCTCGGCGCTTGCGGACGAAGGCGCCGAATGCCTGGCTTCGAACATCGCCCATCAATATGCTTTGGCCGGTCATTCCCCGCTGCTCGTCGACGCCGATCTTCGCATGAAGACCTTGACGCGCCAGCTCGCAGACAAGAGCCCGTGCGGTCTCCTGGACCAGATCGCGAGCAATCAGCCGGTCGAAAATGCCATTCTGCGCGACTGCGCGACCGGACTGCATTTCCTCCCCGCCTCCGGCCCCGCACCGATCCCGATGCCCGTGCGCGACGTCTTGAAGTCGAAAGCATTTTCCAATGCGATCGTCACACTGAAGCAGAATTTCGTCACGATCGTTCTCTCAGCGCCGCCATTATTGACCGCGACCGACGCCCTGCTACTCGCCGAGGTGGCCGACGAAATCGTCTTTGCTACAGCCTGGCAAAAAACCCCGGCGCGCCTTGCAAAAAAAGCGCTGGCGTCAATCGATGCTTACCAAAACAAGCTCGCCGGCGCCGCGCTGACCGAGATCGTAGAGCGAAAAGATACGTCGATCATGAGCCTCTATGAGGTCCTGGAGGAAATGCGCAGCGCCGCCGCGCATTCTGCTTTCACGGCGAAGGCGGTTTAGAACTTCACCTTGACGCCACCATAAGCCGCGAACGGCATGGCCGGCGTGAAGCTGCGAGGATCGGTAAAATCGAACTCGCCGAGCGACGCACCCGACGCCTCCTCGGTATCGAAGAATGTGCCATAAGTGCCGTAATGGTTATCGAACAAGTTGTCGATCAAGCCGTAGATCTGGATATGGTCCGTCACGTCGTACGACGTGTGAAGATTGACCTTTGCGTAGCCTGCAAGCTTCGGGTTCGAATTGTTCTCGTCGCCGTAGAAGTATTGTCCGCTCGACGCGATGAGATCAGCGCCGAACTTCCATTTCGACGTCAGCCAATAGTCAAACCCGGCCTTAAAAATATGAGCCGGAACGCCAGGGATGTGATCACCCGGCATAACCTCGATGCATTCCTCATTCGGATCCGACACGGTTACGCATTCGCCCGCATTTGGATTGTTCGGAGAAAACTGCTCGTAGCCTTTGCGGAACGTGGCGTTGGTATAAGTATAGCTTGCATAGAGATTATAGCGGTCGGTCGTATACTGCGCGCTCGCTTCGACACCTTGGCGAAGCGTATTCGTAGCATTGACGAAGAACCCACGCGTGCCGCCCGGAGCGATTTGCGTCACGATGTCGTTGGTATTGAACGTCCGGAACAGCCCGGCGCTCCACTGGAAATGGTTATGCGGATTTCCATGATCGCCGCGAAGACCAACCTCCCACGTATGCGAGACGACCTGCTTCAGCGGCGGGTCTGCCGTCAGGAAGCTTTCGATGAGGCAGGGATTGTCTGGATCGGCGCAGGCGCTTTCGGCAGGCGTCGGAGCGCGGTTCGCTTCCGAATACCCGCCATACAAAGAGATACCTGGGACCAGCTTGTAGGTCAGCCCGGCCGCCGGATTGAAGCGCTCGAAGATGCCCGTCGTGTTGAGATCGGGATTGGTCGGATCATTCAGGTCCGAAAGCTTGATCGCAGCATAGTTATACCGGCCACCAGCCGTTATGGAGAGCTTCGAAGTCACATCAAACGTATCGGTGATATAGAGGCCGAAGTAGTCGTTGGCCGTCGTCACATTGCGCGGCGTGAAATCGTCAGGCCCCGTCAGCGTGGTCCCCGTTCCTTGAACGACGAAGTGCGGACGGAAGAAGCCAACTTCGCTCGAAGCCCCGTAGATCACATGACCATGGTCGTAGCTCGTTCCGATCAGAAACTGGTTGTTGTGACCGAACAGCTTGTTCTTATTCACCGCCTGCAGCGTACCGCCGAAACTGTCGGCATTTTGCGAAGTGAAATCGATGGAGCCGAGTTCGCCGCCGGGATTGGCAACCGTCGACCCGCCGGGACCCGTGAGCTGATTGCCGTCGTCGTCGCAAAGAATGCCGGGGTTGCCGTCGCACGCTTCGAACTCCGCGATGTTTCCATCGCTATGGCTTTGCTCGAAGTGCCGATAGTAGGCGACGCCGGAGAGAACCGTCGCCGGCGCGACTTTGATCTGGCCGTTGACCGACACCATCTCGACCTGGTTGTCGGTGACCTGCGGGTTCGTATAGGCCCTGCTCCAATCGGAACCGAGCAATTGCTCCGGCGCCGCTGCCGTCACGCCGTACTTGTTATTGGCGCCCGTAAAGTTGATGTGGAACTCGGAATTGTCGCCCTTGAAGCCAAGGTCCGTGTACATGCGATTGATCGTCGTCGGACCGAATTCGCGCCATCCGTCATCGTTGATGTTCTGGAGCGCGATGTAGGCGCCGACGCCGCCGCTCTGCATGCCGGCTTGCGCCGACTCCTGGATCCGTCCGAACGAACCAGCACGAAAGTCGAATTCGGCTCCGTGATAGTTGAACCCATTCTTCATATCGAAGCTGATCGATCCGCCGAGCGCGTTCAATCCGAACACCGGATTGCCCGTCATGACCGTCACGTTGTTGATCGCGACGTCAGGTAGAAAGTCGAGATTGACCACGTCGCCGAACGCTTCGTTGATGCGCACGCCGTTCTGATAAACCGCCATGCCCTGCGCGACGCCGTTTACAGGCGAGACTTCAAACCCGCGAAATTGGATGTCGCTCTGAAAGCCGTTGCCCTGAACATCGCTGATAATGATGCCAGGCACGCGCTGCGCGAGATAATCCTGCGGCACGACCGAACCCGTTGAAGCGATATCCGAAGCGGTGACTGTACTGACCGTGCCCGGCACCTTCGCCACCGGAATCTCGCTGCCCCCGACGGGCGACATTTTGACCTCGGCCGGCTCCGCCGTCACTGGCGCGGTCGGTGGCGCGGGCGCGGGAGTTGCCGCAACCGGAACAGGGGCCTTTTTCGCTTTGACATGGCGAACGGGTTTCGGCTTTGGTTTGGGCTTCGCTTGCTCCTGAATGACCTGGACTTCGGGGAGGCTCGTGCCTCCGGGCGCGGCTTCCGTCGCGCCGGGGTTCGGCGCCGCTGGCGCGGGAGCCGGATTGGCTGAAGGAGCTGGGCCTGGATTGGTCGCAGGAGGAGTTGCCGGCTGCGACGTTCCCGCCGCGCCCCCGCCCGCTTCTTGCGCTACGGCGACGCTGCTTCCTCCACCCAGAACACAGCACAAGACGCCAGCGATCGCCGACGTGATGGTCCTGGCCTTCATTCCCCCAACTTCCCCATGCATGAACGAGCGCGACTTGCGACGAGCAGAGTTGCAGCTCAAAGCGTGCCCGCGCCGCGACTCTTACGGCCGCTCAAATCAGCAAGCGTAGCTTGTTCGCGTGGGTCAATCTGTCGAGCGTCAGGAAATGGTCCCGGACTGATTTAGGAAATGGAGTCGTTGCTAACGGGCAACATTCCTAGACGGCTGCGGAATTATGCGTGGCGATTTCGGGAAATATTCTCGCTGCATTGCATCGCACCAAGACACCCCCGAGTGCTCACTCGATCTCTTCTAAAAACCATTCCAAATCAGATCGTCACTACTTGTCGCAGACGCGAGAAAATTACCAATTCTAACGCAATTGATACTGGCAACGACCTTGCAAAATGGCTACACGCATTTTGGCAACCATGGCTTCTCCGAAATAGAAAGCAATAGCGTGATCAGAACTCTGAAGCGTGTTTTATTGCCATGCGCGATCATCACATCGACGACATTGGCAGCGCCCATAGCAGGCGCCGATCCGCAGACGAGCCCAACCGACGGTGCGTCTGTCAATGTCGAGCTGAACAAACTCGAGCCCGTCGACAAGAACTGCCGCGCTTACGTCGTTGTCAACAATGGCACCGAGACGAACTTCAAATCCTTCAAGATGGATCTGGTCCTATTCCAGACCGACGGCGTGATCGGAAAGCGATTTTCGATCGACCTGGCGCCGCTCCGTCCGAAAAAGAAAAGCGTCAAGCTCTTCGATATCGATGGAATGTCTTGCGACAAGATCGGGTCGATGCTCGTCAACGACGTGATGGAATGCAAGTCGGACACGGGCGCAGGACAGAACTGCCTTCAGGAACTGACCACATCAACACGGACAAAAGTTCAACTATCAAAGTAAACGGTGACCGCCTTGTATTTATTGGCAGAAGAAATTGCCAGTCGCGATCTTTCAGCCCTCGGACTGTTCCATCACGCTGACATCGTCGTGAAATGCATCATTCTCGGTCTGCTCTCCGCCTCCGTTGTCTGCTGGGCAATGACATTCGAGAAATTCATCCGCGTCTGGCTCGTCAATCGTGAGATTCGCGCGCTTGAAAAAAGCGGCAAGACCGGATCGTTCCCCGTTGCCAAGTCGAGCGGGCTCATCCGGGCTATCGTCGACGCGGCGCGCGTCGAATGGGCGGAAGGCGCTCAAGATGGCAGCAGCGGTGAAGTTCGCGACCGTCTCGAAGTCGCGATGCGCAGCGCCACGAAACGGCAGCTGAAGGGAATCGAACAAGGCCTTCCGTTTCTTGCGACGCTGGGCTCCGCTGCACCCTTCATCGGCTTGTTCGGCACGGTGTGGGGCATCATGCACTCGTTCACAGCGATCGCTCAGTCGAAGGATACCAGCCTCGCGGTTGTCGCGCCCGGCATCGCGGAAGCGTTGTTCGCGACCGCGGTCGGCCTCGCCGCTGCAATCCCGGCCGTTATTTTCTACAACCAGATCACCGTCGCGCTCGGCCGTGCCGCTGATCGGGTCGCACCCGCGATCGTCAATCTTGCACGTTCGCTGTCTCGTGGTGGCGTCGAGGGTATGAACTGATGGGAATGTCGGTTGGGAGTGGCGCATCCGGCGACGATGACGGCTATAAGCCGCTCGCCGAGATCAACGTCACGCCGATGGTCGACGTGATGCTCGTGCTGTTGATCATCTTCATGGTCGCCGCGCCATTGATGGTGCAGGGCGTGCCCCTCGAACTCCCGAAAACGTCGGCAAGCAAGCTCGGCACCATCAAAAAGCCGATGGTCGTGTCACTGTCGCCCGACGGGAAGCTCTACATCCGCGATGAAGAAGTTACGCCGCAGACGCTGGTGTCTCGCCTGATGGAAATCAAATCACAGGAAGGCGACGGCGTCGTCTACGTCCGCGCTGACCGCAAGATTGCCTATGGCGACGTGATGGAGTTGCTCGGGAAGGTTGGAGAATCGGGCTTCTCCCGCGTCTCGCTCCTTTCGCAACCCTCACCGTCGGCCAACACCGCAACGAACTGAAGCCCGAGCTGTCATAATGAACTGGCTTCGCTGGACCGCTATCGTACTCTCCGTGCTCGTCCACGGATCGATAGGCTATGCGATGTTGCCATCGCTGCAAGAGACGAATTCCCAAGCTCTCGACATGGGCAAAGGGACCGACATTGTCCTCGTTGAGCAGGGCATTGCCGAAGAAGGAAATACAAAGCTCGGGGACGCTCTCGAAACCATCGAAACGGCCGAAGTCACTCCGGTCCAGGCTGCGCCTCCCCCGCCGCCGGAGGAACTCAAACCCGACGAACTCCGCGACGTCATCGCTTCTGACGCGAGCACCGTCGAGCAGCAGGTCGTGAAGACGGACGATCCACCGCCGATCAAGGAACCACCGCCGCCGGAGTCGGTCCAGGCCCAGCCACGGCCTGAGCAGGTTGCGGTGGTCACCCAGCAAAGTTCCGGCGAAGCCAAATCGGGCGGCGACGCCAAGATGCTGGGAATCTACCTGGGCAAGATCAACAGTCACGTACAGCGCGCCAAGATAAACCCGCGCTCAGGAAGATCCGGAACCGTCGTCATGCGCTTTACGATCGACGTCACCGGAAAACTGCTGTCCAAGGAAATCGCCAAAAGCTCGGGTTCGAAAATCCTCGATGAGGCCGCGACGGCCGCACTCGACAGGGCGGCGCCATTTCCCCCGATTCCACCCGAGGTCAGCATCAGGCCGCTGGCGTTCA
>Ga0182749_1001189_pt1 | contig 21153 bp, 20 predicted proteins | sample eDN3rd37CKraftMG_FD_128875 | JGI IMG/M metagenome (GOLD analysis project Ga0182749, IMG submission 128875) | Enriched Miracle-Growth compost microbial communities from Emeryville, California, USA - eDNA 3rd pass 37_C Kraft MG (version 2) (version 2) ...
CGTCTTCGACGTCGGCTTGACGGAGCCAGTTCTGCAACGTCGCTTCGCTGATACCGAAGTCGGCGGCGATCTGTTTGATGGTGACGCCGCTCTCACGGCGGCGAGCAACCGCAACGACGTCCTCGCGGAACTCTCTGGGATAGGGGCCGGGCATGATGACATCCTCCCCGTCAGCGCCTCCCGGCACTAACGATCAGTTGTCACCAATCCGTTCCTCACGCCTCGGTCAGGCGCCCGACGATCCGGTGACACGTGGCGATCGGCAGCCCCGTCCGGCGCGAGATGTCCGAGAGCGACTGCCGCACCCGGCCGCCTTGGAACGTGCCGAGGATCGCGAATGCCCGGTCGATGAGCGAGCGGGACCCCTCGCCCGTCTCCCCGCGCGCCGTCGCCACGGTCTCATTATCCCGCGGGGCGCGGGCGCGGGGCCCGCCGGCCGCAGTTCCGCCGCGTCAGTCGATCGACACGATGCGGGCGGACCAGGGACAGTACTGATCGCTGGTGACGACGCCGTCCTCGGCGGCCCCACCGGGCGTGCCCCTCAGTGCGTCGCGGGACGCACGATGGGTACCCTCGAGCGATGACGATCGAACCGCTCACCGACGCCGACCACGCCGAATGGCTCGAGCTCTGGAACGGCTACCTCACGTTCTACGAATCGCGCCTGGACGAGGCGACGACGACCGCGACATTCGCGCGTCTAGTCGATGACCGCTCGGGACTTCACGGCGCGATCGCCCGTGCCGAGAGCGGCCGTGCGGTGGGCATCGTCCACTGGCTGACCCATCCCGCAACCTGGACCACGACGGACTACTGCTACCTGGAGGACCTGTTCGTGGCTCCCGATGTGCGCGGCGGCGGGGTCGGACGGGCGCTGATCGAGCACGTCCGCGCCTGGGCGGAGCGGAACGGATCGGCGAAGGTGTACTGGCTCACCGCGGAATCGAACGCGACGGCACGCGCACTCTACGATCGCGTCGCATCCCGCACCGGCATGATCCACTACCAGATCCCCCTCCGCTGACCCGGGCGACCTGCGCTGGCGGCGCCGGACGGCTCATCGCCGGCCTCGTGTTCACGGACCGCCGGGTTCGTCTCGCGGAGGCTCTGCGTCCCGCCGCTGTTCCTCAGCTCGCGCTTGAGTCTCATCCGTGGATGTCGCGCCGTGCCAATGTCGGTCCCGCGCGTCATCCCACGCCTTCTCGCGCCGAGTGCGATGCGGGTCCTCGGATTCCGCGCGGCCAGCAGCCCCGCCCTCCTGGCTCCACCGCTCATCAGCCTGTGCGTCCTCGTTGTCGTCGGGTGGTCTCGTCTCGGCCATGCTCATCTCCTTCGAGTGGTGACGAGGTTCGCCGGTGGAAGCGGCGTGACTACTTCGTCCGTGCGCGGTTTCGGAGGAACCCGAGGATCAGCGTCCCGACAAACAGGACGATCCCGATCACGGCGAGCCAGAGCAGCCCTTCGATTGCGATTCCGACAACGGAGAGCACCACCCAGGCCACCAGCAGGATGACCAATACAGTCCACATGCCCCTGACCGTACTTCCGCCCACGGCAGATTGATGCGGGGGAGGAGGATCTCTGCTCGGTCCGCTACTCGCCCGAACCCGTACGAGGACGTTGGGACGCAATGTGCTTTGGTTTCAAAGCGCGCGACCGCGGCAGCGCGTCTTCGTCACCTCTGCGTGTCGACTCGTCGGCCTCGCCCGCGTCGGCGGCGTCTCCCACATCCCGCCGTTCTTCGGCTTGCCGATCCTCGTCGTCGTCGAATGGTCGCCGACCGGGCATGCTCACACCTTCCGCCATACGGGAACTCAACGCCCGATGTCTCGACCGTACGCCTCGAGCGGCGTTGAGGGATAGGAGATCGCCAGATCCGGGAGGACAGCGACGCTGACCGTCACAGGGTCTGTCCCAAGGCCACCGCCGCGCCGAAACCCGACGACCGGATCAGCCACATCGTGCAGGACAACAAGAAACCCGGCTCGCACGGAGTTGCAAAGCCGGGTCAAAGGGTGTGGAGCCTAGGAGATTCGAACTCCTGACATCCTGCTTGCAAAGCAGGCTTGATCAACTTGTTATACCTGGTCAGACGCCGTTTCGGCAGAGCCGTGGACGCACGTGAGGCGCACGGTGCCGCAAGTCGTGCTCACGCGCGCTCAACGGCGGCCTGATCGATCCAGCGCGCCAGCAGGCTGAACCCGGCGAGCCGCTCGAGCGCGAGCTGCTCCTCCCCGCCAGCATCCGCGACGGCCGAAATGTCCGTGCGCCTGATTAACGTCCTGCTCATGGAAACAGAGTCCGTCGCTCTCCTCGTGTCAGCGCTCTCGTTGGTCTTGGCAGCGCTGGCTCTCGGTTGGCAGATCGCGCAGTACCTGCTGTCGGCGGGCCGGCCCAAGGCGACTCTCCTGCATGGTCTCGTGTCGTCATCCGGGGCGTACTCGGGGCCTGTGCGCGCCGACGGGAGAGGCTTCGATCTCGACGGACTGCGACGACAGGGCACGAGCGGGTTCGAAGTCGTGGGCATCCAGGTCACGAACCACGGGAGGGCGCCCGTGATCATCGAGAGCGTCAAGCTGCTACCGCGGGGCGGAGCCTTGTCGCTAACCCCCGTCGGCGAGCGTGTCGGCCCGGACCTCCCACACAAGCTCGAGCCGGGCGCAAACGCTAGTTGGTTCGTCGACCTCGGCCACGCCGGGAGGCTGGCCGCCGCTGCACGAGAGGTTCTCAATAAGCAAGTAGCGGGCGTCTACATGACTGCTCACCTGGGCACAGGGAAGACGGTCAGGACTTCTCGGACCCTTCGGGTGTAGGCGCATCACGCAGCCTGTCTGAGCAGTGCCACGACGTCGATCCTCGCCATCAGCCGAACGAGGCCGGCGGGAGCGAGGTGGCCGTAGCGGTCGAAGGTGGCCGTAGCGGTCGAAGGTGATCGACGGACGCGCGTAGCCCGTCGCCCTGGACACCGCGAGGAGATCGGCCCCGACCCCAGAAGGTGAGATGGCGGCGAACGACCCAATGCGAGCCGGCACCTCAGGCAAGATCCGCGGCTCCGCCGACTGCTGGCTCGTGTAGGCGAGGATTGCATCTTCGGTCGAGTCGGCGCGGATACCCTGCAGGCCAGTGTCCTCGTGCTCGCGCACGTAGGCGTGGCGGGTCACCTCGGGTCGGCGGGGTCGATCCCCGCGCCGCGGAGGATGGATTCGAGCCTCCGCGTCATGGGCAGGGGCCCCTTCCAGGCAGGCCAAAGTCAAGAAGTCGTCCGGTCGATCCTCCCAGGCGGCACCGGCTCCCGGCCGGACGACCGGCCGACTGTCCGAGGCCGCGATTATAGTCAGGGCCGTGGCGGCTCAGGACGAGCCGACCGGTGGCGATCGGCTCGAGCGGCAACACGCGAGATGGGTGGCGATGGTCGCAAGTTATTAGCTCTCTTAGATCAAGCAGTTCTATTGGTCATAAGATATCTGTTAGCTTGGGATCGTGGTCAGTGACCCGGAGGTTTGGTACGGCCCTCGTGCCCTGACGAAGGTGCGCCAAGTGTGCATCCCCGTCGAGCTCCTGCGCGCCCTGAATCTCGACGCCGGAAGCGAGTTGCAGTTCGCCCTCAACGAGGACCACACGGAGATACGCATTCGGCCGACCGGGCGTTCCCGGGTGGCTCAGGACGACAAGGAGCCATCATGAGCGCCGACGACCTCGAGTCCCTCTACGCCTCCCCGCTCCCCGCGGGCCGTACAGGCGCCCTTTATAACGCCTTCTCGTACCCCACCAAGATCTCCGCCGAGAGCGTGGCCCTGTTCATCGCGTGCCACACGCAGCCAGGGGACCACGTGCTGGACGTCTTCGGCGGGTCAGGCTCCACCGCCATCGCGGCGCAGTTGTGCGAGCGTCCAACAGCCCGCATGCTCGCGCTGGCCGCCGAACGTGGACTGCGTCCCCGCTGGGGCGCGAGGAACGCCACCGTCTACGAGCTCTCCCAAATCGGCACGCTCTTGGCGCGCGTCATGACCGACGCGCCTGAGCCGAAGGCCTTCACCGACGCTGCCACGAGGCTCGTCGACGCGGCTTCGCGGCTGGAGCCGGCGCTTTACGAGGCGCAGGGGCCCGACGGGCAGGACGGCGTCGTCCGGCAGATCATCTGGAGCGACGTCGTCGAATGCCCGCGCTGCGGGGCCGAGACCACCTATGCGGACACCCGCGTGCGCTACGACCCCCTTCGCTTCGATGACCGCTTCACCTGCGCCTGCGGGCACACGGGGGCTCCCGACGACTGGTCACGAGTCCTGGAGGACGTGGTCGATCCCTGGACCAACGAGACGCGGACGCGTCGCCGCCGAGTGCCGTGGAAGGTGTACGGCAGGTCATCGAACGGCAACTGGAGCCGGAGCGCCACGGAGGCGGACGCGCTCGCAGAGGCGACCTCCGCCTCCCGCGACTTGCCGGAAGGCGCGCCCATCGTCCCGCTGCACTGGGGGGACCTCCACCGAAGCGGCTACCACCAGGGGATGAGCCACCTCCACCACCTCTATACCGCGAGGAACTTCCGAGCCCTGGCGACTCTCTGGCACCTGATCGACGACGAGCCCGAAGAGCTGCGCGAGGCGCTGCGACTGCTGGTGCTGTCCTACAATGCCTCGCACTCGACGCTCATGACCCGCGTCGTGCTCAAGACGAACTCGAAGGACTTCGTCGTCACCGGTGCTCAGTCCGGCGTGATGTACGTCAGCGGGCTGCCGGTGGAGAAGAACGTCTTCACGGGCGTCAAGCGCAAGATCAAGACGTTCAGGACAGCCTTCGAGCTGCTGCACGGACTCTCCGGCCATGCCGACATCGTCACCGGCAGCAGCGCGGCACTGCACCTGCCGGACGAGTCGATCGACTACGTGTTCACCGATCCTCCGTTCGGTGGCTACATCCCATACTCGGAGATCAACCAGCTGAACGAACTGTGGCTCGGGCAGACGACGGAGACCGAGGAAGAGGCGATCATTTCGCCGTCCCAGGGCAAGGGGGTGAGCGAGTACCAGGCGCTCCTGACGTCGGTGTTCTCTGAGGTCGCGCGCGTCATGAAGCGAGACGCCGACGCCACGCTCGTGTTCCACTCGTCCCATGCCTCCGTGTGGCAGGCGCTCAGCGCAAGCCTCTCCGACGCGGGGCTGTCCGTGACGGCGGCGAGCATCCTCGACAAGACTCAGGCGAGCTTCAAGCAGGTGAATGGCCACGTGGCGGTGAGTGGCGACCCGCTGTTGCGCGTCAAGAAGCGGCCGCCGTTGGCAGCCGTTGGCCCGGACGGGCCCACCATGAGCGACCTGGCCAAGGTCAGAGGCAGTCGGGCCGATGCCCTCCCGGCGACGGCGCGGCAGGAGCGGCACCGGTACTCCGAGCTCGTCGGGATGGCGCTGGTCAGCGGCGTTCCTATCACAATGGACGCCAGAGCGGTCTATCAGATGCGAGGGCTTGATTGAGGACTGTCGATGCGCTCGATCCGGCGAGGAAGAAGCAGCTGGGCCAGTACTTCACCGATCAGCGCGTGGGTCGGCTGCTGGCCGCCCTAGCCGGCGCAGAGTCGGCCAAAACGATCATCGATCCGATGGTCGGTTCCGCGGACCTGCTCCGGTCCTGCCTCGCGATCGGTGCGGAGCCGGACCTGCTCTTCGGCCTGGATCTGGACCCTCTCGCAGTGGAGCAGGCCCGCACGTCCCTGAACGGCGTGACGGGGGCGAAGCTGGTCGTCGGCGACGCGTTCTCGGCCAGGCTTCCCTCCGAGCAGTTCGATCTGGTGATCACCAACCCGCCCTACATCCGCTACCAGTCCAAGGGCGCGGTCGACGGCCTCGACGTCCCTTCTGCTGGAGCCGTGCGATCTGGGCTGCTGCGGGCGATCGCGAGCAGGCCCGGCCTCTCTGAGGCCTCGCGCAGCCTGTTGACGCGCGCGGCCAGGGCATACCCGGGCACGTCGGATGTCGCAGTGCCGGCGTGGATCCTCAGCGCCACCCTGGTGCGCGAAGGCGGGGTGCTCGCGGTAGTGGCGCCCCAGGCGTGGCTCAGTAGGAACTACGCGCACGCCGTGCGGGAGCTCCTCGACTCTGCATTCGACGTCGAGGCCATCGTCGAGGACGGCGACGCGGCATGGTTTGAGGACGCCCAGGTGCGCACCCAGCTCGTGATCGCACGGAGGCGCGCCGCTACTTCGTGGGCACCAGGGCACTCCGTCGTGAGGGCACGGGCCACCCGCGACCTCGAGACCGACGGCTCGCTCCGAGGCGAGTTCGCCTCAGAGGCGGACCTCGCGGCGGCGCTGCGCGCAGTGACGGCTAGCAGTTCGGTCGCGGTCACCACGGGACTCACCGCTCATGTCGAGCACGGTCTCTCGGTAGCCGCCTCCGGCCAACCGGCCCGCGTCCCCGCCCGAGTGGCGGCGGCCCTGGGGGCCGGCTCGGACGACCTGGCGACGAGGACTCTCGAATCGTACGGCTGGCGCGCTGGCCAGGGGCTCAGGACCGGCGCGAACGACTTCTTCTACGTGAGCGTTCGCGACGGGACGGCCCGGCCTGCGACACGATGGGGCATCGACTCCCTGCCCCTGCCGTCCGAGTGCCTACTGCCCGCTGTCCGCAGGCAGAGCGACCTCGGTAACCGGCTCGCGATCGACCCCTCCCGGCTCGATTCGCGCATCGTCTATCTCCGCGGCTGGGTCACCTCTGCGGACCTGAAGCGGATGGGCAGCGGAGACGTGCAGGTCCTCCCTGCCGCCGTCGGCCGCTGGATCACTCAGGTCGCGAGCACTCCGTTCTCAGCCAAGGACCCCTCCAGGCTGTTCCCCGGGCTCGCAGCCGTGGCGACGAATGCCCGGAAGGACCGTGCTGGCCGTCCAGTCAGCTTCTGGTATCAGCTCCCGGAGCTGGCCGCCCGGCACCGCCCAGCGCTGTTTATGGGCCGCGTGTGCGGCAGACGCCCGAGCACCTACCTAAATCCGTCCGCGGTGGTCGTCGATGCCAACTTCTCCGGCCTCTGGCCGACCGAGCCGGACGCAATGCCCGCCGAGGCGATGCTGGCGCTGCTGAACTCCAGCTGGGTCTGGGCCAACCTCGAGGCTACCTGCACGGTGCTCGGGGGAGGCGCACTCAAGGTGGAGGCGACGGATCTGCGTCGACTGGCCCTGCCCGATTTGTCGTCCGAAGACGTCGAACGGCTCTCTCGGCTCGGACATGAGGCAGCAGCAGAGTTCACAGCCGAAGTGCAGCGCGCCATCGACGATACGGTAGCTGGAGCCCTTGTACGCGGGAGGGGGCCAGAGCGTCTCGCCGCGCAGCTGCACTCTCTGGCCGATGAAGCGCTCAGAAACCGCGCGCACGTCAATCACTCGTAGCCCTACCAGAGATCGACCACCTCGCCAATTAGTGTTGTCACGACTGAGAGGTGGAGCTGATGGATCTTGCGCTCGAGACGGTCCGCGTTCTGCGGCGCTTCAAGAACGCCGTTCTGGAGGGCCCACCGGGCACCGGCAAGAGCCATGTCGTGGCCGCCGTGGTCGAGGCATGGGAGAAGGAGACTGGCCGCAAGCTCGCCGGTGACGGGCGCGGACGCTATGCGATCACCCTGCACCCGAACACGACGTACGAGGAGTTCGTCGAAGGCCTCCGCTATGACGACGTCAAGGCGACGTTCGTGCGCAAGGACGGGTTCCTGCGCGAGGTCATCAAGGACGCCGAGAACGATCCGGGCTCCGACTACCTCGTGCTCATCGACGAGCTGAACCGTGCCAACGTGCCGAAGGTGTTCGGCGATCTCCTGCTGACGATGGAATCGAGCAAGCGCACGACTTGGAACGGGACGGAGTGGAGTGGCGGCACGACGGTCACGCTCCCGTACTCGGGAGCGCTCTTCTCAGTGCCTAGCAACGTCTACCTGCTCGGCACCATGAACACGTCCGACCGCTCGATCGCTCCACTGGACTCGGCGCTGCGTCGTCGATTCGGATTCATCAGGGTGGAGCCCCTCGTCGGCGACTTGCTCCGGCAGAGAATCGTCGCGGCCGACGGCCAGGAGGCGGCCGAGCGCGTCGAGCGCTCCATCGACCAACTGAGCAATCTCAACGAGGCCCTCCGACGGTGCCTCGGACCCAACGCCATGCTCGGACACAGCTATCTCTTCGGTGTCTCCGCCACTGAAGGGTCGGTCGCCGATGCAAACGACCCGCTCGCCATAGTCCGGGATACCGTCGACTCCCACACGACGGGCGTCTTCTGGCTCGAGGCCCGCGTGCTGGATGGCGGCAGCCACAACCAGCTCAACCTCCCCGACCTGGACGAGCCGAGCGGTCGGCGAGGCATTGTCGACGCCTTCTTCCCGATGTCATCGGGCGGGACGGTGACTCCGCAGCGCTCATTGCACGGGACGCACGACAAGGTCGAGATCAGCTTCGAGGGCAGGAGGTACCTCGACAACGTCGTTCGCTTCAACGAAGGCGGCCCGAACTACAAGCTCTACTACCAGGGCAGGACGACCGACGACCAGAAGCTCAGCCGCGTCGCCGGCACACAGCGTCTGGACCACAAGATCCACGTCTGGCTCCGTCGGAACGACAACACCCTCGAGCTCATCCTGCTCGACCGCTCCGATGCCGTGATCGCGGCCCTCCGATCGGTGAGCGTCGCTCCGGGCGGCTGGCATGAGCGCACGACAGGCGCTCGCGGGCGCTCATACGGAGTCGTGGACCTCGGAGCCCTCGCGCAGTCCGGCGCCACCGCCTCAGACGCCGACGCCGACGCCGACGCCGACGCCGAGTGGATGATCTGGCGCTACGCAATCCTGCCCCAGCTGATCGACACCGCGACGCAGGTGGGCGCGACCGACCTGCTAGCGAAGGAGACGCGGAGCGCCTGGCTCGAGGCCGCCAATGTGGATGACGTCGCTGATCGCTGGACGAAGTTCGACGAATTTCTCGCGAGCCTGTCGCTGGCAATCGTCGAAGAGGGCTACGGCCTGACCCGCGGTCTGACCGTGGTCGACATCCCGGTCGGGGCCGCGTCGCAGTACGTCGCGTCCGAGGCGTCGGACGAGCCCGAAGACGCCGACGATGGTGACCAGTAGCTCACCCCGGCTGTGGATCAAGGCGAGCCCGCGAGGGACTCGTTCAGGCTTCGCCGTCCTCCCGGACGGAGCCGGCGGCAGGGTAACGGTGACGGTGCTGCCCAAGCCATGGTCACCCTCCGCACGAATCGTCCGGGATCATGAGCACGTGCCGGGCACAACGACCCATGTCGTGCTCCACGAGACCGAGTTCGCCGCGATCAGCACACCGCCCACGACCGTCGGGGCTCTCACGATTAGCCTCATGGAGGCCACCCGTGGCCAGGCCGATCTGCTCTCCCTCGGCGCGCCGCCTGATGAGCCGCGCATCGCTCCCGCCCTCTCTGGCGATCCCTTCCCATCGCTCATAGATCTCATGCTGCTCGCCGACCGCGGGAGCATGGCGAACAGCCCTTTGACGTTCGAAGGAGCTCTCTCGCCATCACTTCTGCGTCTACTGATGCAGGAGCGGCTGCTGGCGCTCGTGGAGGGTCTCATCTTCCGCGTCCGGCCGCGTTACTCCGAGCGCACCGAGACGCTCGGGACGCCCCGAGGGCGGCTAAGCGAAAACAGCCTTCTCTACTCGCTCGCGACAGGAACCCCGAGCGTCGAATCCACGTTTGACGAGCTTACGACCGACACTCCGCTCCTCCGTGTCGTGGCCTCCGCGCTGCGCGTTGTCGGCAGCGATCGCCTGCCGCGCAAGATCGCGGAACTGCGCCCGGGACTGCAGTCCCGGGCAGTTCAACTGCTGCGATTCCTCTCGGGCGTCACGCTGATCGAGCGTGAACAGGCCATTCTGCTCGCCGAGAGCCTGTGGCTCGGGCCACTCGACCAGATCTGGAAGCCCGCCATCGATGCGGCACTGCCGGTCCTGCGCGACTGGGCGGTCGAGCCCGAGACCGGCGACAGCCTCACTGACGCCCTGCTCATCCACATCTCGACGGAGAAATTCTGGGAGCAGTGCCTGGAGATGGCGCTCGAGAGCGCCTTCAGCACGCTCGCGGTCAGCCGCGACGCCCAGCCGGGGGATGGGGTGAGCGTTCCCGCGCCCTGGGCACCGCCGGCCGACGACGAAGACAGCTCCGTCGATCCCGCCACCACCTCGTTCCCGGACTTCATGTTGCGAACGGGTCAGCACGTCGTCGTCGCGGACGCGAAGTACAAGCTCGGCACCGGCCGGGGGGCGGGGTCGTCCGACGGCTACCAGCTATTCGCGTACAGCCATCTTGCGACTCTCGGCGGCCGTCTCTCCGATCTCGCGGTCCTGCTGTACCCGACCAGGGCCGGTCGTCGGGCCGGACAGACCGAGCTCGAACGCCTGAGGGACCGCAACTACCCGCTGTGGCTGGTGCGTCTGCCGTTCCCCCGCCCGATCGACCTGAGGGAGAAGCGGAACTGGACTGCCTACGTCGCCAACTTAGCCGCGCACCTCCGGGGCTTCGCCGGCGACTGGGATGACCGCTGATCACCACTGGACCGTGGAACGGGCCCCGGCGATGCAGAACACTGCTTTGCCCGTGTGCGCGCGGCCGTCCCGCGCTCCGATCGACTAGATCGCAGCCTTGCGGCTGCCAACGGAAGACTGCCCTGTGTCGTGCTGCTGGAGAAGCTCGGATGCCAGCTCGTAGACGGAGTGCCCCGGTCTGTGGCGGTGCGCGACTCGTTGCCATCGCGAGGGATGCGACGGGCGATCCCCGTAGGTCCACGGTGCATGTCCACTCGAGATCAATAGTTGCCCGAGCCACTCGAGCTGCTCGCGGTAATGCGTGCGCTGCGGACCGACGGGAAACCGCACTCCATAACCCAGCAGAACCGCCTTCGTGCCGGAATCCCGCACCGCCTGTTCGATCTCACAGCGTCCTTCCACCCATGCCGAGGGGGACGTTACTGTATCCAGCGCCCCTGCCGTCGGCAGCTCCGCTGCGTACAGGTTCACGATCTTGAACGAGTCGCAGCCGAGGACGCGGCAGATGCCCTCCACACGTCCACGGGTGATGTCTCCCCGGCCAGCCGGACGGCTATGCAGTACAGCGACCAGCTGACCAGTCACCGTGCACCGCGCCCATCGTTCACCCGACTATTCTCGGTGACTCGCGCCAACTTCACCCATCTGATTCATGAGAGTCTCCAACCCTCGCGGCGCCAAGTGTCCGTAGTGGTTGAGCGTCGTCGACGGCCTCGAGTGCCCAAGGGCCCGCGAGGCGAGCACGAGGTCGGCCTTTAGTTCCCCGACCACGATCGCCGCGAACGAATGGCGCAAACCGTGCGCGCTGAGTCGCTTGATCGGCACGGCACGTCCCTTGTTCGCGAGCGTGACGGCACGCGTGAGTGCCTGGCCCGGATACGACGTCGCCACCGGCTGACCCGGATTCCGCGGGCTCTCAAACATCCAGTCCTCCGCTGCGCGACCCGCGGTCAGACGCTCAAGCACCACGAGCAGGGACGGCGGTACCGGCAGCCTCCGCACCGACGCGTCGGTCTTAGTACCACGGACGACGAGAACCCCGCCGTCGAGGTCGCCCACCTTCAGCATGCGCGCCTCACTCCGTCGTAGCCCCATGAGGCCGAGGGCGCCGATCAGACCGCGATCGAAGTCGCTCGGGGCGGCGTCGAGCACAGCGGTGAGCTCCTGGGAGGACCAGTGGGCCGGCTCCTTCTTCTTGAGCGATACGGCGATCCCGTCCGTGACATCCTCGGCGACGAGGCGGTCGCGGATCCCGCGCTTGATGGCGGCGCGAAGCATCTCGAGCTGCTTCTTTCGTGAGCTGTCAGCGACGCCGGAACGATGCGCCCACGCATCGACCTCGGTGTGATCGAGGGTCGAGACAGCGCGGTCCCCGAAGGCGGCGCGGACAGCGTCCGCGTGGTACCTGTCGGTTTCGACAGTCTTAGGGCTTCGATCCTGCTTCGTCGCCAGCTCGCGGTCCAGCAGAGTGTTCACCGTGAGCGACGCGACCCGAATGGCATGCGCTTTTGGACGGCCCATCTGCTCCGCATCATCAAGGTATGCCTGAGCCTTCTGCGCCTCCGGGTACGACTGCTTTCGCTGTCGGGCGCCACGACCCACGCCCTCGCGCCACCGGCGCTGGTAGCGAGCTCGGTTGGCTTTGCGACGTTCCGCGATCTCCTGCTTCGACAGCCCAGCCCACAGGTCATGCACGGTCACAGCGGCCACTGCTCCGTCCGCAGCGTCTCGGCTAGATCCCGCTCCGCCTCCCTGTCAAGCTCGTCGTGCTCCAGACGCTGCCGCCTATCGAGCTCGGCCTGAAGCTCGTCTGCGCTGAAGGCACCCAGCACCCTGCGCGCGAGCTCCTCGCGCGCAGCGATCGCCGCAACAGACTCCAACTCGAGCGGCGACGGAGGCGTCCTCTTCGCGTCGGTCATAAGCGCCGCGGCTCGCTCTCGCCCCACACTCGCGACCTTGGCCGGCGCAAGCCCGAGCACGGAGGCGAGCTTGGCCAAGGTGCGATCCGGCGGGGGCACGATCTCGCGCTTACCGGTTCGATAGCGCACGCCTGACAAAGCGATTCGCACCGAGCCGACACTCATGCCGGCCGCAACGGCGAGATCGGACGCAGTCAGCTCGGACGCGCGATACGCCGCGTCTAGCAGCTTGCACTCGGCCGGCACATCCGGGAACTCGGGTCGCTCCTGGGCGGGCCCTTCGCCCGTGTTCGCCCGCTTGCTCATGGCGCTCTCCTCACTTCTTCTCGTCCTTCGACTCAACGACTGTAGCCAACAACTTGCCAACACTCGCCACCATGATGTTACCTTGCTGGCATGAGCATTACCAACAGGTTGGAAGCGATGTCGGCGTCAGGTTGCTATCTCACTGTCGCCGCGGCCGCGGAGATCGCCGCCGTTACGCCCTGGTGGGTCCGTCGACTCATCAATACGGGCGAGCTCCGAGCGATCAACGTGGCCGCGCGCGGCAAGCGGAATAGCTGGCGAATCGATCCGGCGGATCTGGCGGCATGGATGACGAGTCGCGAGAACCGGCGCCGGGACCTCTTCGCTGCTTAAAGCACCTCGCAGGACCGCGTCCTCGTTCACCCACAACAAGAAATGAGCCGCCGAGCTGCAACTCGACGGCTCATCTGCAGACCCCGAAAGGTCAACACTGTGTTCACACCAATTTTCCCACATCACCACGCTTTTTCACAGCCGGGGTCCCGGACTGAGGGGGCCGGCGATGACGTCTGACGCTCTTCACGACCTCGTGACCGATGATGTCTCCTTTCCGCTCGACATCGAGAGGTCTCTGGACAGCGTCAACAGCGAGGTGGATCCCGACTTCACGCGTGGCTGGTTGCGGCTTCAGGCTCCTCAGCACCGCGCTCAGGCGCGTATTGCCTATGAGTTCGCGGCAGATAACCAGTGCAAGCTCATGCACGTTGCCGAGATCGGCTGGTTCAGCTACACCGGCGAGCGTTGGGCGGAGGACACCGGTGCGAAGGCGGCGATGAACGCGGTGTTCGAGACGATCCGCCGCCTGGCACCCAAGGCAGTCGGTGACAAGGAGCTCTCGCTGGACCTGCTCAGGGCGCAGTCCGCGCCGGGCGTGAAGGGCGTGCTCGATCTCGCCGCCGCGATGCCAGGCATCGCCGTCCGGGCTGACGACCTCGACGCCGACCCATACCTTCTGAACACACCTGCAGGCACGGTGAACCTCCGGACCTTTGACGTCCTCGAGCATGATCCGCTGCACCGGCTTACAAAGATCACTCGCGGCTCCTACGACGAGTTCGCGTCGTGTGCGATGTGGGAGGCGTTCCTTGAGCGCGTGCTACCTGACCCTGCTGTCCGTAGCTACCTGCAGCGCTTCATGGGCGTCGCACTCGTCGGTGAGCAGCTCGAGCATGTTCTCCTCATTGCCACAGGTGAAGGGCGAAATGGCAAGGGCGTCACGTACGAGACGTTGGGGCACAGCCTCGGCACTTACGCGCATTTCGCACCGTCGACCCTGTTCGAGAAGACGAAGGGCAATGCCAACGCGGCCACGCCCGCCCTGTTCGGACTCCGCGGAGCTCGGTTCGTAGCACTGTCGGAGACCGAGAAGACCGCGCGCATCGCCGCCGCGCTCCTCAAGAGTCTCACCGGCGGCGATCCGGTCACCGCTCGGAGCCTGTACGGCAGCCCAATCACCTTCTCCGCGTCCTGGTTGATCATGCTGATCACCAACCACCTCCCGGTCCTCCCGGCTGATGACCCGGCCGTCTGGGAGCGTGTTCGGGTCGCCCCGTTTGATGTCGTGATCCCAAAGCCCGAGCGGGACCCCCACCTGAAGAGGAAGCTTCGGGCGGAGGCAGACGGAATTCTGACGTGGATGCTCAAAGGACTGCAGGAGTACTGGATTCACGGACTCAACGAGCCGGCCGCCGTGAACGCAGCAACGAACAGCTACGCGTCGAAACAGGACAACGTCGCACGCTTCATAGAGGCGATGTGCACCACGACGCCCTCCAACGGAGGCAACACTACGAAAGAACTTCACGACGCCTACAAGGAGTGGGCGATCGCTGATGGCATCTTCCGCGAGCACCAGCTCGGTCGAACAGACTTCGGCTACTCGCTGGACAAGCTCGGCTATCCAGCTGTCAAGAAGAGTCGAGGGATGGTGAGAGAAGGGCTCGGCCTGGTCACCAGCGGCGGCGTTCCCGTTTCGGGCGTGCCGGATCGAGCAGCATCGGGATCGACAGCTGCCAGCGGATCTCGTGAGCATTCCGTGGATAACAGAGCTACTCCCCGAGCAGACGATCCCTGGGACATTCCCCCTCGCGGGCACCCGGCCGTATACGAGGGGTGATGAGGACGTGCAGCCGCGTACACCCTGACCGAACACGAGAGACGCCCCGCTCCATGGCGGGGCGTCTCTCGTACTGTCAAAGCTCGGCAGGCGTGGCGAGCTGCGATTGCAAGAGTGCAGTTGTGCAGTCCTAGGACAACACTCCTCTAGTCGTGCACGCGTACGAGGCTGTGCTGCGGACTGCATCAACTTCATTCGAGGAAGCTCGTCGTCATCAGGCGTACCGCCACCGCGCTGCCGTGCAATTGGTGCAGTTCGCGTACATCAATCCCCCACACCCGCGCACTAGGGAAGTCACTGCTGGTAACTGCACCAACTGCAGCTCCTATGACTCGAGCACGCAGCACGAAGCAGCCGACCATGAGCGATCCCGAGCGGGCCAGAAGAGCCGCGTTGGCGATCGGGTCTGCCGCACCCATAGGTGACGGGTTGTAGTCACGCCGCGAGGGCGACGTCGGTGTTCATGATTGCTTCGTACTCGATGGGGGTCAAACCGTGGAGCCGCTTCTGTCGACGGCGTCGGTGATAGGTGCGTTCGATCCAAGTGACGATGGCGATGCGGAGCTGCTCCCGGGTGGCCCAGGTGCGCCGGTTGAGGACGTTCTTCTGCAGCAGACTGAAGAACGATTCCATCGCGGCGTTATCGCCTGCCGCGCCGACTCGTCCCATCGATCCGACCATCCCGTGATGGTGCAGGGCGCGGACCATCTTCCTCGCGCGAAACTGGGACCCTCTGTCCGCGTGGACCACGCAGCCAGCGACATTCCCGCGCCGTGCGACGGCGCTGTTGACGGCGTCGGCGGCGAGACGCGCTTTCATCCGGTCGCTGATCGAGTACCCGACGATCCGGTTGCTGAAGACGTCCTTGATGGCGCAGAGGTAGAGCTTGCCTTCACCGGTTTTGTGCTCCGTGATGTCGCTGAGCCAGAGCCGGTTCGGTGGGTCCGCGGTGAACTCCCGGCGCACGAGATCGTCATGCACCGGCGGGCCAGGGCGTCGCCCCTTCCCGCGGCGGCGTTTGCCGAACGCGGACCACCAGCCGTTGTCTCGGCAGATCCGCCATGCGGTCCGCTCGGCCATGACCTCGCCCGCGTCGCGGGCTTCGTCGAGGAGGAACCGGTATCCGAACTCCGGGTCGTCGTGGTGCGCGTCGAACAACGCATTCGCACGGTACGCCGCGACGAGTTCCGCATTGGTGATGGGGTTCGCCAGCCACCGGTAGTAGGGCTGGCGAGCGAGCTTAAGCACCCGGCACGTCACCGCGACGGGAACACCGTCAGCGGCGAGCTCGGTCACGAGCGGGTAGAGCCTTTTCCCGGCAGGTTCGCCTGCGACAGATACGCCGCCGCACGCCGCAGCACCTCGACCTCCTGCTCCAGCAGCCGGATCCGCTTCCGCGCCTCCCGCAGCTCGGCGCCTTCGGACCGCGTCACGCCCGGCTTCGAGCCCTCCTCCACCGCGGCACGCCGCAGCCACTTCGTGAGCGTCATCGGGTGAACACACCGAAGTCCGTCGCGATCTGCTCGATGGTCACCCCGGGCTCACGGCCCCGCGCGACGCGCACGACATCATCCCGGAACTCACTCGGATAAGGCTTAGGCACAATGACATCCTTCCAGGGCGCCCTCCCGGGCAACCCAACTCAAATGTCACCTATGGGTGCGGCAGACCCACGCATCCGACCTCTGTTGTGGGTGCGGCACCCCGGGGACGTTCCCGAGCCATCCGGGCCAGGGTGCGCTGTCCGAGTAAGACCCGGTGGCGGGTCCTGTCCTTTCTGGCGGGAGTAGCGCAGCACTAGGGTGAGTCCATGACAATATCGGCCCTGCTTAACGCTTGCGGCAGCGGCGATGTGGCATTGGTGCGGCACTTCCTTGCCCTCGGTGCAGACATCGACGAAGTGGACTCTGACGGCGACGGCGTGTTGCGTTACGCCGTGGTCGCGGCTAACTCCGAGCTATTCGAGCTCCTGCTCAATCACGGCGCCGACGTGCACGCTCCTATGACAGGGCTTGCTGGGGAGCCAGGATCCCGCGCGATCATCGTGGCCGCAGGCGTCAGCGATAGGTGGCTCGACGGACTGCGAATGTTGCTTGAACGTGGTGCGAATCCGAACGAGCGCAATCGCGAAGGCATCACACCCCTCATGGTGGCAGCTGCGTGTGGAGCTCTCGAAGCCGTACGACTCCTGTTGCGTGCCAGCGCGGACCTAGATGCTGTTGATGCGGACGGCGACTCTGCCTTGTACTACGCGGCAAGCCGCGATCAATTGCATATCGTTTCTTTTCTGCGACAAGCGGGGGCAACGCTAAACCCTCCCCCTAACTCGACTGGAGGAACGCCGCTCACAATCGCCGCTGAGCGTGCGTGGTCGTTGCGAAACGACCCGTTTGTGGACCCTCGCCAAGCAACTGACGTCGCGTTGCATCTAGCGCGCCACGGGGCGGATGCCGCACCGATGTATAGCCTCGGATTCGTGTTCGCCGGCGCTTACCCGAACGGAATGCGCGTCGCGCCCCTTTACGACGTTTATCGCGCCGTCAATGCGGGCGAAGTCGACCGCGTCGCATGGTTGGATCGACGGGTCGCCGGGCTCGACCGGTTCTTTGAGGCCACGCGCACGTCTCGTTGGAATTGAGACCTGCGGTCAACTCGCGTATGGCGTCTGCTCGTCGCGATAGCTTCCCTCCTGGGACAGCTCACGCCCCAAGTACCTCGTCCTCTGGCATGTTCTCAAGCAGGTTTAGACACGATCGAACCCGATTCTCGAGATAGATGCGTAGCTCGCCGCGAGAGAAGAGGCCGGTCATGCCTCCCCCTTAGCGAACAGCTCCGCCTGCTCGAGCACCAGCTCGATCGCCTTGGCCTCGGCGTCGGGAGGGTAGTCGTAGCGCGCTAACAAGCGCCGCACTTTGGTGCGCATGGTGGCGCGTACGGAGTCCTTGAGATTCCAGTCGATGGTGGCGGACTCGCGAACAGCCTTGACGAGCTTCTGCGCGATCTCCTTGAGAACTTCATCGCCAAGCTCCAGCACGGCCGCGTCGTTCTGCACGATGGCGTCGTAGAAGGCAATCTCGTCCTCACGTAGCCCAAGACTCTCGTGCCGCTTCTGGTCGTCACGCATCTGCTTGGCGAGCTTCACCAGCTCCGCGATGATCTCCGCCGTCGTGAGCGATCGGTTCGTGTACCGGTTGATCGCCTCGTCGAGCAGTTCGGAGAACTTCCGTGCCTGCACAAGGTTGGTGCGCTGCACGGTGCGGATCTGGTCGTTGAGCAGGCGCCGCAGCAACCCCATCTGCAGGTTGGGCTTGTCCTTGTCAGCGAGCGAGTCGAGGAACTCATCGCTGAGGATAGACAGCTCTGGCGTCTCGACACCTGCGAGCTTGTAGATGTCGACCACCTGGTCGGCAGCGACGGCCTCGTTGAGCAGCTGCCCCAGTGCCGTGTCGATCTCGACCGCGCCCGATCCTCCGCGCCCAGAATCCGGGTTCTGGATCTTCAAGATGGCGGCACGCACGTCGGTGAACAGGCGCGCGTCGTTGCGGATCGCTGCCGCCTCGTCGCGCGCTCCAGCCAGCGCGAACGCGGCCAGCACCGCCGGGAGGCCCCTCGGAAGGCCTACGCGCGCACGCGTAGGGCCGGTAGAGCCGGCTCGGGAGGCCTCGCGAGAGGCCGACCACTCCAACCCCTGGAGACGGGCTCGAACCTCGTCCCCGCCCCCTGCGCTGAGGCGCAGGGGCAACGAGATCTGGGCCGTCGCAGCTTGCTCCGGGGGCCAGTTCGAGCCGAGCTACCTCTCGGATCGGCTCGGCGAGCCGATAGTTCGACTGGAGACACCTCTCAGACTGTCTCCGACCCCCGATGCGCCTTCATGCACCGCGGAACCGCGACACCCATCGCACGACGTCTTGCTGTGGCGAAGCGCGAGGTGGTCGACGCCAACGATGCGCGCTGGCTCAGCACGACATCATCATCGCGGCGCTCAAGGGCGCCCATACGAAGAAGGACTGAACAAGTGATCGAAACCACGCTGGTCAAAGGACTGATCGCACTCGAGGAACGCGCGAAGGAACGCGGCATCCCGTTCGCATCGGTGGTCAACCCTCCGAGCCTCCTCGCTACCGACGATGCGGATACGGAGATCGGGCTCGCAGAAGCGTATGGACGAGCCGAGCACGCCCTTTGGACGCTCGTCATGGCGACCGTCAAGGGCGAGTTCCTGGACGACGTCGAACTCGACGAAGACGATCTCGAGCTGATGGAGTTCCCGCCGGACTTCGACGAGACCGATGAGGCGGAGATGGCGGATGCGCGAGCCGTCGCAGAGGGCTACGCGCGGGTACTGCGCGCCCTCACACATCGCGTGCTTGACACCTCCTTCGTGGCCCTGAGGAACGACCCCACCCGTCGCTGAAGACGCTGCGCCCCAGTCGCCCTCACCGTTCCTGCGAGGCACGAGGGCGCGAGCGCAAAGAAACCCGCGCGGACAATCATTTCGAGAATCATTTCGGAAATGATTTCCGCGTGGCACCGCCGCTACGAGCGGTGATGCACGCCCGCGCGTGTGCATCACCGCCGTAGGCGGATACACCCCTCCCGCCACGACCGGCGGGAGTGGTTTGCTGCCGATGTCGACCCCGCAACAACGCGCAGGCTCGACATCGGCTGGAGCGCCCTGTGACGCCCCGGTGGGGCGTCACAGGGCGAGGAGCGCAGCTCCGAAGTAGGGCCCGAGGAATGTCAGTTCCGAGGGTGAGGGAGGCCCAGAGAGCGAGCGCAGCGAGCATCGTCGGGTCGACCGAAAGGCTGTCGGCTACGCCGACCACGGAGCAAGGAGACGAGCCGCGAAGCGGTTCGGCGACGCAGCTCTGTGCCAGCCTCTCTTATGCCCTTTCTTGTTTCGCCACGCATCCGGTGCTTAGGCAACGGATACGTGGTCAGGTTCGTTGCTATTTCAAGGGAAACGGATGGTTCCACCCCCTCTGGTACCAGTCCGACGAGACCCGTCGGACTGGTACCAGAGCCATCCGTTTCCCTTGGAACGGCGGGGTTCGACTGGTACCGCTCACCTGAGCCACTTGGCACAGCGGTACCAGTCGTGGAGCGCAGCGACGCAGGCTCTGGTGCCGCCAGTGGTACCAGAGCCGCTCGACCCCGCCGCGGCCGCGGGCAACGCGGCCCTCGTTGCAACTACCTGCGACTTCATAAGCACCGGCACGAGGCCCCGGCGGGTCCTCGTGCTCGGGCTTAGGCACCGCGTTCCGGCTTCGAGCACGTCGCTCTAAGGCAGCTTCGTGCCGATGCCGTCTGACGCTGGTTTTCGCCGCTGGTCCGGAGCCGGGACGCTCGTATTGATCGTCCATCGAGTACGGCTCTCCGGACGTGGGGCAGCAAATGACGGACACAACGCGCGCCGTTGCGGTCCGATCTTGGCCGACACGGGACCACGCGTGCCCAGTCTTAAGCCTGATCGCGCCCAGGACTGTGCCGTGGCCCGACCATGACAACGGGTGACCGCTTCCTGACCAGGAACTGGCCAGCCTGACTACAGGTTGTGGGTCGTTCTTGACCGCTGCTGGCGTCACCGCCTTCGGGCCACGTGAAGTGGGCGGGCTGTGGGTCCAATGTGGCCGAATAGTGCCCCGACGTGGCCGAAGCTGGCTCTCCGCCGAGCCTCCGCTAGCGTCTGCCCTTCGCCTCCCCCCTTCGGCATGAGTAAGATCGCGACGGACAGCTCCGCTTCGCCTCGGGCCAAGCTCACCATCGCACCGTCGCGTACGATGCGCCTGTCGCCGCCTCTACACGCGGCAACGCGATTGCTTACCGGGCTCGATAGGACCTGAAACAGTGACAGAGCATTTCGGCGTGCGGGTGCAGGCTGGGTCGAAGAACGGGCTGCGCCTTAAGCGGGAGAACTACGCACGCATCAACAAGCGGAGATCGAAGTGGATCCCCCGCGAGATGGCGCCTGAACTGTGGGACGCAACCGCGCACATCTACGAGGACGACGAGCACCGCTTCTACACGGATGAATGGTGCGAGAAGCACCGTTCGCTGGCACTACAGAACTTCACCTCGTCCGTGACGACATCTCGCGACACGACTCAAGAATCACCCGAAGGCTCCACACCCACATTTAGCAACACGGCCTAGTACGTCCCTGGAACCTTCGTCGTGGGCCGCTCAGCCGCGGTCGAGGTCGCGCATCGGTGACGGCTCGACATCATCGGCCGCGTCCGCACCCGCGCCGCCTTCCCCAGTGGCGGCCCAGC
>Ga0182749_1001191_pt1 | contig 21135 bp, 18 predicted proteins | sample eDN3rd37CKraftMG_FD_128875 | JGI IMG/M metagenome (GOLD analysis project Ga0182749, IMG submission 128875) | Enriched Miracle-Growth compost microbial communities from Emeryville, California, USA - eDNA 3rd pass 37_C Kraft MG (version 2) (version 2) ...
AGCGCGGACTTGGCCGCCCCGTACGCCGCGTGGTCGGGGGCGCTGGTCAGCGCGCTGATCGAGCCGATGAACACCATCGAGCCGCCACCCGACTCCTTCATCCTGCGCGCCGCGCCCTTCATGAGGAGCCGTGCGTGCCTCAGCACGATGTCGAACGACCACTCCCAGTCCTCCTCGCCCGTGTCGAGGAAGGGGAGGAACCTGGCCATACCGACGATGTCCACCAGCACGTCGATCCCGCCAAGTCGCTCCTGCGCCTCGTCGAGCACACGCTCGATGTCGTCGGGGGAGAGCACGTCGGCAACCACAGCGATGCCGCCCACCTCGGAGGCGACCTGCTCGGCGAGCTCCCGGTCGACATCCACGCAGAGCACGGTGGCGCCGGCCGAGGCCAGCGCGTGAGCGGTCTGCCGGCCCATGCCCTGGCCCGCCCCGACCACGACCGCGGACTTGCCGTCGAGTCTGGCGAGGGCGGAGTAGTCGGGAACCGGCGACGTGTCGATGGTGCTCATGAGCTCTCTCCTTGCTTCCACAGCGGCGGGAGGTCCGCGGCCAGGGGGAATCCGTCGAACTCGGCGAGTCGACGCGGACCCCTCGGCAGCGGCGAGGCCGCAAGGCTCGAGGCGCCGTCGATCCGCAGGACGTCGCCGGTGATATAGGCCGCGCCGGGGCTGAGCAGGAAGGCGACGGCGCTCGACACCTCGGCCTCTCGGCCCGCGCGGCCGGCCGGGACCGCCCTGGCCTGCGCGGCGAGCGCCAGCTGAGCATCCTCCGGATAGTTGCCGATTCCGCTGGTGGCGATGATCCCCGGCGCCACCGCGTTCACCCGGACGCCGTACGACGCCCACTCGCTCGCCAGCGACTTGGTGAGGTTGACCACCCCCGCCCGGGCCGCGCCCGAATGCGCGAAGCCGGGGAATCCGTTGAACATGCTCGCCACGATGGAGACCACCGCGCCGCCGTGCTCGCTCATCGAGGCGAGGAACACCGCCCTGGTCAGCTCGAAGGTCGCGGTCAGATTGAGGTCGAGCACCGAGCGCCAGCCGTTGGCAGAGATCTTCTCAGCGGGGCTCGGGAACTGGCCGCCGGCGTTGTTCACCAGGGCGTGGATCCGGCCGTGGCGCTGGATCGTCGTGGCGACCGCCGCCTCAAGCTCCTCGGGCTTGCGGATGTCCGCGGCGACGTGGTCGACCGAGCCGCCGGCATCCGAGATCTCGGCGACGGTCGCGGCGAGGCGATCCTCCCGCCGTCCCACCAGCACCGGCGTCGCGCCGAGCGAGGCGAGCTCGTGGGCGATGCAGCGACCGATCCCGGTCCCTCCGCCGGTGACGATGACGGTCTGACCGTCGAACAGTCCGGCGCGGAAGACCGAGCGGTACGACTCAGGGGACATCACGCTTGGCCTGTCGGATCGGCGGCGCGTCTCTCCAGCTCGGGACCCCGAACTCGGGCGTCGCGACGGGGACTGCGCCGTCGGTGATCGCCTCCCAGTGCGCATGGTTGAGCTGGTGCATCGAGAAGCTCGCCTGAAGGGAATTGTAGAAGCCCGTGTTGTCCTGCGCCTGGTTGACCGACTCCTTGATCAGCAGTGCGGCCATCGTCGGGACCTCCGCGATCCGCCTGGCGAACTCGAGGGTCTTGTCCTGCAACTCGTCGTCGGCGAACACCTTGCTCACCATCCCGATCCGGTGAGCCTCCTCCGCGCCGATGGAGTCACCGGTGAGCATGAGCTCCTTCGTGCGGCGGAGGCCGAACTCCCACGGATGCGCGAAGTACTCCACCCCGCACATGCCGAGCCTGGTTCCCACTACGTCCGCGAACACGGTGCTCTCGGTGGCCGTGATCAGGTCGCAGGCCCAGGCCAGCATGAGCCCGGCGGAGAACACCGAGCCGTGCAGCTGGGCGATCGTGATCTTGCGGAGGTTCCGCCAGCGGAGGTTGTTGTGGAAGAAGTAGTGCCACTCCTGCAGCATCCGCCGCTCCGGGCCGAGCCGCGTGCCGCCGTTGATCATGGTCGACTCGTGGCGGCCGGGCCCGGTGCCGATCTCGTCTCGGCCGGCGTCGGAGATGTCGTGGCCGGAGGAGAACATCTTCCCCGCGCCGCCGAGAATGATCACGCGCACCTCGTCGTCGGCCTCCGCGGCGAGGAGTGCGTGGTCCAGCTCGATGAGCAGGCCGCGGCTCTGCGCGTTCCTGGTCTCGGGCCGATCGAGGAGGATGCGCACGATGCGGCCGTCGTCGATGCGTTCGGTGCTGATGAAGCGATAGTCCATGCGCGTCACCCCTGTCGGCCGGTCTGCCTGCGCACCATTTCGCGAACCGCGAGCCGATCGGCCTTGCCTGTGGCCAGGAGAGGGATGTCGTCCTTGCTGAGGAGAACGATCTCGCGCGGGACCTTATAGCTGGAGAGTCGCTCCGTCATGAGAGCCTTCACCGCGTCGAGGTCGACGTCGCCGACCGTCAGCAGGCCCGCGACCACGGTCTCGCCGCGCTCGGCGTCCGGGAATCCGAATACCCAGGCGCTCTCGATCTCGGACAGCGACTCGAGCTCGCTCTCGACCTCGCGGGGCGAGACGTTCGATCCGGCGGACTTGATCATCTCGCTGGCCCTGCCCTCGAAGATCAGGAAGCCCTCCTTGAAGTAGCCGCGATCGCCGGTGTGGTACCAGCCGTCGGCGTCGAAGACCTCCTCGCGCTCCCTCTTGTACATGCCCTGCATCACGCTGTAGCCGCGCACGCAGATCTCGCCGACCTGCTCGCCGGTCAGCGTCTCGTTGGTCACCGGATCGGCGATGCGGTGCTCGACGAAGGGAACCGGCGGACCGAACGAGCCGTAGAGGTGCTCGGGCAGCGGCGAGAGGTTCTCGGTGACCCGTGGCAGCGTGTGCGGTCCCGCGGTCTCGGTCATGCCGAGCGAGCTGTGCCGGCGGCCGTCGACCGAGGGGAAGGCTCCGACCGTCGACAGGTCGTACTTGTCGTAGTCGGGATCGGCGCGCAGCCGCTGGCGGAGGGTCGGCCAGGCGATGAGCCGAGTGGCGGCGAACTTCTCCAGGGTCTTCAGCGCCTCACCGGACTCGAAGCGGCCCTGGGTGAGCACCTTCCCCCCGACGTGGATGGCGGGAAGCAGCGTGGTGGACAGGCCGCCGATCCAGAAGAAGGGCATGCCGGCGAAGACGTTGTCCTTCTCGCTGAGCATCGTGAGATCGGTCAGGTTGGCCGAATGACGGACCAGGCCTCCATGGCTGTGCACCACCCCCTTCGGTGCGGCGGTCGTCCCCGACGTGAACAGGGTGATGAGCAGATCGGACGGGGTGACCTCCGATTCGACGGCGGCGAGCAGGTCATCGCCGATCGGCGATGCGGCATCCTCGTCGAAGCTCGACGCCCAGGGCGCCGATGCCGTGCCGAGAACGACCACCGATCGCAGGTACGGGACCTCGGCCGTGTAGATCGGCCGGCTCGTCACCGCGCCGAGACCGGGCACCGCCTCGCCGACGAAGCCCACCATGTCCTTGCCGAACATGGTCGGCGGGATCAGCAGCACCTCGGTGTCGGACATCCGCAGCCCCTTGGCTAGCTCGGCCGGCTTGTAGAAGGTGCTGAACGGCATCACCAGCGCTCCGATGCGGGCCGCGGCCAGAAAGGCGACGACCCACTCCGAGCCCTGAGGGAACAGGACGCCCACTCGCGTCCCCTTGCCCACGCCGTCGGCGAGCAGTCGTTTGGCCAGCGCCCGGGAGCGCGCCTCGATCTGACCGAAGGTCGTCTCCTCCTCGAGGCTTGCGATGAGGACCCTGTCCGCGAACCTGTCGACCGCGCGAGCCCACAGTTCGGGAATGGTCGCCGTGAAGTCGACGGGGTATACGCGGGATGCGGCGGGTGCCGGCTCTCCCTGAGCGGTAGTGACGGCTGGAACCACGAGAGCACCTTTCTGGACGACGGGATCTCCCGCGTCGGAACGACATTGTTCGCGCGCCTCCGCTGGCGTCGGCGTGCTCAGATTTAATGTACTTAAATCATCATACTGCATTATCTGGATATGCCACAGACGGTCTCGAGGAGACTATATTATTTGGCGCTCAGTTGCGCACGCTCGCGGACAGAGCTCGCCGAGCCGATGGATCCGCGGGCGACGTCGATCACGCGGACGGGATCGCTCGGGTCGGCATCGCCGCTCCACGCGATGTACCCATCGGGACGGACCAGCACCAGCCGATGCCGATAGACCTCCTCCACTGCCGGGCCCGCGATCTCGTGGACGGCCAGCGGCACCCCGCGTTCGCCCGCGGCTTCGATGACCGACTGCCCGATCGCCCCCGACGAGCCGACGCGCAGGAGCACATGGGTCGCGCCGAACAGGTCAAGCGTCGACCTGCCCTCGGCGAGCCAGACGTGCGGCGCGCGGAAGCCCGCGTCGGTCGTCGGCGTGTACTCCTGCATCTCGAAGGAGCGGTACTCGCCGGGCACGGTGTTCACGATCGGCGACCACGGATAGCCGTATCCGATGTGGACGCCGAGCGGTCGCCACGCCTTCAGGCTCTCCGCGGCCAGTCGCTCCCCGATGACCCGGCGCTGCTCGGCCGCCTCCTCGCCGTCCTCGGCGATCTGTGGATGCGAGGAGTCGTCGAGCAGCCGGCGGTAGTCCTTGATCGACTCGGCCAGGGTCATCTGCGCGATCGGACGCCGCTCCTCGGAGTAGCTCGCGATCAGATCGTCGCCGGCCCAGCCCTCCACCGCCGCCTGGAGCTTCCAGCCCAGGTTCATCGCGTCGGCGATGCCGGTGTTCATGCCGAAGCCGCCGTTGGGCGGGCTGCAGTGGGCGGAGTCCCCGGCGAGGATCACCCTGCCGCGCGCGAAGGTCGCCGCCATCGCCGCCCGACGCTTCCAGCGGCCACGGCGGATCACCTCGTAGTCGAAGGGATGACCCACCGCGCGGATGATCGCAGCGTCGACGTCCAGCTCGTCGGCGAGATCGCGCTCGACCCCGTAGACGGAGAGGCGCCAGCGGTACCGGCCGTCGACCGCGACCAGCGTCGCCCACGTCCCCTCCGGACCGACCAGCGTATAGCGGGTGGCCTTGCCCTTGTCATGCTCGGCGAAGAGGTCATCGGTGGTGAACTCGACGTCCACCGAGTAGTCGATGGTGCGCTCGTCGACGGGAATCCCGAGCTGCTGGCCGACCTTTCCGCCGAAGCCCTCGCAGCCGACCAGGAAGTCGGCCAGCACCCGGTCCCGCTCGCCGGTGGCGAGATCGACGAAGTGGACGAGCACGCCGTCATCGGTCTCCTCGAACGACTCGAACTCGAACCCGCGACGGACGTCGACCGAGGGGAAGGATCGCGCCGAGCGCTCCACTATCGGCTCGAGCCACGGCTGGGGGCAGTGCACCTGGAACTGCGGGCTGAACTCGGTGTAGCCGGGGGCACCGGGCTGGCCGATCGGGGCTCCCGCCGACCGGCCGAGCTCATAGCCGTCCAGGCTGGTGGCGAAGACGTTGTTCATCGGGTAGTCGAGCGGGAATCCCCAGGAGGACATCTCATCGGCGAAGCCGAGCTGCCGTGCGAACTCCAGCGTCCGCACGCTGACCTGCATGACCTTGGCCTGATCGCTGCCCTCCAGGTTGCGCTCGAGCACCAGCGTGCGCACCCCGCGGAAGCCGAGATCGGCCGCCAGCCACATTCCGATGGGCCCGCCGCCGGCGATGACCACGCTGAAGGACTTCTCTGATGGCTTGTATGAGTTCACCTGGATCCAATCGATGTCGGGCCGAGGAACGGCCCTGTTCTCTCCGTGCTGTTCAGTCGTCGAGGACTGAGGCTCACCAGACCGCATCACCACGGATGACCGCGTCTGCGCCGCCGTCGATGAAGATCACCTGTCCGCACAGGTGGCTGTTCTCCTCGCTGGTCAGCCAGGCGAGCAGCCGGGCCGGGGCGATCGGCTCCGCGAAGCCGCCGAGCGGCATCGGGCTCCGCTCCCGCATCTGCGCTCTGGCCTCCTCCGTCTCCAGGCCGGGCGCCGTCATCGGCGTGACCACGACCGAGGGGGCTATCGCATTCAACGGAATGCCGGCTCCCGCCCAAGCGGCGCTCGGCGCCGACCTTCTCACCCACTGGGCGAAGGCCCGTTTGCTCGACGCGTAGATGAGACCGCCGCCGAGGCCCTGCGACTGCGCCGCCAGCTCGGCAGCCCGGCCCCTGGCCCGCTCCTCGTCGCCCTCGCGCATCGCCTCCACCAGGTCGTCGTCGAACTCGCGCACGCTGGCCATCGAGGCGACACCGGCCGCCCGCGGCGCCGGGGACCGCGTCATGAGCGGCCGGAGTCCCTCCAGGACCGCCACCATCCCGAAGTAGTTCACACTGACCGTGTCGGGGATGGGCGCGACCAGGCCGGCGATCGAGAGCACCGCGTCCACCAAGCCGCCGCTCAGCTCGGCGACCTGTTCGACCAGCCTGTCGCGCCCCTCGACCGTCGACAGGTCCGCACTCACCTCGGCGTCGGCCAGGTCGACGCCGATCACCCGGTTGCCGCGGCTCCGCAGCAGCTCGGCCGTCGCCTTGCCGATCCCGGACGCGCTCCCGGTGACGACGTATGTCCTGTCCATTCGATTCCTCTCCGTGGCTGCGGGATGGAGCGGGTTACTCGGCCAGCGCGGCTCCCCGCCGCTCGGCTTCGGCCAGCTCGAGGATCTCGCCCATGTACGCGGTCCGGATGGCGTCCGGCGCCCCCGGGGTGTCGGTAGCCCCGGCGAAGGTGACGCGGCCCATGTCCAGCACCGTCACCTTCGCCGCGATCGCCAGTGCGAAGTCCACCGACTGCTCCACCAGCACGATCCCCAGGCCGGAGTCGCGCAGCCGGCGGAGGATGTCGACCACGTCCCCCACGATCGCCGGCGCCAGCCCCGCCGACGGCTCGTCGACGAGGAGGACATCGGGCTGGGGCATCAGGGCCTGGGCGATGGCCAGCATCTGCTGCTGGCCGCCGGAGAGCAGCCCCGCCTGCCTCGTCTTGCGGGTGGCGAGCGCCGGGAAGGTCTCGTACGCCCACTCGTAGCGTTCGTTCACCTCGCTTCGCGACCCGCGGAAGGTGAAGAGACCGAGCCGGAGGTTCTTCTCGACCGAGAGGTCGGGGAAGATCTTCTTGCCCTCCTGGACGAAGCCGATGCCGCGCCGCACCCGCTCGTATGGCTGCAGCGACTTGACCGACTGGCCGCGGAGCAGCACGTCGCCGCCCTGCACCGGGTTCAGCCCGGAGATCGCCCTGAGGGTCGTCGTCTTCCCGGCACCGTTGCGGCCGAGAAGGGCGAAGACCGAGCCGGCCTCGAGGGTGAATGAGACGTCCCACACCGCTCGGAGGTCCCCGTAGCCCGTCGCCAGGTTGGTCACTTCCAGGATCGGTTCCATGTCAGGACTCCTTCGACTCGTCTGCCGCGACCCCGGATCCGAGCGACGTCCCGGACAGGCCTGCCATCTCGCCCAGGAAGCGCTTGAGCACCTCCGGGTGCCGCTCGACATCTCCGGGAGGGCCGCTGGTGAGCACCTGGCCGTCGGCGAGCACCACGATGCGATCGGCGAGCGATCTCACCAGCGCGAAGTTGTGCTCGACGAGCACGACAGTCGCTCCGGCTCGGCTCACCGTCCTGAGCACCTTGGCCAGCTCGACCACCTCGTGCGTGTCGAGGCCCGATGCGACCTCGTCGAGCAGGATCACCGAGGGATTGCTCGCCAGCGCCCTGGCCAGCTCGATCATGCGCCTCGTCCCGAGGGAGAGCGAATCCGCCGGCTGGTCGGCGAACTCCTGCAGCCCCAGCTGGCGGAGGATCGCGTATGCGGCGGCGAGCTCCCGGATCCTGACCCGGGAGTACCAGGGCAGCCGGAGGATGGTGGCGATCAGCGGCACCCGCTCCGACGCGATGTGCCCCGACGCCACGACCTCGACTGTCCGCAGGCCCTCGGGGACGATCGGGGTCTGGAAGGTCCGGGCGATCCCTCTCCGCGCCACCGCCGACGACGGCAGCGTCGAGATCACCTCCGAACCCAGGGACACCGAACCGGAGGTCACCCTGTAGAAGCCGTTCACGATGTTGAGCATCGTGGTCTTGCCGGATCCGTTCGGTCCGATCAGGGCGGTGATCTCGCCTGGCTGGGCCTGGAACGACACGTCCTCCAGGGCGATTGCCCCACCGAATCGCTTATGGACGTTCTCGACCGAGAGCAGCTTGCCCGGCATCGAGCTGAAGTCGAACGTGGAGTCGGCCTCCTCGGCGACACGCCGGCTCGCGGCGATCGGTCGCGGTCGGCGGTTGGGCCTGATCCACCGCCAGACGCGCTGGCCCAGCCCGGCGAGCCCGCCGGCGAAGGCGATGCCGCCGACGATGAGCAGCGCTCCGAACACCACCTGGCCGTACTCGGCGAAGTCGGTCGAGCGGACGCTGATGAACTGCACGAAGGCCGCTCCGACGATGATCGGGTAGATGCTGCGCCGCCCCGCGATGATCGAGGCCGCGAGCACATTGATGGCGAGCTCGATGGTGAATGAATCGGGTCCGATGAAGCGGTCGAGACTCGCATACAGCGCCCCGGCGATACCGGCCGGGATCGCCCCCACCGCGTAGGCGAGCAGCTTGAGGCGGTAGCTGGAGAGCCCGAGCGACGGGGCGAGGACCTTTCCCTCCTGCATGGTCAGCAGCGAATCGCCGACCCGCGACTTCACCATGTTGCGGTAGACGGCGAACCACAGAGCCGTCACCACGATGACGAAGGCGAAGAAGGCCTGGGGGGTCAGCGCGATCCCGAACAGCGTCGGCACCGGTATGCCGATCAGGCCCAGGCTGCCGCCGACGATCTCTTCGGGGATCACGTGCAGGATCGACGGGATCAGGATGACCACGAAGAACGAGACGATGGCCAGCACCCAGCCGCCCAGCCGCAGTCCCGGCACGCCGGTGATCACCCCGACCAGGAGCGCGGCGATCCCGCCGGCGACGATGCCGACCACCACATCGTTGATCACGTGGATATAGAGGTACCCGCCCACATACGCGCCGGCGGCGTACATCGCCGGGATCCCCATGTTGAGCTCACCGGACCAGCCGAAAGTGAGGTTCACGCCGCTGACCAGGAGGACCATGATCGCGGTCAGTATGATCTGGCGCTGGAACTGCGGGCTGAGCCCGAGCCATGGCGTGATCGCGATGATCGCCACCACGACGATCCAGATCAGCGGGGTGAGGAACCGCGGACGAGGACGGGACGTGCCACGTACGGCCGAAGCCAGTTGCGTCGTGCTGCTCATTTATACAGACCTCAGCATCCGCGTGCCGATCAGACCCTGCGGTCTGATCAGGAGAATGGCCAGGAAGACGGCGAACACGGCGAAGTCGCCGTAGTTCGGCCCGATCAGCAGGTTGGCGAGCGCCTCGATGACGCCGATGCCCAGACCGCCGATGACCGCTCCGGCCTGGCTGCCCACGCCTCCGCAGTAGAGGGCGATGAAGCCCTTGATGGCGAGCGTGATCGCGATGAACGGGGTAGCGGTGGTCGACATGCCGACGAGCGGGCCGATCAGGCCGGCGAAGGCACCCGACGCGGCGAAGGCGATGATGGACAGCCAGCGCACGTTGATGCCGCGGAGCATGGTCGCCTCACGGTCGGCGGCGTGGGCGAGACTCGCCAGGCCGTACTTGGTCCTGGTGTTGAAGAGATGGAGCCCGAGGCCGAAGATCAACGCGGCGGCGAGCAGGATCAGTCCGTTCGGCGCGACCTGCCCGCCGAAGAGCGAGATCGGGTTCTGCGGGAAGAGCTCGACCCGCTGGGCGGTGCTGCCCCAGATGAGCGCCGTCGCGCCGATCAGCACGGTCGAGGCGCCGATCGTCGTGATCAGCTCGGCGTGCTGACCCTTGGGCAGGAAGCGCACGGCGACGCGTTCCTCGGCGGTGGCGACGAGCGCCCCGACCACGGCCGCCACGATGAAGATCAGCCAGATCGGCAGTCCCATGGCGATGCCGGTGACGGCGACGAAGGCACCCACCATCACGATGTTGGCGAAGGCGAAGTTGAGCACGCCCGCGGTCGTCAGGGTGATGTTGTAGCCGATCGCGATCAGGGTGTAAATCGAGCCGGTGGTCAAGCCGGCCCAGATCGAGGTGATCATGAGATCGATCCTTTGCAGTCGAAGGGGGTCCCGCCGGCGCGCTGCCGGCGGGACCGGGACTCTTCGCGAGTTACTCGGTGATCTTCCAGAGCGAGTTCTCGACCGTGGACCCGCAGGGGATCAGCTCCTTGCCTCCGGTGTCGCCCTTGATGGTCGGGAAGTGGCTCTCGGCGGAGTAGGAGAACCCGTCCGGGTACTGGATCGAGTAGTCGGCAGGGACCTTGAGCGTGCCCATCGCCTTGGCGATCTGCTCGCCGGTCCCCGACTTGGTCGACTCCGAGGCCTTGGCGATGACGCGGATCAGGTCGAAGCCGATCCCGGGACCGAAGATCCCACCGGTCTGCCCCTTCTCCGTCGTGGCCTTGGTCAGCGGGTCGAGCAGCGAATCCGCCGCGACCTTGCTGCCCTCGATCGTGAACTTGAAGACCGGCATGGTGCAGTTCGCCACGGCGTCGGCCGAGGCGCTCTTCCCGGGATTCTGGCCCGCGATGCCGTTGCCGGCGATGAGCGGCACGTCGGTGCCGCCGGCGGTCACGCGAGCCTGGAAGATGCGGCCGGCGGGCGCCGGGCCCGAGGCGTCGGTGAAGACGACGTCGGGCTTCGAGTTGAGCACCCGCTGGTACTGGACCGTGTAGTCAACGCCGTTCGCGTCGTACTTCTCGACGCCGCTGATCTCCGCACCCGACTTCTTGGCGTAGTTGGTGAGGGTCTTGACGAGGTCGTCGCCGTTGGCGTCCCCTGGCACGAGCATGCCGATCTTCTTGTAGCCCTTCTCCTTGAACTCGTTGGCCACGACCTTCAGGGTGTCCTCATTGGTGGGCGAGATCCCGAAATGGTAGGGATACTGCGCCGGGTCGTTGATCTGGACGTTGGTCGTCTGCGACATCGAGAGCAGCTTCGCCGGCGTGAGGATCGGCAGCATCGCGAGAGTCTCCGAGCTGGTGATCCCGGCGTAGATGAGGTCGGGCTGCTCCTCCCCGGAGTTGATCAGCCCCTGCAGCTTCGTGACCGCCTGGGTGGGGTCGCTCTTGTCGTCGATCACGTCGATGACGATCTTCTTGCCCTTGATGCCCCCCTCCTTGTTGACCAGGTCGGCTGCGGTCTGCATTCCCAGCTGGAAGTCGGCGGCGGTCGCGGCCAGCGGGCCGGTCTGTCCGACGATCATGGCGACCCTGAAGGTGCCGCCGTTCGCTTCACCGGATGGCGTGGCCGCCGGCTGGCTCGAACACGCTGCCAGCGCAGCCACGGCAGCGATTCCCACCGCCGCCGTAATGGTGACATGCCTCTTCATGACAAAGAACTCCCTTGTTCTGCTGTGTGTTGCGGTCTGGTTCAGTCGCGCTCTCGCGACATCGGGTTCGCGTGTCCGGGAACGCCGGACGCCGGCAATGAACGAAGAATGTCGCACTATTCTTTCGTCAATATTTTATTGGGATAATTGTGCATTTTTGCACATTGCTCAGGCCGCCGCAAGACACCCGTCCGTCAGGCGGGATGACCGCCGCTCTCCGCGGCGTCGTGGATCTCCCGGAACGACTTGCCGCGATCCAGGGCTGGCTCGCGGGGCAGCCCGAGCACCCGTTCGCCGAGTGCGTTGTGCTGGATCTCGTTGGTCCCCCCGGCGATCGAGGTCACCCGCGAGTTGAGATAGTCCAGCGAGCTTGCCAGTCCTTCGTGATCACCCTCCGGCCAGGCGACGGCGGCCGGGCCCCCGATCTCGATCGCGGATTTCGCCCGGATCGGCTCGGTCAGCCCCACGGCGAGCTTCGAATAGGAGACCAGACCCGGACCGGCGGGGTGCCCGCCCGCGATCAGGCGCTCCATCCTGTTCCCGAGCGCGCGCAGTGCGTAGTCGTCGACGTGGGCCCGCGCGATCAATTGCCGGACGTGCTCGTCCTCACGACGACCCGCGCGCCCGGCCAGGGCGACCAGGTCGGGCGCGAGAGGGCCGGGATGCAGCGACACCCCTCCCGACGTCAGGCTGCCCGAGCTCGCCTCGCGCTCGTAGCGCAGCACGGTCTGCGCCACCAGCCACCCCTCTCCGACGCCGCCGATGCGCTCGGCGTCGGAGATCACGACGTCGTCGAAGGTCTCGCGGCAGAACTCGACGTCGCCGGTGATCTCCTTGAGCGGCTCGACCCTCACCCCGGGCTGGGATGTGCTGACCGCGAACCAGGTCAGGCCGGCGTGCTTGGGCGCGTCCCAGTCGGTGCGGGCGAGGCACAGCCCGTAGTCGGCGTAATAGGCCCCGCTGCTCCAGATCTTCGATCCGTTGAGAACCCAATCATCGCCGCGGCGCTCTGCGGTGGTGACGATTCCGGCGAGGTCGGAGCCGGCCTCGGGGTCGGAGAAGAACTCCACCCAGAGCTCCTCCCCGGAGAGGATGCGCGGAAGGTGACGCCGCTTGAAGTCCTCGGAGGCGAACTCGAGGATGGTGTTCGCGCAGACGATGACGGTGACCGCGCCCGCGATGCCGAGGTCGGGCATCCGGTATCCCGCCGCCTCCTCGGCGAAGGCCAGCTCGTGCTCGCGCGTGAGCCCGGCGCCACCGTACTCGACGGGCCAGGTGATCCCGGCGAAGCCTGCGGCGTGCACCTTCGCCTGGATCGCCCGCTGCTCGGCGATGTCCTCCACGGTGCGATGCCTCATGCCCCGCGCGCTGCGCTTCTCGTCCGCGCCACGGGGTTCGAGATTCGCGGCGAGCCATTCTCTGGCGCTGGCGCGGAACTCCTCGACGCTGGGCTGTGTCTCTGCCATCAGGCGCCCGCCTCCTCGTGCAGTCGGTTGATTCGCCGGTGATGCCACGAGACATCCCCGAACAGCGCGGAGTCCGAGGTGATCCGGCGCAGGTAGAGATGGAAGTCGTTCTCCCAGGTGTAGGCGATCCCGCCGAAGGTCTGCCACGCGATGTGCGCGAGCTCGATCCCGTTCCGACCGATGAAGGACTTGACGATGCTGGCGATCTCGCCCGCGTCATCGGCCCCGTCATCCATCGCCTCGATCAGCGCCTCGATCAGCGCCTTGCTCGTCTCGAGGGCCAGGCTGGCGTCGACCAGCGCATGCTTGACCACCTGGAACGAGCCGATCGGGCGGCCGAAGGCGTGCCGACGTCTGGCGTAGTCGAGGGCAGAGCCGAAGAGACGGTCCATCGCGCCGACGGTCTCGGCCGCCGAGAGCAGCACGAGCAGCCTGAGCTGCTCCTCCTCCTGCCGTGCACCGTGCTCGGCGCTGCCGAGCACCGTCTCGGCACCCAGTCGCACGGAGTCGAAGTCCACCCGGGTCAGGCCACGAGTGCCGTCCAGGGCCTCGGTCGGCGTCACGCGCACCCCCGCCGCCGCGGTGGGGACGAGGAACTGGACGGGGCCCCGGCCGCCATCGGCGGTCACGAGCAGCCAGTCGGCATCCCGGCCGTACTGGACGAGCTCTGCGTGACCGTCGAGAACGAATCCGCCGCCGTCGGCCGTCGCCGTCGCCGAGTGCCCTCCGGCCGCGGTCGCGGTCCAGGCCAGGGTGACTATGACATCCCCCTGCCTGAGCGGGGCCAGCACGCGTTCGACGTGCACGTCGCTTCCGTACGACCTCACCGCGGAGGCCACGACGTTCGCGGCGACGAACGGCGCCGGCTGAAGGGTGCGTCCGCGTTCCTCGGCGATGGCTGCCGCCTCAGCCAGCCCCGCGCCCTCCTCGGCCAACGGAAGGAATGTCCCCTCCCGCACCCGGTGCCGATAATCGTCCCGGTCGAGCCGTCCTCCCGCGTCGATCAGGTCGCGCACCGCGCTCATCGGCAGGGCCGGCCAGGAGGAATCGGGCTCTCCGTGGCGCGTCGCAGTGTGGATGTCAGCCGTCATTGGCTTTCCGCCTTACGCAGTAAGAATATATTTCTAGATCGATCATATACAGATAGTGCTCAGCGTTCCAGGACGACCGCGAGACCCTGGCCGACGCCGATGCAGATGGCCGCGACGCCGAGGCCACCGCCGCGCCGCTCCAGCTCGCGGGCGAGGTGGAGCAGGATCCGCGACCCCGAGGCACCGAGCGGATGACCGAGCGCGATCGCGCCGCCGTGCACGTTGACCTTCTCCGGATCGAGGTCAGGCCACAGCCTCAGGCAGGCGAGGCTCTGCGCAGCGAAGGCCTCGTTGAGCTCGACCACGTCGACGTCCGCCCAGGATCTTCCTGCCCGGGCGAGCGCGCGGTCGGCGGCCTGGACCGGAGCGATGCCGAAGACGTCCGGGTCGTTGCCCGCGACTCCCCGGGAGACGATCCTGGCCAGCGGCTCGGCCTCCAGCGCCCCGGCCCTGCCGATGAACAGGGCTGCCGCTCCGTCGTTGAGCGGGGACGAGTTGCCGGCGGTGACCGTACCGCCGTCCGGCCTGAACGCCGGGGCGAGCGTCGCGAGGACCTCGGTCGTGGTGCCCGGCCTGATGCTCTCATCGCGGGCGAGCGAGACCCCGGGCACCGGGACTACCTCGTCGTCGTAGACGCCGGCATCCCAGGCGGCAGCCGCCCTCCGATGGCTTCCGGCCGCGAACTCGTCCTGCTCCTCGCGCGAGATCCCGTAGCGGTCGGCGAGGATCTCCGCGGTCTCCCCGAGCGGCACCGTCCACCGGTCGGGCATGGCCGGGTTCACCATCCGCCAGCCCAGGGTGGTCGAGTGAAGGGTCTGCGGCGCAGCGGGATAGGCCCGATCCGGCTTGAGCAGTACCCAGGGGGCGCGGCTCATCGATTCGACCCCGCCCGAGATGACGAGATCGGCATCCCCGGTCTCGACCGCTCGACTGGCCTGGATCGCACCCTCCAGCCCCGAGCCGCAGAGCCGGTTGACCGTCACGCCCGGCACCGAGGTGGGCAGCCCGGCGAGCAGTACCGCCATCCGCGCGACGTCCCGGTTGTCCTCGCCCGCGCCATTGGCGTCGCCGAAGACGACGTCGTCGATCGTCGTCGGATCGAGCCCGGGATGACGGGCGACCAGCTCCCGCACCACATGGGCGGCGAGATCGTCGGGCCGGGCCCCGGCCAGGGCTCCCCCGAAGCGACCGATCGGGGTGCGCACTCCGTCGTAGACATAGCTGTCGGTCATCGCCGGCCTTCCGTTTCGTCCATCAGCCCGAGCCCGGTGAGTTCCCTCAGCTCGTCGATCGAGTGGTCGCCGAAGATCTCGACGACCGCCGCCGCCCGCTCCGGGTGGAGGTCGAACACGGCGATATCCGTGTAGAGGCGGCTGACGCAGGCCAGGGCGGTGAGCGGATAGCCGCATTCCGCGACCAGCTTCGGCGCGCCGTCCCTCGTGGTCAGCTCCATCATCACGGCCACCCGTCTCGCACCCAGCGCGAGATCCATCGCACCGCCGACGGCGGGGATCGCATCGGCCCGGCCGGTGTGCCAGTTGGCGAGATCGCCGTGCTCGGAGACCTGGAACGCGCCGAGCACGCAGACGTCCAGATGGCCGCCCCGCATCATCCCGAAGGAGTCGGCCTGGTGGAAGTAGGCGGCGCCGAGCCGCTCGGTGACCGGAATCTTGCCCGCGTTGATCAGGTCGGGATCCCGCTGGCCGTCGCGGGCCTCCGGTCCCATGCCGAGCATCCCATTCTCGGTGTGCAGGATGATCTCGCGGTCGACGGGCAGGTAGTTCGCGACCAGGGTGGGCAGCCCGATCCCGAGGTTCACGTACTCCCCGTCCTGGATGTCCATGGCGACCCTCGCGGCGAGCTCCGAGCGCGAGAGCCCGCCCCCGATCCCGCGCTCAGCCGACATCGGCCCACTCCGGCTTCGCGAACCGGTCGCCGACCTCGACCAGGCGATCGACGAAGATGCCCGGCGTGACCACGTGCTCCGGATCGATCTCTCCGGCGGCCAGCACCCTGTCCACCTCGGCGACCGTGATCGCGGCCGCGCTGGCCATGATCGGGCCGAAGCTGCGGGAGGTCTTGCGGTAGACGAGATTGCCGAGCCGATCAGCTCGGAACGCGCTGATCAGCGCGACGTCGGCGGGCAGCGGGTACTCCAAGACGTGGCCTCTGCCGCCGATGACCCGGGTCTCCTTGCCCTCCGCGAGCTCGGTGCCGAAGCCGGTCGGGGTGAAGAAGGCGCCGATCCCAGCCCCGGCGGCACGGATCCGCTCGGCCAGGTTTCCCTGGGGAACCAGCTCCAGCTCGATCCGGCCGGAGCGGTACAGGCCGTCGAAGACCTGCGAGTCCACCTGCCGGGGGAAGGAGCAGACGATCTTGCGCACCCGGCCGGTGGCCAGCAGCGCGGCCAGACCGGTCTCCCCGTTGCCCGCGTTGTTGCTGATCACCGTCAGGTCGCCGGCGCCCTGCTCCACCAGGGCGTCGATCAGCGTCGTCGGCTGCCCGGCCCGGCCGAACCCTCCGATCATGATCGTGGACCCGTCACGCACATCGGCCAGGGCCGTTGCCGCGCTGGCGGCCAGCTTCGTGATCACGGTCGCCGCCGCGGCTTCCGGCCGAGGACCCGCTGCAGCGCCCGTTCGAGCAGCCCGGCAGCCTCAGCATCCGATGGCGTGGGTTCGGCATGACGCCAGGCGATGTAGCCGTCGGGCCGCACCAGCAGCACTCCGCCCTCCGCGATGTCGCTCACCCGCCTCCAGTAGCCGTACAGGTCACGCGCGTCCTCGCCGATCACCACGCTGCGCACCGATTCGAACCCGTCGGCGGCATCGACCCATGCCGCACCCGCGAGACCGGTCAGCACGGTGAAGGCGCCCCTGCCGACCAGGTCGAGCGTCGACACCCTGAGCCCGCGGCCGTCGACCAGCCAGGCGTGCGGCAGCTTCGCTCCGGGACGGCATGACGGCTGGACGTAGAGCTCGCGATCCCGCGGCCACTGCTCCGCGGGAAGGGCGGGGTCGTCGATGATCGCACCGGAGCGATACCGCTGGTTCAGCTCGACGCCGTGCGCGTTGAACTCGTAGTTCTTCAGCTCGACGGCCGCGGCGACCTCGGCCCTGGTCGCCACCCCGAGCGGCCCGGGGTCGCGCAGGGCGGCGAGCGCCGACCCCACGAGGTCGGGCGAGCCGGGCACCGTGATCGCCGCGTTCAGCGGTCCGAACTCCACGCGGGAGCGGTTGGCCCTGGTCACCACCTGCTCGCCGACCGGCACGCGCTCCTCGCTGAAGCTGTCGAGGAGCGAGGGATCGGCATCCTCCCTGATCACGAAGGCCAGCTTCCAGGCAAGGTTGAACGCGTCCTGCACCGAGGTGTTCGAGCCGAGGCCTCCCGACGGCGGATGCCGGTGCACCGCGTCGCCCGCGCAGAACACCCGGCCTACCGAGTAGCCGGTCGCGTAGGCCTGGTTGACCTGCCAGGTCGAGGTGCGGCCGACCTCGATCGCGATCTCGGGGTCTCCGATCAGACCGCGGATCCGATCGACGAGGGAGCTCGGGGAGAAGTCCGGCTCGCCCTGCTGCGGGTCGTAGCCCCAGCCCGTGATCCACTCCGTCCATGGCCGCACCGCGCGGAGCAGCCCCATCCCGATCTCACCATAGGCGGCGCTCGGGGCGACGATCCAATAGAGGATGCTGGGCCGATGCTCGACGTAACGGCCGAGGTCGGCGGTGAACTGGACGTACGCCGTGCTGGCCCTCGCCATCCTGCCTTCGATCGGCAGGCCGATCTCCTCGGCGATCCTGGAACGCGCGCCGTCCGCACCGATCAGATACCGCGCCCGCACGTCGTACTCGCGGCCGCTCAGCCGGTCCAGCAGATGCACGGTGACGCCGTCGTCGTCCTGGAGATGGGAGAGGTACTCGGTGTTGAAGGCGACGTCGGCGCCCCGCTCCGCGGCGTTCTTGAGGATGACCGACTCCAGGTACGGCTGCGGGACATCCATCATTCCGCTGGGGCTTGCCGCGAGATAGTCGCCGTACCGGTCGTCGCCGGTGCCCCAGGTGCGGATCCTCGCGATCTCCTCACCGGCCAGGCTCGTGGTGAAGAGGGTGTCGCCCATCAGGTTCCACGGCGAGCCGTATCGGCCGATCTCCGAATCGATGCCCAGGTCCCTGAACACCTCCATCGCCCGCTGGTTGGTGATGTGCGCACGCGGCGTGTTCGACAGCCACCGGTGGCGGCTGATCAACCTGCACCGCACCCCGTACGTCGCCAGCGCGAGGGCCGCGGTCGCCCCCGTGGGGCCGGTTCCGACGATGAAGACGTCGGTGTCGAAGTCAGCCACGGGGTCACTCCTGGACGACGGTGTTCTTCAGCACTCCGAGCCCGGTGATCTCCACCTCGACGATGTCGCCGCCGACCAGGAGCCCTTGCGGCTCCATGAACATCCCCGTGCCACCCGGTGTTCCCGTGACGATGACGTCGCCGGCCGAGAGCGCGGTGAATCCGGTCACGTAGGCGATCAGCTGGGGGATCGTGAACACCAGGTCGGCGACCGAGGCCGACTGCCTCACCTCGCCGTTCACCCGGGTCTCCAGGGAGAGGCTGGCGACATCCGGCACATCCGCCGCCGCGACCAGGAAAGGCCCGAAGCCGCCGGTGTCGGCGAAGTTCTTGCCGGGGGTCCACTGCGATGCGGCCCTCTGCCAGTCGCGCACACTGAAGTCGTTGTACGCGGCGTAGCCCGCGATGACGTCCCAGGCGTCCTCGGCGACCACGCGATGAGCCGGCCTGCCGATGACGAGCGCGAGCTCGCCTTCGTAGTCGAACTGGGTGGTCGTGTCCGGTCGCACGGCCGGTCGGCCGTGCCCCATCTGGGAGTCGGCGAACCGGGTGAAGACGGTTGGCGCCTTCGGCGCCGGCTTGCCGATCTCGTCCTGATGGCTGCGGTAGTTCACGCCGATGCAGATGATCTTGCCCGGCTCCGGGATGACCGGGAGGAACTGCGCGTCGTCAACCGCGATCTGCGGAGCGCCCGACAGGTCGACCCCGATCGCGCCCAGGGGACCGAGAGCGATGAAGTCCTTGAGGGTCTCCGCCACGCCGGTGCCGCTCGGCCCGAGGTCGAAGAGCGTGCCGTCCTGCTCGACGCCCCAGGTGGGCCTCCCCTCGCGGGAGACATAGCTCGCGTACCTCATGCCGATGTCCTCTCGGTGCCGTTGCCCCGCACGGCCGGGAAGATGCCGTGCGAGCGGAAGTCCTGCCCGTTGTAGACACCCCATCGGTTGAACCAGCGTCCGTCATCCGCGCTCCAGACGACCGGCGGGCGCGACTCGTCGTATATCTGCTCGAGATCGGTGTACAGCTCGATTACCGAGCCGGCGGGCTCGACGAAGTACGCGGCGATGTTGTGCCCGGCGCCGTGCCGGACCGGCCCCCAGATGAGGTTGCGTCCGATCCGGTCGAGGCGATCGCCGAGCCGGCCGAGGTCGGCGATGCTCTGCGTCTGCCAGGCGTGGTGGTGGAGCGAGCCCTTCCCCTTGATCAGCGCGATCCCGTGGTGGTCCGGGTTGCATCGGAGGAAGTAGGCGAAGTCGTCTCCGATGATGTCGGAGACCTTGAAGTCGAGGATCTCGATCAGGAAGTCGCGCATCGCCTCGACGTTCTGCGGGTGGAGGTTGATGTGGCCGAAGCGATCGGGACCGTGGGTGGGCTCGAGCGGCGCCGCGTCCATTCCGAGGTAGATCTCGAACAGCCAGTCCTCCGGCCCGACGAAGGAGAAGGCCTCGGCGATCCCCTCCTCCAGTGGGGAGTCCGCCAGGACAGGGAATCCGGCGCGCTCGACGCGCTCACGGATCTCTCCGAGAGCCTCGCGGTCCCGGGCGACGAGGCCGATGTGGTCCACCGCGTTCTGCTCCGAGGCGATATAGACGAGCTCGTGGTGCACGTCGGCGGCCGCGAGGAACACGGTGCTCCCCTCCCGCCCGGTCTCGCGCAGGCCGAGGACCTGTACGGCGTCGAACAGCGAGGATTCGAGATCCGTGGTCTGGATCGCGAGGTGGCCCATCGCGGAGATCACCCCAGTGGACATGTGTCATGCCTTTCTCTCAGCACCGTGGACAACCCGGCTGACGCTCCTTCGCGTCGCCGACCGCGCCCCTCAAGGAGTCCCGGTGCGATTGACCTCGTGCTCGACCCTATACCCCAAACAGTATAGTTTGCGAGTCAAAGTATATTCTCTAGGCTGCCATCTCCAATGCGCCGGCGCCAAAGTATAGAAGTTACAAAACAATATATTCAACGCTCGAGGCCATGTTAAAGTTGCTGACATGCCAACGCCCCAGAAGACTCGCCAACGCATCGTGGGCGTGCATGAACTCATCCGGGCCGACGTCCTGCGGGGACGGTGGATGCCCGGTGAGAAGCTCCAGCCGATCACCCTCTCCGAGCACTACAAGACGAGCACCACCGTGATCCGCGAGGCACTCACTCGCCTGGCTGGCGAGAAGTTCGTCACCGTCGAGCCCAACCGCGGCTTCTTCGTACCGACGCTCTCCCTCGCCGAGCTGCGCGACCTCACCGAGGTCCGCTGCCGCATCGAGGGCCTGGGCCTCGAGCTGGCGATCGACCGCGGCGACCTGGTCTGGGAATCCGGGCTTATCGCCGCGCACCATCAGCTGTCCAGGACCCCGCGACGCGGCAAGAACGACCCGCAGCACGTCGCCGAGGCCTGGACCGAGGCGCACCGCGCCTTCCACGCCAAGCTCATCGAGGCCTGCGCCGTGCCGGTGATCCTCGAGGTGTCCCGCCAGCTCGCCGATTCCACCGAGCTCTACAGGCAATGGGCGGCCCCGTCGGCCGCGGCCGGAGAGCGCGACGTCGAGGCCGAGCATCGTGCGATCCTCGACGCGACCCTCGCGCACGACGCCCGACTGGCCTCGGAGCTACTCACCAGGCACTACACGACGACCCTGGACATCGTCCTCCACAGCGGCCTGGTCGACGGGGTCGAGGGCTCGGATCCCGCGTAGCCGGGGGGAGCAGACGTGAGCGAACACCCCGCTTCCGGATCGAAGCGGCCGATCGTCACCGAGCAGCGCGGTAACGTCCTCGTGATCACGCTCGATCGTCCATCGGC
>Ga0182749_1001192_pt1 | contig 21128 bp, 25 predicted proteins | sample eDN3rd37CKraftMG_FD_128875 | JGI IMG/M metagenome (GOLD analysis project Ga0182749, IMG submission 128875) | Enriched Miracle-Growth compost microbial communities from Emeryville, California, USA - eDNA 3rd pass 37_C Kraft MG (version 2) (version 2) ...
CAGCCGATTCGGGTGCCGGCGCGCGCGTGGCCGCCGCGAAACGGGCGTTCAGCGCCGCCAGAAGCGGCCTCGGTGCGTCGGCGCGGGCGGCCGCCGGGCGCCCCCGGAGCAGCGCGGCCCGGTTGGCGGCGCCTGGCTCGATCCGCCGCACGCGCACCCGCGCCTGCCCGATCCGCTCGATGCCGAGCAGCCGCGCGGCGCCTTGCGACAGATCGATGATCCGCCCCGGCCTGAAGGGCCCGCGATCATTGACCCTGACGATGATCGTCCGCCCGGTGTCGAGCGCCGTCACCTCGACATAGGAGGGCAGCGGCAAGGTGCGATGCGCGGCGCTGATGCCGTCGGGATCGAAGCGCTCGCCATTCGCCGTCGCCAGCCCGCGATGCGCCCCGCCATACCAGGAGGCATAGCCGACCTCGTCATAATGGCGATCGTCGAACGGCACATAGGTCCTGCCGCCGACCGTATAGGGCGGCCCGATCCGCACCCTGTCGTCGGAAAGCCGCCCCGGCCCCGCCATGCGCCCGCCGCCGCCGGCACAGGACGCCAGCAGCAGCGCGCACGTCACCAACGCCCCGGCGGCGCTAGCGGGCGACCGCATCGGCGAGCAGCCCGACCGACAATGCATAGAAGTTCGAGCAGTTGTAATCGAGGATCGCGCGATAATTGGTGGTGAGGAGATAGGCCGTGGCGCCCGGCCCGTCGGGCTCGAGCAGGCTCGCCATCTCATTCTCGGCGGGCAGCGGATAGCCGGTCGGGACGACGCCCAGCCGCCGCCATTCGGCGATCGTCAGCCATCGGCTGAGCCGCTGGTGCACGCGTGGGCAGCGCGGGGAATTGACGAGGGGCCGCACCGCCGCCCGATCGAAGCCGGCGGGCACGGTTGCCGTCACGCCCCACGGCACGTTGGGCTTCCAGCCCGCGTTCAGCAGGTAATTGCCGATCGAGGCGAGCGCGTCGGGCTCGCTGCGCCAGATATCCACCTTCCCGTCGCCATCGCCGTCGACCGCGAGGCGCAGATACATGCTCGGCAGGAACTGGGGATAGCCGGTGGCGCCCGCCCAGCTCCCTTTCAGCACCGTGCGCGGGATGCCGCGCTGGAGAAGCTGGAGCGTGGTGATGAATTCGGCCGTGAACAGTTCGCGGCGGCGGCCTTCATAAGCGAGAGTCGCCAGCGAGCGCAGCAGATCGAAATCGCCGGTGAAGGTGCCGTAGCCCGTCTCATGGCCGTAGATCGCCATCATGATCGATTCCGGCACGCCCGTGCGCGCCTCGATCCGGCCGAGCTGGGGGCGGAGCTGGACATAGCGCGCGCGGCCGCGATTGATCCGGTCGGCATCGACATGGCGGATGCGATAGGGCGCGAACGGCGCGAAGCCCGAGGGCGCGCCATTGGCCGGATTGCCGCCCGGCTGCGCGCGATCGAGCGCGATGACGCGCGGATTGTAGCTCAGGGTGGGGATGACGGAATCGAAGGTGGCGGCACTCACCCCGGCGGCGAGAGAGCGCGCACGCAATCCTTCGAGGAAAGCGCGAAAGCCGGCGGCCTCGGCGTCCGTGGCGGCAGCCGATGTGCTGCTTCGGCCCCCATCCTGCGCCCACGCGCCCGCCGCCGCCCCGCACCATGCGGCCGCGACAAGCAGCGACCCCAGCAATCGACGCATCGCCACTCCCCTTTTCACGCCCCCTTGTGGCACAGGGGCGGCGCAAGGTGAATCCCCATCGGCCGCACGACGCACACGCGCCGCCTTGCCGCCGGCATCGGCGCACATTGCCGCTTGCAGCGCGGCGCGAAGGCGTTAAGCCCGCCAACCTGTCGGATGGGTGGCCGAGTGGTTTAAGGCAGCGGTCTTGAAAGCTACCGGAGCTGGCGACCTGAGCGCGGAATTAGGAGTGTGGTTATAGGGGGTTAGCGTCAGTCCGATTCGCTGGGTAGTTTCGTCCATAAGCCTGTCGTAAGCTGCCAACCCTGAAATGGCGTGGAAGAGTGTCCGAGTGGTTTAAGGAACTGGTCTTGAAAACCAGCGACGGGGCAACCCGTCCGTGGGTTCGAATCCCACCTCTTCCGCCAGTTTCTATTTCGAATTGCCGTAATAAGCTTTGAAGTCGGCATGCTCGGAGAACAGGGCACCAAAATCTCGACCGTCCTTCCACCAGACAGTCAGATGCTTCTCCCCGAGCGCTTCCGTCCAATCCTCTATCGCGATAGCAGCGCTATCTATCCGGCCGACTCCATCCGCAGATACGAACAGGGATTGCCCCTTGTCTCCCACAAAGTCACCCTCGACGGTGTTCGCGTAGCGGTCAGACGAATACAGCGGGGACGGCGTGAACCGACCCCATGCTACGCCCATTGGCGGGTCTAAATGCTCCAAGACGGCAACCCCTACTGTTTCCGTCCCGTGGAAAACTTCTACTCGCATAACCGCAGCTTCACATTTTTCTCTGCGACCGGCAATCCAATCATAGCAGCACCCCACGCCCGAGGGCGCAGGGTGCTGGCAGCGTCAAGATAGGAGGAGGAAGCCTCCTCCCCGCTGCTGGCCCCGATGTTCGTAACGAGGGTCGGTGGCCTTAACCTCGGCGCGGGGATGGAGTGGACTGGCACCCGCGCAAACTGGTCTCATGTAAAGCGGTCTTCGTCCGTGCGACAACCATCCTGCCCGACATTGCACAAGCGCAGGCGAACCACGTCTTCTGAAAAGAAGGGCTTCCGGCACTTGAGGCAGTGACGCCAACCAACCTTGCGAACGACACGGCCATTGTCCGTGTCGATGACCGGCTCGCGACGCTCGCCACCGTCATAGTCCCACCGCGTCGGAACGATCATCCCAAGATGGTCCGCACCATCGCGCTTCGGTGGACTCCAAGAGCGCTGACGTTGGGCGGCCGGGACTGGTTCTAGCTGAGGCTCCCGCTCGCGCCATGCTACCAGCCAGGCGGGCGGCGAGTCAGCTTGTTGCATACGCCCTCGCCCAAACCCCGCGCACCTCCCAGCCGCGCAACGCCTCGATCACGTCGAGCATGTCGTTCTGATCCAGCTTCCCGGCGCGCATCCCCGCATAGGTCTCGTCCACGAACGCCTCGAACGACCCGTAGGCGATCACGATAGGTGATGCCCGCGGCTTCCCCGCCTTCTCCAGTTTCGCGACACGGCGCTGGAGGGTGCGCAAAGACATGCCCGGTCAGCCGCAACGATCCGCAGCGCATTCCTCCGTGCGCAGATGGAGATGGCGGTTCTTGATGCCCTCGCGAATCTCCTGCTCGTTCTCCCGCACCAGACGGCGACGGTCCTCAAGAGAAAGGTCAGCTGAGCCTTTCGGAACGGCGGTGTTCGGCGGATACTTCATGGTTTCACCTCCAGTTGGCGCAGCACGTTTTCGATGTCGTTGCCCGAGCCGCACTCGAACAGCACGTCGAGGCAGGCTTTGATGTCGAGCGCACGGGCATTGGGGTCCATCTGCGATGGATCGCCCGGTTTGATATTCAGGAAGGGCATGACCTCTTCGGGCGTGATCGGGATCACCTTCACGTGGCACCCCTGCTCCACAGCAACCCGCTCCGCAGCGGCGCTGATCTGCGGGTATGCCAAGCTCACTGGTGGTGCACTTGGGACCGTCAGCGAGCATACGCCAGCGCCCACACCTCGCCCTCGTCCCATTCGCGGAGGTGATCGAGGATATGCAGTAAGTCCCCTGCCAGCTTGCCAGCCATCACCTCCGCATAGGTAGCGTCGGCAAATACGCCGCCACGGCCTCCTATCTGCACTACGCCGCATTCTTAAGGAACGCGGGCAATCATAGTGCTATAGCGTAGTTGTAGTGCTCATCTTCATCGGGCGTGGCCCGCCATCGTTTAGGTGCACGCGAATAGCGGGCCTGCTGCGATGGCAGTATGAACGCACCTGAGTATGTCCACTTACAGCCTGAGCATTCTCCGCCTGAGCTGCATGGCTATCGCGCGGTAGTCATCATCGAGGCATCCGTCACCCCCGAGTGGCGGGCCTAGTCAGCGGATGGCTCGTGAAAAGCGGTTGCCTTTATATGATGGCGTGGGGACCGGATTGTAGCTCGTGGGATGACAGCGTCGATTACCCAATCTCGATGAGCAGGTTGATCTCCTCCGCGATCTGCCCGGCTTCATGAGCGCGCTGCTCGGCGCGCCTGTCGCTTTGCGCGGCGCGGGCGCGTGATCGCCATGCGGCGGCCGCCAGCATGATGATGCCGGCCGCCGTCACCAGAAAGATCGTCCCCGCCCATCCGCTTTCTTCGACCGATATTCGCGGGCCGGCGAAAAGGATGCCCAGGACGAAGGCCGCCGCCGTCGCGCGGGCGGCGGGCCGCTCCAGACCGCCGCCGCGAGGATGGGGGAGCGTGAACAGGACGAAGGCCGCCCGATCGCCCATCCATGGCTGCAAGGCCAGCCGGGCGAGCGCCGCGACCAGCACCATCAGGATGGCGGCCGCGTAAAGGCGGATTCCCCGATGTCCTGACGGCTGCATGTCCTGCATGGCCAACATCCGCTCTGTCCGGGCGCTGTCATCGATCAGCCGCCTTTCCGGGCGTGACGCGCCCCGGCCGATATGCCGATATGCCGATATGCCGATATATAGCCCGCGTCCGGATCGCGCGAAATGGCGATGCACGGCGCGAAACGGATGGCCCGTCGGGCGGCGCTGCGGGATTCTACGGATGGCGAGCATCGCGACGGATCGGCAAGCCGCCGAGACATGGCGGCCCCGGCGCCGCCTCCGCCTCGCGAGGACCAGCCATGACCATCCGCAATCTCGATCCCCTGTTGCACCCCAAGACCCTCGCCCTGATCGGTGGATCGGCGCGGGCCGGCTCGATCGGCCGGATCGTGCTGGAGAACGTCATCGCGGGCGGATTTTCCGGCACGCTCCATGCGGTCAATCCAAAGCCCGTCCGGATGGCCGGCGCCGTCTGGATACCCTCGATCGAGGAATTGCCGACGCCGCCGGACCTGGCGATCGTGATGACGCCCGCGCGCACGGTTCCGGACGTGATCGGCCGACTGGGCGCATCGGGCACCAGACTCGCGGTGGTGATCTCAAGCGGCATCACCGCGTCGAACGGCCTGAAACAGGCGATGCTGGATGCCGCCCGTCCGCATCTTCTGCGCATCGTCGGCCCCAATTGCCTCGGCGTGCTGATGCCCCATGCCGGGCTCAACGCCTCCTTCGCGCGGGGCGCGGCGAAGCGCGGCCGGCTGGCGCTGATCTCGCAGAGCGGCGCGCTGGTGACGGCGATCCTCGACTGGGCCGGCGCCCGCGACATAGGCTTCTCCGCGATGGTCTCGGCCGGCGACATGGCGGACGTCGATCTGGGCGATCTCCTCGATCTCTTCGCCGCCGATCCCCGCACCGACGCCATATTGATGTATGTGGAAGGCGTCACCGATCCCGCCAAGTTCATGTCGGCGGCGCGCGCGGCGGCGCGGATCAAGCCGGTCATCGCCATCAAGGGGGGCCGCAGCGCCGCCGCCGGCAAGGCCGCGATGTCGCATACCGGCGCGCTGGCGGGTTCCTATGACGTCTATCGCGCCGCCTTCGATCGCGCCGGGATCGTCGCCGTCGACACGCTGACGGAGCTGTTCGACGCCGCCGAAACCCTGTGCAAGACGCACGAGACGCCGGGAGAGCGGCTGGCGATCGTCACCAATGGCGGCGGCGCCGGCATATTGGCGGTGGACGCGCTCGCGACGGGGGAAGGCAGGCTCGCCGATCTGTCGCCGGAAACATTGTCCACGCTCGACCCGCTCCTCCCGGACGGCTGGTCGCGCGGCAATCCGGTCGATCTGATCGGCGATGCCGGGCCCGAGCGCTATCGTGCCGCCGTCGCGGCCGTGATGCGCGATCCGCAGGTCGATGCGCTGCTGGTGATGAACTGCCCGACCGCGCTCGCGTCACCGGCGCAGATAGCCGACGCCGTCGCCGCCGAGGCGAAGGCGGCGCCACATACCGGCCAGCCCAGGCCGATACTGGCCTGCTGGCTCGGCGACACCAACAGCGCCGGCGCGCGCGCGGCGATGACGGCCGCCCGCATCCCGCTGTTCAGCACGCCGGACGACGCCGTGCGCGGTTTCGACTATCTGCTCGCCGCCCGCCGGGCGCGTGCGGCGCTGATGCTTGCCCCGGCCTCGCGCCGCGGGATCGCCGGGGACAGGAGCGCCGCGCGCGGCATCATCGCGCGCGCGCGCGCCGACGGCCGCACGGTTCTGAACGAGATCGAGGCCAAGGCGCTGCTGGCGGCCTATCATATTCCGGTGGTGCCGACCCGCTTCGTCCCGTCGGCGGACGCGGTGGCGCAGGCCTGCATGGAGCTGGCCGCCCCTTATGCGGTCAAGATCGTCTCGCCGCAGATCAGCCATAAATCCGATGCCGGCGGCGTCGCGCTGAACCTCGCCGACGCCGACGCCGCCGTCGCGGCCGCCCGCGCCATGGAGGAACGCATCGCGCGGGAGCAGCCGCGGGCGACGCTCTCGGGCTTCGCCGTGGAGACGATGTGCGTGCGTCCCCACGCCCGCGAACTGATCGCCGGCATTGCCGACGACGTCACCTTCGGGCCGCTCCTTGTGGTGGGATCGGGCGGGAAGGCCGTCGAGATCGTGCGCGACAAGGCGCTCGCCCTGCCGCCGATCGACACCGGCAGCGCCCGCGCGATGATCGCCCGCACGCGCGTCGCGAACCTGCTCGCCGGCTATCGGGACGAACCCCGGGCGGACCTGGACGGCGTCGCGGGCGTGCTGGAGGCGCTGTCCGCGATGACGATCGATCTGCCCGACATCGTCGAGCTGGACATAAATCCGCTGCTGGCCGACGCGGCGGGCGTGGTCGCGCTCGACGCGCGCATACGGATCACGGCGCAGGCCGATCCCGCCCCCCGGCTGGTCATCCGCCCCGTGCCGATGGAATGGGCGGCCGATCTGGTCACGCGGACGGGCCTGCATTTCCATGTCCGCCCGGCGCGCCCCGACGACGAGGCCGCGCTTGCCGCCTTCTTCGCCCATGTGACGCCGGACGATCTGCGCTTCCGCTTCCTGACCGGGCTGCGCGTCGTGGGCCACGACCGCCTCGCCGCCATGACCCAGGTGGATTATCGGCGCACCATCACCTTCCTTGCCTTCGACGAGGAGGGCGCGAATGTGATCGCGGCCGCCATGCTCGCCGCCGATCCCGATCGGGCACGCGCCGAACTCGCATTGTCGACGCGCTCGGACATGAAGAAGCGCGGGTTGAGCTGGACGTTGCTCGAACATGTGCTGCGCTACGCCGCGGCGGAGGGAATCGGCACGGTGGAAGCCATCGAGAGCGCCGATCATGAGGAGGCGATCCGCATGGAGCGCGAAATGGGCTTCACCGCGCACCCGTGCCCCGGTGATCCGACGCTGCGGATCGTGCGGCGCGAGCTGTCCACCGGGCCGAACGCGGGATGACGGTCGCGGCCGGCGGGGCCGGCGGGCGGCGCGTCGACACGGCATCCCGCGCTTCGCGGGCAGTGCGGCCGGTGCGGGATATGCTGGCCGGCGATCCCGCGCGGCGCTCACGGCTCGCTGGAGGAGGTGTTCGGTCTCGGTGAGGGCGCGCTCATCTGGAGGCGCGACGGCGCGGCGTCCCGGCGGCTCCGCCGTGCCGGAATGCCCCCGCCGCGCCTTCCGTCAATGCCCCAGAATGAGCGGCAGGTTGCAGCTTCCCAGCATCCGCCGGGTGACTCCGCCGAACAGCGCCTCGGTGACGCGGCTGCGGCTGAACGCGCCCATCAGGCAATAATCCGCCCGCCACGCCGCGCATTCCGCGACGATGCGCGCATCCACCTTCTGAAGGTCCTCGTCCACCCGGTGGATGTCCGCATGGATGTCGTGACGGGACAGATAGATGGCCGCATCCTCGGCCGATATCCGTTGCGAGCCGTCGTCGACATAATAGAGCCGCACGGCCGACGCGAGCCGCAGCAGCGGCACGCACGCCTGCATCGTGGCCATGACGGGATCGGAGCCGTCCCAGGCGATCAGCGCGCGCCCGTTCGCCGCGAATCCGCGCAGGCCGTCCGGCATGGCGACGATCGGCTTGCGCGCCCGCATCAGGATGGCGCCCGCGATGCCGCGCATGTCGGGAACAGGAAAGGCGTCCAGCCTGCGATTGACCACGATCAGATCGGCGAGCCCCGCGGCGTCGGTGGCGCATTCGGCCAGGTTGCCGGTGGCGTCGATCCAGCTCCACGGCACCTCCTCATGCGCGAGGCGGGCCTCGATCTCCTTGCGGTTCCGGGCTTCCTGCTCCCGCCCCTCGGCAAGCAGCATCGCTTCCCCGACGCCGCTATAATAATCGCCGACCAGCATGGGGAGCTGCACCACGTCAAGGCAGGTGAGATGGCCTTCGAGCGCCCGGGTGATGTCGAGCGCGGCCTGAAGCCGCGCCTCCTGCCCCGCATCCTCGTGCACCAGCAGCAAGATATTCTTCATCGCTTCCTCCATCCGTCGCCCGACGCGGGTTCGCAACGACGCTAGACAGGGGCGCTTTCGCCGATAATCCGGGACTCTACGGATATGGGAAGGAGGCATGTGGCGCGGCCGGCGCCGCCGGTCCTATCGGCTTCCCCACGGGCCCGCGCGCGGGACCGATCCACCCGTCGCCGTTGATCCTTCGAGGGAGTCGAATCCGGCGAGCGGCAGCGGCTCGGCCGGATCGCCGCCTTCGGCCAAGGGCGACAGGAGGAGGGCTATGTCGGCCGCCGCGTCCGCGCTCCCGAAGCGGTGGGCGATGTCCCGCACCTTCCCGTACTGCCAGCCGTCCGCATATGCGAAAGCGATCTTGTGACCCACCGCCGGCAGCGCATCGAACTCGAAATCACCAAATTCGGCTGAGCCGGCCCAGGCACTGCCGGTGAAGATGCGGACGATCATGACAACCCCGAATGACAATGCCCGTTCATCGCCCGGCGCGGCCCGCCGCGCAAGCGCTCACGAGCCAAGGCAGCTCCTCGCGTTCAGGAGGCGTCGTCCGGCGGCGGCGTCTCGTCCGGGCGCGAACGCGCGGCGTTGATGATCGACGTGACGGCCGCTTCCATCCGCCCCATCGACGTATCGATGGACTTGAGCGATCTCCTGACCGAATTCAGCATCACGGTGTTTCGCTCGATAGCGGTCGCGACCATGTAGACGCTCCCGATCAGCGCCACGGCCGCGATTATGCCAGCGATTGCGAAAGCCCACTCCACGGACATGTGTGAAGCACGATGCGCGCCGCGCTTCAAGTGCCTGCCGCGTGTCTGGCGCGGGGGGTTACGCCGGCCGTGCCGTCGGGTTAAGACACCCCCATGTCCGAACCCGTGTCCGAAACGACGATCGGGACCCTGCCCTCGTCCCTCGCCGCCACGCTGGAGCGGGCCGCGAATGCGCCGATGCGCGCGCAGGTCGAGCGGTGGGCGGCGGTGAACAGCGGCACCGGCAATCCCGCGGGTCTGGCCGAGATGGCGGGGCTGCTCGCCGATGCCTTTTCCGCGCTGCCGGGGGAGATCGCGCTGCGCGATCCCGCGCCGGTCGACGCGGTGGCCGCCGACGGGCGGCGCGTGCCGCTGCGCCATGGCCGCAACCTGCACCTGGCCGTCCGGCCCGAGGCGCCGGTGCAGGTGCTGCTCACCGGCCATATGGATACGGTGTTCGGGATCGATCACCCCTTCCAGGCGCTGACGCTCCTCGACGAGCGCACGCTCAACGGCCCCGGCGTGGCCGATATGAAAGGCGGGCTGGCGATCATGCTCGCGGCGCTCGCCGCGGTGGAGACGCACCCGCTCGCCCCGTGCCTCGGCTACGAGGTCGTCATCAACAGCGACGAGGAGACCGGATCGGCGGGATCGGCCCCGTTGATCGCGCGCGCCGCGCGCGGGAAGGTGGCGGCGCTCACCTACGAGCCCTCCGCGCTGCCCGACGGCACGCTGGCGGGCGCGCGGCCCGGCAGCGGCAATTTCTCGCTGATCGTCACGGGCCGAAGCGCGCATGCCGGGCGCAATCCGCAGGACGGGCGCAACGCCGTCCTCGCCGCCGCCGATCTGGCGCTGCGGCTGGCGCGGCTGGCGGGCCCTGGCCTGTCGGTCAATCCGGCGCGGATCGACGGGGGTGGCCCGAACAACGTCGTTCCCGATCATGCCGTGCTGCGCGTCAACATGCGTCCGCTCACCTCCGATGACGAGATGCGCGCGCGCGCCCATCTCGACGCGGCGGTGGCGGCGGTGGCGGCCGGGCACGACGTGGCGATCCACGTCCATGGCGGCTTCGGCCGGCCGCCCAAACCGATCGATCCGGCCGCCGGGCGACTGCTCGCGCTGGTCAGGGACTGTGGGGCCGAGCTGGGGCTCGATATCGGCTGGAAAGATACGGGCGGCGTGTGCGACGGCAATAATATCGCGGCGTGCGGCGTGCCGGTGGTCGATACGATGGGCGCGCGCGGAGGCGCGATCCATTCGCCCGACGAATATCTGATCCTCGACAGCCTGGCCGAGCGCGCGCGGCTTTCGGCGCTGGTGCTGCTGCGTCTGGCCGAGCGGGGGCGTCCATGAGCTTTGTCGTCCGTCCGTCGCGTCCGGACGATCTCGATTCGCTCTACGACATGGCCAAGCTGACCGGAGGCGGCTTCACCAACCTCCCGGCGGACCGGCGGGCGCTGGCGGCGAAGCTCGAACGATCGGCCACGGCCTTCGCCCGGACGGAGGAGGCGCCGGGAGACGATCTCTATCTGCTGATCCTGGAGAATGTCGCCACGGGCAAGGTGGCGGGAACCGCGCAGATATTCTCCCGGGTGGGGCAGCATTGGCCGTTCTACAGCTACCGGATCGGCACCCTCACGCAGACCAGCCGGGAGCTTGGCCGCACCTTCAAGGCGGAGATGCTCACCCTCACCACCGATTATGAGGGGGCGAGCGAGGTCGGCGGGCTCTTCCTCCATCCGAACGAGCGCGCGGGCGGGCTGGGCCTGCTGCTGGCGCGCAGCCGCTATCTGTTCATCCGCGCCCATCGCGCGCGCTTCGCCGACCGCGTGATCGCGGAGCTTCGCGGCGTGATCGACGAATCCGGGGGATCGCCCTTCTGGGACGGCCTCGCGGGCAAGTTCTTCGGCATGAATTTCCAGGACGCGGACGAGTTCAACGCCGTCCACGGCAACCAGTTCATCGCCGATCTGATGCCCAGGCATCCGATCTATATCGCGATGCTGCCCGAAAGCGCGCGCCATGTGATCGGCCTCCCCCACCCCTCCGGCCGGGCGGCGATGCGGATGCTGGAGAATGAAGGCTTCACCCATGACGGCTATATCGACATCTTCGACGGCGGACCGACCATGACGGCCATGACCGACGCCATCCGCGCGATCCGCGAGGCGCGCGAGGCGGTGGTGAGCGGCATCGACGGCGGCGCCGGACGCAAGGTGCTCGCCGCCGCCGGCAGCCTCACCGATTTCCGCGCCGCCTATGCGCGCGTCGAGGGCGCGGGCAGGAACGCGCTGACGATCGAGGCGGAAGCGGCCGCGCTGCTGGGGGTCGGGCCGGGCGACCGGCTGCTCCACGTCGCCCGCTGACGGAGGCCGCGCGCTGATGGACGGATCGCTCATCGAGATCAATTTCGACGGCATCGTCGGCCCCAGCCACAATTATGCGGGGCTGAGCCTGGGCAATCTCGCCGCGACGCGCAATGCCGGCCGCCCCTCCCGTCCGCGCGCGGCGGCCTTGCAGGGGATCGCCAAGATGCGTGCCAATCTCGCGCTAGGGCTGGCGCAGGGCATCCTGCTTCCCCATCGCCGCCCCGACGACGCGTGGCTCGCCTCCCTCGGCACCTCGGCGGTCGGGGCCGATCCCGCATTGCTGGCGAATGCGCTTTCCGCCTCGCCGATGTGGGCCGCGAACGCCGCCACGGTCTCGCCCGCGCCCGATACCGGCGACGGGCGCTGTCATCTGAGCGTCGCCAATCTCGTGACCATGCCGCATCGCAGCCACGAATGGCCGGGCACGCTGGCGCAGCTTCGCCTGGCCTTCGCGGACGCGGCGCATTTCGCCGTCCACGGCCCCGTTCCCCCGCCCTTCGGAGACGAGGGGGCCGCCAACCATATGCGGCTGGCGCCCCGCCACGATGCCCGGGGGGTGGAAATCTTCGTCTACGGCGTGTCGGGCGGCCCCTTTCCCGCGCGCCAGCATGTCGAGGCGAGCCGGGCGGTGGCGCGGCGCCACGGGCTCGATCCCGCCCGCACGGTCTTCACGCGGCAATCGGACGAGGCGATCGCGGCCGGGGCCTTCCACAATGATGTGGTGGCGGTGGCCGACGAGCGCATCCTGTTCGCGCACGAACAGGCATTCGCGGACAGGGAGGGCCTTTATGCCGATCTTCGCCGTCTGCTTCCCGAGGTCGAGATCGTCGAGGTGCCGGCCGCCCGCGTCAGCCTCGCCGACGCGATCGCGAGCTATCTGTTCAACGCCCAGCTCGCGACGCCGCCCGGCGGCGAAAGCGCGCTGATCCTGCCGACCGAGGCGCGCGATACCCCCACGGTCTGGGCATGGCTGCGGGAGATGATCGCCGGCAACGGCCCGATCCGGCGGCTGGAGCTGGTCGACGTGCGGGAATCGATGGCGAACGGGGGCGGCCCCGCCTGCCTCAGGCTGCGCGTCGTGGCCGATCCGGGAACGATCGACCCGCGCTTCCTGGTCGATGGCGCCAGGCTGGACATGATCGCCGAGGTGGTCGCGCGCCACTGGCCCGAAACGATCCACCCGGCCGATCTGGGCGATCCGCGGCTATGGCGCGAGCTGGAGACGGCGCGAACCGTGCTGCTCGACCGGCTGGACCTTTCCGAACTCGCCTGACGCGGGAAGCTATAGCGGCAGGCCGATATAATTTTCGGCGATCGCCATGCGCATGGCATCCGAGCCGGCGATATAATCCAGCTCGGCCACCTGCATCCGCCGATCGAACTCCGAATCCTCGGGGAAGCGGTGCATCAGCCTGGTCAGATACCAGCTGAAGCGCGACGCCTTCCACACCCGCGCCAGCGCGCGATCCGAATAACCCTCGATCCCGCGCGGATCGCCCTCCACCAGCCGGGCGATCAGCGCCTCGGCCAGATAGGTCACGTCCGAGGCGGCGAGGTTGAGCCCCTTGGCGCCGGTGGGCGGGACGATATGCGCCGCGTCGCCCGCCAGCAGCAGGCTGCCATGACGCATGGGTTCGGACACGAAGGAACGCAGCGGCGCGATCGATTTCTCGATCGAGGGAGCCCGCACAAGGCGCGATGCCGCCTCCGGCCCGAGCCGGATCGCCAGCTCGTCCCAGATCCGCTCGTCCGGCCAGTCCTCCAGCTTCTCGTCGAGCGGAACCTGCACATAATAACGGCTGCGCGTCGGTGAGCGCATCGAGGCGAGCGCGAAGCCACGATCGTGATTGGCGTAGATCAATTCATGATCGCACGGCGGCACATCGGCGAGGATGCCGAGCCAGCCGAAGGGATAGGCCCGCTCATAGCCCGTGCGCAGCGCCTCCGGGATGCGCCGGCGCGAGGGGCCGTGATAGCCGTCGCACCCGGCGACGAAGAGGCAGTCGCACCGATGCTCCGCATCGTCCTTGCGCCACGTCACATAGGGGGCATCGCCCTCGACATCGTGGATCGCGACGTCGGCCGCCTCCCAGACGATTTCCAGCCCGCGTGAAGGCGCCGCCTCGATCAGGTCGTGGGTCACCTCGGTCTGGCCGTAGACGGTCATGCGCCGGCCGGTCAGCGCATGGACGTCGATGCGCACCAGCCGTTCACCGTCGCTGAGCGCGAAACCGTCATGGGGCAGCCCCTCCGCATCCTTGCGCGCGTTGATGCCCAGCCGGTCAAGCAGCGCCGTCGTCGTGGGCTCCAGCACGCCCGCGCGGATACGCCCCTCGACATAGGCCCGGCCGCGCCGTTCGAGGATCAGGACCTCGCGTCCCGCCTGGCGCAGCAGATGGCCGAGCAGCAATCCCGCCGGGCCGGAACCGATGATGACCACCTCTGCCTTCATGCGCATCCCTTCATTTGAGTTGATATATCAACTATAGAGCTTATAGCGCGTTTGTCCGGCGGAGGAAATCACCTCGCGCCGGCTTGTTCGCCATCGGCGCGGCGACTGGGGAAGCCGCGGCCCGGCGGGTGCGGATCAGCCCTTAGGCCGCCGCAGCATCAACGCCTGTCGCCGGCAAAAGGCGACCTCCTGGTCCTTCTGGTTGAAGCCGTAATGATCGAAGGTGACGATGCCCTGCGTCGGGCGCGACCGGCTGTCGCGCAGGCCGGCGACCACGGTTTCGACCCGGATCGTGTCGCCCGCGAATACAGGCCGGGGGAATTTCACATCCTCCATGCCCAGATTGCCGACGGTCGTGCCCAGCGTCGTATCCTGCACCGACAGGCCGATGATGAGCCCCAGCGTGAAGATCGAATTCATCAGCGGCCTGCCGAACTCGGTCGACCGGGCATATTCGTGGTCGATATGGATCGCCGCCGGATTATAGGTGAGCGAGGAGAACAGGATATTGTCCATATCGGTCACGGTGCGCCGGATCTCATGGACGAAGCGCTCGCCCAGCACGAATTCGTCATAATATTTTCCGGCCATGTCATCCTCCAGATTGCCGTGGAGCGGCGGCAATAAAGCATCCCTCAGCGGCAGGCGAGCAGGCCCGCCACCGGCATCACGATGCTCTCGCCGTCCGCCCGATCGAGCCGCAGCACGCCCGAGGGGACCGCCGCGCCGTCGGTGAGGCCCCGCCTCGCCTCTATCACCAGGTCGAGCGCGAGCGTGATGCGCCCGTCGCCATAGCGTGCGGACGGGTCCGGCCCCGAAACCACGCCGGCTCCCTTGCCGTCGATCCGGGGCAGATCGACGATATGCCCGTCGAGCATGATCCGCGCCACCGGCGGATTTGCGGTAGCGGCCAGCAGCAGGCGGGCATTCTCCCCCGCCTTCCAGAGGAATATGCCGCACTCTCCGGGCGACAGGTCCTGCCGGGGAAGCGTGCCGAGCGGCAGGCCGTCGGCGGAGGCGGAGTTGGAAACGGTAGCGGGGGCAATGGCCGATGGATGCCGGCCCGTGGCGCAGCCCGCGATCAGGAGGAGCGCAAGCCCCGCCCCCGCCCTCACAACCGGCCCTCGACCGCGAGCCTGTAGCCTTCGGCGCCGGGAATGAAACCCGCGGCGATCAGCCCGCCGCGCGTCTCCGCGTTCGTCGGCCGGACGATCAGTTCGCCGGTATAGCGGCCGTCACCCCGCAGACGCAGGACGACCTGCTCCGTCCCGCTCTGGCTGACGAGCGGCAGCAGCAGGTCGCCCGCCTCGCACCGTATCGTGCCGCTCAGCCCACCGGGCAGCGCGATCCCGGCCATGTCGCCGCCCGTCCCGGCCTTGACGAGACCGCCCGCCTCCAGGCACCGGCCGCTCCGGAAGCGCAGATCGACATCGGCCAGATCGAGCGAGGAGATCGGGAGCGGCGCGAACGCCCCGCCTGCGCCCAGATGCGCGCTAAGGCCACGGATCGCCGGTCCCCGCCATCCGATCGAGACCGCGCCGTCGATCCGGCGTTCGCCATCCTTCTCGCCCCGGAGCGCGAACCGCGCCTGCCCGAGAAGGAGCGGCATGACACCGAGCCCCATATCGATATCGCCGAGCGGGACGCCACGGAAGCGGGCATCGCGCAGCCGCCCCATCCAGATGCTCCCCGAAACCGCGCGCGCGCTCAGTCCGTCGAGCGCCAGCCAGCCAAGCGCCAGCCGTAGCGGGAGGAAAAGGATCAGCGCCGCCGCCAGCATGGCGAGGAAGATGCCGGTCCGGGGGAGCCGCATCACCGCTCCCGCGCCCGGAAGGTGGCCTGCACCGCCAGCGTCGCGTCGCTGTTGGTCCGCGCGGTGAGATTGTCGACGACGAGCCCGTGTCGTCGCTCCATATCGGCGACCCACGGAAAGAAAGCGCGCGGCCGCACCGCGTCGATCGACAGCGCCGCCGTGCCGCCGCCGCCGGGCGCGACATGCGCGCCGGTGAATCCGGCCTCCACCGCCTGCTGGCCGATGAAGGTTTCCAGCGGGACCTCGATCGGGGACGGGGCATGCGCCTCCAGCCGGTGGATCATATCCGCGCCGCCGCGGACGTGCGCGAGCATCAGCACGGCCGCATCGTGCCGCATCCGCGCGCGCGCCAGAGCCCGATCGGCGGGGCGGACGATCAGCAGCCAGACCGCCACCGCCAGCAGCAGCGCCGTCATCACCAGCAGCAATCGCTGCTCGCGCCGGGTGCGCAGGCGCCACCATGAGGCGAGGTGCGCGTTCATGGTGCCCTCAGCACGAGGTCGGCGATCTGCCGTCCGCCGCCGGGATGGACGCTCCCGCCATCGACGGTGAAGCCCGCCGCCGCGAGGCGTTGCCGGAAGGCCGCGATATCCTCGGCCGCCGCCGCGCTGGCCGTCGCGTGCAGCGTCCCCGTCGCATCGAACCGGAGTGAGGACAGCTCGACCTGCGGCGTCTCGCGCACCGCCGCGAACAGGCTCGCGGCGCTCGCGGTGAAGCCGATCCCGGCGCCGCGCAACCGGGCCAGCCGCTCGTCGAGCTGGGCCTGCGGATTGACGATCCGCATCGCGCGCGGCAGCGCCCGGCTCGCCGCCAGCCGCGTCTCCGCCTCAAGACGATCGGCGGCGAAGCTGTATTTCAGCGTCAGCACCGCCTGCATCGCCAGCGTGGCGAGCAGGATCGAGACGGCAAGCATGCCCGTCCGCCTGAGCCACGCGGGATCGAGGCGCCATGGCCGCCTCTTCGCGAAAAGGCCGTGGCGGAGGTTCAGCGGCGCCGACGCGATCACCGCGCCCAGCCCCGTTTCGACCGCCGCGTCGTCGATGGGAATGACCGGCCCATCCGCGAGCAGCGCGGCGAGACCGGGCTCCGCCGCCAGCGCCAGCGCCGGCCCCCGCATCACGTAGCGGCCGTCGCGTGCCCAGCGGAGCACATCCTCCCCGGGCGGCGGGAGAAGCAGCGGCTCGGGCAGCACCAGATCGGGATCGAAGCCGAGCGAGCGCGCCTGCGCGAGCCAGGCGGACATCCGCTCGGCCGAAACGAGCGCCATCGGTCGCCGCCCGCCCGCCCCCTCCGGCCGCCCCGAAATGACATGGAGCCGTTCGACCGGCTCCGCGCTCATTTCCGCCGCCAGCATCCGGGCGGCGGCGGCGGCCTGCTTCGACGCCAGTTCGGGCAGATCGATCCAGTGGCAGGCGACATCCTCGCCGGGCACCACCGCGACGATCCGCCCGGCATCGTCGCCGTCATCCCCGCCGGCGGGCGGCGGCGGGAAGGCCGCGCCGCGACCGGCCACCGCGCCGTCACGCAGCCGCAGCCATCCGTCCGGCGGCGCCACGCCGTCGCGCAAGAACAAGAGGAGGAGGCGTTCCCCGCTCAATCGTCGCTCCCCCACCGCCTGAGCACCAGCCGCGCGGGCCTGAGCCCGCCGTCGATCAACGCCGTCTCGGCCAAGTGCGCGCCGCCCAGTGCCACGTCAAGGTCGAGCCGGAACCAGCGGGTGCGAAGGCCCGCCTGCCGTCGCACGTCCATCGCGGGGGTTATCGCGGCGAGCGCGGGCAGGCGCCAGAAATCATCGATGCTCGCGAAGCCGTCGGGCGGCCGCGCCGCGATGATCGCCCGCGCGCGCGCGACATCCAGCCTGTCGGGCACCAGCATCGCCACCAGCACCGCCTGATCGGGCGAGAGCGTGTTGACGTTGATCGGCGACAGGTCCGTCGTGGGCAGCGCGCAGACCCAGGGGCGCAGCCGCGCATAGATTTGCGGGGTGACGCCGGCCACCGCGCGCAGCTCGCTGACCTCGGCGAGCAGGGTATTCGCGGCGCGATAGGGAGGGGACGCCTTGCGATAGGTCTCGTCCTCCGCTCCCTCGGGATCGGGCAGCGAATCGGCGTCCACCCAGTCGGCGAGCGAGGCGGCGACATGGCGCGCCTCCTCCTGCGCGACGCCCAGCATCGTCATCAGCGCCATGAACTGGGCGACGCCGGTGGGCCGCGCCGTCAGCTTCGTCGGCACGGCGCCCTGGGCGACGCTGTTGAGGTTGAAGCAATTGGCGCCGTCGCTCACCCGCAATGTGGCGACGCCGCCGCCGGGAAGCTCCACGCGCTCGGCCCGGCCGCTCCATCCGCCGCGCAGCGTGGTGCGCGCCGGATCGATCGCGTTCAGCGCGGTGATGCGGCTCGCCGCCAGCGCCTCGGCCCCGAAGGCGAGCGCGCGGGCCTGATCGAGCGCCGCTCCGTTGGCGGCCAGACGGGTGGCGAGGCGCAGCCGCTCCAGCGCGAGCGCCGCCAGCGCCGCCATCACCGCGACGAGCAGCAGCACCATCAGCAGAGCCGCGCCGCGCTCGCCTTTCGCTGGGCTCGTGGAGGCGGGAGGCGTCACGATCCCGTCCCCGTCCCGGTCAGGAAAAGCTGGCGCACCGGGCCCAGCCCGGAAAGGTCGACCACCATCTCCACCGCGCCCGGAAGCTGCGCGGGGCGCAGCGGGTCCCACCGATCGCGCCAGTCGCCCCGTTCGCGATAGCGCAGGGCGAGCGAGCGGACGCCGGACAGGATCACGGCGGGCGGCCCCGGCGCGGCGCCGTCCACCATCGGAAAGGCCCGCCGCTCCAGCCGGTCCCCGGTCAGCCGGTATTCGACCCGCTGGATCGAGGCGCGGGGCTCGGCGTCGGCATTGTCCCGGCCGCGCCGCGTGAAGATCAGCGCGGGCGCCCCGGCGCTTCCGGATGTGCCATAGAAGGCCACCTGCACCGCGCCCGCCTCGTCGCGCGGCAGACGCGGCGTCGCCTGGGCCAGATCGGCGGTGAGAAGCGCGCTCATCCGCCGGATCGCCGCCGCCTCGTCCAGCCGTTCCCGCGCGGCGGCCTGCGCGCGCGCGCCGAGCCCGAGCATCGCCACCCCCGCCGTGGCGAGCATCCCGAAGATGAAGAGCGATATGAGCATCTCCACCAGCGTGAAGCCGCTCTCCCCCGCGCCCGGCCTGCCGGGAGGCGTCATGCCGCCACCCGGAAGACGGTGATCGCGCCCGCCATATGGCCGTCATCGCCGGTCACGACGATGTCGATCCGCTGCACGCCGGGTTCGGACGTGCGCGCGGTGGTGCGCGCCCAGCGCCAGCGCCGGCCGGCATTGGCCTCCACGCCCTCGATCCTGCCGAACCCCGGCGGATCGGGATCGGTGAGCGCCTCCACCGCCTTGTTGCGCGCGACGATCTGGCCGATCAGCCGGTCCTGAAGGATCGCGGTGCTCGCCAGGATCGTCCCCTCCAGCTTGATGAGCGCGATCGCGGCCAGGCTGAATATGGCGAGCGCCACCAGCATCTCGATCAGGGTGAAGCCGGCGGAGCCGTCAGCGCGCGACATGGATCGTCCCGTCCGCGCCGATCCGTATGTCGGCGCGCGCGCCCTCGCGCAGCAAGGCGACGTCGAGCGGATCGCTCCCCCCGGTCGGGTCGAACACCGCGCGGCCCCGCCCCGCCTGCCCGACCAGCGCCTGCGCGCCCTCCACCCAGCGGCGCGGGCCGAAGGGGCGTTCGGTCGCGGGCACCCAGCGGCCGGAGACCCTCCGCTCGAAACCGTAGCCGTCGCGCGTCACCCACAGCGCCATGGCGCGCGCCTCGATCACCGCATCGTCCTGCGCGGCGCGGACGCGCGCGGCGAAGCGTTCGGCATCCTGATCCAGCGAGCCGCGCGGATCGGGCATCGCCCATATCACCACGCCCGAGACGAGCCCGATGATGGCGAGGACGATCATCAGCTCGATCAGCGTGAAGCCGCGCTCGCCGCGCCGGATCGCCCGGCCCGGATTATTTCCAGTTGCCGATGTCCGCATCGTCCTTCTCGCCGCCGGGACGGCCATCGGCGCCCAGGCTGTATATGTCGAACGCGCCGTGCCGGCCGGGCGAGGCATATTGGTAGGGATTGCCCCAGGGATCGTCGGGCAGCTTCCTGATATAGCCCCCCTGCCGGTAACGTGCCGGCCGGGCGAGCGACGCGGGCGGGGCGAGCAGCGCCTGAAGCCCGTCGCCGGTGGCCGGATAGGTGAGATTGTCCAGCCGGTACATCTCGACCGCCTGGTCGAGGATCGCGATATCCGCCTTCGCCTTGGCGATGTTCGCCTGGTCGCGCGCGGGAAAGACGTTGAGCACGACCACGGTGGTCAAAAGCCCGATGATGACGATGACGACCATCAGCTCGACGAGCGTGAAGCCGCGCTCGCGCCGGCCCGGATGTCGGGAGGGACGACGACGGGGGGAAGGAAACATCGGAAACCTCATGCTGCGCCGGCCAATGTGTCGAGCTGGAGGATGGGGAGCAGGATCGACAGCACGATCAGCGCGACGATCCCGCCCATGACGACGATGATGACGGGTTCGAGCAGCGACAGCATCGTCGCGGTGAAGGCGTCGAACTCGCGCTCCATGTAATCCGCCGCGCGTTCCAGCATCGCGTCCAGCCGCCCCGACGCCTCGCCCGACGCCGCCATATATACCAGGAGCGGCGGGAACAGGCCCGATCGGCGCAGCGCGGCCGACAGGCTGGAGCCGCCGCGTATCGCCTCGACGATATCGAAGGACGCCGCCTTCAGCGCGCGATTGCGGATCGTGCCGCTGGTGAGCGCCAGCCCCTCCAGCAGGGGCAGGCGGCTCGCCACCATGGTCGAGAGCGTGCGGCTCATCCGTGCCGAATGCAGATCGCGGATCAGCCGGCCAAGGAGCGGCACGCGCAGCAGCGCGCGGTCCGCCGCCAGCCCGATCGCCGGATCGCGAAGCGCCCGCCAGCCGATCAGGGCCAGCGCCGCCATCGCCAGCAGCAGCAGCCACCAGCGATGCACCAGGAAATCCGAAAGGGCGATCACGATCCGCGTAAGCAGCGGCAGGGTCTGGCCGATGGTGTCGAACTGCTCGACCACCTGGGGGATGACGAACATCATCAGCGCCATGACCACGCCCACCGCCACCAGCGCCAGCACGGCGGGATAGGCGATCGCGGTCATGATCTTCGCGCGCACCTTCGCCTGGCGTTCGAGAAGCTCCGCCAGCCGTTCGAGGATCTCGGG
>Ga0182749_1001193_pt1 | contig 21124 bp, 24 predicted proteins | sample eDN3rd37CKraftMG_FD_128875 | JGI IMG/M metagenome (GOLD analysis project Ga0182749, IMG submission 128875) | Enriched Miracle-Growth compost microbial communities from Emeryville, California, USA - eDNA 3rd pass 37_C Kraft MG (version 2) (version 2) ...
CCTCTTCCTCGGCACGCTTGCGCGCCTCGGCCTCGGCTTTCAGACGCGCCTCTTCCTCCGCCTGACGACGGGCGGATTCCTCGCGCTCGCGAAGCCGGCGTTCTTCCTCTTCCGCGCGACGCTTGGCTTCTTCCTCGGCGCGCTTGCGTTCTTCGGCCTCACGCAGCTTCGCGCCCTGCAGGGCGCGGCGGCGCGCTTCAATCTCATCCGCTGAAAGTTCGTTCAGCACGACACCCGAGCGCGGCTGCTGTGGCTGAGGCCTGGGCGTCTCGCGCTGCTGCTGAGGGGCGGGCGCGGGCGCAGCAGAAGGCGCGGGCGGCTTGGGGCGCATGGGCGCCACCGGCTCGTCCGGTCTTGAGAATTTGCGCTTCTTGGTTTCGACAACGACCGCCTTCGTCCGTCCATGGGAGAAGTTTTGACGCACCGTACCCTGCTCCACGCCGGGTCGTTTAAGCGTCAGCGTCTTCTTCGGATTGACGCTCAGCGTCTTGTCGTCACCGGTCTTCGTATCAGTCATTCCATATCCTCTGCGGCATCCGCCGCGCTCGACATTTCCCGGTCCGGGACAATGCCTCGATATCGAGCAAGCGCGTCGATGCGCCTCAGCGCCGCCTCGCCCGGCCCCTGGTCGAGCACGGCAGCATGTATCACATTTGTCGCCCCCAATGCCAAACTCATTTCGGCCTCCGAAAAGAGTTTGTATGCCGGCACCAACGGACCACCGACATGAGCTGTCGATTTTCGCGCGTTCGCAATCTTGCGGACGCCATCCTCGGAAGCCTCCCTGGCATGCAGTACCGCAGCGACCTTGCCGCTACGCACGCCGGCTTCCACCTTTGCCGCCCCCAATGCCACGGCTCCGGCCTTGCGCGCAAGGCCAAGAGAGCCGAGAGCGGCGCTTACCAGCAAAGTTTCGACCATCTCGGCCAAACCTGCCGGCACCTTCACCGGTGCCTTTAGCGCGCGGGAAAAGAGATTTTTGGCGACGGCCTTTTCGATCAGAGTTCGTTCAGCCCCGACCCAGCAACCGCGGCCCGGCAGTTTCCGTTTCAAATCCGGAACGACCGTACCGTCCGGGCCGGCAACGAACCGGATCAGCCGATCCGGCTCCTGCGTCTCCCGCGTGACGATACACGTGCGTTCGTTCATCGTGTTTCGCAAGACCCTTGAGTGACAACGCCGGCATATCAGCCTTCCACCGGCTGGGCTTCCTCGACCTCTCCATCCTCCGCCCGCAGATCTTCCTCGCTGATCCAGCCCATCTTCAAGCGGGCGGCGACCACCATTTGCTCGGCCTCGGCCCTGCTGAGATCCAAATCCGAAAACACACCGGGGAAGAACTTGTTCTCGCCGTCCTTGCGCTCCCTCCAGCCCACGAGGTCGTCCACCGCGTAGCCAGCGAAGTCTTCGACGGTCTTCACGCCATCTTCGCCGAGCTTCACCATCATGGCGGTGGTCATGCCCGGAATTTCCCGAAGTTCGTCGGAAACACCGAGCTCTCTGCGCTTGGCATCCTGCTCGGCCTCGATGCGATCGAGATATTCCCGGGCGCGGGCCTGGATCTCTTCGGCCGTATCTTCGTCAAAGCCGTCGATCGAGGAGATTTCGTCCGCCTCCACATAGGCGAGTTCCTCGACGCTGGTGAACCCTTCGGAAGCGAGCACCTGGCCGACCATCTCGTCGACGTTGAGGGCCTCCATGAAGAGGTTCGAGCGTTCGGTGAACTCTTTTTGCCGGCGCTGAGACTCCTCTTCCTCCGTCAGGATGTCGATATCCCAGCCGGTAAGCTGCGAGGCAAGGCGCACGTTCTGCCCACGCCGGCCAATGGCAAGCGAAAGCTGGTCATCAGGGACAACCACCTCGATGCGCTCCGCGTCCTCATCGAGAACGACCTTCGAGACTTCCGCCGGCTGAAGCGCGTTGACGATGAAGCTCGCCGCGTTTTCGTTCCACGGAATGATGTCGATCTTCTCACCCTGCAACTCCGCCACGACCGCCTGAACCCGCGAGCCGCGCATGCCGACGCAGGCGCCGACAGGATCGATCGAGGAGTCATGGCTGATCACCGCGATCTTGGCGCGGCTGCCCGGATCGCGGGCGACCGACTTGATCTCGATGATGCCGTCGTAGATTTCCGGCACTTCCATGGTGAAGAGCTTCGCCATGAACTGAGGATGCGTGCGGGAGAGGAAGATCTGCGGCCCGCGCTGCTCGCGGCGCACATCATAGACATAGGCGCGCACGCGGTCGCCGTATTTGAAGGTTTCGCGGGGGATCAACTCGTCGCGGCGGATGATGCCCTCGCCGCGGCCAAGGTCCACAATCACATTGCCGTATTCCACGCGCTTGACCGTGCCGTTGACGATCTCGCCCACGCGATCCTTGTATTCCTCATACTGGCGGTCGCGCTCGGCTTCGCGCACCTTCTGCACGATCACCTGCTTTGCGGACTGGGCCGCGATGCGGCCGAAATCCATGGGCGGAAGCTGCTCGGCGATGAAATCGCCCACCTGGGCGTCCGGGTTGCGCGTACGCGCATCCACGATGGCGATCTGCCGTGCGGGCTCCTCCACATCTTCAACGACCTCCATCAGCCGCTGCAGCTTCATCTCACCCGTCTGCGGGTTGATATCGGCCCGGATGTTGGTCTCCTGGCCATAGCGCGAGCGAGCGGCCTTCTGGATGGCATCCGCCATCGCCTGGATCACGATCGTCTTGTCGATCGACTTCTCGCGAGCCACCGCGTCAGCGATCTGCAAGAGCTCCAGCCTGTTTGCACTGACAGCCATGTTCATTCTCCTTCAGTTGCGGAACGGGGCTTCCGTCCCCTTTCCGCCAAATCCGTTTATTCCTCGTCGGCGGCGCCGTCGCGCTCGCCACTCGTCTCGCCACGGCGACGCGCCTTCTTGCGCTGCCGCCGTTCTTCCTTGTCCTTCTTCAACGCCTCACGAATGAGCGCGTCGGTCAGCATCAGCTTGGCGTCGCTGATCGCATCGAGCGGAATCTCGGCAAGCGAATCTTCATCCTCGGCGACCTTGTCCCGCTCGATCGTGAGGCTTTCGCCCGTGGAGGAGACGATCTTGCCACGGAACCGCTTGCGCCCAGCGACCAGCACGGAGGTCTCAATCTTCGCCAGATGACCCGCGGCCGCCTGAAAATCGCTCAGGCGCACCAGCGGCCGATCAATCCCGGGCGAGGAGATCTCGAGCTGGTAGGCGCTGTCGATCGGATCCTCTACATCGAGCACCGGCGAGACGGCCCGGCTGACCTCCTCACAATCATCGACGGTCATGGTGCCGTCGGGACGCTCGGCCATGATCTGCAGCGTCAGTCCGTCCTGGGCTGAAAGCCGGACGCGCACAAGCCGGTAACCAAGCGCATCAAGCACGGGCATAACGATCGCCGCCACGCGGGCGTCTACGCCGGTTTCGCGAATGATGCGGTCGTCCTGCATAAGTTACAAGCCTTTTGGGTCAGCGGGTAATAAAAAAGAGCGGGACCGGCTGGACCCACTCTTCGTCATTGTGACCAAGAATTTCCCTGGATATAGCCAAGACTGCGGCGGGATTCAAGCGCAGGCGAGAAAAGAGGTTTGCTGCAATGCACAAAACGCATGGGTGCATTGCACAAAAGCCCCTAGCTGGCAGGCAGGCATCATCATATCTCCAATCCAGGCAACGTATGGAGAATTAGAGATGCGTACGCGCAATCTTGTCAGCGGAATCAGTGAGTTCTTTGGAGTAATGGACAGCGCCATCAGGGTTTCGACGGCCGTCCGCAATCGCGCGCAGCCCCGGTCGACGGATCTTGTCAAGCTCGGTATCGATCCTGCCCGCTTCCGGGAAATCAAGTTCCGCTAAACGCGGATAAAGGTCAGGTACGCGGGACGTCGGCCCTCGCGTATTGCTTTCGCCTCATAGCGCGTACCCGGCCACCCCTCATAAGGAAGACGCCAGTCTTCCGCGCTGTTTGCCGCCCAGCTGAAGTTTGGATGAGCGCGGCAGGCCAGCAACGTCCAGTTCACGTAGTGCTCGATGTCCGAGGCAAAACGGAACTGCCCCCCCGGGCACAGGACCCGCGCAAAGCGATCGAGATTGGTTTTGCTGACGAAGCGCCGCTTCCAGTGGCGCTTCTTCGGCCAGGGATCCGGATAGAAGAGATCGATCCTTGAGATCGCCGCATCCGGCAACCAGTCGAGGAGCTGTGTAGCGTCGTCATCGTAAAGACGCAGGTTGGCCGGGTCTTCCCCTTCAAGCGCCGCGACAAGCTTGGCCATGCCGTTGACGAACGGCTCCACGCCAATGAAGCCGCTATCGGGATGACGGCGGACCTCGTTGAGCAGGTGCTCCCCACCGCCGAAGCCGATTTCGAGCCGCACATCGCGGACCGGCGCCCGGAAAAGCACATCAAGCTTCGCGGGCCTGGAGCTCAAATCGAGCTTCAGGTGGGGAAGCAGGTTTTCGACCGCAGCCATTTGCTGCGGGCGCAAGCGCTTGCCGCGCCTGCGCCCGAAAAATGCTTCCGTGGACCTTTCAGGATGGCCTTCAGCCATAGCGTCCATAGCGTCGCCTATGCGGCGGCTGCCATCGCCTGCTTCAAAGCCTTCACGAGATCCATCCGCTCCCAGGAGAACGAGCCGTCGCGTCCACCGGGCTTGCGGCCAAAATGGCCGTAGGCAGAGGTCTTGGCATATATCGGCTTGTTCAGATCCAGGTGACGGCGAATGCCGCTCGGCGACAGATCCATGACCTGCCTGATGGCGAGTTCCACCTCCTCCTCGGAAACGCGGCCCGTGCCGTGCAGGTCCACATAGATGGAAAGCGGCTGCGCCACGCCGATCGCGTAGGACAGCTGGATCGTGCAGCGATCCGCCAGTCCGGCGGCCACCACGTTTTTAGCCAGGTAGCGCGCGGCATAGGCCGCCGACCGATCAACCTTGGTCGTGTCCTTGCCCGAGAAAGCACCGCCGCCATGGGGCGCAGCGCCACCGTAGGTGTCCACGATGATCTTGCGGCCGGTAAGCCCGGCGTCGCCATCCGGTCCGCCGATGACGAATTTCCCGGTGGGGTTCACATACCAGCGGCAATCATCCGCGATCGCAAGCCCGCCCTCCGAGAGGGCCTTGCGAATGTAAGGCTCGACGACATCCCGCACCTTTTTCGAGTCCCAGGAGGAATCGAGATGCTGCGTGGAAAGGACGATTTCCGTAACGGCCGAAGGCTTTCCATCCATATAGCGAACGGTCACCTGGCTCTTGGCGTCCGGTCCTAGCTTCGCGATCTCGCCCTTGCCTTCCCGCCGCGCTTCCGAAAGCAGCTGCAGGATGCGATGGGCATAGTAGATCGGTGCCGGCATGAGTTCCGGTGTCTCACGGCAAGCGTAGCCGAACATGATGCCCTGATCGCCTGCACCCTCCTCGCCCTGACGGTCGGAAGCACTGTCCACGCCCTGACCGATGTCGGGCGACTGGGCGTGCAGCAGAACGTCGATCTTGACGGTCTTCCAATGGAACCCGTCCTGCTCATAACCGATGGCGCGGATTGCACGGCGCGCAGCCGCGCGGAACTTCGAAGGATTGATGACCGGATGGCCACGGCCGTCCATCAGGATGTTTCCATCCCTGTCCCGCTTGAGCAGGCTGTCCGGGACGCGGACCTCACCTGCAATGATAACACGATTGGTGGTCGCGAGCGTTTCGCAGGCCACGCGGACCTTCCACGGGTCCATGCCTTCCTTTTTCGCCTCTCGATAGACCAGATCGACGATCTCGTCCGAAATGCGGTCACAGACCTTATCCGGATGGCCTTCGGAGACGGATTCGCTTGTAAAGAGATAACTTCTGCGCGCCACGGGTAACCCCTCTGAGAAAAGCCGGCACATGCCGGCAACTGGCGGCACCTAGTTAGCCACCGCCAGTGAACCGGTCAAGAAATCTCAGCTTAATCGGGCGCCACAGCATCGGCTGCGAGCGCCTTTACGAGATCAAGGACCCGACGGCGAACCTTCGGATCGGTGATTTTAACGAATGCACGGTTAAGCTGAATGCCTTCCGAGCTGTTGAGGAAATCGGCTACGTAAGCCGTCCCCTCCTCGGAGAGACCTGCCACCGCCTCCCTTTCCTCGCTTGGCGCGCCTTCGAAGAAAAAGGAAACGGGTGCGTTCAGGATGGATGCGATCGCCTGCAGACGGCTCGCTCCGACGCGGTTTGTCCCCTTCTCATATTTCTGGATTTGTTGAAACGTGATCCCTAGGCTTTCGCCCAGTCTTTCTTGGCTAATCCCTAGCATGTTCCTGCGGAGCCTGATTCTGCTGCCGACATGAACATCAATAGGGTTCGGCCTCTTCTTGTTGTTAGTATTCATTCATCCCTCGCCGCTCGGGATAGTTGACACCACGAAAACCGACGGGGTTCACGCCCCCCTCTGCCGGAATCCCGGCGTTGCGCGAATAGTCGGCTGTTTGCATATGCATGGGGCATTCCGCCGGTATGAATTCGACGACTGAATGGCCTCATGCCTATGCTTTAACGTTACAGGGAATATCCTAAACTATCAAAAATGTAAGGCCTTGGGTGACGATTTTCCCAACTTCAGCCCTCATCCGAATTTCATCGGATCTCTGATGATCATCGGGAGAACCAAGGGAAGTTGAAGATACGTACCGTGTACAGCCTCTCCCACCTTTGCAGCGGGTCCGCCAATGAAAACCAGTGGCTTGCAGGGCATCGGTCGCCAACACTCAGGCGTGCGTGGCCACGCGAATTTCGAGGTTCGCCGCCTCACCACAAACAGCTTGTTTCATACGATCATGCCGACTGAAAATAATGCAAATCCACATTTTTTGATAAACGTCGTTCGGTCCAACGTCGGCGTCGTCTCCCCAGGGCAGCCGCCAGGCGCTCGTGGGTTGGACGCGCAAAAAAGAAGTCCGGTACCCGGAACGCATTCCAGATGCGGATCACCCTTCATTTTTTCAGCACGGTCAAGGATGGCGCAGCGCGGGACTGCCGCCAAGCGGCAACACTGCCACGCGTTGCGTAGCCTTATGCGGCAATCTGCCGCACGCATAAGTTGCCGTCCAGAATGGCTCAAGCGAACCCCAACGGATCGGCAGACACATCTGTGGGTATTTACTCGATCGGTGTTTCCGGCGCTTTCAGGATCCGACGGCGCCGCTCCGCCGTGCGGCCCTGCACGATGCGCACGCGCTTCACTCTGCGCGGATCCGCATCGAGAACATGAAACTCAAACCCGGGCACGGCTTGCACCACTTCTCCGCGGGCGGGAACACGGCCCAGTATGTTGAAGATCATGCCGCCTATCGAATCGACATCCTCGGCGTGCTCGCCCGGCCTGAAGCTTTCGCCGATTGCCTGCGCCACCTCGTCAATCTCGGCCCGCGCATCGACCACGAAGATGCCGTCTCCGGTCTTCTCGATCATCGGCTCGTCTTCGTCATGCTCGTCCTCGATGTCGCCGATGACCATCTCGACGAGGTCCTCCAGCGACACGAGTCCGTCGGTGCCGCCATATTCATCGATGACGAGCGCCATCTGAATTCGAGCCGCCTGCATGCGGGCCATCAAGTCGGAAGCCTGCATGGACGGCGGCACGAAGAGCAGAGGCCGCACGATATCCAGCTCGCCGATGGTGCGATTGAGGTCAACATTGGCGAACAGCAGCGACGGGTTCGCCGGAAGCGTTTTCCGGCCGCGCCCGTTCTTCTGGCGCGCTGCCCGAATCAAATGAGCCACCACGTCGCGGATGTGCACCATGCCGCGGGGGTCATCGAGACTCTCCACATAGACCGGCATGCGCGAGTGCGCGCCGCGCTCAAACTGGTTGAGCAGATCGCCGAGAGTGGTGGACATCTCCACCGCCTCGATGTCCGCGCGCGGCACCATCACGTCTTCGACGCGCAGCTCGCGCAGGCGGAGGATGTTGTTGAGCATCGCCCGCTCGCTCGCGGAAAGCGGCGCGGCATCAGTCGTGTGCTGGGCGAGGGCTTGCGCCAGCTCGTCCTGCAGCGTCGAACCATTGCGTGGACGCAGGAAGCCCGCGACGCGCTGAAACAGCGATGGGCGATTTTCAAGGCGTTGCGGAGGTCTACTCGAGCCTTCTTCCCCCTCCTCAGGGAATCCGGCTGCGCTCTCCGGCACACCGCCGGGGGCGATCATGGATGCTTCAGTCATTGTCCTTCGATCATTGCTATAGCAAAGTTAGGCGTAAGGATCGCCGATGGCAAGGCTTTCCAGGATTTCCCTTTCAAGCTGCTCCATTTCTTCCGCTTCTTCCGGGGTCTCGTGATCATAGCCCGTGAGATGAAGAAAGCCGTGAACGACGAGATGCGTGAGATGATGCTCGAAGAGCTTGCCTTCATCTTTCGCTTCCCGCGAAACAGTTTCATAGCCGAGCGCCATGTCGCCAAAATGACGCGGCGCGCCCGGCGGCGTCATGCCGTCGGGCGCCGGGAAAGAGAGCACGTTCGTCGGCTTGTCCTTTCCCCGGAAGCGCACGTTCAGTGACTGCATTTCGGCATCGTCGGTGAAAAGGACGGACACGACACCGCCCCCTTGCCTTCCGATTCGCACCGTAGCCGCCGCCACGGCGCGCTCGGCGAGGCTCTGCAGTTCGTTTTCGGGCGGCCAGTCTCCCGCGGCAACGGAACAGTCGATTATGACGGTTGACGAAGATGCTTCGTCTTCAGCCATTATTATCTCGCCGCCTTTCCTTCACATCGCGGGTCTGGCGGTCATAAGCCTCGACGATCGCCGCCACCAGGGGATGCCGAACCACATCCTTTTCATTGAAACGCACGGTCACGATGCCAGGCACGTCCCTGAGGATTTCCAGGGCCTCGATGAGACCCGATTTCGTGTTGGGCGGCAGATCGATCTGGCTTGGATCTCCGGTCACGATCATGCGGCCGTTCTCACCGAGGCGGGTCAAGAACATCTTCATCTGCATCGGCGTGGTGTTCTGCGCCTCGTCTAGGATCACCACGGCATTGCCGAGCGTACGCCCGCGCATGAAGGCAAGCGGTGCGATTTCGATTACGTCCGCGGCGAGCGCGCGCTCCACCTTGTCGGCAGGCATCATATCATAGAGCGCATCATAGAGCGGCCTGAGATAGGGATCGACCTTCTCCCGCATGTCGCCGGGCAGGAAGCCCAGGCGCTCACCCGCCTCCACCGCCGGACGCGAAAGCACGATGCGATCCACCATGCCGCGCTCGAGCAGCATCGCTGCGTAGGCAACCGCAAGGAAGGTCTTGCCCGTGCCCGCCGGCCCGATGCCGAAGACGAGCTCCGAACGCTCCAGGGCGCGCATGTAGGCGTCCTGATTGGCGGAGCGCGCATGGACCGTGCGCTTGCGCGTGGAAATCTGCGCAGCCGCAAGCCTCCCCTTGCTCTCAAGGGTGGGCAGGCTCAGCTGATCGTCGGCTGCCTGCGCAAGGCGGACCGCGCCATCCACCTCGGAGGCCGAAAGCTCCATGCCGCCCTGCACCAGCCCATAAAGATAGTCGAGCGCGCGCCGGGCCTGCTCAGCAGCCGTCGATTCACCCTTTATGGACAGCTGATTGCCCTTGGAACGGATATCGACGCCCAGCTTCTGTTCCAGGCGGGCCAGATTTTCATCGAATGGGCCGTAAAGCGCGCCGGCAAGCTTGTTGTTGTCGAAGGTGAGCACGATGTGCGCCATGTCGGACGCCCCAGAGGGCGTGTTCTTCAGCTCCGGACCACCCGTCAAACGCTTTCCCCCTTCGCGGCTTCCATAAGGCTTGTCCTCACCGGCTCACAAAAAAGGCTATGGCTGCCCGCCTGCGTGATCCGCACACGGGCGATGTCACCGATCTGCCCGGCTCTTTCCTCGACCACCACCGGCTGCAGCCAGGGCGAGCGGCCGACGCGTTGACCGGCTTGGCGGCCCGGCTTTTCGATAAGCAGGTCGATCTCCCGGCCCACGAGGCTTTCGGCGAAGGCACGCTGCTGCTCGGCCAAAAGGGCCTGGAGCCGCTGCAGCCGCTCATCCTTCACGGCATCCGGCACCTGATCTTCCATATCCGCTCCCGGAGTTCCCGGACGCGGGGAATATTTGAACGAAAAGGCCTGGGCATAATTCACGTCGCGCACGATGCGCATCGTATCCTCGAAATCCTCATCCGTCTCGCCCGGAAAGCCGACGATGAAGTCGCCGGACATGGCGATGTCCGGCCGCGCTCCGCGAATGCGCTCGATCAGGCGCAGATAGTCTGCTGCCGTGTGCTTCCGATTCATCGCCTTCAGGATCCGGTCCGATCCTGCCTGCACCGGCAGATGCAGATAGGGCATCAGCTTGGGAAGGTCGCGGTGCGCGGCAATGAGTTCGTCGTCCATGTCGCGCGGGTGGCTGGTCGTGTAACGCAGCCGGTCAAGGCCGGGGATTTCAGCCAGCCTGAAGAGCAGGCGGCCCAGGCCCCATTCGCCACCATCAGGACCCTCGCCATGCCAGGCATTCACATTCTGGCCGAGCAATGTCACCTCGCGCACGCCGGCCTCCGCTAGACGCTGCGCCTCCGCAACTATCTGCGAAACCGGCCGCGAAATTTCCGCGCCGCGCGTATAGGGCACCACGCAGAAGGTGCAGAATTTATCGCAGCCTTCCTGCACGGTGAGGAACGCCGTCACCCCGCGATTCCTGACGGTGGTGCGTTCGGGCGCGGGCAGATGCTCGAACTTGTCCTCGATCGCGTATTCCGTCTCGACGATCTTCTCGCCAGCCCTTGCCCGTGTCACGACGGAAGGAAGGCGATGATAGGTCTGCGGGCCGATCACAAGGTCGACCGTCGGCGCGCGGCGCAGAATCTCCCTGCCTTCCGCCTGGGCAACACAGCCCGCCACGCCGATAACCGTTTCTCGTCCGAGCTTCGCCCGCTCTTCCTTCAGCACCCGGATGCGGCCAAGCTCGGAATACACCTTCTCCGCCGCTTTCTCGCGGATGTGGCAGGTGTTGAGGAGCACAAGGTCAGCGTCCTCGATGACGTCCGTCGGGCGATAGCCATCCGCCGCCAGCGCGTCTGCCATGCGCTGGGAATCATAAACATTCATCTGGCAGCCATAGGTCTTCACGAAGACTTTCTTGCCTGCACGCGAAGTCGCCTCCGCCTGAGTGGATGAGGTTTCCGAACGTTCCGTCGCCAAATTCTGTTCCATGACCGCCTAAGTAGAGCCGTTCATGGCTCTAGCGTCTTTCCATGTCAAAAAACAGACGAATCTTCCACCTTATCGCTGGCGCAACGCCGTGACGAGCATGCGACGCACATCCGCCTCGGTCCTGCGGGCCACTGCTTTCCTGTCTTCGCCGGCCGCGAAGGAAATGGGATCGCCGAAATGGACTTCGACGTCGATGGCCTTGAGGCGAAGCAACGCCATGAGGTGGGGAACGAAATCCATGTCACCGATCCAGGCGAGCGCGCCACGCTCGCGGCGGTCCAGCGGCAGTCCGTTCCGGCGCAGATAGGCGATCGCAACCGGCTGCACAGCCGCTCGCCCGTCCTTCGCGCCTTCAAAAGCGAGATAGGCGGCGCCAAAAAGCGTGCTTTTGAAGGGCATCACGCTGTTCCCGTCGCCGGTGGTTCCTTCAGCGAAAAGCACCATAGGATCGCCATCGGCCAGCCGTGAAGCGATCTCGCGCGCCTGATCGGACGCAGCACGCTTGCGTTCACGCTCCACGAAGACCGAGCGCTGCAGGCGGGCAAAGGTGCCGAGCACCGGCCAGCCCCGCATTTCCGCCTTTGCGACGAAATGCACACCCATGATGGATCCCAGCACAAGAATGTCGGTCCAGGAGACATGATTGGAAACGATGAGCAGCGGACGCTCCTTCGCCGGCGCGCCCTTCACATGAACCCGGATGCCCAGCACCTTGAGAGTGAGCCGGTGCCAAAGGCGGGGCGCGATGCGATCGTTCCACCAGGAGGTGCGCAACGCCAATTCCTGCATCAAGATCAGGGGCAGGGTGTAGCCGGCCACGAGCAGCAGCTTTCCCGAAAGGCGCAACTTGCCGAGCATATCGCGAAACCTCGACAGATCGGCTACCTCAGATCTCGACGCATGACCAGCGCATTGCTCGGACGGGCGTTTGTGTCCCGGTAATAATCGGGCCTGCGGCCGACCTGACGGAAGCCGAGGCGCCGGTAGAGAGCTATGGCCGGCTCATTGTTCTCGTCCACTTCCAGAAACAGCGCTTCGACGCGTTCCGCATGCAGCGTACGCAGCACCGCATCCATCAGCAGGCGGCCGATGCCACGGCGGCGTAAAGCCCGCGCAACGGTGACGGTGAGGATTTCGGCTTCACCCGCTGCGCGCCGCGCGAGCACGAAGCCACAGGGCTTTCCCCCTGGGATACCCTCCTGGATCGCGGCAAAGCCGAACACCGTGTCCTGTGAAAGGAGGGACTCGAACTCGCCATCCGTCCACGGCCGCACGAAATCTTCCTGGTGCAGTTCGGCAAGCGCGCGCCCATCGGCAACTTCCAGCGGACGTACGACAAAGCTTTTTCGCAGCAGTTTGGAGAGAGAAAGCGCCATCATCCCTCCTTCAGCGGCAGGGCGAAGCCGGTCTGCGGCTTGGCATCCGGCGCGCGCAGGTAAAGCGGCTTGGGCTTTTCGTCCGTCCTGGGCCGCGCCGCCGCAATACGCGCATAAAAAAGGATATCCGCCGTGGCATTCAGGGGCCCGAACTCGAACGCTCCACCTGCCACCTGCGCTATCCGTTCGGCCGCATCGCCGGCCAGCACAGGCGGCCCGTCCAACGCGGACCGCGCCAGTTCCTCCACGGGTGCAAGCCTCGGGCCCTCGAGGATTTCCCCTGAAGGATCGAACCGCGCCATCGCAAACGGCTCCGTACGCCCCAGTACGCAAAGAACCCGCCTGCCCGGAAAAATCTCCCGCGTCTCGGCGGCGATCGCTTCGAGCGTCGTCACCCCCATGACGGGAATCTTCAGGGCAAGGGCAAGCCCCCGTGCCGCGGAGACGCCCACACGAATGCCCGTAAACGATCCCGGCCCGACGGAAACGGCGACCGCATGGATCTCGTCAAAGGAAAGGCCGGCCTTCCTCAGCGCTTCCTCGATCACAGCCATGATGTGCTCAGCGTGCCCCTTGCCGAGGTCCAGCACCGCGCGAGCCTTTTCCGCGCCTTGTTCGGCATCGTAGATGCAGGCAGCGCAAAGGGCGGCGGCGGTATCGATGGCGAGAATGTTCATGCGCTACATATAAGGTTTTCAGTCGGCGGCGTGCGCGTCGAGCCGCAGTTCCAGCCGCGGCAGGAAACGCCCGGGGATGGAGCCGGAAGGCGAGCGGCCGACGATACCCGCACCCATCTTCTCCTAGAATGCAACGGCGCCGGGGTCAGCATCGAACGCAAGCACGCGCGCGCCGCTCCTTGCCGCCTCGCCCTTCGCCCATTCGAACAGCACTCGACCGACACCCTTTCCGTGTAGACCGGGCTCGACGAAGAGCTTCTTGAGCTCGGCCTTCGAACCGGCGGTCGACATCTCCGCCACCCCGACCGCGACCCCATCGTTTTCGGCGACAACCAGACATGGTTTGGAAGGATCGACTGTCAGCTCCGCCCGGCAGGCTTCGATGAAGGCATGGTCATAGCCGTGCGAAGCCTTCGAGCGCAGGCAAAGCTCGGTCAGCGCCGGGCCTTCGTCAGCTCTTGCCGGCCTTAGCCGCATCCGCCCTGTCCCGCGCCTTCTTCTCAAGGCGCCGCGCGTGCAGCACCGGCTCCGTATAGCCGCTCGGCTGTTCCCGCCCCTTGAACACCAGATCGCAGGCCGCCTGGAAGGCGATCGACCTCTCGAAATCCGGCGCCATGGGCTCGTAGTTCGGGTCGCCCGCGTTCTGCCGATCCACCACCTCGGCCATGCGCTTCATCGTTTCCATCACCTGCTCGCGCGTGACCACGCCGTGATGGAGCCAGTTGGCGATATGCTGGGAGGAGATGCGCAGCGTCGCGCGGTCTTCCATAAGACCGATATTGTTGATGTCAGGCACTTTGGAGCAACCGACGCCCTGGTCGACCCAGCGCACGACGTAACCCAGTATTCCCTGGGCGTTGTTGTCGAGCTCCTGCTTGATGTCCTCTGGGGACCAGTTCGGCCTGGTGACGACGGGCACGGAGAGAATGTCCGCGAGCTTTGCCCGCGGGCGGGATTTCAGGCTCTCCTGCACCGCCTTCACGTCCACCTTATGATAATGCGTCGCATGCAGGGTGGCTGCCGTAGGCGAGGGAACCCAAGCCGTGTTCGCCCCGGCTTTGGGGTGGGCGATCTTCTGTTCGAGCATCGCTGCCATCAGATCCGGCATCGCCCACATGCCCTTGCCGATCTGGGCGCGTCCGGAAAGGCCGCATTCGAGCCCGACATCCACATTCCAGTTCTCATAGGCGCCGATCCAGGTCGATTGCTTCATATCGCCCTTGCGGATCATCGGCCCTGCTTCCATCGAGGTGTGAATTTCATCACCCGTACGGTCGAGGAAGCCGGTATTGATGAATACGACGCGCTCAGACGCGGCGCGGATGCATTCCTTGAGATTGATGGTGGTGCGCCGCTCCTCATCCATGATGCCCATCTTGATGGTGTTGGACTTCATGCCCAGGGCATCCTCCACGCGGCCGAAGAGGTCCACGGCGAAGGCTACTTCCTCCGGCCCATGCATCTTGGGCTTCACCACATACATGGAGCCCGTGCGGCTGTTCATGTGCCGCCCGTTCGGCCCGATATCGTGCAGTGCGATCATGGCCGTGAACATGGCGTCCATGATGCCTTCGGGCACCTCGTTGCCGTCCCGGTCGAGGATCGCGGGGTTGGTCATCAGGTGGCCGACATTGCGCACCAGCATGAGCGAGCGGCCCGGCAGCATCAGGGGCGAGCCATCCGGAGCCGTCAGGCGGATGTCCTGGTTCAGCCTGCGCGTGACAGTCCTGCCGCCTTTTTCGAAGCTCTCTTCGAGATCCGCCTTCATCAGGCCGAGCCAGTTGCGGTAGGCGAGCACCTTGTCCTCGGCATCGACTGCGGCAACCGAGTCCTCACAGTCCATGATGGTCGTCAGCGCCGCTTCAAGGATCACGTCCGAAATACCAGCCTGGTCGGTACCGCCGATCGGATGATTTCGATCCACGACAATACGGAGATGCAGGCCGTTCCTGACCAGCACCACTTCTCTTGGCTCATGCCCTTCGCCGATATAGCCCGCAAACTGCGCCGGATCCTTGAGAGCGGCTGCGGCGCTGCCGGTCCTCACGGCCAGCTTCCCGTCTTCCACCGCAAGACTCTGCGCATCCGCCCAGCTCGCGCCCTCGAGCGGCACACTCTCGTCCAGGAAGTTGCGCGCCCAGGCGATCACCTTCTCGCCGCGAGCAGGATTGTAGCCCTTGCCGCGCTCGGCTCCTCCGGATTCGGGAATGGCATCGGTGCCGTAGAGCGCATCGTAAAGCGAGCCCCAGCGGGCGTTGGCCGCGTTCAATGCATAACGCGCGTTCATCACCGGCACGACGAGCTGCGGCCCCGCCACCATGGCCATCTCGGGATCCACGTCCGAGGTCGTCACCTTGAATTCGGGACCCTCGGGGAGGAGATACCCGATCTCCCGGAGGAAGCCCTCATAGGCCTGCAGGTCGCTGGGCGCGCCATTCGCGCTGTGCCAGGCGTCGATCTTTGCCTGCAGGTCATCCCTTTTGGCGAGGAGGGCGCGGTTGCGCGGCGAGAGCGTGTGCACGATTTCGGAAAGCGCGTGCCAGAATGTCTCGGCATCCACGCCCGTCCCCGGCAACGCTTCGTCCATTGCAAATTCATGCAGCTCGCGGGCGATCTTGAGCCCATTGATCTCGACGCGGTCGGACATGCGGCACCTCAGACTTTTAAAGTTTGCGGCGTTTGACCATGACAGACCTGCGCGGTCAATCGCTTCGGCCGCTTTTGGCGCGCAAATTTCCTTTTGAAGAGGCTGAGCCCGGCTAGAGCGCGATGCGTTCCGCTTGAATCAGAACGCGCGCTCTAACGATTTGATTTAGCCGCATGATCTTGTCCGAAAAGTCTGCAACTTTTCGGGATCATGCTCTAACAAATGAAAAGGCCGTTCCGGCGCCATGCCGAAACGGCCTTCTGTTAACCCGGATGAGCCTTCAGCGCCGTACCCGTCGAGCGCGTAAAGGATCAGCCCCCAGGCGTCATGTTGTCTTCGGGCGGGAGGTTTTCATCCCTGGCAGAGAACGTCTCCGTCTCCTGGCCCGCCAGGGGCCGGAGGACCGGGGAATCGGCGACTGAGGTACCGGGATCGATATCGTTATCAAAGATGTCACCCTCCCTCATCGTGTAGGGAAGATTGTCTTCGTCACTTGGCTTGAACAGGTCGTCCAGGTGGTTGCCGCGGGTCAAGGGTTCAAGAGGCCCGATGCTGCCCGTCGTCACCGTGGCATCCACGCCTTGATTACCCGCGAGTTCGTCCGGCAGATCCTGCGCGAAGCTGGCGCCCGCGGAAAGCAGGAACAGAGCCGAAGTCGCGGCAAATACTTTACGCATTTCGGTTCTCCTTCAAATTGTCTTGGGTTCAAAAGGGCCATTTGCCCCTTTGACGTAACAACCGAGGAGAATCTGAGTTCCTGCCTTTTATGAGCACTATTCGCTCACAAAAGCTTGAACACTCGTCACTTTGGCGACAAGCCGCGGCCGGGTCGTAAAGGCGCGATATCGGAGAAAATTCAGTAGAAACGTATGCACGGCGCCCGATGGGCGCCCCGAGACCGCCTGCCCATTGGCAGTGGCGGTCCCGGGCGTTCAGGACCGGGTTTGGGAGCCGGTCCACCCCAGCGGAGTTAGTCGTCGCTGACCTTGAACTGCTCAGTCGCAGCGTCCGGGAGGCGCTTCACGGGTACGCCGGAAGTCACGACACCGCGATCGATATTGTCAGCCTGCTGGCCGATACCCACATTGGCTGCCGGAAAGCTGTCCTTCGAGCTCAGGCGGAAGTCGTCGGCGGCAGAGTAGCCGCGTTCAACGGTCGCGCTGGTCTGATAGGCAGGTGCGGTCACCTTGGGTGTCGGGAAAGCGGCACTGTCACTGCTGGCGAAAGCCGGGGCCGCGCTCAAAACGGCGAGGGCCGACGCGATTACGAGAGTCTTACGCATGATGATCTCCATTCTTAAATGTGAGGAGCTTTGCTTCCCACGCCATAAAAATGGGCACTCAAATCCAAATTTCTAGATGTTGATGTTCACAAAAATGTGATCAGTGCGTTTTTTCGGCTAGATCGCTTTAGAAGCGCCCCGACGACAATTGAAGATTGATGCCGAAGCGCGCTTCCGCTATGAAGGCCCGCGCGGTCCGAAAAGGCCCAAGCACCCGTAGCTCAGCTGGATAGAGTGCTGCCCTCCGAAGGCAGAGGTCACAGGTTCGAATCCTGTCGGGTGCGCCATCCCCACTAAGCATTATTGCCCGTTAGCGGCCGGGTTCTAACCAGCTTCTTTAGCCCAGGGGACTTCGCGGAGGAGAACTAGGCTTCTTCCGCCTCTCGACCCTTCTCGACTCGCTCCCACGGAACGAGGGGAGCGGGCACGTCGGTCGTCTTCTCCGGCGCCTTGCACAAATCGGCAATCACGCAGGCCGGACAATCGGGCTTGCGTGCCTTGCACACGTAGCGGCCGTGCAGGATGAGCCAATGATGGGCATGCAGGAGATACTTCTCCGGAACAACCCTGAGCAGCGCCCGCTCCACTTCCTCCGGCGTTTTGCCGGGAGCGAGCAGGATCCTGTTCGAGACCCGGAAGATATGTGTGTCGACCGCCATGGTCGGCTGGCCGAAGGCGACGTTGAGCACGACATTGGCCGTCTTGCGCCCAACCCCCGGCAGCTTGGTCAGCGCCTCGCGATCCGCCGGCACCTTGCCGCCGTGATCACGAATCAGCGCCTCGCAAAGGGCAATCACGTTCTTCGCCTTGTTGCGCCACAGCCCGATCGTTCGGATGTACTCTCCGAGCTTTTCCTCGCCCAGCGCCAGCATCTTTTCAGGCGTGTCCGCGATTTTGAAAAGCGGCCGCGTCGCCTTGTTCACGCCCGCATCCGTCGCCTGGGCCGACAGGACCACCGCAACGAGCAGCGTGAACGCGTTCACCGATTCCAGTTCACCCCTCGGCTCGGGCCGCTGGATGCTGAAGCGGCGGAAGATTTCCTCCACCTCGTCGGGACTATAGGCGGTGAGCGCCTTCTTCATTGCCTTCTTTTGCGGTCTGGCGGGTGAGCGAACTGACGACCCTGCGGTGGCACTTTGTGACTTGGGCTTTTGCATTCAGGCTCTATAATCCGTCTCATGGACGAAAAGAATGCCGCCGATACACCTTTCTTCAAGGCCCTTCTTGTTCCCCATCGATCGCTAGGCCGCACGGGGTTCTTCGTGCTGATGGGCGCCATGCTCCTCGTCTGGCTCAGCGTCACCGCAATCTTCTGGAGCATGGGTGCCTGGCCGATCGTCGGCTTTTTAGGGCTCGACGTGCTGGCGCTCTATATTGCTTTCCGCGTGAACTACCGTGCGGCGCGGGCCCGTGAGGAAATTTCGCTCTCGCGCACCAATCTGCACATTCTCAAGGTTCCTCCCTCAGGCCGGGCGGAGGAGCATAGCTTCAACCCGTTCTGGGCCCGTTTCCGGGTGCAGCGCCATGCGGAAATCGGCATAACCGATATGGCCGTCGAAATGCGGGAAAAGCGCGTTCTCGTCGGCAGCTTCCTCAACCCTGACGACCGCGAAAGCTTCGCAAAGGCATTCGGCCAGGCATTGGCCACGGTAAAAGCGCGATAACCCGCAAGAATCGGGTGGAGAGGCGCTGCCCCCATGCGCATATTGGCATGCAAGGAGACAGTGCCATGAATGCAGAACCTGCCATTCTCGAACGCGACATCACCCCCGTCGGTAGCGATTATGAGATCGTTCGCCGCGTCATAGAGAAGATCAGCCTGGATTATCGCAATCAGCCGTCGTTGGAGGATCTTGCGGCGGAACTGGGCGAGACCCCGACGGGCCTGCAGAAGCTCTTTACCCGCTGGGCCGGGCTTTCCCCGAAAGCTTTCCTTCAAGCCGTGACGCTCGACCATGCGCGCCGGCTGCTCGACAGCGGCATGCCGCTTCTGGAAACGGCGCTGGAGCTCGGCATGTCCGGCCCGGGCCGGCTGCACGATCTGTTCGTCACCCACGAAGCGATCTCGCCCGGTGAGTACAAGCTGCGCGGGGAGGGACTCGTCATCCGCTACGGCTATCACGTCTCGCCCTTTGGGATAGCCCTGCTGATGGTGACGGATCGCGGACTGGCGGGCCTCGCCTTCGCCGATGCCGGGGAAGAACAGGCAGCCTTCCAGGATATGAGCGCACGCTGGCCGAATGCTGCCTATATCGAGGATGTTTCCGCCACCGCACCCTATGCAAGCCGTGTTTTCGAGCCCTCGCGCTGGCGTTCGGAAGAGCCCTTGCGCGTTGTGCTCATCGGCTCGGATTTCCAAGTGCGGGTTTGGGAAGCACTCCTGAAGATCCCCATGGGCCGGGCACGGGCCTATTCCGCCATCGCGACGGAAATCGGCTGCCCCGCGGCATCTCGCGCGGTCGGGGCTGCCGTTGGGGCAAACCCCTTATCCTTCGTGGTGCCCTGTCATCGCGCACTCGGCAAATCCGGCGCGCTGACGGGCTATCACTGGGGGCTCACACGCAAGCGGGCGATCCTCGGCTGGGAGGCAGCGCAGCTACAGCACGAGGCCTGAGCGCCCGTCCTCTTTCCCTGTGGGCAAACCCGTGACAGCGCGGGGCCGCAGCCTATCGAGCCCACGCCCCGGCTTCTACGAAAACCGATTCCGGTTTTCGGGCCGATGCGTTAGCTTCCGGCGGTATTCGTAGGAGGCAACCGTGATCACCATCATCGGCTCCATCAATCTCGATCTCATCGCGCGGGTGGAGCGGCTGCCCGCGCCCGGTGAAACCGTGCCGGGTTCCGGCTTTTCCACGGCCCCGGGCGGGAAAGGGGCGAATCAGGCGCTCGCCGCCCGGCGCGCGGGCGCGGCCGTACGCATGATCGGAGCGGTGGGGGCGGATGCATTCGCCGACCAGGCGCTGGCGCTGCTGGATGAAGGCGGCGTAGACCTTTCCCGCGTAAAGAAGACATCCGCCCCAACCGGCATCGCCATGATCCTCGTCGGGGAGGACGGCGAGAACGTAATCGCCGTTGTTCCCGGTGCGAATGCCGAGATTTCAGCTGAAGATATCGAGGCCGCAGGGCTCGAACGAGGCGAATTCGTGCTCCTGCAGCATGAAATTCCCCTTCCGGCCATCGAAAGCGTGCTTCGAAAAGCCCGCAGCGTGGGCGCGATTTCCCTGCTCAACACCGCCCCGTTTCGGCCGGAAGCTGCGAGCTTCCTCGAACTGGCCGATTACATCATCGCCAACGAGGCCGAATTCGATCTCTATGCCGGGGCACTTGCGTTGCAGGGAGAAAACCGCGAACAGAAGATGCGCGCCTTCACCGCGCGGACCGGACGCACAATCGTGGTGACCCTCGGCCGCGATGGCGTGATGGCCGCCGGACCGGATGCGTTTCTGCGGGTGCCGACGCTCCCGATCACGCCGGTCGACACGGTCGGCGCCGGCGATACGTTCTGCGGCTATCTGGGGACAGGGCTTTCGGAAGGCCTCCCCCTCGAAGCCGCCCTGCGGCACGCTGCGGTGGCCGGCGCGCTAGCCTGCCTCAAGCCAGGGGCGCAGCCTTCCATTCCCGTCCGTGCCGATGTAGACCATAGGTTGTAAATTCACCTTCCCGCGAGTGGCGGTTTGACACTGGGGCTTCATCAGCGCATAAGGCTCCGGAAACGTTTGTCGTTCGCTGGTTTGAGGATTAGCGGGGCAGATAAAGAAAGACGTTCAAGAGGGCGAAGGATGCGTCCCGGGCAGGCTGAAGCCTGACATCTTTCTTGCGTGAAACCGTCGCACCGGACAGACCGAAGTGACTCCACGCGGAGAATGTGCCACATTTTGTACCCAATTTGTCCTGCATCTGCGCCCCATTAGCTGCAGAAGGGACGCAAGCCTATGACGAGGGAGCCACTAG
>Ga0182749_1001194_pt1 | contig 21107 bp, 15 predicted proteins | sample eDN3rd37CKraftMG_FD_128875 | JGI IMG/M metagenome (GOLD analysis project Ga0182749, IMG submission 128875) | Enriched Miracle-Growth compost microbial communities from Emeryville, California, USA - eDNA 3rd pass 37_C Kraft MG (version 2) (version 2) ...
CTGGAACAGGTAATTCGGGTTGCCGCCGCCGATCGTGCCGGATCCGACGCACGTCGAGATCGGCGACCAGCTCGAGCAGGTCGTGCCGAATCCGCCGCCCGGGTTCTGCCAGACGCCGCTGTTACCGATCGCGGTGCCGGCTGCGTTCGACCAGAACGACTGCGGCGGGAAATCGAAGACGGGCGTCATCGAAACCCAGTACGTGCCCTGCGCCAGCGAGCACGGCGACGGCAGCGCGATCGAGACGTTCTCGTTTGTGCCGTCGAAGACGCCGGTGAGACCGCTGTAGCTGCAAGCCACTGAGCCAGGAGTACCGCCCGCGTCTGCGTAAACGTCGATATTGAACACCGTGCTCGCAGGCGGCGGAACTGGCACGAGGCTCTGCAGGATCGCGATCTGGAAGTTGAACGCGCTCACCGTCCAGCCCGCGGCATCGGTCACGACGAAATCGTCGGCACCCTGAGAGTCGTACGCGTCGAAAGTCGACTGGAAATCCTGGACCGGCGCGCCATTGGAGACGCTGCCAGTCTGATCGTAGAGAATCGAACTGCCTTGCGGAGCGTGGTACGGGTACTTGAAGTGAGGTTGAGCGTTGCTGGGTCCGGAAGCCCGCTGAGGTTTGACTTTGACGGCCGCATCGGCGTTCGTCGAGCTGACGAAAGCCTGTGTCGATAGGGCCGCCGCAATACCAATCGCTATCGTGCTCTTGCGCATGAGCGTCACTACTCCCCATGAGTTGGTGATGGGCGGTACAGCGCAGCGAAACTAACAGAGTGCGAACAATATTTGCAACGACTTTTGAACGTGTTTGGACACATGTTGTAGCCGTCCTGTTGACGGTTCGGAATGCGGCTCATGCAGCGCTCATGCGTTCATCATCGATACCGCACCGCACAAGAAAAAAACGGCTGCGAAATCGCCGAGAAATGCGCCGAAACGGACCGGCTCGGCAGAGCCGGACTGTGGGAAGAATGAGACACCGGACGAGCGGGCGCGGCTCGAGTGCGAACGGGCCGCCCGCTGCGGCGACTTACGCTGCCGGCGTCATGCCCGTGCGAGGGCCTCGCGCAGCGGATCGAGCAGGGCGCCGTAGCGATCCGCGCGCGCCGTGTCCGGACGAAGCGGCTGGCGCACCTGGGCCGCGCTCGCCGTGCGCACGCTGCGCTCACTGCGGTGGAATTCGAGGCAGCGTGCGTCGAATGGAAGCCCGCAGAACTCCAGCAGCTCGCGGATCGTCGCCTCCGGCTCGGCCAGCAGCCGCTCATGGACGACCGTGTGGCAGGCGCCGGGGAGGCGGCGGCTCCAGAAGCTCATCAGGCGCTCGTGGTCCCGCATGTAGGCGACGATGTCGTCCAGCGAATAGCTGAACGCCTGGCTCTGATTGAACCACTGGCGGTAGCAGGACAGCGCGGTCTCGAGCGGCTCGCGCCGGCAGCGGACGAAACGCGCACCCGGCAGCATCGCCGCCGCGGCGCCGATGTATGGCACGTTCAGCAGCGACTTGTCCGTGGAGCGACCGCGGCTTGAGCGCCATCGCTGCGTTCGCTCCAGATAGCGCTCGCCCAGCCGCCGCCAGTCATCCGGCGTGGCATCCCGGACCCAGCCGGGAAAGGCGACGCCGCGCCGGCGCGATTCTTCGCCGATCACGGCGGGAAGATCGGTCAGCTCGCCGGCACCCTCGACCTCGGGATGCGCGGCCAGGATCTGCTCGACCAGCGTCGAGCCCGAGCGCGGGAGGCTGACGATGAAGATGATTTCGCTGCCTCGCTCCGCGGATTGCGCCTGCGGCGGCTCGGCGAAGGCCGCGAGGATCGCGTCCACCTCGCGCCCGAATGCAGCCGCATCCCAGGGCTGCTCCGCGCGGCGCAACGCATTGGCCTGGTGCAGGACAGCGAACGCATCCGCATAGCGATCCTGGTCCTCGAGCGCCTTGGCCAGCGCGAAGCCGATCGCGGGCCGATCCGTGCGGCTCGGATCACCCTTCGTGAAGAGCCGCTCCAGCGCTTCGACATCCGTCGCGCCGAAGCGCACGGTCTTCAGGTTGGCAAGGCCCCACCATGCGTGCGCCGCGCCGGGATCGATCGCGAGCGCCTGCCGATAGGCCGACGCCGCGTCGTCGATGCGGCCCAACGCCTTGAGATTGTCGGCGTAGACGATGCGCGCGCCGACATGGCGCGGCGCGAGTTCGAGCGCGCGCTCGAGCGCTTCGTGCGCTGCGGCTGACTCGCCGCGCAGCTTCAGCGTCTTGCCGAGGTTGTACCAGGCCGCCGAGAGCGTCGGCGCGAGCTCGCAGGCTCGGCGAAACGCGTCGATCGCGTTCTCCGCGTCGCCTGCCGCCGCGAGCGCGCTGCCGAGATTGTTGTGCAGCAAGGGATCGTCCGGGCGCGCGGACAACGCGCGCCGCAGAGCCGCGACCGCGTCGGCGGCACGTCCGCCGAGAACCAGGGCGACCGCCGAAAGGCGCAGCACTTCCGGATGCTCGGGCGCCAGCGCGCGCGCGCCGGCGAGCGCTGTTTCCGCGGCCACGCGATCGCGCCTGTCGAGAAATTGACCCGCGCATTCGAGCAGGCGGACCGCTTCGGCCGAGAGCCCGGCGAGCCGGCCTTGGGCGATCAGGGTGGACGGCACGACAGGCGGCGCGCGGTGGCGGAGGTCGGTCGAATCATGATCAACGCGACAGGCGAAGCGATCGGCACCGGATGCGAAACGCGATTCGTGCGGAACCTGGCTTCGCGATCATGCCGGCAGACCGAGCGCCCGCCGCAGCGGATCGAGCAGCTCGCCGTAGCCCTCCGCACGCGCCGTGTCGCTCCTCAGCGGCCCGCGCACCTGGCCCGCGCTCGCCGTGCGCACGTCGCGGCGCGCCCGATGGAAGGCGAGACAGGCGGGGTCGAAGGAGAGCCCGCAGAAATCGAGCAGCGCACGGGTGCGCGCCTCGGGTTCGGCCTGCAGCGCCTCGTAGTCGTGCCGGAACACGTGCTGCGGAAAGCGCGCCTGCCAGAGCTGCATCAACCGGTCGTAGTCGCGCCAGTAATGAGCCAGCTCGTCGATGTCGTAGGTGAACGGCAGATCGCGCGCGAACTGGTGCTTCAAGGCGCTCCAGCAGGTCTCGAGCGGATCGCGTCGGCAATCGACGATGCGTGCGCCGGGCAGCATGGCGCGGATCGCGCCGACGAGCTGCCAGTTCTGGAGGTTCTTGTCGGTCGAGCGCGGCCGAGCCCGGCGCCAGCGCGCGGTCCGGTCGAGATACTCACGGCCGAGCCGCGCCCAGTCCTCGGCCGTCGCCTCGCCGACCCAGCCGGGAAAATCGGTGCCGCGCCGCGCCGATTCCTCGCGCAGCAGGGCCGGCAGATCGGCAAGCTCGCCCCCACCCTGCACCTCCGGATGGGCCGCCAGGATCTGTTCGGCCAGCGTCGAGCCCGAGCGAGGCATGCCGACCAGAAAGATGACCTCGCTGCCGAGCGCGCCATCGGCGGACGCGAGCGGTCTTGCGAATGCGTCGGCGATCTGGTCGAACACCCGGCTCGCTGCGTCCGCGTCCCAGGAGATTTGTGCCCGCCGCAGCGCGTTCGCCTCGACCGTGACCTCGTACGCTTCGCTGAAGCGGCCATGCGCCTCCAGCGCAAGCGCGTACGCGAATCCGATCCGCGTGCGCTGCGACACGTCGAGATCGGTCCGGCGGTGCAGCTCGGCGAGTCGGGCGAGATCGTCTTCGGTCGGCGGTTCGGACTTCATGCCGACGAGCCCGGCCCAGGCTTGGACGCTGTCCGGTCGTCGCGCGATGGCTTCGCGGAATTCCGCCGCCGCCTCGTCAAGCCGGCCGCGCGTCTTCAGCACGGTCGCGCGCAGCACGCGCGCGGGCTCATGCGCGGGATCGATCGCGAGCGCCCGCGCGAACGCCGCTTCGGCTTCCCCGCTTCGGAGCAGTGCATCGCAAGCCTTGCCGAGATTGAACCAGGACGCGGCGAGCTCGGGCTCGGCGGCGGTTGCGCTGCGGAACGCCTCCAGCGCGCCTTCGAGGTCGCCGGCTTCGCCGAGTGCGCTGCCGAGGTTGTTCCAGATCAGCGCGTCGTGCGGCCGCAGCGTCGCAGCGCGGCGCAGCAGGTCGGCCGCTTCGGCGTAGCGCTGCTGCGCGTGCAGCGTGATCGCCCGCAGGCGAAGCAGCTCGGCATGATCCGGCACGAGCGTCAGCGCATCGGCCAGCGCGCGATCGGCGAAGGCGTGCTCGCCGCGCTCGAACCAGCGCTGCGCGCGCGTGAGCAGGCGCTGCGCGCGCGCGGGCAGGTCGCTGGTGCGCTCGCCGGCCGCGGCAAGCTGCGGCACCGGCGCGGGTACGATCTGGACTGGCGCCTGCCAGCCGGGACGTTGTGCGATGGCTGAGGGCGTGGCCATGATCGTATCACCGCAATCCGAGTGCGAGCCGAAGCGGCGTCAGGAGCTCGCCGTAGAGCGGGGCTCGCGCGGTGTCGTTGCGCAGCGGCTCGCGCACCTGGGCGCCGCTGATCGTGCGCACCTCGCGCGGCGTCTCGTAAAAGCGCAGGCAGGCCGGATCCCATTCGAGGCCGCAGAACCCGAGCAGGGCCCGCACTTCGCCTTCAGGATCCGCCACGAGCCTCTCGTAGACCTGATCACGCACCGCCTGAGGATGCTGCGCGTTCCAGAACCGCATGAGCCGGTCGTAGTCGCGCCAGTACGCCGCCAGCTCCTGAAAATCGTAGGTGAAAGCCAGGCCGTGCGGAAACAGCTGGCGGAAGCAGGCGAGGCAGGTTTCGAGCGGATCGCGCCGGCAGTTGACGAAACGCGCGCCGGGCAGCATCGCCATCGCCGCGCCGACGAAGCGCCAGTTCGACGGCGCCTTGTCCGTGAAGCGCCCGCGCTCGCGCCGGAACCGCGCGGTGCGTTCGAGATAGCGCTCGCCGAGACGGCGCCAGTCGGCCGGCGTCGCGCGCGGCACCCACAGCGGAAATTCGAGGCCCGTGCGACGGGATTCCTCGTCGAGGACGTTGCCGAGATCGGGCAGCTCGCTGGCGCCTTCGACGTCGGGGTGCGAAGCGAGGATCTGCTCGGTCAGCGTCGAGCCTGAGCGCGGCAGGCTGACGATGAAGATGACTTCGCGCCCCAGGTCCGGCGGCGACGCGCTCGCCGGCCGCCGCGAGAACACCTGCATGATCGCGTCGGTGCGCGCGCTGAAGTCCTGCGCGTTCCATTCGAGCTGCCGCCGCTTGATCGCGTTCGCCGAGCTCAGCACCGTGAATGCCTCGGCGTAGCGGCCGGCATCCTCCAGCGCCTTGGCGAGCGAGAAACCTATGATGATGCGGTCGTCCTCGCTGAGCGAGGGCGAGGCGTACAGCCGTTCGAGCTGTGCCGTCTCCTCATCGGTGAAACGCACCGTCCTCATGTTCGCGATGCGAAGCCAGGCCCGGATGGCTTCCGGCCGGCCCAGCACGCGACGGTATTCGGCCGCGGCCTCCTCGGCGCGCCCGAACGTGCGCAGCGTGTCGGCATAGCCGATGCGTGCCTTGACGTGGTCCGGATCGCAGTGGAGCGCGCGCTCGTACGCCTCGTGCGCTTCGGCGGCGCGGCCCGCCACGCGGAGCGCCAGGCCGAGATTGAACCAGCCGGCGGCGAGGTCCGGCGCGAGCTCGCAGGCGCGCCGCAGCGTGGCGATGGCGGCATCGAGCTCGCCTGCGGCCTTGAGCGCCGAGCCCAGGTTGGTCAGCACCAGCGCATCGCCCGGCGCCTTGTCGAGCGCGCGGCGCAGCGCGGCGACCGCCTCCGCCGTGCGCCCCTCGATCTGGCGAATGATACCGAGGAGGCGCAGGAATTCCGGGTGCTCGCCCGCGAAAGGCCGGGCGCGATCCAGTAGCGCGGCGGCCTGCCTCGCGTCGTTGCTTTCCAGCGCACGTCGCGCATCGCGCAGCAGGCGCTGCGCGCGAAGCGGCAGGGCGGCAAGCCGCTCGTCGAGCCGCGAAGGCGCGTCGGCGACGCCGGCCCGGGCTGGCGCGACTTCGGTTTGCGGAGTGCTCATCGTGCTTCCGCGAGACAAGGACCGAAAGCGCGAGCTTAGCAAACGCCGCCGGCCAGGCGGCGCCTACGCGGCCGCCGGCGTGCCGGACTGCCGGAGCATCGCACGCAGCGGATCGAGCAGCGCGCCGTAGCGCGCCGCGCGCGAGGTGTCGGCGCTGAGCGGCTGGCGCACCTGCGCGGCGCTCGCCGTGCGCACGTGGCGCTCGACTTCGTGGAACGAAAGGCAGGCCGGATCGAACTCGAGCCCGCAGTGGTCGAGCAGCGCGCGGATCTCGGCCTCGGGATCCGCAAGCAGGCGCTCGTGCACGAGATCGTGTATCGCACCCGGAAAGCGCTGGTGCCAGAGCCGCACGAGCCGGTCGTAATCGCGCCAGAACGCGGCGGTATCCGCGAGATCGTAGGTGAATCCCAGCTCGTACGCGAACGACTGGCGGAAGCAGGAAAGGCAGTTCTCCAGCGGATCGCGCCGGCAGTTGACCAGGCGCGCGCCCGGCAGCATCGCGCGCAGCGCGCCCACGAAGCCCCAGTTCGAAAGTCCCTTGTCGGTGAAGATCGGCCGTTCGCGGCGCCACTTCGCCGTGCGCTCGAGGTAGATGTCGCCGAGCCGCTCCCAGTCCGCCGGCGCGGCGCGCGGCACCCAGGTGGGGAACGGGCTGCCACGGCGCCTGGATTCCTCGGTGAAGATCTGGCGGAGCTCGTCGAGCTCGTTGGCACCGCTGACGAGCGGATGCGCCGCGAGAATGTGCTCCACCAGCGTCGAGCCCGAGCGCGGCAGGCCGAACACGAAGATGACTTCGCGGCCCTTGTCGGCGCTCGCGGTCGTCGCCGGCGCCTGCGCGAACGCGGCCGCAATGGTATCGATGTATTGCGAGAACGCGCGCGCATCCCAGAACAGCGTGCGCCGCTTCGTCGCATTCGCCGCGGTGAGCACCGCGAACGCTTCCGCGTAGCGTTCGTGATCCTCGAGCGCCTTGGCGAGCGCGAATCCGATGCCAATGCGCTCGTCCCGGGAAAGATCGCTGCGCGCGTAAATGCGCTCGATCTCGCGCAGATCTTCGGCGCTGAACCGCAGGGTGCGCAGCGCCGAGAGCCCGAACCACGCCAGCGGCGAATCCGGGCGCGCGGCGAGCACGCGGCGGTACTCGGATTCGGCTTCGCCGATGCGGCCCATGAACTGCAGCACACGCGCCCGCGCCGCGCGCGCCGGCACGTGACCGGGATCGCGCGCCAGTGCTTCGGTGAGCGCGGCATAGGCCTCGTCGACTTGGCCGCGCATGTCGAGCGCGCGGCCGAGATTGAACCAGGGCGCCGCGCGCTGCGGCGCGAGCTCGGCGCACTTGCGGAACGCCTGGATCGCGCCGTCGAGATCGCCGAGCTCGGCCAGCGCGCTGCCGAGGTTGTTCCAGGGCTGCGCGTCCCAAGGCCGTTCCGCGAGGACGCGGCGCAGCAGGTTCGCTGCATCGGCAAAGCGCCCGCGCATGTGCGCGACGACAGCGCGCAGGCGCAGCACTTCGGGATGCGCCGGCGCGAGCGCGGACAGCGACTGCAGCAATGTCTCCGCCTCGTCGGCCCGGCGGCGACGCACCGCTTCGGCGACACTCGCGAGCAGGCGACGCGCGCTGTCCGAGAGTCCCTCGGCGCGATCGTACGCGGGCGTCGCGTCGGGTGCGCGGGATGCGCCATCGATGGCGGTCGCGGCGTCGTCGAGAGCGGATTCCTTCATCGTGAATGTCGCGCGGCAGGAGGAGCGGTCCGCGCGCGGCGATCCGCGGCGGGCCCGGCGCGGATCGCCGTCAGCGCCGCAAGAATTGCCGCTGACGCGCGTTTTGTCCAGTCGCTCCGACGGCGATGCCGCGACGCGCCACCAGCGCGAGCGCGATGGCCACGATCAGAAGCGCGAGGCCGAGAAGCGGAATCAGCATCAGGAACGGCAGCGCGAACACGAGAGCGCCGAGTGCCCAGGCCATGGGCTCGTGCAGCGGAGCGGCGGCCGCGAGGCCGACCCGCTTCGCCAGGAAATGATCGAAGCTGAGCCTGCCACCGCCGCTGAAGATCAGCGGCAGCAGCATGACGACGAAGAGCAGCGGCAGCTTGAAATTGCCGTAGCCCATGTCGGTGATCGCGTAGCCCTTGGCGAGATCGCTCCACATCGTCAGCATGCTCGGCCAGTGCACGGCCGCGGTCGCGACGAAGGTGAGGAACAGCAGCACGAATGCGAACACGCGGGTGCCGAGGCCGATCCACAGCATCACGGCGCCGATCAGCTCGGACCATGTCGCGACGTTCCAGCTGATCGCGGTCGGGATTGCGTCGAACGGAAACGGAAAGCGCGACTGGATTTCCGCAAACCAGTTGTCGCCGTGCAGCTTTTCCAGACCCGATTGCCAGAACTCGAAGCCCATGATGAGGCGCAGGATCAGGGGCGGCATCGTTTCACCCACCGCGTCGAGGCGCGCCGTGAGGACCTGCCAGAAGGCGGCGATCGAAAGCCTGGATGTCATGCGGCGTCTCCCCGTAGCGGTCGTGGCGCAGCTGAGACCGTCCCCGGCGGCGCGGGCTTGCATCGGGAACGTTTTTTCTTCGAGCGGCGGTGCCGTACCTCGGCGGGAAGGCTTTATTCGATCCCGAGAGCCCGCCGCAACGGGTCGAGCAGGGTGCCGTAGTTCCGTGCGCGTGCGGTGTCCGAGCGCAACGGCTGGCGGACCTGCGCCGCGCTCGCGGTGCGCACGATGCGGGTTTCGGAATGGATCGGCCGGGATTCGGCCGGCGGCAGGTCGCAGAATTCGAGCAGTGCGCGCGCCTGCTCATCCGGATCGGCGATCAGCGCTTCGTAATGCTGCGTGCGGATGCGGCCGGGATGCGTGCGCGAAAAATGCCGCAATGCGCGATCGTAGGCCTTGTAATACGTCGCGAGATCATCGAACCCGTAGCTGAAGACCGCGCCGGTCGAGAAAAGCTGGCGAAAGCAGGACCAGCACGTCTCGACCGGATCGCGCCGGCAGTCGATCACGCGTGCGCCGGGCAGCATCGCAAGCGCCGCGCCGAGAAAAAGCCAGTTGCCCGGCGTCTTGTCCGTGAAGCGCGGCCGCGTCTTGCGCCAGCGTGCGGTCCGTTCGAGGTAGCGACGGCCCAGGCGCTCCCAGCACCCGGCGTCCGCGCTGGCCGCCCATTGCAGAAAGCCGGCACCGCGCCGGCGCGATTCTTCCTCGATCACGGCACCGAGATCGGGCAGCTCGCTGGCGCCTTCGACATCGGGATGCGCGGCGAGAATCTGCTCGGTCAGGGTCGAGCCCGAACGCGGCAGGCTGACGACGAAGATGACTTCGCGCCCGAGCGTCGCGTCCGGCGCCGCCGGCGCCGGCTGCGCGAACGTGCGCAGCATGCGGTCGATGCGCGCGTCGAAATCCGCGGCATCCCAGCCGATGCGGCGGCGCATCGCTTCGTTCGCTGCGGACAACGTGGCGAATGATTCTTCGTAGCGCCTGCGGTCCTCGTGCGCCTTGGCGAGCGCGAAGGCGATGGCGACGCGGTCGGCTTCTGAGACGTGCGGATCCGCGTGAAGCGCGCGAAGCTCCGTGTATTCCGCGTCCTCGAAAGGGACCGTACGCATCGCGGCGAGCCCCCACCACGCCGGCCCGCAGCGCCGGTTCAGTCCGATCGCGGCGCGGTAGCTCGCCGCGGCGGCATCGAGCTCGCCGAGATAGATCAGCGCGTCGGCGAGCTTGACGCGCGCCATCGCGTGACCGGGATCGAGGGCGACAGCCCGCTCGAACGCGTCGCGCGCTTCGGCGACCGAGCCTTCCGCCAGCAGTCGTGCCCCGAGCCGGATCAACGCGTCGAACGCGTCGGCGGCTCCCGCTGTCGTCTCCGTTGCGGCCACGATCTCAAGCCGAAGGGGGCGCGCCCATCAATGCCGTGCGAAGCGGCGCGAGCAGCTCGCCGTAGCCGGCCGCGCGCGCCGTGTCGCGCCGGAGCGGCTGGCGCACCTGCGAGGCGCTCGCGGTTCGTACGTCACGTGCGGCCGCGTGGAAGTCGAGGCACGCCGGATCGAAATCGAGGCCGCAGAAGGCGAGCAGCGCGCGGATCTCGGCTTCGGGATCGGCAAGAAGCGCCTCGTAACGTTGCGTGCGCACCGATTCCGGATGGCGCTCGGTCCAGAAGCGCATGGCGCGATCGTAGTCGCGCCAGAACGCGCCGAGGTCGTCGAAGTCGTAACTCCATTCGACGCCGCGGCCGAAGAACTGTTTGTAGCAGGACCAGCAGGTTTCAATCGGATCGCGCCGGCAATCGACGATGCGCGCGCCCGGCAGCATGGCCTGGATCGCGCCGAGCACGAACCAGTTGTTCGGCATCTTGTCGGTCGAGCGCGGATGTTGCGCGCGCCAGCGCGCCGTCCGCTCGAGATAGCGGCGGCCGAGACGCTCCCAGTCGGCGGCGGATGCCTGCGGCGCCCAGTCCGGGAGGCCGCAGCCGCGGCGGCGCGATTCCTCTTTCAGGATGTCGACGATGTCGGGCAGCTCGCCCGCGCCTTCGACATCGGGATGCGCGGCGAGAATCTGCTCGGTGAGGGTGGAGCCGGCGCGCGGCAGGCTCACGATGAACACGATCTCCGCGCCGAGATCGGCCGGTGCGCGTTCGCGCGCGTCCGCGAACGCGGCCAGCGTGGCGTCGATCGAGGCGCTGAACGCGCGCGCGTTCCACGGGCGGCGGTTGCGCGCGATCAGGTTCGCTTCGCGGTATGCGGCGAACGCGTCCGCGAAGCGGCCGCGATCCTCGCGCGCCTTGCCAAGCGCGAAGCTCGCATACATGCGGTCGTCCTCGGCGAGATCGGTATGGCGCAGTACCTTTTCGAGCTGGCGGAGCTCGTCGTCGTCGAGCATGCGCGTGACGATCCTGGCGAGGCCCCACCAGGCGACGCCCGCCGTCGGCCGTCGCGCGATCATCTTCTTGAACACGGCGACCGCGTCGTCGAAGCGGCCGCGATCCATGAGAACGTCGGCGTAGAGCTCGCAGACCGTCGCGTTGTCCGGCGCGAGCTCGAGCGCGCGTTCCAGCGCCTGCTGCGCTTCTTCGGCGCGGCCCTGAGCCTTGAGATTCCTGCCGAGGTTGAACCAGCCCGCGAGGTAGTCCGGAGCAACGGCACAGGCGCGACGCCACGCCGCGAATGCGGCTTCGAAATCGCCGCGGCCGTACAGCACACCGGCGAGATCGCTCAGCGTCGGCGCATCGTCGGGGCGCGATTCGGCGGCTCGCTGCAGCAGCGGCAGCGCCGCATCGGACTGCCCGGCAAGACTGAGCATGAGGCCTTGCAGCCGGAGGATTTCCGGATGCGCAGGCGCCAGCGCGGCCGCGCCGGTGACGAGCTGGCCGGCTCTGGCGAATTCGTTGCGCTGAAGGCACTCGCCGACCTGGCGCGCCAGCGCGGCGGCCTGCGGGGAAAGGCCGGCGAGGCGGTCGCTCGTCGCAGATATGTCTTTCGTTTGCGGCGCGGTGGCGGAGGTCATGAGCGGCAGTGGAATCGAGCTGGCCCGAGCGCCCGGCGCGATCGGCGGGCTAGCGTAGCAAAAACACGGCGTGCGGCCGCCGCGATCAGACCGAGCCGGCGCTCGCGCCGCTCGCGCCGAATTGCGCGAGCCTGATCCGCAGCGGGTCGAGCAGCGCGCCGTACACCGGCGCGCGCGCGGTGTCGCTGCGGAGCGGCGTGCGCACTTGTGCGGCGCTGGCCGTGCCGACGCGCCGGCGCGTCTCGTGGAAGCGGAGGCAGGCGGATTCGAAAGCGAGTCCGCAGTAGTCGAGCAGGCGACGGATTTCCTCTTCCGGATTTGCCGTCAGCGATTCATAGCGCTGCTCGCGGATGCGTCCCGGATGAAGCGCGTTCCACGTCCGCATCAACCGATCGTAGTCGTGCCAGAACGCGACGATGTCGTCGAGATCGTATGCGAAGAAGGTGCCGCGCCGGAACAGCTGGCGGAAACAGGCGAAGCAGGTCTCGAGCGGATCGCGCCGGCAGTCGATCACGCGCGCGGCCGGAAACATCGAGAAGATCGCTCCGATCAGCATCCAGTTCGAAAGGCCCTTGTCGACGAGCACGCGCCGCGAAGCGCGCCAGCGCGCGGTGCGCTTGAGATATTCATGCGCGAGCCGTTCCCAGTCCGCCGCCGTCGCGTCACACGCCCAGTCCGGCAGCTCACCGCCGCGACGCGCGCCTTCCTCGACGATGACCTCGGAAAGGTGCGGCAGCTCGCCGCCGCCCTCGACTTCGGAATGGCTCGCGAGAATCTGCTCGGTCAAGGTCGAACCCGAGCGCGGCATGCTCACGATGAAGACGAGACCCGCACCGAGCGACGCGTCCGCGGCGCGCTCGACGCCGCGCGAATACGCCGCGATGCAGGCATCGACTTTCGCGCTGAACGCCGCGCGGTCCCAGTCGACCAGCGCGCGCTGGGCCGCGTTCGCGTCGACGAGCACGTCGTACGCTTCGGCGTAGCGGCGCTCGGCGTCGAGGCCGGCCGCGAGCGCGAAGCCGAATGCGGCATGATCCTCGGCCGGCGCGCCCGTGTCCTGCCACAGCCGCTCGAGCGCGGCGATTTCCGGCGGCGTGAAGCGGATCGTCTTCAGATTCGCGAGCATCTGCCAGGCCTGCGCGCGCCGCGGCTCGAGAACGATCGCGCGGCGCAGCTCAGCTGCGGCTTCGTCGATGCGTCCGGACATGGTCAGCGCGTCGGCGAGCGCGAGGCGCGTGGGCACGTGCTGCGGTGCCAGCTCGCGCGCGCGCTCGAGCGCGGTCGTGGCGCGTTCGGGATAGGCGCCGTCGCGCAGCAGCTCGCCAAGCCGCCACCACGCCTCCGCCGAGTCGGGCGCTCGCTCGCTCGCGTGCCGAAGAATGGCATAGGCGGTCTGCGCATCGCCAGCGCCGCGCAAGGCAACGCCGAGCCGGATCAGCAGACCGGGATCGGAGGGCGGCATCCGGGCAAGATCCGAGAGGATCCGGATCGCCTCGATCGCGCGGCCTTCCGCCGCGAGCAGTTCCGCGCGCGACAGCTCGACGGCGGCGTGCCGCGGCGCCGACTGCTGCGCTTCGTCGAGTGCGCGCCGCGCGGCCGAGAGATCGCCGACTTCAATCCAGCGCTCTACGCGACGCAAGAGGCGCGCGCATCGAGGCGGCAGGCCTGCGGGTGCGGTTTCGATCCCGGCGCTCACGGATGTCCTCGCTCCACGAGTAAGAATTGCCGCAGCGGAGCGCGCGTCATCCGAGCGCGAGGCTGCGATGCAGCGGCGCCAGCAGATCGCCGTAGTGGCGCGCGCGGGCGGTGTCGGCGCGCAGCGGCTCACGCACCTGCGCCGCGCTCGCTGTCGCCACGTTGCGCGCAGCGCGATGGAAACGCAGGCAGGCGGGATCGAAGGCGAGCCCGCAGAAGTCGAGCAGCCGTCGCACTTCGGGCTCGGGCTCGGCGAGCAGGCGCTCATGGATCGCGTCATAGATGCGTTGCGGATAGCGCGCGTACCAGAAGTGCATCAGGCGGTCGTATTCGCGCCAGTAGATGCCGAGATCTTCGAGGTCGTAGCTGAACGCGTGCGGAGTCTGGCCGAACATCTGCTTGAAGCACGACCAGCAGGTTTCCACTGGATCACGGCGTGCGTGCACGAAGCGCGCGCCGGGCAGCATCGCCGCGGCCGCGCCGACGAAGGGCCATGTCGTAAGCGCCTTGTCGGTCATGCGCGGGCGCGCCAGGCGGAGGTGCCGGGTGCGCTCCAGGTAGCGCCGGCCGAGCCGCTGCCAGTCGTCCGGCGTCGCGTCGGCGGCCCAGCGCGCCAGCGGCGCACCGCGCCGCCTGGATTCTTCGCCGATGGTCGCGACGAGATCGCCGAGCTCGCCGCCGCCGGACACGTCCGGGTGAGCGGCGAGAATCTGCTCGATCAGCGTCGAGCCTGCGCGCGGCAGGCTCACGATGAAGATGACTTCACTGCCGAGCGACGCATCCGGCGCGGCGGTCGGCGGTGTCGCGAACGCGTCCATGTGCGAGGCGATCAGCGCGGTGAATTCCGCGGCATTCCAGCGCACCGTGCGGCGCTTGAGCGCATTCGCGGCGGACAAGACCTTGAACGCCTCCGGATATCGCTGGCGTTCCTCGAGCGCGTTGCCGAGCGCGAAACCGGCAAGGATGCGCTCTCCGTCGGAGAGGCGAGGGTCCGCGTACAGGCGCTCGAGTTCGGCGATTTCCCTGTCGTCCAGCGGAACCGTCTTCAAATCGACGAGGCCGAACCACGCGCGCACCGCGCCGGGATGGATGCGGATCGCGTTGCGGAACTCGGCAGCGGCCTCCGTGGTGCGGCCCACCGCCTTCAGCGAATCGGCGTAACCGACGCGCGCTACGAGATGATCGGGTTGCAAGGCGAGCACGCGACCGAGCGCGCCGAGCGCTTCGTCCCAGCGCGACTCGATCTGCAGCGCGCGCCCGAGATTGAGCCAGGCGGAGGCGAAATCGGGCGCCAGCTCGACCGCGCGGCGCAGCATGTCCAGGCCCGGCGCGACCCGCCCCGATTCGTGGAGCAGGGCGCCGAGATGGGTCAGGATCAGCGGGTCGTCAGGCTGGCTCGAGAGCGCGCGTGCCAGCGTCTGCACGGCTTCCTCGCGCCGGCCGCGGGCGTGATGAATGACGCCCTGCATGCGCAGCGCTTCGGCGTGCGTCGGCGCTTGCGCCAGCACGACGTCGAGGGCCTGCTGCGTCTCGTCGAGGCGTCCCGCGGCGAGGCTGGCCGCCGCGGTTCTGAGCGCGTCCTGACACTCGGGAGTGAGGCCGCGCAGGCGTTCTTCGGCCGTGGCGCCGGGGGCCGGCGGCGTGGGCGGAGCGGGTGCCGTCGGGGAATCGTGCGGAGATGCGGGATTCATCATGCGGCTGCCGGAGGAGGCGCCGGAGGATAGCAAACGGGGCGCGGCGATGGCATTTGCGGCGGATGCCGCCCGATCGCGCGAACGCGTCAGCGCGTGCGCGTGCCGATCAGCGCCTCGCGTTCGCGCAGGCGGCGCAGGATCGCGAGGCCCGATGCGCGCACGGTTTCGTCGTCGCGTCCGAGCTCATCGAGCAGCGCATCGAGCACGGCGCGGCCGCTCGCCGAGTCGTTGCCGTCGAGGCGCTCCATCAAGAGCGCGGTCAGCGCATCGATTTCGAGAAAATGCACATCGTCGGCGCGATCTCGAGTCAGCAGCAGCAGTGTCGGCTGCGCCGGCGCGACGTCCGGGCGGTAATCAGCCCGGATGCGGTGCACCGGAAAGCGGAACGCGAGCACGCGTGCGAGCGGCGAGACGACCGGCACGCCGTCGACGACGTCGCCCCCGGGATCGTGCACGATCGAAGCGATGTCGGCTTCGTCGAGCATCAGCGCGAGCTCCGCCCATTCGTAGCGGGCGAGCTCGACGAGGAACGGCGGGTCGCCAGCGGCGCTTGCGCTGCGCGACTCGAGGTAGCGGATGAACTCGCGCGCGATATCGGTGAAGAGCGGCGTGTGGCAGCGGTGCTCGCGGTAGAACGCACGTACCAGCGCACGCCATTCGTCGTCGGCGTACAGCGTGCGGATCACCGGAAAGTTCGCCGACAGCAGGCTGTCGATGTTGTTGAAGAAGAGATCGACGTAGACCGCCATGCGGCGCGGCTCGACGTCGCGCGGAGGCGGCGCGCGATCGGGATCGCGCAGGTGCGCGGCGAACGCGCGCTGGAGCGCGTGCGTCGCGGAGATATCAGGCGCTGCGGACACCGCGCGCCTCGCCTGCGTGCGCGGACTGGAGCACGCGCACGTGGCCGACTTCGCCCAGCAGCTCGGCGAGCGGCGGGAAATTGAAATCGCGCTCGACCAGCGTGGGCCGCAGGCCGAAGCGCGCGTAGACACTCTCGAGCAGGCGCCAGACGGGATCGATCACCGGCGCGCCGTGCGTGTCGATCTTGAGGTCCGGCGCTTCGTCGTAATGGCCGGCGACATGGATGTACGCGATGCGCTCGCCGGGCAGCGCGTCGAGAAACGCGTCGGCGTCGTAACGATGATTGATGCCGTTGACGTAGATGTTGTTGACGTCGAGCAGCAGGTCGCAGTCGGCCTCGTCGAGCACGGCTCTGATGAAGTCGATTTCGCGCATCTCGGCGCCGGGCGCCGCGTAGTACGAGACGTTCTCGACGGCGATGCGCTGACCCAGAATGTCCTGCGCCTGCCGGATACGCGCGGCGACGTGCCGCACGGCTTCGCCGGTGAACGGCATCGGCATCAGGTCGTAGAGGTGGCCGCCGTCGGCGCAGTAGGAGAGATGCTCGGAGTAGATCGAGATGCCGTGCGCGTCGAGCAGCCGGCGGATCTTAGCGAGCAGCGTGTGGTCCAGCGGATCGCGTCCGCCTAGCGAAAGCGACAGGCCGTGGCAGGCGAACGGCGTCCGTTCGGTGAAGGAGCGCAGCGTGCGGCCGAGTCGGCCGCCGACGCCGATCCAGTTCTCCGGCGCGATCTCGAAAAAATCGACCGGTGCTTCCTGCGACGCTTGTTCGCGACGGCGGCTTTCTCCGGCCGTCGCGGCGAAGCATTCCTGGAGCGGGCCCAGAAGGGCCCGCCTCAGGCCGAGTCCGGCACCGGCGATTCGATGCGGGCTCACGTCGTTTCCGTCAGACCGAGCCGCCGCAGGAGCCTTCCGCGCCCTTCTTGTCGCCGCCGCAGGAGCCCTCGGCGCCCTTCTTGTGATCGCCGCCGTCCATGATCGCGTGCATGGCCTTGAGCTCGTTGTCGTCGAGCGAACCGTCGCTGTTCTTGTCCCAGGTCTTGACCTGGCTTTCGCTGAAGCCGCCGGCCATGGCTTCGCTCATATCCACTTTTCCATCCTTGTTCGAGTCCATCTTGGCGACGCCGCACTTGCCTTCGCCGCACTTGCCTTCGTGGCCGCCCGCGAGCATGTAGCCCGCCGCGAGATCGCTGGCCTGGAACACCGGGCTCGCGGCGGCGAGCTGGGTCAGGGACAGCGAGCCGATGACCGCGGCGCCGATGGCGACGCTGAGGGTATTGCCGATCTTGCTGGACATGCGAGTGATCTCCGTGGTTGTCGCGAGCGAAACGCTCGTTGTTCGGCCGGTGGTCCGGCGCGGGTTTTCTGCGACGCGCGTACCTTAAGCGCGCGCGACTTAAGCCGGTGTTACGGACCGGTCCTGGAGCAACCGGTTCGCTCGTTCTGGCGCCCCGTGCTGTCGACACGGCGGTTGCTGCACCGCAGCGCGCCGGAACGGAGTTCAGGACCGAGAGGCCGGGAGGTTCCTTTCAGCAAGTGGCCCGGGTCTGGAAAAAATGAAGGCGCGTGGCGCGCCCTGCGGAGAGTGTACGGAAAGATCCTGGGCGCGTCAGAACTGGACCTGTGCCCGCAACTCGAAAATACGCGGATCGACGTCGGCTTCCGCGCCGAGCGCACCGCCGTAGAACTTCGTCGAATTCGCCCGGACGTAGTTGGCCTGGAACTTGAGGTGCTGGCCGAGATACCAGTTGACGCCCAGCGTCCAGTCCTTCTCCCTGCCGCCGCGGACCGGCCCGTCGTCGAGATCGAGCTCGCTGTAGCGCAGCGCGATTTCGAACGCGCCCCAGTCGCGGAACGGACGCGTGTTGCCGACGTAGCCTTTGCCGTAGGCGCGCGATTCGCCGGTGATCATCCATGCGCCGAAGACGTAGTAGCCGCTGCCGGTGAAGTCCGCTTGGCCCGCGGGCGAGGCGCTGAAGCCGAGGTATTCGCCCTGCAGCAGGAAAGGCCCGTGTATCCACGCGCCTTCGAGCCCCCAGCGCCGGATGTCGCCCGGGTTCACAAGGTGGCCGGTGTCGACGAGGCGGGTATCGGTGCGGCCCGCTTCCGGCCGCGCGCGAAAGCGCGCCTGCGCCGGCGTCTCGATGCCGCGGCCGTCGGTGACCGGATCGCGGTCCTCGCTGGACCAGGCGAGGCCGAGGTGGACGACGTCGGCTTGCGCGCGTGATCCTGCGCCCGGCTGATGGTTGACCGGATTCCACACGACGCGCGCGGCGGGGCCGCTGCCGTCGTTGTCGCCGTTGAGGTCGCCGCCGCTGAAATAGGCGAGGTTGAAAAACCAGCCCGGCACGCCGGCGTACGTCCAGTCCGCGCCGATGCGGCGGCCCATGCTGGCGGCCTGCACGGGCAGCGCACGCTCGAGGAACGTCGTGGCCGACGAGCTCGACGCTTCTTCCCAGCCGACCGGTGTCTTGAACTGGCCGAGCCGGAATTCGCCGGCCGCGGGATTCGAATAGCGCAAGAAATTGTCGAGCCAGCCCGCCCTGGTGCCGTGGAACGTCGCGTAGTCGTAGCTGATGTTGAAATCGAGGCCCCACGGTGTCTTGCCGTAGACGCCCATTTCCTTGCGTCGCCAGACTTCGACGTCATCGAAGAGGGGCGCGCCGGTCGCGGGATTCTTCGCATCGCCGGAGAAGTCGTTGCTGTCGAACTGCCAGAGTCCTTTGAAGCCGTAGTCGTCGCCGCCTTCGGTCTTGTACTTCGTCGGCCAGTCGTTCAGAAGATCGTAGGCCAGGGCATGGCTTACCGGTGCGCAGGCGAGCGCGACGGCGATGGCGTGACGCAGCGTCATGATGAATCCTCGAAGTCGGGAGCAGGTACCGGATGCCAAAGTCTGGTCGGCACCGGTTACGCTCCGATGACAGGTAACGACGAAAAGGACTATCTCACGTGCCGGGATGCGGCCGGCTCGCGGGACGTCGCTAGTGCGTGTCGGCGTCGTGATCGCGACGCGCTGTCAGATCGCTACGGTCTTGTAACGATAAGCGCACAGGTCGTTGATCGCGCACGCGGGGCAGAGCGGCTTGCGCGCCTTGCAGACGTAGCGGCCGTGCAGGATCAGCCAGTGGTGCGCGTTCTTGCGGAACTCCGGCGGGACGACTTCCATCAACTTGTCTTCGACTTCGCGCACGGTGCTGCCCGGCGCGAGACCGGTGCGATTGGCGACGCGAAAGATGTGCGTGTCTACCGCGATTGTCTCCGCTCCGAACGCGGTGTTCAGCACGACATTGGCCGTCTTGCGGCCGACGCCGGGCAGCGCTTCCAGCACCTCGCGGGAATCAGGCACCTTGCCACCGTGACGCTCGATCAGCGCGTGGCATGTGGCGAGAATGTTCTTGGCCTTCGCGTTGTACAGGCCGATCGTCGCAATGTGCTTCTTCAGGCCTTCCTCGCCGAGATCGAGCATCTTTCGTGGCGTGTCGGCGACCTTGAAAAGCGTGCGCGTCGCCTTGTTGACGCTAACATCGGTGGCTTGCGCGGAAAGGATCACTGCGATCAGTAACTCGAACGGAGTTCTGTACTCGAGCTCGGTGGTCGGATTCGGGTCGAGCTCGCGCAGGCGCCGGAACAGCTCGGCCACTTTCTCGCGCCTCATCGATGCGACCCGCGCCGGAGCGCCTCGCGTCGCGCCTTGCCGCGTGCGACGGCCTCGAGGACCGCGCTGCGCGTGATCGACATGGAGGCCCCTCGATTCGACTCGGCTGTGGTGGCGCGCCTCGCATCGCGTTCGGCGCGAGCGCGCGCGAGGCGAGTGGTGCGCGCGTCGAATCGCTTGCGCGCGTGAGCGGCGCGGCGCATCACGTCTTCGCGTGCGAGCGGCTCGTCGGCGATCGGCCGCATCGTGATGCAATCGACGGGGCAGGGCGGCAGGCAGAGCTCGCAGCCGGTGCACTCCGCCGCGAGCACCGTGTGCATGCGCTTCGCCGCGCCGACGATCGCATCGACGGGGCACGCCTGTACGCATTTCGTGCAGCCGATGCAGGCGGCTTCGTCGATGACCGCGAGCAGCGGCGGCCCCTCGCTGCCGTACGAGGAGTCCAGCGGTTTCGTCGCGCGGCCGAGCAAGGCGGCGAGTGCGGCCACGCCGTCAGCGCCTCCGGGGGGGCAGTGGTCGATGTCCGCGTCGCCGCGCGCGATCGCCTCGGCGTAGTCGCGGCAGCTCGGAAATCCGCAGCGCGTGCACTGCGTCTGCGGAAGAAGCATGTCGATACGGGCGGCGAGATCGAAGCTCATGCGCGACAGTCTATCGGGCCGCTGCATTCGTGGCGAAATTTGCGTTGGACCTGTGCACGAATTTAGGCGTCGTATAGCTCGATTTGCGAAAAAAGGGGCGGCGTCTCTGTTGTCGTTCCACTGCGTAACGTGTCGAGCCAGCCGGCAGGTGCGGCGAGCTTCCAATTGAGAGGCAATTTTTTTTCGGGCGAGACCATCAACGATTCCATATATATGGGGCGCTGAACTTCCGGCGAAAGCCGTCACGGATTTGATCATTGCTTTCGCAGCGTTGCGCACAGGACTCTTCGACATTGCGAAGGAGGGTCCTATCATGCACATCACCAAGAGCTCGCTCGCGTTGGGCGTGACCACCGCACTTTCGTTGCCCGTGCTCGCCGGCTCGCCCGGTCGTGCCGGCGACGGCGTGAAGCTGCGCATCGCGGCAGGTTCGATTCATGCGCAGCCACATTTCAAGTTTCCGTATCACTCCGGTGCCAGTGGTGGAACGATCCTCTACGATCAGTCGGGGACGGCCGAGGACGGCGCGCCCGTGCAGGATTTTCAGGCAGCCTACGACGCATACGATGCGCAGGGCGCTGATGATTTCGTCGTCACGGATGCCGAGGGCTGGGCGGTCGGCGCCTTCAATTTTCAGGTGGCCTTTCTGGACGACCCTAATTTCGTGGCGCCGCCTCCTGGCGCCGGCTACGACATCGATGTCTACTGGGACGCCAGCGGCTCGCCGGGGCCCCTCGCCTGCTCGTATGACAGCCTTCCCGGGATCGTGGACAGCACGAATACCAGCCTTTCGGTGTCCCTGCCGTCTCCGTGCGTGCTCACCCAGGGTACGTACTGGGTATCGATGACGCCCGTCTTCGATTTCCCGCCGCAGTCGTTCTGGTCGAACGCAGCCGGCACCCCGATCGGCAACAGCGGCGTCTGGCAGAACCCGGGCGGCGGATTCGGCACGACCTGCTCGAGCTGGTCGCCGATCTCGACGTGCGTCGGATCCGGCACGATCGGCGGCGGCAACCCGAATTACCTGTTCCAG
>Ga0182749_1001196_pt1 | contig 21069 bp, 18 predicted proteins | sample eDN3rd37CKraftMG_FD_128875 | JGI IMG/M metagenome (GOLD analysis project Ga0182749, IMG submission 128875) | Enriched Miracle-Growth compost microbial communities from Emeryville, California, USA - eDNA 3rd pass 37_C Kraft MG (version 2) (version 2) ...
ATCATCACATTGTAGGTTCCCACGATCGCGCCGAGCAGGAACAGCAACCCGCCGAACGCGCGCGCGATGTAGTAGGGATGCATCGCTTCGACGGAATCGATGAAGGAATAGGCCAGCGTGCCGCCGTCATTGTAGGTGCGCCACATCAGCCCCTGGATGATGCCCGAATTCCACATCGCGAAGACGTAGACGATGCACCCCGTCAGGGCCAACCAGAAGTGGACCTCGATGAGCTTGGGGGAATACATCCTCTCGCGCTTCCACATCCATGGCACCAGCGCATAGATAGAACCGAATGTGATCATCGCCACCCAGCCGAGCGCGCCGGCATGTACGTGGCCCACGGTCCAGTCGGTATAGTGCGACAGCGAGTTTACCGGCCGGATCGCCATGAACGAGCCTTCGAAGGTCGTCAGGCCGTAGAACACCGCCGCCACCATCATGAAGCGCAGCGTGGCGTCGTCCCTCACCTTGCTCCAGGCGCCGTTCAGCGTCGCCAGCGCATTGCCGGCCGAAGCCCAGGACGGCACCAGAAGAACGATGGAGAAGGTCATGCCCAGCGTCTGCACCCATTGCGGCAGCGCCGTATAGTGCAGGTGGTGCGAACCGGCCCACATATAGAGGAAGGTTATGCCCCAGAAGCTGATGATGGAAAGCCGGTAGGAAAAGATCGGCCGCTCCGCCCGCTTGGGAAGATAATAATACATCATGCCGAGGAAGCCGGCGGTCAGGAAGAACGCCACGGCGTTGTGGCCGTACCACCACTCCGTCATGGCGTCCTGCACGCCGGAGAACAAAGAGTAGCTTTTGGCCGCGCCCCAGGAAACGGGAACCGCCAGGTTGTTGATGATGTGCAGCACCGCCACGACCAGGATGAAGGCCATGTAGTACCAGTTGGCCACGTAGATATGCGGCTCCCGGCGCCTCGCCAGCGTGCGGAGATAGATCGCGAAATAGACCACCCACACGATCACCAGCCAGATGTCGGCGTACCATTCGGGCTCGGCATATTCCTTGGACTGGGTGACGCCCATGAAGTAGCCGGTCACGGCCAGGATGCAGAACAGGTTGTAGCCGAGCAGCACGAACCAAGGGCTGAACTGATCCGGCAGGCGCGCCCGCGAGGTGCGCTGGAGCACGTGGAAGGAGGTGGCGATGAGCGCGTTTCCGCCGAAGCCGAAGATGACGCCGGTGGTGTGCACGGGGCGGATGCGGCCGAAGCTTGCCCAGCCAGCGTCGAAGGTCAGGTCCGGCCAGGCCAGCAGCGCGGCGACCCATACGCCGAAGGCCATGCCGAAGACCGCCCAGGCCATCGTCAGCACGATGCCCGCCTTGGTCGGGTCGTCATAGTAATGCGACAGGCGCGCGGGGTCGGGTTCGGGGGCGTAGTAGCCGGACATCACCACGAAGGCCAGGCCGACGCTGAAGATGAGCACGATGAAGCCGTGAATCCCGAAAGGATCGCCGCTTCCGGCAGCCGCCATGGCCAGGCCGATCAGGGCGAGCGCCAGAAGCGTGACCAGCGCCCATTGTCTTTCGGTGACCGTCAGTCCTGAAACCATCACGCCCTCGCTGCCCGTGTCCGCCTTTTCGATTTCCGGCTGCATCGCGACGTCAGAACCCGACATCGCTGCCGACTCGTCCACGGCCAGGGTAAACGCTGGCCCGAGTCGATTCCAGACCCACTCCGCACGGCATTATTCTTGCCGGCAGCGGCCGGATTAGCATCGGGAATAGTGGAGCCCAATTCGCAACAATGTCGCAGACGACGCCATCGGGTGCGACAAAAGGTCAAGAAAGACTTGTGCTTAGCTATATTTGTAAAATACGTGCACCGCCGCGTCACATGGCCGCGGCGGCTCTGGGTGATCTTGCTAAGATGTCTTGGGCCGGTCAGCCGGATCTGGCTATTTGCCAAGCCAGACGGTGCCGCTCTCGTTGGTCACCGGCACACCCACTGCATTGCCGTACTCGGTCCACGAGCCGTCATAGTTGCGCACTTCGTAGCCCAACAGGCGCTTCAGCGCGAACCAGGAATGGCTGGAGCGCTCGCCGATGCGGCAATAGGTGATGACCGGCCTGGAACCGTCGACGCCCTTGTCGGCATAGATCCTGCGAATTTCATCGAGCGGCTTGTAGGTGCCGTCCTCGTTGACGATGGTCGCCCACGGCACGTTCTCGGCGCCGGGGATATGGCCGGCGCGGATCGACAGTTCCTTCACGCCTTCCGGCGCGAAGATCTTGCCGAGATATTCGTCCGGCGAACGGATATCGATCAGCTTGCCTTCGATGCGGCCCTCCACCACGTCGAGCACGTTGGCGAGCCGCGCGCGCAGGCTGTTGTCGCGCTCCGGCAATTCGATTGACGATGCCGTGAATGAGGGTATCTCGTCGGTGAGCGCCAGGCCCCGCGCCTCCCACAGCTTCCTGCCGCCGTCGAGCAGCTTCACCCGCTCGCCGAACCCGTAGACGTCGAGCACCCAGGCGCCCCAGGCCGCGAACCAGTTGTTGTGATCGCCATAGATGACGACGGTGGTGTCTTCCTCCACCCCCGCCTTGCGGAGTTGCGCCTGCAGCTTCTCGCGCGAAGCGATGTCACGGTTGACGGTATCGACCAGGTCGACATGCCAATCCAGATTGACGGCGCCAGGAATGTGGGCCTTTTCGTAGACGCCGGGATCGACGCTGACCTCGAATACCCGAACTTTCGGATTTTCCAGATTGTCCTTGAGCCAATCGGCGGTGACGAGCGAATGCGACACATTGTCGGTCATGACTTCATCCTTTCTTCCTGAAACCTGCCGAGGGCGCGGCCGACCGCGCGCTCAATCGTTGAAATGCCGGCCTTCCTTCACCTCGGCCGCGTGGCCGGCGCGGATGGCGAAATCGCCGAAATGCTCGCCGGACGTTCGGTTCGCAGCGAAATCCGCGATCACCCTGGCCAGATGATCGAGAATGGCGGCTTCGCCGACATTCTCCAGCACCATCTTGTTGAGGCGCTGGCCATGAAAGCCGCCGCCCAGATAGAGGTTGTACTTGCCCGGCGCGCGGCCGGTCAGCGCGATCTCGGCGATGTAGGGACGCGCGCAGCCGTTGGGGCAGCCGGTCATGCGGATTGTGATCGGTTCGTCTTCCAGCCCGTGGAGTTCGAGGAGCGCCTCGATCTTCGTGACGAGGTCGGGCAGGTAGCGCTCGCTCTCGGCCATGGCCAGGCCACAGGTGGGCAGCGCCACGCAGGCCATGGAGTTCAGCCGCAGCCCGCTGATCCTGTCGGCCGCGCCGAGTCCATGCTCGCGCATCACCGCCTCGATGGCCGGTTTTGCGGCTTCGGAGACGTCGGAGATGATGAGGTTCTGGTTCGGCGTGATGCGGAAGCTGCCCGTATGCGTCTGCGCGATCGCGCGCAGGCCGTCCATCAGCGCACGGCCGGGGAAATTGCTGACGCGGCCGTTCTGGATGAACAGCGTGTGGTGCCAGCGGCCGTCGTCTCCTCGTGTCCAGCCGTTCGGGTCGCCGTTGGTCGTGAAAGCGAACGGCCGTGCCGGCTGCAGCGCAAAGCCCAGGCGGGCCTCGATCTCGCCCTTGATCCAGTCCAGCCCCTTGTCGTCGATCGTGTATTTGAACCGGGCACGCGCCCTGTCGAGCCGGTCGCCATAGTCGCGCTGCACGCCCATGACGGCATCGACCGTTTCCTGCAGGTGCTCGACCTCTATGAAGCCGACGAGGTCGGCGAGCCGCGGATAGGTCTTCGGCGCCTGGTCGGTACGGCCCATGCCGCCGCCGATAGCGACGTTGAAGCCCTGCAGTTTGCCGTCCTCCACGATGGCGATGAAACCGAGGTCCTGGGAATAGACGTCAATGTCGTTGGACGGCGGCACGACGAAGCCGATCTTGAATTTGCGGGGCATGTAGGTGCGCCCGTAGAAAGGCTCCTGCGGGCCGTCGCCCGTGCCTTCGCGCTCCTCGCCGTACCAGATCTCCTCATAGGCGCCCGATTGCGGCACGCGGTGGTCGCTGGTGCGCTTGGCAAGCGCAAAGACCTCGGCATGGATGGCCGAAAGCTGGGGATTGACCGAGCACATGACGCCGCGCGCGTCGTCGCCACAGGCAGCCCGCGTATCCAGCAGCACCTCGCGCAGCCCCTGCATGGCCGGGCGCAGGTTCTGCTTCTGCACGCGGTGGAGCTGGAAGGTCTGGCGCGTGGTCAGGCGCAGCGTGTTGCCGCCGTAGGCGCGCGCCAGTTCATCCAGCTTCAGCCATTGCGAGGGGCTGCACACGCCGCCCGGCAACCGGATGCGGGCCATGAACGTATAGGCCGGCTCCAGCTTCTGGCGCCGCCGCTCGTCGCGGATGTCGCGGTCGTCCTGTTGATACAGGCCGTGGAACTTCATCAGCTTGATGTCGTTGCCGGGCACGGCGCGGGTGAGTTCGGCCGCCAGCCCGTCCGAGATGGTGCCGCGCAACTGCCGGCTTTCGGCCTTCAGCGTCTCGTCGGGATTGAGCCTGTCCAGCGGCTGGGAAACGTCGCGGCTGCGGTCGGTGGGAGCGTGCGGGGAAAGAAGGCTCATCGGAACGGCACTCAATAGACGTCGATCTGATAGCGGCGGTCGCGCCGCAGCGTGGCGAGATAGTCTTCGGCGGCATCTTCGTCGCAGGCGGCCTGCTGCGCCACGATCTGCTTCAGCGTCGCGTGCACGTCCGGCGCAAGGTGCTGGCCGTCGCCGCAGACGTAGATGTTGGCGCCCTCCTCCAGCCAGGCGTAGATGTCGCGCGCCTGCTCGGCCATGCGATGCTGGACGTAGACCTTGGCGGCAGAGTCTCGGGAGAAGGCGACGTTCATGCGCGACAGCAGCCCGTCCTTCATCCATCCCTGCCATTCGGTCTGGTAGAGGAAGTCGCTGTCAAAGTTGCGCTCGCCGAAGAACAGCCAGGACTTTCCGCCAGTGCCGCTCGCCTCGCGCTGCTGCAGGAAGGCCCGGTAAGGCGCCACCCCGGTGCCGGCGCCGACCATCAGGATCGGCCGCTCGTCCTGCGGCAGGCGAAAGTGCGGGTTGGCCTGGATATAGACCGGCAGGCTGCTTTCGGGTTCGGCGCGCCCGGCAAGATGACCGGAGGCCACGCCCTCGCGCGCCTCGCCGAGCAGTTCGTAGCGCACGGTGGCGACGGTCAGGTGCGCCTCGTCCGGGGCGTAGTCCGGGCTGGAGGCAATGGAGTAAAGGCGCGGCTGCAGGGGACGAAGACCAGCCACGAAATCCGCGGCGGCCAGGCCGCGGACGGGAAAACGCCTGACGATATCGATGACATGATGGTCGCGGGCAAACGCGGACCGCGCCGGCGCGTTGTCTTCCCCGCGCAAGCCGGCAAGTTCGGCCGCGCCGCTAAGCTCGGCCCAGCGGTCGATGAAGCGCGGCGTCGCGGCGGTGATCTCGAAGGTGTCGGCCAGCGCCTCGGCAAGCGGCCGCGGGCCGTCCTTCAGCGCCACCTGCTCGTCGGCCGAAAGCGACAGCGCCTTCAGCAGCTTCTCCACCAGCTCGGGCGCATTGCGCGGCACGATTCCCAGCGCATCGCCCGGCTGGAAAGCGAGGCCGGAGCCGTCGAGCGACAGCTCGACATGGCGTGTCTGCTTGCTCGACCCGCGACCGGTCAGCACAAGATTGTCGATCACCGTCGCCAGGAACGGATTGCGCTTATCGAATCCGGCCTGCACCGGCGCCGCCGTCGCTTGCGCGACCAGTGCCGCGACCTTGTCTTCCTGTTCGGCAGGCAGCTTCGCCAGCATGGCATCGATCCAGCCGGCAGCCGGCTCGTCGTAGTCCACGTCGCAGTCCAGACGCTCGGCAAGACGTATCGCGCCGAGTTCGGCCAGCCTCGTGTCCAGGCGGCGGCCTGCGCCGCAGAAATGCTCATAGGTGGAATCGCCCAGCGCCAGGACGGCAAAGCGCAACCCATCCAGGCGCGGCGCCTTGCGGCTCTCCACGAATTCGAAGAAGGCGATCCCCGAAAGCGGCGGCTCCCCTTCCCCATGCGTGCTGGCAAGAACGAGCAGGTCCTGCTCCTCCTTCAGTTGACGCAGCTTGTAGTCGGCCATATCCGCAAGCCGGGGCTCGAGCCCGTTGGCGCGCGCCTTGTCGGCCAGCGTGCGGGCAAGGGCCGCGCTGTTTCCGGTCTCGCTGCCGTAAAGGATGGTCAGCGTGCGCGCAGCTGCGGCGGCCGGCTGCGGCGCTGCCGGTGCCTGCGGCACCGACGCAAGCGCCGTGGCCCCGGCAAGGGCGCGTGCGCCATGCTCTATGCCGGCGAAATACCCCGACAGCCACAAGCCCTGGCCGGGGTTCAGCGAGGTGGCGAGCGCCGTCACCTGGCTCCATTGCTCAGCGGTCAGCCCAGGTCCGGGAAAGTTCGCCACGGTCATCGCTGCCGGCTCCTCCGATATGCGCCGCCGGCTTCGAGAAACGTCGGAAAAAGCGGCGGGAACAGTGCGTTTCGGGCGAGGTTTGACGCGCGTCAGGGCTGCATGCAAATGAATGAATCTGCTAGATGAGTGCAATAAAATTGCTGGAAACGCGGTTTGAGACGACCATTCTAGCGATGACTTTTTCCGCGCAGGTTTCCTTCCAACAAGCGCATTTTTCGTGGTCGAAACATATGGGCGCCAGGATCGAAATTTTTTTGCGCGAGCCGGTCGCTATCGCCGGTTTGCCGCCTCGCGCCGCCGAAAGGCAGCGCGGGGCGTTGGAAATCACGCCGCCGGCTACTTTGCGGCGACGATGATCCGGCCTTTCATATTGGGATGGAAGCGGCAGTAGTAGTCCAGCGCGCCAGCCTGCTTCAGCACGACGCTTCCTGATTTCTTCGGTGGCAACATCACGTCCCAGCCGCCCTTCACGGTGGCTGTATGGGCGAGCGCATCCTTGTTCACCCATTCGATGGTATCGCCGACCCTGGCACTGACGGTAGCGGGCGAAAACACCAGCTTGTCGATGGTGACCGTTATGGTTTCGGCCTGCGCCGGCGGCATGGATACGGCGAGCAGCAGCGCGGCGGCTCCGAAAAGACGTTTCGGCGACATGGCGACCGCCTCACTTCAGTGCAGCAGCGACATGCTCGGCATGCTGCTCGTGGCCCTGGAAGACCTTCAGGCCGGTTTCCAGCAGGCTCTTCAATTCGGCGTTGCTGGCCGAGGGGATCAGCACGGTTTCCAGCGCGCCGTTGACCTGCTTGTGGTAGGCCACCTCATTGTCGATATAGGCCTTGTCGAAGGCCGCTCCCTTCAACTTGGCGAGTTTGGCGCGCTCCTCCTTGGCGGAGGCCACGAGAGACTTGCTGGTGGCGTTGTCCTCGGGCTTCACCTTCAGTTTCTTGACGAGATCGAGCGCCTGCTTGTTCACTGCCTCGTGGTCGCGCACCATGTCGTCGGCGAAGTCGCGCACGTCCTTGTTCTGGGTTTTCTTCAGGGCGAGCTTGGCCGCCTCGATGTCGATCTCACCGGCGGTATAGGCGATGTGGGCGATCTGCGGATCGGTCGGCTTCTCGGCGGCCTGGGCGAACGTTGCCGGGGCGGCGAAAAGGCAAAGCGCGGCCGTGGCCGCAAGCGGGCGAATAAGCATGGAAACCTCCTTGGAGCCCGGGCCGGCAGGGCTTGCGGGCGCATCTTGAGTGGACGCCGATTGGATGCGCGCGCGGCCGCGACGTTCCCGAAAAATCAGTCGGAAAAGCCCAGACGCCGCATCACCGCGCTCGTCAGACGCTCACAGCGCCGGCCGGCAAAGGGAAAGGCGTCGAGCAGCACCGGACCGATCTGCTCATCCAGATCCTTGCGCACGAGCACGCGCGCGCGGTGCAGCCGCGTCTTCACCGTCTCGGGACGGATGCCCAGCACCTCGGCGGTCTCTTCCATGCTGAGGCCTTCGATCACGCGGGCGACGAAGACGGCCCGGTAGATGTCGGGCAGGTTGTCGGTCGCCTTTTCGACCAGTTGCAGGATCTGTCTTTGCGCCATGGTGCGTTCCGGATCGTCGCTGGCTGGATTGAGCGGAAAGGGAATGACATGGGCTTCTATGGCCGGCCGCAGCGGCGCCATGGCCTGCTCGCGCCGGCGCCGGACACGCAACCGGCCCAGCGCCTCGTTGATGACGATGCGTGAAAGCCACGTCGACAGAGCGGCTTCGCCGCGAAAGCTGCCAAGATGCGTGAAGGCGCGGACATAGGCCTCCTGCACGATGTCCTCGGCCTCGCCGTCGTTGCGCACCACGCCGCGGGCTATCCGGTAGAGGCGCTGGTTGTGCCTTTGCATGATCACGCGGAAGGCGCCGGCTTCGCGCGCCTGCGCGCGCCGCACCAGTTCCATGTCGTCGGCGGCGACGGCGATCGCGGTGCTTTTCCGTGCGTGGCCCATCGACTTCCTCCTTCTCAAGCATAGATCGGATGCATGGCCGGGGAAAAGGTTCCCGCCTCGGGCCGCTCGGGCACGATATGATCGCGCCACGGCCCTTCCGGCCGGGAACTTTTCGTGCCGGCGGGCGTCGAAGCACCTGCGCGACGGGCGCAGGCAAGGAGAACCGCAATGGCATCGCATGCTCAGCAGAACCCCGGCCCCGACCTCACTCAGGGCGTTCCGCTCTCCGCCTTCGGCGACGGGCCATTGCTCAAGGGCCGTGTCGGCAAGGAGGAGGTGCTGCTGGCGCGCGTCGGCGACGAGGTGATGGCCGTCGGTGCTTCCTGCACGCATTATGGCGGACCGCTGGCGGAAGGCATCGTGGTGGACGGCACGGTGCGCTGCCCGTGGCATCACGCCTGCTTTTCGCTGCGCACCGGAGAGGCGCTCGGCGCTCCCGCCTTCGATGCGCTTTCGTGCTGGAAGGTCGAGCGCAATGGCGACCGCATCGTGGTGCGTGAAAAGGCGGAGCCGGCGAACAAACCTGCGGCCCTGCCGTCCGGGCAGCCGGAAGACATCGTGATCGTCGGTGGCGGCGCTGCCGGCTTCGCCTGCGCCGAGATGCTGCGGCGGCACGGCTATGACGGCCGCCTGACCATGCTGAGCGATGATGCAGACCCGCCCTGCGACAGGCCCAACCTGTCCAAGGACTACCTGGCCGGCGATGCCCCGGAAGAATGGATTCCCCTGCGTCAGGACGATTTCTATGCGCAAAATCGCATCGACCTGCACCTGAAGGCGGCGGTCCAGCGCATCGATGCGGCCGCCCGCACGGTGGTGATGCAGGACGGACGCGCCTTCCCCTTCAACCGCCTGCTCCTGGCGACCGGGGCGGAACCGGTGCGCCTGCCCATTCCCGGAAGCGAGCGGGAGCATGTGCTGACGCTGCGCTCGCTTGCGGACAGCCGCAACCTCATCGAGCGGGCCAGGACCGGCAGGGCGGCAGTGGTGCTGGGCTCGGGCTTCATCGGGCTGGAAGTCGCCGCTTCGCTGCGCGCGCGTGGGCTCGACGTGCATGTCGTGTCCCTGGACGAGAGGCCTCTGGAAGCCGTGCTCGGCACCGAGCTTGGCGACTTCATCCGCGCCCTGCATGAACAGCATGGCGTGGCGTTCCACATGGGCACATCCATCGCGCGCATCGAGCCCGGGAAGGTGATGCTGAACAACGGCCGCGAACTGGCCGCCGACCTGGTGGTCGTCGGCGTCGGCGTGCGGCCGCGCGTCGCTCTCGCCGAGGAAGCGGGGCTCGCCGTCGACAGGGGCGTCGTGGTGAACGAGATGCTGGAAACCAGTGCCCCGGGCATCTTCGCCGCCGGCGACGTGGCCCGCTGGCGCGATCCGGCCAGCGGCAAGATGCAGCGCATCGAGCATTGGGTGGTGGCCGAGCGGCAGGGCCAGGCAGCCGCACGCAACATGCTGGGAGCGGCCCGGCCGTTCCGCGACGTGCCGTTCTTCTGGAGCGCGCATTACGACGTGACCATCCGCTATGTTGGGCATGCGCAAGCGTGGGACGACATCGAGGTCGACGGCGACATCGCCGCGCAGGACTGCATTGTGCGCTACAGGAAAGGCGGCAGGATCATCGCCGCCGCTGCGATCGGGCGCGATGTCCAGGCGCTCGAATGCGAACTGGCGCTCGAACCGGCGTGAGCGGTCAGGAGGCGACGCGCGGGCGCCCCGTCGCCGTCGCCACGATGAAGGCTTCCACGAAGCTGCGCTCGTTCTCGATGGTGGCTACGCGGATGTCGCGCGCGATCTCGATGCGAGCCTGGTCCGTACCGGCGCGCTCGGCAAGTTCGGCGGCAACCGCCCTGATATGGATTTCGGCAGCGGCCAGGGCCTCCTCCTCCGTATCGAAATCCTGCAGGAGCTCGCCGGCGTTGAGCCGGAAAAGCCCGATTTCCGGTTGGCTGACGCGCGCTTCGGCCGACATGCATACCTGCCCCACCACCGCGCCGAGCGCATTGGCGACGTCGGCGTGCTCGGCGACCACGCAGGAATTGCCGATCAGCCGCGGCAGGCCGGCATAGTGGAGATGCGCGGAGGCGCCGAGGCCGATCACCGGCCGGTCGAGCACGATGGCGAGCTGCGCCATGCCGCCGGTCAGGGTCACCGCCCGCTGCACCAGCGGGTTGGCCACGGAAACGCCGCCGTCGAGCCCGTCTTCGGCGAAAACGGTTTCCAGCATCACTTCGGCCGAGCGGCGTGTGACGGCCTCCAGCACCAGTTCGCAGAAGCTTTCGGCGTCCCTGGCCACCAACCGCCCCTGCCCGTCGCGCCGCCGCGCCAGGAGGCCGGCGCCAAGCCGGGCGACGGAGACGTCCCAATTGGCCTGCCGGCCGAGCACATGTGCCGCGTCCGACGGTGTGAAGCCTATGATGTGAACCAGCCCGCGCGCCACGAGCCTGTTCAGCGTGGCAAGCCGCGAGGTGGAGACGAGCAGGTCGTCGAGCGGAGCGGGAACGTCGGAGATTTCGGCGAAGAGCCGTGTCTCGGTGGGGCTCAGCCCGGCCGCCAGCCGTTCAGGCAGGCCGGTGCGGATGGCGAAGCGGCCATCCAGCCGGCTGCTGACCGGGTTCAGCGCCTGCCGGTGCAGCACCTTGCTGATGGCCTCGCCATGCTGGCGGCCGGCCAACGCCAGCGGCACCAGCCGGCGGGGACCGAGCACGATGCCGGAGACGAGGCTGCGTTCCTTGAGCGCGACTTCCGAATCGCCGCCCAGCCCGTAGGTGCGCATGGCCACCGCCTCGACCATGGTGCGCATGCCGCCCACCGTGGCTCCGTCCGGGTCGAGCCGCAGCCGGCCGCGGTCGAGCACGGCGACGTCGGTGGTGGTGCCGCCGATGTCGGAGACCACGGCATTGTCGAGCCCGGTCAGATGGCGGGCGCCGACCAGCGAGGCGGCAGGCCCCGACAAAATCGTCTCGATGGGACGCTGGAGCGCGAAGTCGGCAGTCACCAGCGCGCCATCGCCGCGCACCACCATCAAGGGTGCGACGATGCCGCGCCTGGCCAGAAATCCCTGTGTGGCCGCCACGAGCCGGTCGATCATCGAAATCAGCCGGGCGTTGAGCAAGGTGGTCAGCGCCCTGCGCGGGCCGCCGAGCCTGGAGGACAGTTCGTGCGAGCAGGTGACGGGCAGACCGGTCCTTTCGCGGATCAGGTCGCGCGCGGCGATCTCGTGCTCCGGGTTGCGTACAGCGAAGTAGGCGGCGACCGCCACGCCCGACACCGTCCCGGCGAGCGAGGGCAAGGCGGCCTCCAGCGCCTCGAGCGACAATTCGCGCGGCTCGCCGTGCACGTCATGCCCGCCGGGGCAGAAAACCACCGGGTCCGGCCCGAGCGCGGAAGACAGGCCGTCGCGCTGGAGATCGTCCTGCCCGAAGCCGATCATCACCAGCGCGACGCGTCCCCCCTGCCCCTCCACCAGGGCGTTGGTGGCCAGAGTGGTCGACATCGAAACGAGCTTGATCGCTTCGGGAGCAACGCCGGTCTCACCGAGCACGCTGCCGACCGCACCCTCTATTCCTACGGCAAGGTCGTGCCTGGTGGTGAGAGATTTGGCCTTGGCCACGACGCCTGCGGCTTCCGACCACAGGATCGCGTCGGTGTAGGTGCCTCCCGTGTCGATGCCGAGATAAAGAGAGGAGGACGGCAATGCGGGCGCGTTCATATCGCTCAACACCGAGGGCGGAATCGGGCATGCGGGTCGGCCATGACGGCAAGTCGAAAGACCCTTGGCGCGCCACTTAATATAAGGCAAGTGAAATTTATTTTGGCTTCAGTGCAATTTTTATGCATTGAAATCAAGGCCAGCATTGGTCCATTCTGCCCGAGCAAGACAGTGGATCGCCGATTGCCCGCGGCGGCGGGCAAGTTTGCGTGCCGATGAAGCACAAGCGGCCAAGCGACTGGACGGTAAGCCATGACGGTGGCGTGGAATGATCTGAGCGACGACGAGCGCACGGCGCTGAAGCGCATGAATCGCGGTCCCTACCCGGAGCTTTCCGCCGCGCTCGGCGCGCGCCTTGTAGAGCTGGGACTGGCACAGGAGCGGCCGGCCGGCATCGGCATCAGCCGGGCAGGCCGCGAGCTTGTCATCGAAACGCTGCTTGCCGCGCGGCGCGATTGAGCCGCCGCGGCACGCTGTTCCGGCGGCTCCGGCGCGTCTTGACTTTGACCGCCACATCACCAACTATCCTCCCATGAACACCACGGTCGCCCATATTGGCTATTTGCCATTCCGGATCTGCCCCATCGCGGGAGTATAGCCCCCGGCTCGGCCGTCTGCGCCCCCCGAGCCGAGGGGGTACACCACTTCCCGACAGAGCGGCATACGGGTTTTTTTATTCCCGACGTTCGGCGCGCACCACGAAGGACAGTCATCTGGCTTGGCGTCTGCGCCCTATTTCGCGTGCGTTCTGTCGTGACCAAAACACGGAGTTGAAATGCAAAACAATGCAAGATTGCGGCGCAAGCCGAACATCTCGATCTCGAAGACCGACCATGCCCGCCTTTCGGCGCTCGCCGAGGCCGTGGCGGAGCGCAGCCCGGAGATTTCCGAGGAACTGCTGGCGGAGCTGGATCGCGCGCGCGTGGTGGCCGACAATGCGGTCGCAGACAAGGTCGTGCGCATGGGTTCGACCGTCCGCTTCAAGCCCGATACGGGCGAGGAAAAGACCGTCACGCTGGTATTTCCCGGCGAGGCCGATATCGCCCAGGGCAAGATCTCGATCCTGACGCCGATCGGCACAGCGCTGCTTGGGCTTTCCGCCGGACAATCCATGAACTGGACCTCCCGCGACGGCCGCCGCCACGAATTGGCGGTTCTTGACGTGACCATCGCCACGCCGGCGGAGACACGGGAACAGGCATGAAGGGCGGCCGTCGGCGTCTTCTCAATCATGCGGGCAGCCTGATCGCAGGAGGCTGACCCCTGCGTCCGGCGGCGGTCGGGCTCAGGGGCAAGCCATCCAGCACCAGACCAACGCGTGAAGCCGGATCCCGGCGCCGGGCCGGCAGGGAGACATGCCCATGTCCGATATCGAAACCTTCCACCTGACCACCAAGGACTTCACCGTCCTGGAAGTGATGCTGGAGCGTGTGACCGGCCGCGACGAGACGATGAGGGTCATCCTCCAGCGCAAGATCTCCAATGCAATCGTCACGTTCCGCGAGGACATTGCCCCCCATGTCGCGACCCTCAGCAGCCGGGTGGCGTATCGCGTCGACGACGGACCGGAGGAGATCCGCGTCATCGCGCATGACGACATGCGCGGCCTCGTCGGCACGATCCTGCCGATCACCAATCTGCGCGGGCTTGCCCTGCTCGGCCTTTCAGAGGGCCAATCCATGGAAATCACCCGGGCGGACGGCGGCCGGGAAACGCTGACCCTGCAGCAGGTGCTCTACCAGCCGGAGGCATCGCAGAAGCAATCGGAACGAGGCGGCCGCGCCGACGGGCAGGCATCCGGCGGGGAGGCTTCCGCCCAAATCCTGCGCCCGCGCGGGCCGTTCCTGCGCGTGGTGCACAGTTCCGACGATTTGCCGCCGAAGCCCTCGCACAAAACCGCGGTGCCGGCGTCCGACAACGGCTTCGATGATCCGGGCCCTTCGGCGGCATAGCTGCCGCGTCGCTCCCCGCCCCGCAGAGCCGGTGGGCGGCCTGCCTCATCCGACGACCGTCTTGAGCCCCTGCAGCGCATCCTGCACGTCGGCCCTGCCTTCGCCCGCTTCCGCATAGACCGCATAGGCCGGATAGGTGAATTCGGGGGCGTCCGCCACGAGCTCCAGTTGCCCGGCCGCAATGTGCGGGGCCACGGCGCCCTTGCGGAAATAGCCCATGCCGCCGGCCCGCAGGATGTAGCTCAAGCCCAGCGGACCCAGGCCGACCATGAGGCCCGGAGCGCCGAAGGCCGTTGCGCTGGCTCCGTGCTGGGCGGCAAACATCGGCCCCCAGTCGACATAGACGTAGTCGGGGGCGGTCTCCGGCTCGCCCGGCTTGGCGGGGGTCCTGACCATGACGAGCTGCTCTTCCTCCAGCAATTCCACCCGGAAGCCGGGCAGGAGTTTCGGCGCATAGAGCACCGCAATGTCCAGAACGCCGGTCCGCAGCCTCTCGATGAGCTGGTCCGGCACGCCGACATGGGCATGGATGGCGATCTCCGGCTTCGACTTGCGCATCCATACAAGCCAGTCGAGCAGCAGGGGATTCCACAGGCTCAATTCGCCGCCCAGCGCCACCACGCTGGTCTGTCCGGACGGGATGGCGAGCTGGTGGCGGGCCCTTTCCCATATCTGCACGAAAGACTGGGCAAAGCGCTCGAACTCCCGCCCCGCCGGCGTGAGCTGGGCGCCGTTGCGGTTGCGGATGAAGAGCTGGCGGCCCAGTTCCTCCTCCAGCGTGCGGATGCGCGCGCTGACGGTGGTCTGGGTGACGTGAAGCCGGTCCGCGGCGTTGAGGAAGCTGCCGGAATGGACGATTTCGAGAAATGTCCGCGCCCGGTCGATATCCATTGCAGAGCTCCCAATGCCAAAATTCAATGCAAGAATATTGCATTGATACTGCATTTAATTCCGTTTGCTTTCTCTTTTCAACCGGCGCAGCCTGCCTTGTGAGAGAGCCCGTTCCGGGATGGCGCACAGGACGGGCTGCCATGCCCGAGGACCATCATGTCCATTGCCGACGACACGACACCCGAACCCGGCGAATACGCATCTCCCCCCTGCTTCATGCATGAACTGACGCCGGACTTTCAGCCGCAACCGGTGCGCGACGCATGGACCGACGTCTGCCGCTGGCGCAAGGCCGAGCGCACGCGCCTGATCGCCGAGCGCCTGGCGGTCGACGCCGAGGAGCGGAAGAACAGGTCCGACCGCATCGCTGCCGCGCTCGACCGCACCATGGGCAAGGTCAGCGGTCGCATCATCAGCGCCTACTGGCCGTTCCGCGGCGAGCCGGACCTGCGCAACTGGATGATAAAGGTGATCGAGCGCGGCGGGCGGATCGCCCTGCCGGTCGTCATCAAGAAGGGGTGGCCGTTGGAGTTCCGCATCTGGTCGCCGGGAGATCCGTTGGAGCGCGGGGTCTGGAACATCCTCGTTCCCGCCCACGGACCCTCGGTCCAGCCGAGCCTTGTCATCGCACCTCTGGTCGGTTTCGACGGGGCCAGCTACCGGCTGGGCTATGGCGGCGGATTCTTCGACCGGACGCTGGCCGCCATGCGCAGGAAACCGTTCGTGATTGGCGTCGGCTATTCGAACGCCGCGATTCGTACTATTTATCCGCAGGCCCATGACATTGCCATGGACGCTATCGTTACGGACGAATGATCACGAACCACGAAAAGAATGCAGGTCGGGGCCGGTTCCCCGCTTGTGACGACACGTAGCAGATCGCCGTCCACTCGTGAGACCGCTCCGCCCGCCACCATCAAGGAGGCAGGTGAAAGATCATGACGGATACAGCAGCGGCACTCCCGGCCGATCACAGGCCGACTTTCCTTTCCCGATGGGTCTTCACGACCAATCACAAGGACATCGGAACACTCTATCTGTGCTTTTCCATGCTCGCCGGCATCTTCGGCACCGGCCTGTCGGTTGCCATCCGCATGGAATTGCAGGAGCCGGGCCTGCAGTTCTTCACCGATCCCACGACCTACAACATGGTCGTCAGCAGCCACGGGCTGGTGATGATCTTCTTCGTTCTCATGCCGGCGCTCATAGGCGGCTTCGGCAACTGGTTCGTGCCGATCATGATCGGCGCGCCGGACATGGCCTTCCCGCGCATGAACAATGTGTCGTTCTGGCTGCTGGTGGCCTCGTTCCTCCTGTTCATCATTTCGCTGTTCGTGCCGGGCGCACCTGGCGCCTACGGCCATGCAGGCGGCTGGACGCTGTATCCGCCCTATTCGACCATCGGGCAGCCAGGTCCGGCGGTCGACCTCGTCATCCTGTCGATCCACATTGCGGGCGCCTCCTCGATCCTCGGCGCCATCAACTTCATCACCACCATCCTGAACATGCGCGCGCCGGGCATGACGATGCACAAGATGCCGCTGTTCGCCTGGTCCATGCTGGTCACGGCCTTCATGCTGCTGTTCGCGTTGCCGGTTCTGGCAGGCGCCATCACCATGCTGCTCACCGATCGCAATTTCGGTACGTCGTTCTTCGCCCCTGAGAACGGCGGCGATCCGGTGCTCTTCCAGCACCTGTTCTGGTTTTTCGGCCATCCCGAGGTCTACATCATGATCCTGCCGGGCTTCGGCATCATCAGCCACGTCATCTCCACTTTTTCCAAGAAGCCCATCTTCGGCTATCTGGGCATGGCCTATGCCATGGTGGCCATTGCCGTCATCGGCTTCGTGGTGTGGGCGCACCATATGTTCACGGTGGGCCTGTCGCTCGACACGCAGCGCTATTTCGCCTTTGCTTCCATGGTCATTGCCGTGCCGACAGGCGTCAAGGTGTTCTCCTGGCTGGCCACGATGTGGGGCGGCTCGATCGAGTTCAAGACGCCGATGCTGTGGGCGACCGGCTTCGTGCTGCTGTTCACCATCGGCGGCGTCACCGGCGTGCAACTGGCCAATCCCGGTCTCGACCGCATGTACCAGGACACCTATTACGTCGTGGCCCACTTCCACTACGTGCTGTCGCTGGGAGCGGCCTTCGCCATCTTCGCCGGCTTCTACTACTGGTTCCCCAAGATGACCGGCTACATGTACAGCGAGACACTGGGCAAGATTCACTTCTGGCTGATGTTCGTGGGCGTCAACCTGGTGTTCTTCCCGCAGCATTTCCTGGGCCTGGCCGGCATGCCCCGCCGCTATGCCGACTATCCCGATGCCTTCAAGGACTGGAACTTCATCTCTTCGATCGGTTCCTACATATCTGCCTTCGGGCTGGTGGTGTTCTTCGTCATGATCGCGGAGGCCTTCGCCAGGAAACGCATAGCGTCCGACAATCCCTGGGGCGTCGGCGCCACGACCCTGGAATGGACGCTGTCGTCGCCCCCGCCCTATCACCAGTTCTCGGAGCTTCCGCGCATTCGCTGAAAAAGGGAGGGGTTGCCGGCAGGCGAGAAGAACGGGTCGAAACGGAGCGGCGCAGGCTGGCCGCTCCGGCATGGAGGCCGGAATGAATGAAACCGCCGAGATGGGGAGCCAGATCCCCGCGATCGTGCTGTTTGCCTTGTGGTGGGGGCTTTTGATGATGCTGAACATCCTGTTTCCGCACATCGGCACCGACAAGCCGGCCCCGGCCGACGGTCCCGGCAAGGATGCAGCCGCCAGGCGCCCCGTTTCCGGCACGGCCTGCCAGGCTGTCAGGGAGGCCGACCCCGCCTTCGACGAAGCCGATTTCCTGCGCGGCGCGTCCAACGCCTATGAGGCTATCCTGCGCGCCTATGCCGAAGAGGACCGCACGGCCCTTGCGCCGCTCCTCTCGGCGGAAGTGCTGGAGGCCTTCGAAGCAGCGATGGCAGAACGCAGGCAGCGCCGCGAGAAGCTGTACCTCACCTTCGTGTGCCTGAAGGAAGCCCGCATCGTCGCCTGCGACGTGAATGAAGGGCGGCTCGAAATCAGCGTCCGCTTCATTGCCGAGGTCGTCAGCGCGATCCGGTCCACGGCCCCCGAACCCGATGACGGCGAAATCGTGCGGGACGACACGATGCGGATGGTGGAAACCGGCGACCTTTGGACTTTTGCACGCGATCCGCGCTTGCGGGACCGCAACTGGCAGTTGATCGCCACCGACGAAGCGGCCTGACCGGAGAAGCACGGCCATGCTTCGCCCATGACCGCGGCAGCCTATCCGGATGTCTCGATAAGCCGCATGAATTCGTTCTCGGCAGCGGTGGCATAGCGGTCCTTGTGCCGCAGCATGAGGAAGCGGCGGCGTGGCAGCGGATAGTCCACGGCCGCCAGCGTGCCGGCAGCCAGCGCGCGTGCCACCACCAGCCTGGAGATGACGGTGACGCCGCCGCCTGCCTCGACGGCCGAGCGCACGGCCTCGTTGGAGGGCAGAACCAGGCTCGTGCGCATTTCGGACCAGTCGATGCTTTCCTCGCGCAGCATTGCCGCGAGAATCGAGCGCGTTCCCGAACCCGGCTCGCGCAATATCCAATCGGCCGACCTGAGGTCCAGCTTGTCGCCGGCCCTGTGGCGGCTCCACGGATGGTTTGCCGGCACCACCAGAACCATTTCGTCTTCTGCGACAGTCATTGCCGAAAGGCGCGGCTCTTCCACCTCGCCTTCGACGAAGCCGAGATTGGCCTCGCCCTCGCGCACCAGCGCGGCCACGGTCTCGGTGTTGCCCATGACCAGCGATACCGACATGCCCGGATAGGCGGCGCGGAAAGCGTGGATGAATTTCGGCAGCCAGTAGTTCCCCACTGTCTGGCTCGCGGCGAGGCCAAGGGAGCCGACTTTCAGGCCGGCAAGATCGGCGAGCACCAGTTCGGCGGAGGCCGCACGCGCCAGCACCGCCTTGGCCTCGACCAGGAACAGGCGGCCCGCGTCGGTCAGCGCGATACGGCGGCCGACGCGGTCGAAGAGCTTGGTCGCATAGCGCGCTTCGAGGGCCGCGACCGCCGCGCTGGTTGCGGACTGGGTCAGGTTGAGGTCGCGGGCGGCGCGCGTCACATGCTCACGTTCGGCGACGGCAACGAATATCCGCAACTGCTCCAGCGTCATCCGGCTTCCTTTACGCGGCCAGTTTTACAAGCACCAGGCTGAAGCAAGCGATAAAGACAAACGCCGAAAGCGCAACCATCAATGGGCGCAGGCCGCGCGAGCGGATGGCCGACACGTTGGTCTGCAGGCCCATGGCGGCCAGGCCGACAGTGAGCATGAAAGTGGTGGCCAGCACGATGGCCTGCTTGGCCTCGGCCGGAATCGTCACGACGCTGTTGATCGCCACGGCACCGATGAAGGCGACCACGAACCACGGCATCGGCGGCTTGGCGGCCGATTCGCCCTTGCGGCCGCGGGCGGCCAGGATGCCCAGCGAGATCACCACCGGCGCCAGCAGCGTGACGCGCGCCAGCTTGGCAATGGTGGCCACCTCTCCGGCCTGGGGGCCAACCTGGAAGCTTGCGCCGATCACCTGAGCGATCTCGTGGATCGACGAGCCCGACCACAGGCCGTATGCGTGCTGGTCAAGCGCGAGAAGGGGCGCGACCAGCGGATAGCCGAGCATGGCGATCGTGCCGAACACGGTCACCGCGGCGACCGCATAGGCGACATCCTCGTCACGGGCGGCGGTCACGGCGTTGGTGGCCACCACCGCCGAGGCACCGCAGATCGAGGTTCCGGCGGCGATCAGTTCGGTCAGCTTGCGATCCACGCCCAAGGCGCGCCCCACCCATATCGTGAAGCAGAAGGTCGCGACAAGCGTGATCACCACGACGCTGACGCCGCCCATGCCGATGGAGGCGACCTGGGTAGCCGTCAACTGAAAGCCGAGAAGAACGATGGCGTAGCGCAGCACCTTGCGCTGGCAAAAGGCGATGCCTGGCTTGGCATGAGCCGGCGCGCCGACAAGATTAGCCACCACCATGCCGACGAGGACCGCCAGGATCATCGGGCTGAAGATGCCGAGTCCCGGCAGGTTGCGGAAAGAATACGCCGCGGAGGCCACGATGACAGCGAGCACCAGACCGGCCCACACGGTCGTCTTGCCCACGCCGATCCCGGCAGCCGGCGCTGAAGCGCTCTTATGGGTGACGTTGTGCCGTGCGTCGGCGGCGGCAGGCGAAATCGAGGACATGCGATACTCCAATGCTGGCTGGCACTGGAATTGCATTCTCCCGATCGATAATCCAACGCATTGTACGTGTGGGAATGTTCGCTTTTTCCGAACGGTTTTGCCCGGACCCCCGCTCCGGCCGCAGATCGCGGCGGCGATCGACCGCCCTGCGCTCAGCCCACCCAGCGCTCGTAGTCGGATACGAGCAGATGGAGCGGCGGGACATCCTCCTCGATCTCGGAAAAGCGCCCGATCGGCTCCCGGAAGATGTTGTCCGTCAGATCGTCGTTGACCGTGGACACCTCGCCGATCAGCACGTCCTTGCCCTCCCCCCAGAAGGCATGCCAGACACCGGGAAACAACGTCACGCTCTCGCCCGGATCGAGCTTCAGAAGTCCGCCCGGGGGAAGCTTGCGCACGGTGCCGTCGACCGGCACGGAAACCTCGGCCTTCGGGTCGACGCCGCCGTCCCGGTCCGACATGAACAATTCGAGCACCAGCTTGCCGCCGCCGCGATTGATGATGTCTTCCGTCTTGATGGCGTGGCGATGCATCGGCGAGAGCTGGTCCTTGCGCGAGATCATGATCTTCTCGGCATAGAGCATGCCCGCGCCCTTCCTCATGTCTTCCAGACGGCCGTTGCGCACGGTGAACAGGAACAGGCCGAATTCGTCGAACCTGCCCTGCCCGTAATCGGTGATGTCCCAGCCCAGGCGGGCGTCGAAGATGCCGCGAGAGCTTTCGCTGCGCGCTTTCATCTCCTCCGGCGTCCAGTAGGCGAAAGGCGGCATGATGTAGCCGAAGGAGCGGATGAAGGCGTCGGCGTCACGGATGATGTCGTTGACCCTGGAGCGTTTCATCTTGGCATCCTGTCAGGCTTCGGCGCGGCGGGC
>Ga0182749_1001200_pt1 | contig 21043 bp, 18 predicted proteins | sample eDN3rd37CKraftMG_FD_128875 | JGI IMG/M metagenome (GOLD analysis project Ga0182749, IMG submission 128875) | Enriched Miracle-Growth compost microbial communities from Emeryville, California, USA - eDNA 3rd pass 37_C Kraft MG (version 2) (version 2) ...
AAGGCCTCCAGGTACTGCTCCAGATTGGGCAGGAAACGGCCGCTGCTCCAGACCATCATCGGCACTCCATGCCTAGCCGCCGCGCGGAACAGCGGAGCGTAGCCGCCGTCGGCGAAGCGGTCGATATCGTCCAGCCACGGCAGCGGATCCGCCCGCAATGCGCGCATTCCTGGGATCGCCGCAAGCCGGGCCACGACCTCATCGAGCTCAGGGTCGAGCGGATGCACCCGGGAGAGGAACGAGAAGCGCTCGGGGTACCGGGCCACCGCGTAGGTGGAGAAGTCGAAGTTCCAACGCACCCCGCCGTCACCCACCGGCTCCCCCGGCTCCGAGATGCCATGGTCGTTCTGGCCGAGCCACTCGTCGATGACCAGAGCGCCGACGCCGGCCGCGTCCATGGCGGTGATAGTCGCTGCGAGGATGACATCGCGATCCGCTGGCTCCACCAGCGGCACTCCGGGGGCCTCTCGGCGTGGCGCCTCGGCCTCCGCGGCCCTGCGGCCCGACGGCCATCCGTCGACGACCATACGCGGGATGTGGATTTGGGTGTCGACTATGTCCACGGAATAAAGCTCCTTTGCTCGGCGAGATCGCCCGGTTCCACATGATTCAGCTCGCTCATCACGAAATTGACTAGTGAGTAAATCAACGGATACTCTACCACCGGCACCAGATCGTCCTCGTCCGCAGGAGCACCATGTCCAGGCAGTTGAAGGTCGCCGTCATAGGAGCCGGCCCGGCCGGGACCTATGCCTCCGACATCCTCACCAAAGCGCTCGACGACGTGACCGTCGACCTCATCGATCGCGACCCGACCCCCTTCGGCCTGATCCGCTACGGCGTCGCGCCGGACCATCCGCGTATCAAGGAGGTCATCAAAGCGCTGAACAACGTGATGGCCAACGACCGCATCCGGTTCATCGGCAATGTCGCCTACGGCACCGATCTCGCCCTGGACGACCTCCGGAGCATGTACGACGCCGTGATCTTCGCCACCGGCGCTCGAAAGGATCGTGAGCTAGCTATCCCCGGCATCGACTTGGAGGGCTCATACGGCGCTGCCGACTTCGTGTACTGGTACGACGGCCACCCCGAGGCGCCCCGCGACTGGCCCTTCGACCCGACGGCCGAGTCGGTCGCCGTGATCGGGGCGGGGAATGTCGGTCTGGACGTCGCCCGCATCCTGGCGAAGACGGCCGATGAGCTGCTGGTCACCGATATCCCGGACAATGTCTACCGGGGCCTGACCGAAAACGCCGCCAAGGACATCCACGTCTTCGCCCGCCGCGGTCCGGCCCAGGTCAAGTTCACGCCGATGGAGTTCCGCGAGCTCGGCCACTCCCCCACCATCGACGTCATAGTCCATCCCGAGGGATTCGAGTTCGATGAGGGCTCGCTGGAGGCTATCCGCGCCTCCAAGTCGGTGAAGCTGGTCGTCGACACCCTGCAGAACTACGCCGCGAAGGAGCCGACGGGCAAGCCGCACCGTGTGCACATCCACCTGTGTCAGAGCCCGGTGGAGATCCTGGGCGAGAACGGCAAGGTCGTCGGCCTGCGCACGGAGGTCACCGAGCTGGATGGGACCGGTGACGTGCGCGGGACCGGCGAGTTCATGGAATGGCCGGTCCAAGCCGTCTACCGCGCGGTGGGTTACCTCTCCGACGACCTGCCTGGCCTTCCCTTCGACGAGAACAGGGGCGTCGTGCCCAACGACGGCGGGCATGTGCTGGACGAGAGCGGCGCGCCGTTGCCGGCGCTCTATGTCACGGGTTGGATCAAGCGCGGCCCGGTCGGACTCATCGGTCACACCAAGTCGGACGCCGCTCAGACCGTCGATCTGCTTCTAGCCGACCTGGATCGCCTCCCCGCACCGACGGCAGGCGAACCGGACGCGATCTTCGACCAGCTCGATCAGAAGGGGGTCGAGTACACGACCTGGGAGGGGTGGCAGCGGCTCGACGCGCATGAGATATCCCTGGGCGCCCCGGCGGGCAGGCCCCGGGTCAAGGTCGTGCCCAGGGAGCACATGGTCTCCATCTCGCGCCAAGGCTGATCCCGGCGGAGCGCATCACCGGATCGGTGTATGCGGTCTGGCGATCAGCGACTGAGCAGAGCCGGCAGTAGGCGACGCACCATCTCCATGCTCGGCTCCTCCGAGGGCAGCGGTTGCACGCACACGTGGTCGGCGCCGGCTTCGAGGTGGCGGCCCACCCGTTCTGCGATCGTGTCCTCGTCACCCCAGACGATCAGCTCGTCGAGCATCGTGTCGACGGTGAGCTGCGACTCCGACCAGCCCAGGCGGAGCAGATTCGAGCGATAGGCCTCCAGGCCAAGATGCACCTCGAGATACCTGCCAGCGGCGGCCAGGGCGACCTCGCGATCCTCCGTGAGCACTACGCCCTGCTCGACGCAGAGCAGCGGGCCTTGCCCCATCGTCTCGCGGGCAGCGGCGGTGTGAGCGACCGGGACGCAGTAGCTGTGAGCTCCGACGGAGCGATCGGCCGCCAAGCGCAGCATGCGCGGGCCCAACGCGGCAAGCAGCCGTGGCGCTGGCTCCGGGGCGATCGCCCCGACCAGGACGGTCTCGTCCATCGCGTCGAGATACTCCACCATCGCGGTGTATGGGCCGCGATAAGCATGGCCGCGGCCCTCCACTATCGGACGATGGCTTGAGCCCAGACCGAGCACGAAGCGTCCGCCGAAAGCCTCAGCCAGGGTGTTCGCCCCGCCCGCGGCCGCCGAGGCGTCCCTGGCGTAGATGTTGGCGATACTGGTGCAGGCGATCAGCCGGCTCGTGGCGCTAAGAATGACAGCACCCTGGGCGAAGGCCTCCTGGATCTCGGGGAACCAAAGCGCGCCGACGCCGATCTCCTCGATCTCGGCGGCAGCCTCCCGGAGCACCGATGCCCTCTGCCGCGCAAGACCGGAACGCAGTCCGACACGACCCAGCCGCTCCCGCAAGGAACCGCGCCGATCCCGCAAGTACTCGTCCACCAGGTCCTTTCTCAGGTGTAAAACAGCCCTACACTAGGCTAGTGCACATCGGAGTGGGACTGGCCAGGTCGTTGACCTCGCCCGGCAGCAAGGTGGCGGAGCTCGCGCGGCTGATCGAGGGCTCCGGGTACGACTCGATCTGGGTCGGCGAGCATCTGGCGATGCCCGTGAAGTGGCAGAGCCGCTTCCCCTTCACCGACGACGGCAGCGCCCCCTTCGATCACACCGTGCCCTACACGGAAGCGATGGTCACGCTGGGGTTCCTCGCGGGAGTGACGAATCGGGTGAGACTGGGAACCTCCGTGATCCCCGTGAACACCCGCCACCCGCTGGCGCTGGCCAAACAGGCCGCATCGGTCGACCTGATGTCGGATGGTCGGCTGGAGCTGGGGCTGGGCAGCGGGTGGCTGCGTGAGGAGGGGCCTCTGCTCGGGCTCCCGGACGATCACCTGGTTCAGCGGCTCGAGGAGTTCATGCCCATCCTCCGGTCGGCCTGGACAGAGCGGGAGTTCGCCTACGAGGGGACGTACTACTCCTTTCCCCCGGTGGGAATCCACCCTCACCCCGTGCAGAATCCCCTGCCCATCTGGATCGGCGGGCTGGGCCCGCGCTTGATCGCACTCGCCTCCGAGCATGCGGTCGGCGTCATCGTGCCCGCCCGGGATCCCGAATCGACACTGGCCATGGTGCGCACCGCCGCCTCGAATCTTCCGGCGGGCCACGGGATCGCCGTGGTGACCGGGCTCAGCGGCGAGCCGGTACGCGACCTCGACTTCGCCCAGGCCCTGGCTGAGGCCGGGGCAACCCGCCTGGTGCTCGGCACCTCGCTCGACGAATCGATAGCGAAGAACCAGCTTTCCGCCTTCGCGACAGACGCATTGCCTTCGCTCTCTGAAGACACTTCGCGGGCGGCTCCCTCCGATCAGCCCCGCGGGAACTCGGAGTAGTCGGGCTCTCCTGCCAGGATGGCCTCAGTACGCTGCTGCCACACCTCGGCATCCAGCGGATGGGTGAACACGTGCTGGAGGTCTCGCTCGATCGCCTGGATCACCAGCCAGCCGACGGCGTTCGGAGTGATGTACTGGCGCATCGACATCGGGACGTCCGGATCGAGACCGTTCGAACCGGAGCTCGCCGCGGAGTGGTCGGCCCCCGGGTAGTCGGACCAGGGGATGACGCCGCGCTCGGACGACCGCTCCTCTGGTCTCCGCAGCCGCTCGCTCGTCGCGATCGCGGTCCGCACCGCTCCCGGCTGAAGCAGCGTGACCCCGATCCCGTCGGCGCGCAGTTCCTTCCGAGCCGTGATCGAGAGGGCATCGACCGCCGCCTTCGAGGCGCTATATGCTGCGGTGCCCGCAGCCACCACGACCGAGGCGATTGACGAGGTGTTGACGATGTGCTTCAGACCGGGCGTCGCGCGCATGCGCGGGACGAAGCTGTGGTGGCCGTGCAGCACTCCCCAGAAATTGACGTTCATCACCCAGCGGTAGTCCTCGAGGGTGGTGTCCCATGATGCTCGCAGTGGGCGCAAGGCCACCCCGGCATTGTTGGACAGGATCTCGACCGTCCCGAACTCGTCATAGGCCCGCTCGGCGAGCGCCTCCATCTCCTCCGGCCGCGACACGTCGACGCCGGCGGCCAGAGCGCGGCCCCCGAAGGGCAGCAGCTCCTCCGCGACGACACCCGCCGCGGCGACGTCGAGGTCCGCAACCACGACGTTCACGCCCCGCGAGCCGAGTGCGAGGGCGATCGAACGCCCGATGCCGCTTGCCGCACCTGTCACCACCGCGGTCGAGCCCTCTGTGATCTTCATCGTCGTATCGACCTCCATCGCCTGCCGTCCGCGAACACGATTGTCGCCCACAGATCTACGCTAGTGTCAACCGACCATCCAGCGCGTAAGCGGCGACAAGGCTCGATGGAACAGATCGAAGCCGTCAGGGAATGCACACTGATGTAAGCTTTCCCACGTTCGGCCTCTGGGGTCCGATCGCCGCGAACAGGGCTGGAAGCCCAAGATATCCAGAATGGGGCCCGTCACCTATGCCACCCAAAGCGAAGGTCACTCGCGATGAGGGGGTACTCACGAAGGTCTCTCGAGAGGAGCAGCTCGTCGCCCAGGCGGTGAAGCTGTTCAGCAGCGGGGGATACCAGGAGACCGCTCTGCAGGAGATCGCCGATCGTCTCGGCATCACCCGCCCACTCTTCTACTACTATTTCGAGTCCAAGGAAGACCTGCTCTGGCGCATCATCGGCCATCTCGGGGACGATCTTCTCGCGCATGCCAGGCCGATCTTCGCCTCTGAAGACGCACCGAGTGCGAAGCTCTATCAGGTCATCGAGTCGCATGTCGCTGCGCTGCTGACCAATCTCGATGCATTCCGGATCTACTTCGCCGAGCGGCATCAACTCGACGGAAAGCGGGATCGCCGCCTGAGGCGCGGAGAGAGCACTTATCACGATCTGATCGTGGAGGTCATCGCGGATGGCCAGGATCTGGGTGAGTTCCGTTCCGGCGATCCGGAGATCCTCGCTCGCTACCTGATCGGCATGGCCAATTCGACCACTCAATGGTATGCGGAGAGCGGTCGTCTGAGCGTTGCCGAGCTCAGCCGACTGGCCGCCCAGCTGGCCTCCACCGCGTTGAGCCCGTCGCAAGCGACCACCAGCCTCTAGTCGCCCCGCATGCGCAGACTCCACGCCGGGGGATCGGCGCGAAGTCCGGCCCGCGCACGTCCGGAACGTCTCTTCCAATCCTCTGACGAATCAGGCGGGGAGGTTCCCGTGTCCTCCGTCGACCATGATGGACTGGCCGTTGACATGGGCTCCCAGGTCGGAGACGAGAAAGAGGTGCGCCCGGGCCATGAGGTCGGGATCCACGGTGCGATGGGCAGCAGGCGAGGCGGAACGCACCGCGGAGGTCTCGAGACCCATCAGCTCGGCAGTATGCGCCGGTAATTCGGTCTCCATCGATCCCGCGACAACCGCGTTGACGCGAATGGCCGGGCCGACATCCGCCGCGACCGACCGGGTCAGACCGAGGATCGCGGCCTTCGACGAGGAGTACGCAGGCAGATTGCCCATGCCCTTGATCGCCGAGGTAGAGGCCGTCACGGTCATCGCTCCGACCCCGCCACTGCGCCGGATCGCCGGGATGGCGTGCTGGAAGCAGTACCACGTGCCGTTGAAGTTCACCCGGAATACGAAATCCCGGTCCTCGTCGGGCACGTCCACGATGGGCTTGCGGTGCGACCGGCCCATGACACCTGCGTTGGCCGTCATGATATGCAGCCCGCCGAAGGTCTCCTCGGCTACCGTGACAGCATGCAGCACCTGGTCGCCGTCTGAGACGTCGGTCTGCACGAAGACGACTTCGCCACCGTCCTTGCGCAACTGCTCGGCAACCGCCTCGCCCTCATCCCGCCGGATGTCGGCGAGAACCACGCGCACTCCGGCCCCCACGTATCGCTCGACGATCGCACGCCCCAGTCCCGTAGACCCACCGGTGACCACCGCCACCTTGCCCTCGAGGCCCATCATCAGGCGGCGCCTACAGAGACATGGGGAAGCTGGGCCTTCCGGACACCGTCGGTGCCCGGAACCTCAGAGCGCATCGAAGGTGATCGGCAGCTCGCGCGGCACGCGGAACCTCACGCTGTCCGCATTGCGCAGATCGGCACCGTCCGCGATCCGGAAATTCGTTATCCGGCGCAGGATCGTCTCGAAGACGATCCTGCCTTCGAGCTGGGCGAGAGGCGCACCGACGCAACGGTGGATGCCGTGGCCGAAGCCGAGCTGGAGCTTGCCCACGTCCTCGCGGTCGATCTTCATCTCCGCGGGGTCGGCGAACCGCTCGGGGTCCCGGTTGGCCGAGGCCCACATCATGATCACCCACGAGCGGGCGGGGATCTGGACGCCATTGACCACGGCATCCACCTTGGTCTGGCGCTGAGTCCACTGGATCGGGCTCTGCACCCGCATCGTCTCGTCGATGAACTGCGGAATGAGTTCGGGCTCCGTGCGGAGTCGTTCGATGTTCTCGGGGTTCTGGCAGAGCAGCATCATCGCGCTCGCCAGCATGTGCGAGGTGGTGTTGTTGCCGGCCCGCACGAGCAAGCCGCACTCCGCGTTGAGGAAGTCGAGATCGAATTCGCCGTCTGCCGCGATCTGAGCCCGGATGATCTCCGAGAAGAAACCCGGCGCGGGCTCCTCATCGCGTTCGATCGCCGCGTGGCGTTCGACCAGGGCGGCTCGCACGTAGGCGGCGAGCTGCTTGGTCCGCCGTTCATCGGCCAGTGACCGTTCCTCGCTCACGTATCGAGCGGAGCCACCGGCCTCGGTGTCTCCCCAATCACGCAGCCGCTTCTCGTCCTCCAGCGGGAGTCCGAGCACGTCCAGGATCACCCGCACCGGAAGGACGTTTCCGAACTCCTCGCGGAATTCGAAGCTGCCGCGCTCGATGAAGGCATCGATCAACTCGTCCACATGGCGCTGGATCATCGGCTCATAGGACTGGAGCTTCTGGCGCGTCACCATCATCAGGCCCAGACGCCGCTTCAGACGGTGCTCCGGCGGATCGGAGGCGGCGCTCGGGTACGGAGTACGGCGCTTCTCCTCATCCTGGTCGACATCAGCGGGCTTGGTCCAGAGGATCCGCTTCATGCGCGTTTCCTCGACCTCGCCGTTCTGAGCCACTCCCCCGAACAGGTCGCTGCTGAAGATCTCGGGCTGCTGCGCGATCGCGGTCAGGTCCTCGTAGCGGCTGACGAAGTACTCGTTGCGCGTCGGGTGCTTGTAGACGGGGGCCTGCTTGCGCAACTGGGAGTAGAGATCGAACGGCTGCCCGGTCACCTGTGGGGACGGCCACAGGTTCATCTCCTCGACCAGATCAGGACTGGCGACTACCGTGTCACTCACAGGAGGCAACCTCTCTCTTCTCTTCTTCGAGATCTCAGCGCTCGGCGCCGACGAAGGTCATGCTAGTTCGAAATTGACACAAGTGTCAAGAAAGCTCCGAGTCGGCTGGCGCCCCGTCCGCTGACTCCTCCGGCCTGCCGAAGGTGACCGGGGAGAGCACCTCGTATGGCGGATAGATCGAGTCGAAGACCGGCGTCCCCTCGAGTGCAAGCCAGCTCGGCGCCTCCCGCCAGATCAACATGCCCGCGGAGGCGACCGGGATCCGACTGCCGATCTCGGCAAGCAGTGTCCGCCCCTCCTTGCCGTCGCCTCCGACCTCAACGGTCAGCCAGGTCTCATCGGCCAGCTGATGGATCCACGGATCGCGCAGCCTGAGATCCAGGCCGCCGCCATGAGCATGGAACCCGACCTGACCGGCGAACCTCAGAACCCGATCTCCGTCTGAGTTCTCGTCGACCGACTCGAGGGGAAACAGGAACTCCTCGCCTTCCTCGGCGGCGAGGCCGGCGAGGTCGATACGGCCGCCGGAGGAGAGCACATAGTGCCGGAACGACTCTTTGACACCCCAGCGGAGCACGCTCTCCATTGATCGCCCCCTTTCTTGCCGCTGAGCCGCACTATCGACCCGGACGGTGCGGTTATCCTGCCGTTCAATTAGCCATCATGGAAAAGAAGCTGTCAAGAACATTTACGCGAATGTAATCTTTCGCTGGATTTTGCAACGATTGCGACCATTGATCCCCTAAATATCAGGCTAGATATCTCAATCGGAACCCAGGGGATGGATATGACTCACTTGACAGATGTGTCTATGATCGAGTCAATGGGCTATCCCCGATACGTCGTATCCCTTCTCTCGCCGGACAAGGCAGGCTCGGGCCGGTGCCGACGGCTCTGGTGGATTCCTCGCGATGAAGGCGATCAGCCACGCTGATCGGGAATGGGAGCAGCAGATGACCGGATCCTCCGGCAGGTTGGCCGGCAAGATCGCAATCATCACCGGCACGGGCGCCGGACAGGGACGCGCGGCCGCTCTCCGCTTCGCTCAGGAGGGAGCCTCGGTCGTCGGATGCGACCTGAACGAGGAGGACGGTCAGGAGACAGTCCGCCTGGTCACCGGGAGCGGCGGTCGGATGATCTCGCTGCAGCCCTTCAGCATCGCCGACGAGCAGGGGCACGCTCGCCTCGTGGAAGCCGCTGAGGCGGAGTTCGGCGGTCTCGACATCCTCTACAACAATGCCGCATGGACCCGTCCCGGACACGCCCGCACGATGTCGTCGGACGACTTCCGCGCCTCCTTGGACGGGACCGTCACCATGTACTGGCTGCTGGCGCGCGCCGCGGTCGGTGCGATGGAACGGCGCGGTGGGGGTTCCATCTTGAACATCTCGTCGATCGCCGGATTGCCGGTCGGCACCTCGGCTCTCGGGAACTCGACCTTCATGTTCGCCTACGGGGTCGGGAAGGCGGCAGTGATCAAGATGACGCAGTTGCTGGCGATCGAGTTCGCGTCCCTGGGCGTCCGCTGCAATGCGATCTCACCGGGAACCATCGAAACCCCCGGCGTGAGCCGGATGATCGGCGATCCGGACTCCCCACTGCGCGAGGCGATCATAAAGGAGTCCTTGGTGAAGCGACTCGGTAGCTCGGACGACATCGTCAATGCGGCGCTGTTCCTGACCTCGGACGAGGCCTCCTTCATCACCGGCCACAACCTCGTGGTGGACGGTGGATGGGCGGTTTCCGGAGGTGGAGGACGGCCGAGCGCCATCGCCTCAGAACTATACCGTTCGGGCAAACAGGCAAGGTGAGGACGCCGATGAACTACAGTCACGTGCTCTATGAGACCGCCGCCGGGGTCGCCAGGATCACCATCAACCGCCCGGAGGTGCTCAACGCCTTCGGCCCGCTCACCATGCAAGAGCTGACCGACGCCTATGCACGCGTCGGCGAGGATGACACGGTCGGCGTCGTGGTGCTCACCGGTGCCGGTGAGCGCGCCTTCAGTGCCGGCGGCGATGTCAACGCCGAAGCGGACGGCTGGCTCGAAGGTGGCACGGGCGACGATGCCGCGAAGCGGCTCTATGCCGCAATGCGCGACTGCCGCAAACCCACGATCGCCCGCGTCAACGGCTATGCCATCGGCGGCGGTCACCACCTTGCCTACCTGTGCGACTTCACGATCGCGGCCGACCACGCGATCTTCGGTCAGAACGGCCCCCGGGTCGCCAGCCCGGCCCAAGGTTGGATGGTCAGCTACCTCGTGCGGGTGGTGGGCGCGAAGCGCGCCAGGGAGATCTGGATGCTGTGCCGCCGGTACGATGCAGCCAAGGCCCTCGAGTGGGGGCTGGTGAACGCCGTCGTTCCGATGGCGGAACTGGACCGGGAGGTGCAGCGCTGGTGCGACGAGATCCTCGCGCTGAGCCCCACCGTGATCAAAGTGGTCAAGGCCAGCTTCGATGACGAGTTCGAGCAGCTCAGGGAGCATCAGGACGGCATCGACTTCCTCGAACGGGTGAATCCCGGCTTCTTCGCCAGTGGCGAACAGGCGGAGGGGGCACAGGCCTTCCTGGAGAAGAGGAAGCCCGACTTCTCGCCCTGGCGCTGAGCTGCTTTATCCGAGCGCGACCAGCCGGTCAGCCTCGGGTCGTTCGTTTCCATCGTCCAGCAGCACCCGTTCCACCCTGGCCGACGCCTCCGCGAGATCCACGCCCGCCCACAGGACGTAGCGATCGGGACGCACGATGACGGAGTCCGCGCCGGCCCTGTCCAGCCAGCGCTTGATCTTGCGGGCGAACTCAGGCTCGTCGTCGAGGGTGGCGACATAGGAGCCGACGACGTCCTCCCACCAAGTGCGCGTCCCGTCGAGGCTCTCCTCATCGCGGGCGAAGACAGCGAACCGTTGCCCGACGACGTCATCGAGGCGCCGTCCCCCGACCACCGGCTGGACGAACAGCTGGCCGCCGCCCTCCAGCACCAGGCGACTCGGATTCAACGTCGGAAGCACGAAGGGCATCCGCCTCGCCGGGCTGCGAGGATCGCTGAGCATACGACTGTCCCTGAGTGCGGCCTCGTCCACGTCGGTGGTGCAGATGAGGCGGCCGTAGGTGATCGCGGCGACCACGATCTCCCGCACGTGCTGCGCCCGCTCGATCTGGTAGGTGTCGAGCAGATCGGAGGGCGCTCCGCGGCCGAGGACCTGATCGAGCTTCCAGGCCAGGTTCTCCGCATCCCTGAGCCCGGAGCACATGCCCTGGCCGAGGAAGGGCGGCATCTGATGGGCGGCGTCCCCCGCGATCAGGACCGGGCCGTTACGCCATTCCGAGGCGACCAGCCCGTGGAACATGTAGACGGTCGAGCGCTCGAGCTCGAAGTCCTCCGGGGAGACCCATGGTGCGACCAGTTCGGCCACCCGTTCGCGAAGCTGTGCCTCATCCTCACCGGGCATGACCATGAATTCGAAACGATGACGACGCTCCGGCATCGGGATCGAATACGCCGGGCGTCGAGGATCGCAATAGCACACCGCCCGGGTGTCGATCTTGTCGGCATCGCCGGTGAGGCGAATGTCGATGACAAACCACTGCTCCTCGAACTCGAGGTCCTCCAAGCCCAATCCAGTCCGTTCGCGGATCAGACTGGAGGCGCCGTCACAGCCCACCACCCATGCCGCCTCGACGGCGCCGGCTTCGCCGGACTGATCGACCGTCACCAGCCGCGCGCCGTCCTTGAGGATCTCGATGCCGGTTACCGTAGTCCCACGCCGTACCTCGACCGATGGCATCGCGAGGGCTGCCTCCCTGACTCTATGGTCGAAGTCAGGCTGGTAGAAGTACATCGACGCCGGAATCCCGGACAGGCTCGGCTGGCGGCCAGGAAGGGTGGCCAGCACCTCCCCGTTCGTCGTCACGAAGTCGAGACCGTCGTTCTCGACCATGGTCGGCAGCAGATCGTCGAGAAGGCCGAGCTCCTGCATGGTCCTCAGGCCGGTGTGGTCGATGTGGGCGGCTCTGGGCAGGGGGAAGATGTCGCGCTCGCGCTCGAGCACCAGCACGTCCCACCCCCGGCGCCCAAGCAGTCCAGCCAGTGCCGCGCCAACCGGCCCGAATCCGACGATCGCGACATCTGCACGCTTCCGAGATGCGTTCACCGGGCTGGAGACGACCACGCGGCGACGCGACGTGATCGAAGATCTGTCCGGTGCATGAAAAGGCCTTCCTTACTCAGGTGTAAATATTATCCATTTACAGGTCGCACGTCAATCCGAACGGTCAGCGCTCGAGAACCACGGCCAGCCCCTGTCCCACCCCGATACAGATCGCCGCGACGCCGACGCCGCCGCCGCGCCGGGCCAGCTCGTGAGCCAGGTGTCCGATGATCCGTCCGCCCGACGCGCCGAGCGGATGTCCGATGGCGATCGCTCCTCCATGGATGTTCACGATCTCTGGATCGAGTTCGGGCCAGAGGCGAAGGCAGGCGAGGCTCTGGGAGGCGAAAGCCTCGTTGAGCTCGAGCAGGTCGACATCCGCCCATCTCCGGCCGGCCCTGGCCAGCGCCCGCTCGACGGCCTGGACGGGCGCGATCCCGAAGGTGTCCGGGTCGTTGCCGAAGACACCGCGGCCGGCGATCCGTGCTAGCGGGTCGCCGGGGAGCGCGTCCTGGCTGCCGATCAGGACCATGGAGGCACCATCGTTGAGCGGCGACGAGTTGCCCGCGGTGACCGACCCGCCTTCGCGGAATGCCGGCTTCAGCCCCGCAAGCGAGTCCACCGAGGCGTCGGCGCGGATGCCCTCGTCATGCACCACCCCTGTCCCGGGGACCGGAACAACCTCTCCGTCGTAGACGCCAGACTCCCAGGCGGCCGCGGCCAGCCGATGGCTGCGCACGGCGAAGACGTCCTGCTCTTCCCGGGAGATGTCGAAGCGGTCGGCGAGGAGCTCGGCGGTCTCGCCGAGCGGGATCGTCCACCGTGTCGGCATCGCCGGATTGACCATCCGCCAGCCCAGGGTGGTGGAGTACATCGTCTCGTGCCCGGAGGGATAGGTCCTCGACGGCTTCTGTACCACCCAGGGCGCGCGGGACATCGACTCGACGCCGCCTGCCAGCACGAGCCGGGCATCCCCGGTCTCCACCGCCCTGCTGGCCTGGATCACGCTTTCCACGCTGGAACCGCAGAGACGGTTGACGGTGCTGCCAGTCACCGAGGTGGGCAATCCGGCGAGCAGGTTGGCCATCCGTGCGACATTACGGTTGTCCTCACCCGCCTGGTTGGCCGCACCGAGGATGACGTCGTCGATCTCTGCGGGATCGAGCTCGGGGTGCCTGGCCAGGATGGCGGAGACGGTTCCGGCCGCCAGATCATCCGGGCGCACTCCGGCCAGGCCCTTGCCATGCCGGCCGAAGGGGGTGCGCACTGCGTCGAAGACGAAGCTGTCGCCCATGGTTATCTCCAGATCAGGGGCGTGACCGATGTCCGATCCGCCCAGGGTTCAATGGAAGGTGAGCCCGCCGTCGACGACGATGGTCTGGCCTGTGACGAAATCGCTGGCATCGGAGAGCAGGAAGCCCACCACGCCGATCAGGTCGTCCGGGACCTGGACTCTGCCGAGCGCGGTCTGGGCGGCCAGCCGCTCCCGATCAGCCCTGCTGATGGTGGTGCGCTCGATCTCGGTCTCGGTGGATCCGGGGGCGATGACGTTGACGCGCACCCCGTCCTGCCCGAGCTCAGTGGCCAGAGAGCGGGTCATCCCGATCAGGGCGGCCTTGCTGGTGACGTAATGCAGATAGCCTCCTCTCCCCGTGAAGACCGTGGAGGACGAGACGTTGACGATCTTTCCGTAACCCCGTCGACGCATGGCGGGCGCGAAGGCGCGACAGGTGAGGAAGGTTCCCGTCACATTGACGCGCATCACCCGATCCCATGTAGCTGCGTCGATCTGCTCGAACGGGCCCATGGCGAGCTCTGAGAACAGCGCGGCGTTGTTGACCAGCCCGACCGGGTCGCCGAGATCAGCGGAGATAGCGGAGACCACAGCCGCGAGACGCCGCTCGTCGGAGATGTCCGCCGCATAGGCCAGCGCCGTGCCTCCGGCCGCGACGATCTGCTCGGCGACTCGGCTGGCCTTCTCCTCGTCGAGATCGAGTATGGCCACGGCCCAGCCCCGATCGGCCAACGAGGTCGCGAACGCGCGCCCCAGCCCCTGTCCCGCGCCCGTCACGACGACTACGCGTCCCTCGGGCTCGCTCATATTTTCGACACCTCCAAGGTCTCGGGTGCGAAGAGCTCATCGGGGGAGAGCAATCGTGGGGTGAGGTGCTGCTCATGGGAGTAGCGCAGGAAGGTCTCCAGGGTGCGGCGGTTTGCCTCGATCCCATAGGCGAAGGGATCATCGCCCATCAACTCGGCGGTCTCCTCCGCGGCTTGGGTGAGCCAAGGCAGCATGTATTTCAGAGCCGTGGTCTCGTGCAGGTCGGCATAGGCGATGGTCTTCGCCTGCTCGAAGGCCTTGGTCAAAGACTGCGCGACCCACCGGTTCGCCTCGTAGACGTCCTGCCGCACCACGATGACGTGCATGATCGGGAAGATCCCGGTGTCCTTGAAGTATTGCCGCTCGACGCTCTTCGAGTCAGGCCAGAGGCGCACAACCTTGCCGCTGCCGCCGCCGAAAGAGGAGGGCGCGTGCGCGGTGTAGAGCGCGTCTATCTCTCCCACCTCCAACATCGCCGAGAGAGTCCGATCGGCCGGGATGGCCTGGATGTCGATGGACGGCGGCAGATCCATCGCCACCTCGATCCGACCCGGCTGTTCGAGCCCTCCGGTGAAGTACTTCACGCTCTCGACCGGCACATCATGACGATCGGCGAGGATGCCCTTCATCCATACCGCGGCGGTCATCTGGTACTCGGGGCAGCCGACCCTCTTGCCGCGGAGCTGCTCGGGCGAGGTGATCCCGCTGTCGGCGTTCACGTAGACGCTGGAGTGCCGGAACATCCTCGACGGGAAGACCGGGATCGCGACGAACGGACGCCTCTCCGCCGCGACGGTCCTGGCATACCAGGACAACGACATCTCGGCGGCCTCGAACTCCCCGTGGTGAAGCATCCGGAACGCCGGTTCCGGCATCATCAGCGGAAGGTAGGTGAGCATCACGCCCTCGGGAGTGACCGTCCCGTCCTGCAGGGCCCGCATTCGGTCGTAGTCCCAGCACGCGAGCGTGATCGGGAGCCGGCGGCTACCCACGCGCTGCGAGTCTCTCGAGGGATTCGCGAGCGTCGAAGGGCTTCCACCAGAGCGGGACCCCGAGGTCCTCGGCGATGATCCGGCTGGCGATATAGCCGCCTCCGCCCGAGATCGCTCCTCCAGGGTGGGTGGGCGAGCCGGCCATATAGAGCCCCTCGATCGGAGTGCGATAACCGAAGTGATTCCACATCGTCTGCTCGCCGGTGAAGGAGCCGACGAAGATGTCCCCGTCGACCATGTTGATGATCTCCTTGGTGTAATCGTTCGCCGTATAGGTGTGCTTGGCGATGATGTTGTCCTCGGTGAGGTTGGGCGCCCACTCGCGCCAGGTCTCGATGATGCGGTCGGTCAGCTCCTCCTTCACCGATTCGATGTTCTCCGGGTCACCGTCCGGCGCATAGGGCATCGCGTGCCAGGCATAGGCCGTGGCCTTGCCGGCCGGGGCCTGCGACGGGTCGAACTGGGTGACGGATCCGGTGCCGAAACTGAGCTTGCTCGGGATCTTGCCCTGGGCGACCTCCTCATGCATCGCGAACAGCTGCTCGATCGACTCGCAGGCGACATTCACCTTGAGGGACTCGTTCACATGGGGGTCGAAGTCGGTCCCGATGTGACGCGGGGGCTCGTTGAGCGCCAGATGCACTCCGTACAAGCTCCACGCGGTCTGCTTGAAGTTGTGGACCTTCTCCTGGTACTCGACGGGGAGCTGGTCCTCGCCGACCATCTCCAGAAAGGTCTGCGGCACGTCGACCGTGCTCGCCACGAAGCGGGAGCGGATGGTGGTGCCATCGGCCAGCTGAACACCGGTCGCCTTACCTCCGTCGACCAGGATCCGGTCGACGTGCGCACCGGAGCGGAACTCCCCGCCGGCGGCGATGAAGGTCTCCATCAGCGAGCGCGCGAGCGCGACGCTGCCGCCGACTGCGACCTGATAGTTCGCCACCAGGTCGAATCCGCGCACCAGCGCGCCCATGGGACTTCGGGTCGTCACCTGGTCGTAGAGCACCGTGCCGAAAAGGGACATCTTGAACAGCAGCAGGAGCCTGACCCGCTCGTCCTCGAAGAGCTCGGTGACCGCGGTCAGCGGCTGGCGATCGATGATCTGGAGGAAGTCGCGCCCTACGGAACTGCGGCTGAGCAGCTCATCGCGCTCCGCCTCCGGCAGCGGTTCGCTGTACCGTTCCGGCCAGAAGATATGGTCGCTGATCAGATCGGCGCGGCGGTTCCAGTCTCGGTAGGTCTCGGCGTCCTTCTTGCTGAAGTGCCCGATGGATTCGCAGGTCTCATCGATGTAGCGCGAGAAGACTAGTGCAGTGCCGTCCCTGTGCGGCTGCGCAAAGTCGTATCGCGGGGTGACATAGCGCACCTTGTTGGCCAGTCCGAGATCCTTGTACCACGGGGCCTCAGTGATGTTGAAGTGATTCACCGAGTGCATCTGGTGATAGAACCCGGGCTTGGTCACCTCGGTGGTGCTGAGGCCGCCGCCGTAGATCAGCCGACGTTCGAGAAGCAGGATCTTCAGGCCAGCGCGGGCGAGGTATGACCCGAGGACGAGGCCATGCTGGCCGGACCCGATGATGATGCCGTCGTAGGTTTGCTCGGACATGGGGAACCTTACTGCGTGCGACCACGCTTAGAAGCGGATGTAGACGTTCTTCGGCTGCGTGAAGCCCTCGAGCTCGCTGATGCCCTCCTCCCGACCCACGCCGGAGTTCTTGACTCCGCCGAAGGACGTGCCGGGAATATGCGTCGAGCTCCAGTTGACCCAGACGTATCCGGTCTGGAGATCGCGCACGCTCTTCATGGCCGTGGACAGATCCTTGGTCCACACGCTGGCGGTGAGGCCCAGCGGGAGCTGGTTCGCCTTCGCGATCACCTCGTCGTATCCGTCGAAGGAAGCGGCGACGAGGACGGGGCCGAATATCTCCTCGCTGAACAGGTTGCTGTCGTCGTCGCCGACGGCCGAGAAGAGAGTGGGACGGATGAAGTAACCACCGTCGAGCGGCCCCGGATCCCCGCCAGCGACGAGACTCAGTCCGGGATCCTGAATGCCCTGCCGGATATAGCCGGACACCTTGGAGTATTGGGCGGCCGAGACCACCGGGCCGACCTCAGTGCCCTCATCCCGCGGATCTCCCATCGTCATCGCGTCCATGCGCGCCCCGAGGGCCGCCACGAAGTCGTCGTATATCGAGGAGTGCACGTAGAGACGGGAGGTGGAACCGCAGGACTGCCCCTGCCAGGTGAAGTTCATCCCCCGGATCGCGCCGTCCACGGCCGCGTCGATGTCGGCGTCGGCAAAGACCATCATCGGGTTCTTCCCCCCGAGTTCGAGGGTGATCACCTTCACGGCGACCTCGGCGGCACGCAGTTGGATGCCCCGACCCACCTCCTCCGATCCGGTGAAAGCCAGGCGAGGCACGTCAGGATGCGCGACCAGCCGGTCGCCGACCACCGAGCCGGGGCCGGAGACCACGTTCAGCACCCCGGCCGGGAATATGTCGCGAGCGAGTTCTCCGAGACGGAGCGCGCTGAGCGAGGTGACCTCGGCCGGCTTCAGGACCACGGTATTGCCGGCGACAAGCGGCGCCGCGATACGCGAGGCCGCGAACATCAGGGGATGGTTGAATGGCACGATACGCCCGACCACCCCGAAGGGCTGCCTCAGCGTGAAGTCGACCGCGTCCCAGTCGGCGACGGGGATGCTTTCGCCCTTGAGCTGCAGCGCCAGCCCGGCGAAATAGCGCAGATGCTCCACTGCGATCCGGAAGTCGCCGCGCATCACGGTGATCGGGCTTCCGTTGTCGAGGGTGTCGAGCAGTGCGAGCTCCTCACCCGCGGCCTCGATGGCGTCGGCGAGCTCTCCGACCAGCTCGGCCCGTCGAGCGATCGATGTCCTCGCCCATTCCGGTTGAGAGCGTTTGGCGGCCGCGACGGCACGATCCACATCGCCAACCCCGCCGCGCGGGATGTGAGTCAGGAGCTCGCCTGTTCCCGGGAAGAAGACCTCTGCCGTCTCGACGGCACCGACCAGCTCTCCATCGATGAGCATCCGCCAGTCGCGCTGCGCGAATCCCAGAGGGGGGAGACCCCCCTCGCCGAAGACTGCCACCTGTCCGCCTTTGCACGTTGCCCTGAATGAGTCCCTAGCGGACCATCCGGATAATATGACTCCTTACTCTAGTGTCAAAATTTGACCCCAGAGACCGCGATCGCTTGATTGACGAGCAATCGCGCCGGTCACTATCCTTACATCAACGTCAAAAATAGCATGGGCGACGATGCCTCGCGAGGATCGCGCCGTGAGAGCACAACACATTCCTTCGAACGGAGATCCGTATGACTTCGACCACGGACAACGGCAGCCAGCCCTTGCTGCGCATCACCACTGAGGCCGGGGTCGAGACCTGGCACCTGGCCAATGCTCCGGTCAACGCGCTGAGTCCCGAGCTGCTCGAAGAGCTTGAGACGGCGATCACCCGGGTGACAGAGCTCGACGACATCGCCGTGGTGGTCATCTCCAGCGATCTGCGCGTGTTCTCCGCCGGCGCCGACGCCACCTGGATGGCCGAGACGGTCGCCGAGATCGGCAGCGCCGCCCTCGTCGACGCCTTCAACGTCTCCATGGACCGCTTCCGGGCCGTATGCCTCTCTCTGCGGAAGCTGCCAGCGCTGGTCATCGCCGCGATCGACGGTCACGCCCTCGCCGGAGGACTGGAGCTCGCCGCGGCATGCGACCTCCGCTTCTGCTCGGACAGCGAGAAGGTGCAGCTCGGCGTTCCCGAGATGGACCTGTTCGGCGCGATGCCTTCGGGCGGAGGCGGGGTCCAATACCTCACGCGGCTGATGGGCCCCTCCCGTGCCCTCGAGTTCGTGCTCGAGGCGAAGCCCATCACCCCGGAGCGAGCCTATGCCGTAGGACTGATCGAGCGGCTCGCTCCGGCGGGCGATGTGCTCACCGCCGCGCAGGCCTTCGCCGCGCAGGTGGCGACGAAAGCCGGCAGGATCGGAGTGAGCGCCGCTAAGCGATCGATGCTCGGCGGCGCCGAGCTCCCGCTCGAGCAGGCCCTTGACCTTGACCACGGAATCCACTGGCACAGCATGCGCAACGGGAACTTCGTCCCCGGCGTGGAGGCCTTCGTCGCCCGCTTCGGGTCGTCGACCCGGTGAGCGAGGTAGCGATCGTCGGTGTCGGCACCACGCGATTCGGCAAATTCATCGACATCCCTCTTCCCGCCCTCGCCTCGGAGGCCATCGACGAGGCGCTCGCCGACGCCGGTCTGGGCATCGAGGACATCGAGATGGCCTTCGTTGCCAACGCCGTGGCCTCGATCACCACCGGGCAGGTGAGCGTGGTCGGCCAGTCGGTCCTGCGTCCGCTGGGCTTCGCCGGCATCCCGGTGTTCAATGTCGACAACGCCTGCGCCGGCTCGTCGAGTTCGGTCAGCCTCGCCGTCCAAGCCCTGCGATCGGGAGCCGCCACGACCGTTCTGGTCGTCGGCGTCGAGAAGATGTACTCGGCTGATCGTGCTACGAGCTACCGAGCGTTGAACGGGGCCGCCGATATCGCCTTCCTCGACTCGACCGGGGCCGATCCCGGCGCAGGCAGCATCTTCGTCGCGCATATCTACCCCAAACGGCTCGACGAATACCGCTCCCGGTACGGTCTCGACGCCCGGGCCCTGGCCACCATCTCGGTGAAGAATCGGCGGCATGCCGGCCTGAACTCCGATGCGCAGTACACGTCACCGCTCACTGTGGAGGACGTGCTGTCCTCCAAGGTCGTGGTCGAGCCGGTGACCGCCTTGATGTGCGCGCCGATCAGCGACGGCGCCTCCGCCATGATCCTGACCACCGATGACGCCCTGCGCGACGGCCAGCGACCGGTCTGGGTCGCGTCCAGCGCCGTGGGCATGGGGGCGCCCCAGAGCGGGCAATCGAGCATCGCGCGGGTGGCCGCGCGCGCGTACTCTCAGGCGGGCATCGGACCGGAGCAGATCGACATCGCCGAGCTGCACGACTCCATCTCCTTCAACGAGCTGGTGGCCAGCGAGGAGCTCGGGCTCTGCGAGCAGGGAACGGGGGCACGGTTCGCGCTGGACGGGCACTCCTCGCTGGGCGGACTACTGCCGATCAACCCGAGCGGAGGCCTCGAGTCGCGCGGTCATCCGATGGCGGCGACCGGCGGAGCCCAGCTCGCCGAGCTGACCAGGCAGTTGCGCGGGGAGGCGGGCGAACGACAGGTCCCCGACGCGCGGTACGGGATAGCCGAGAACGCCGGCGGTTTCGCGGTCGACGACACCGCCTCGATCGCGATCACCATCCTCGCCGCCGAACGCCCGAATTGACAGTGGAACCGGAGCAACGACGCCATGCCTGACATCTATCCCACCTACCCGAGCCTTCCGCCGGAATGGCTGGTTCCCGCCGAGGCCCAGCCCGACTATCTGGACATCCCCGGAGTCGTCCTGGACGGCACCGACCTGGGCTCCGCGCTGAGCAACGTTCACCTGGCGGCGGGCAACGGCGACAGCATCGCCATCATCGATGACATGTCGGGACGGAGCATCACCTTCGCCGAGCTGGCCGATAAAAGCGATCGGCTGGCCTCCGCCTTCGCCGGTCTCGGTGTCGAGCCCGGCATGCGTGTCGGCGTCAGGAGCCCCAACCGCCAGGAGGGGATCGTGAGCATGCTCGCGGCCTGGAAGCTCGGCGCGGTCATGGTTCCCATCCCCCAGCTGGCCAGACCGGGAGAACTCGACTTCTACTTCCGTGACACCGAGCCGGAACTCATGGTGGCGTGCGGCGCATCGGACGACATCGCGATCGTGGTGGAACGGGCTCAGGCAGCGGGAGTCTCCACTGTCCTCGTCTTCGGATCGGACAGCATCC
>Ga0182749_1001201_pt1 | contig 21040 bp, 18 predicted proteins | sample eDN3rd37CKraftMG_FD_128875 | JGI IMG/M metagenome (GOLD analysis project Ga0182749, IMG submission 128875) | Enriched Miracle-Growth compost microbial communities from Emeryville, California, USA - eDNA 3rd pass 37_C Kraft MG (version 2) (version 2) ...
CAGCTCCTCGCGTACGCGCTCGCAGATCAGCACGTTCGCGTCGATCGCCATGCCGAGCGTCAGCACGATGCCGGCGATGCCGGGCATCGTCAGCGTGACACCGATTGCCGACATGATCGCGAGCAGCAGCACGAGGTTGAAGAAGAGCGCGACGTCGGCGATGAGGCCGAAGAGCCAGTAATAGAACGCCATGAACACGAGCACGGCGCAGAGGCCGAGGATGACGGCCTTGATGCCCTTGGCGATGTTGTCCTGTCCCATCGATGGGCCGATCACGCGCTCCTCGACGATGTCGATCGGTGCCGCGAGCGAGCCGGAGCGCAGCAGCAGCGCAAGGTCGGAGGCCTCCTTGTTGCTTGAAAGGCCGGTGGTCTGGAAGCGGTTGGAGAAGACGCCGCGGATCGTCGCCGCGTTGATGACTTCCTCCGTCACCTTGGCCGTGCGCACTTCCTTGCCGTCGATGATCTTCGTCTCCGGCGTGCGCTCGATGTAAACGACGGCCATCTGCTTGCCGACGTTCTGCGTGGTGAAATCGAGCATCTTGCGGCCACCGGTCGCGTTCAGCACCACGGAAACGGCCGGCGACCCGGTCTGCGGATCGGGGGCGCTGGACGCGTCGACCATCTCGTCGCCGGAGACGATGATCTTCTTCTTCAGCACGATCGGGATCGGCTTGCCGTCCGGCCCGCGCTCGCGGCGGTGGTAGAGCCGGCTGTCCGGCGGAATCACTCCGGTGCGCTCGGCTTCGTAGGGATTCGTCACGCTCTCGTCCACGGCATGGTACTCGAGCGTCGCGATCGTGCCGAGGATCTTCTTGGCCTCGCCCGGATCCTGCACACCGGCGAGCTCGACGACGATGCGCGTGTCGCCCTGCTGCTGGATCAGGGGCTCGGCGACGCCGAGCGCGTTGATGCGGTTGCGCAGCGTCGCGACGTTCTGGCGAATCGTGTTCTGCGCGATCTCCTTGAGGCGCGTGTCCTTGACGCTCGCGTTCAGCGTGTACGCATCGCCGACGGTCGGTCCGGCTGTCACCGTGATGTCGGGAATCTTGCGCTGGATTTCCGCGAGCGCGGCGTCGCGGTCCTCGGCGCTGCGCAGCTGCACGACGATGCCGGCGCCGCCGCGGCCGACCGACTGGTAGCGGATGTTCTTGTCGCGCAGCGCCGAGCGGATGTCGTCGCTGTAGCGCTGCAGCTGCTTGTCCATCACGTCCTTGTCGTCGACCTGCATCAGGAAGTGCACGCCGCCGCGAAGGTCGAGGCCGAGCGGCATCGCGTTGGCGCCGATCGCGCGCATCCAGGCGGGCACGGTCGAGGCAAGATTCAGCGCAACGATGTAGGAATCGCCGAGATCGGCGCGGAGGGCGTCCGACGCGCGCGTCTGGTCGTCGACGCCGGCGAAGCGGACCACCACGTGCTCGTTGGCGAGCTCGACGCTCTCGAACGGGATCTTCTGCTTCTCGAGAACACCCTGCGCCTTCTCCTTCAGCGCCTCGTCGACCGTCGCGCCGCGGTTGGCGGAGATCTGCAGGGCCGGCTGCTGCGGGAACAGGTTGGGGACGCCGTACAGCACGCCGAGCAGCAGCACGACGGCGACCAGCACATATTTCCAGCGGGGAAAATCGTTCATGGAATGTGACTTGGTAACGGGTTGTACGGCCGCCCCTCGCGGCCAATCGGGCATCGCGTCGCCCTGACGACCTCGTCGGCAGCCGGAACGTTCCCGACTGCGCGCAGGCGCAGGAAAGCGGCGCCGGTCAGGAGGATGCCTTCAGTGTGCCTTTCGGCAGTACCGCGGAAATCGCCTGCTTCTGCAGTTTCACCGTGACGTTCGGCGCGATCTCCAGCGTCACGAACTGCTCGGCGATGTCCTCGATGCGGCCGAGCAGGCCGCCGTTGGTCAGCACCTCGTCGCCCTTGGCCAGCGCCGCGATCATGGCGCGCTGCTCCTTCGCCCGCTTCATCTGCGGCCGGATCAGCATGAACCAGAAGATGATGAACAGGATGACCAGCGGCAGGAACGACATCAGCGGGTTGGGCGCCGCGGCGGGCGCTGCGGCCTGCGCATGCGCGCTCGAAATCAGGAAATCCATCGGAGCTCCGGCGTCGGCCCGTGCCGGAGCGGCGCAGGCCTCGTTAAAAAAGGGTCGCGGATTATGCCACAGGGCGGGCCCCGGCCCACCATCGGGCCGGTCCCGATTCGGCCGTTTCGCCGTGGGTCGAGGCCCATCCTATGCGGATTCGGGGCTGCGCAGCGCGTAGAAATCGGCCACGAAGTCGGCCAGCCGCCCGGCTTCGATGGCGTTGCGGAGCCCGGCCATGAGCTCCTGGTAGTACCAGAGGTTGTGGATCGTCGCGAGCATCGGCCCCAGCATCTCGCCGCAGCGGTCGAGATGGCGCAGATACGCGCGGCTGAATCCCGAGCGGCAGGTGTAGCAGCCGCAGTCCTCGTCGAGCGGGCGCGTGTCGCGCTCGTATTTCGCGTTGCGAATGCGCAGCGTGCCGCGGTGCGTGAAGAGGTGCGCGTTGCGCGCGTTCCGCGTCGGCATCACGCAGTCGAACATGTCGATGCCGCGGCGGACCGCTTCGACGAGGTCCTCGGGACGGCCCACACCCATCAGGTAGCGCGGCCGGTCGCGCGGCAGCAGCGGCTCGACGCATTCGAGGATCGCGTTGCGTTCGTGCTCCGGCTCGCCGACCGCAAGCCCGCCGATCGCGTAGCCGTCGAAGCCGATCGCCTGAAGCGCCTCGGCGGAACGGCGGCGCAGCGCGGGATAGACGCTGCCCTGCACGATGCCGAACAGCGCGTTCGGATTGCCCTCGTGCGCGCGTCGGCTGCGCTCGGCCCAGCGCAGCGAGAGCTCCATCGACGCGCGCGCGGTCTTCTCGCCGGCGGGATACGGCGTGCACTCGTCGAAGATCATCGCGATGTCCGAATCCAGCACGCGCTGGATGCGCATCGACTCCTCCGGCGAGAGAAACACCGTCGAACCGTCGACCGGCGAGGCGAACGTCACGCCGTCCTCGGTGATCCTGCGCTTGTGCGCGAGGCTGAACACCTGGAAGCCGCCGGAGTCGGTGAGGATCGGGCGGTTCCATCCGATGAAGCGATGCAGGCCGCCGAAATCGCCGATGACGTCGAGGCCCGGGCGAAGATACAGGTGGAATGTATTGCCGAGGATGATCTCGGCGCCGACGCCTTCGAGCTCGCGCGGCGTCATCGCCTTGACGGAGCCGTAGGTGCCCACCGGCATGAAGGCCGGCGTCTCGACCGTGCCGCGCGCGAACGTCATGCGTCCGCGGCGGGCGGTGCCGTCGGTGGAAATGAGGTCGAAGTGCATAGGTTTTCCCGTCGTCCCCGCGAAGGCGGGGACCCGGCGCCTTCGTCGATGAGAGCAAAGTCGCTGGCCCCGCCTTCGCCGGGGCGACGATGATGGAGGTTCCCGTTATTCGTTTCGAGGCCAGATCAGCATCGCATCGCCGTACGAAAAAAAACGATACCGCTGCTCGACGGCATGACGATACGCCGCGAGCATCGTCTCGCGCCCCGCGAACGCCGAGACGAGCATCAGCAGCGTCGATTTCGGCAGGTGGAAGTTCGTGATCAGCGCGTCGACGCTCGTGATGCGGTAGCCCGGGAAGATGAAGATCCGCGTCTCGCCGGCGAACGGGGCGAGCACGCCGTCGCGCGTCGCGGTCTCCAGCGCACGCACCACGGTCGTGCCGACCGCGATCACACGCCCGCCGCGCTCTCGCGTGCGGCGGATCTTCTCGACGAGCCCGGCGCCGACGTTAAGCCATTCGCTGTGCATCACGTGATTCTCGACGTGTTCGGCGCGCACCGGCTGGAACGTGCCCGCGCCGACGTGCAGCGTCACGTAGCCGAAACCGATGCCGCGCGCGGCCAGCGCGTCGATCATCGGCTGGTCGAAGTGCAGGCCTGCCGTCGGCGCGGCGACCGCGCCAGGTTCGCGCGCGTAGACGGTCTGGTAGCGCGACTCGTCCTCCACGCCGGCCTCGCGCCCTATGTAGGGCGGCAGCGGCATGCGGCCGAGCCGCAGCAGCAGTTTCTCCAGCGGCTCGTCCGTGTCGAAGCGCAGCACGAAGAAGTCGCCGTCGCGCCCGGTCACGGTCGCGATCGAGCCGTCCGCCAGCACGATGCGGCCGCCCGCCTTCGGCTTCTTGCTGACGCCGAGCTGCGCGCGCGCCTCGTGCGCGCCGGTGATGCGCTCGATCAGGATCTCGACCGCGCCGCCCGTGTCCTTTCGCCCGAACAACCGCGCCGGCAGCACGCGCGTATCGTTGAACACGAGCAGGTCGCGCGGAGCGAGCAGATCGACGAGATCGCGGAAGCGCCGATCCTCAAATCGCCCCGCCGACGCATCGACGACGAGCAGCCGGCTCGCGGAACGTTCGGCAAGCGGAACCTGCGCGATGAGCTCGGGAGGGAGATCGAAGTGGAAGTCGGATTTTTTCAAGAGCAGGGATTGGGGATTCGGGATTTGGGATTCGGATGGTAAGCGCGTGCGGACTCGCCACGACGGCATTTTTTTCGAATCCCGGATCTCCAATCCCGCATCCCCGCTCTCCTCACAGCCACCCCTTCTGCCGCGCCAGCCGATACGCCTCGATGCGATTGCCGACGCCGAGCTTGCCGATCGCTTCGGACAGGTAGTTGCGCACCGTGCCCTGCGAGAGGTTGAGCCGCGACGCGATGTCGCCGGCCGAGAGGCCCTCGCCGGCCAGGCGCAGCACCTGGCGCTCGCGATCGTTGAGCGGATCGGCTTCCGACCACGCTTCGACGGCAAGCTCGGGATCGATGGCGCGGCCGCCGCGGTGCACCTTGCGCAGCGCGTCGGCCAGCTGCTCGGCGGGCGCGTCCTTGAGGAGATAGCCGCTGACGCCGGCATCGAGCGCGCGGCGCAGGAACCCGGCGCGCGCGAACGTCGTGACGATGACGACCTTCGACGGCATCTCGTGGCGCTGCACGCGCTGCGCGAGTTCGATCCCGGTCAGACCCGGCATTTCGATGTCGGTGACGACGAGATCGGGCCTGAGCTGCTGGATCGCGCGCCAGGCTTCCTCGCCATCGGCGCAGCTACCGACGACGTCGATGTCGGGCTCGAGCTTGAGCAGCGCAGTGAGCGCGCCGCGCACCATTGCCTGGTCTTCGGCCAGCAGGACTCGGATCATGCGTATCGCACGGTAGCAGAGGGTTCGGGGAACGGAAAAGCGCGGACCGAACTTTTCCCGAGACTTCACGCCCTCCTCCGGCGAAGAAGATGACGCAGCACTTGGCCCAGGCAGCAAGCAGCGGCCGGTTTGCGACTCTCAGGCTTCGTGCGGTTCGTGGCTGCCGCAGATGTTCGCGGCAGCGGGCGCATCCGCGGGTGCGAGATCGACGCGCGCTTCGAGGCGCGTGCCGCGCCCGGGTTCCGCAACGATCGAAAGATGTCCGCCGCGCGCGCGCAGCCGCTCGCGCATGCCAGTCAAACCGTTGCCCGGCGTGATGACGCCGCCGCAGCCGTCGTCCTCGATGACGAGCCGCGCCTCGTGCGCGCCGACCGTGAGCGTGACGCGTGCCGTGGTCGCGCGCGCATGGCGCTGGATGTTGGTGACGCCCTCGCGGATCGTCAGCGCCAGCAGCGTTTCGACGTCCGATGGCAGTGCCACGCCGTCCGGGGTTTCGTACTCGAGCTTCACGCCGCCCGACTCGAGCAGGAGACGCGCCGAGGCGAGCTCGGCCGCGATGCCGGCCGCGCGGATACCGGCGACGGCGCGTCGCACCTGGCCGAGCGTGTCGCGCGCGACGCGCTCGACGTCGACGATCTCGCGACGCGCGGCGAGAGGATCGCGATCGAACAGGCGCACGGCAAGCTCCGACTTCAGCGTGATCAGTGACAGTGTATGGCCGAGCAGGTCGTGGAGGTCGCGTCCGATGCGCTCGCGCTCGGCCAGTGCCGCGAGACGGCGGATCTCGTCGTGGCTGAGCTTCAACTCCGCCTGCCTCTGCCGCTTCTCGCGATGCGCGGTGTTCGCGGCGCAGACGGCCACCGAGACGATCAGCGTCACGCTGGCGATGATGGCGATCGCCTGCGACGACAGCCGCAGCAGCATCAGCTCGCCCGTGTAGAGCGCGAGCGCACCGACGATGAGCAACAGTGCGACGCGCAGCGGGAGGCCGCTGAACGGCAGGAAGATCGCGGCATAGATCAGATAGGTGTGCGCGCACTGGTTGAACGGGGCCAGCGCGAACGCAAGCCCGGCGATGGCGGCGAGATGCGCGAGCTGTCTCCAGCCGGTCAGCCAGTAACAACGGAAATACAGCGGCAGGAAAATGCCGATGCTGACGAGCGTGGCGCGCAGCCAGTCCGACGACGGCGTGTCCCAGGTCATGAACAGGAAGCCGAGATAGAGCAGGTTCCAGACCGGCGCCCAGCCGAGATCATCGAGGTGCTTCGGCAGGAAGCGCTGCCGCAGTGACTTCAGCGATGCCGAGACCGGCAGGCGCCCGGCGGCATTGGCGTTCGGATGTTTCATGCGCGAGGCATCATACGCGCGCTCAGCGGCCGGCATGGAGGTGCGCCGCCGGCCGAGCAACTGTCGCGGGTTCGAACCGCCCGAGAGCGAGTAGCGCCGCGATGAGCACGATGCTGATCATGAGCCGGGCCTTGAGCGTGCGCATCCTAGTCGTCTCCCTTCTCACGCGCTTCTCGCAAGCCGGCGCCGCGCGAGGAGCAGGAACACGAGCGTTACGCCCGCGAGCGCGGCGACATGCGCGAGCGGCGCACCGTAAGCCGGCTGTCCCGCCGCTTCGAGCGCGAGCTGGCCGAGATGGAACGACGGCCAGAGGGGTGCGACGTAGCGCACCACGCCGGGCAGGATCGCGAGCGGCATCCACAGGCCCGACAGGAACGACATCGGCAGGTAGATGAGGTTGATCACTGCCGGGGCGCCCTGCCCGCTCACCAGCGTGCCCACGAAAAGTCCGATCGCGCAGAACGGCAGCACGCCGAGCACGTCGACCACGAGCAGGAGCGACCAGGACGACCATGGCAGGCGCACCTGTCCGAGCGTCGTCGCGAGCAGCGCGAGGATCAGGTAGATGATCGCGGCGAACAGCATCGCCATCGCGAGCTTCGAAGCGAGATACGCGCCGGGCGGCATCGGCTGCGCGCGCTTGAGCGTCAGCCAGCCGCGCTCGCGGTCGAGCGCTACGGTAACGCCGAAGCCGAACAGGCCGGGCGCCATCACGCCGAATACGCCGTAGGTTGCGAGGAGGTAGACGTTCGCCTGGAAATCGCTGCGGCCGCTCGCGAACAGCACGGCGAACAGCAGATAGAACATCGGCGGAAACAGCAGCGTCGGCAGGACGAAGGACGGCGCGCGCAGCAAGCGAAGGAATTCGTTGCGGCTTTCGAGCGCGTAGATGCGCGCGAGCGACACGCCGGGCGCGATACCGGCCATTGCGGTGCTCATGCGGCCTCCTGCGTGAGCTCGACGAAGGCCTCGGCGAGGCCGGCACGCTGCACTTCGAGCTCGCAGAGCAGCGCGTCTTCGTCGAGCAGCCGGCGCACGACGGCCTCGGCGGCGTCGGTCACGATTTCGAGGCGATCACCGTCGCGGCAGATGCTGCGCACGTCGGGCCACGCGCCGATCGCTTCGGGCGCGAGCACCGATACGCAGCGGATGCGCCGCTGCGCCACACGCGCACGTATCTGGCGGACGCTGCCTTCAGCGACGACGCGTCCGCGCCGCAGCACGGCGACACGATCGGCGAGCGCTTCGGCTTCCTCGAGGTAATGCGTCGTGAGCAGAACCGCGCAGCCGTCGCCGACGAGCGCGCGGATGGCCGTCCACATCGCCTGCCGCGCTTCGAGATCGAGGCCGACCGTCGGCTCATCGAGAAACAGGAGACGCGGGCGTCCGCAGATGGCCAGCGCGAACTGCACGCGGCGCTGCTGCCCGCCGGACAATTTTCCGTAGCGCCGACCGACGAGATCCGCGATGCCGGCGGTGGCAGCGCACTCGGCGGCATCGAGCGGGTCGGGATAGTAGCTTCGCGCAAGCTCGAGCAGCTCGCCGACTTCGAGAGTGTCCGGAAGCGCCGTGCTCTGCAGCATCACTCCGACGCGGCGCCGCGCCGCCAGCGCGTGCGGCGAATCGCCGAAGAGTCGCACTTCGCCCGCATCGGGTTGCGAAAGGCCGAGCAGCAACGCGACGGCCGTGCTCTTGCCGGCGCCGTTCGGGCCGAGCAGCGCGAGCAGCTCGCCGGCGCGCACGTCGAGATCGATGCCGTCGAGCGCGGCAATGCGTCCGTAGCGCTTGCGCACCGCGCGAAGCTCGGCGCAGCGATCCGGCGTAGTGACGGGCATGGGGCCACTCCTGTTCCGATGCTCGGCGCCACTCTAGGCATCCGGCCGGCCGGAACCCATATACAGGCGTCAAGCCTCGCTCATGACGGGTGTCACCCGCACAGGAAAGCCGCGGCGCCGGGCCTCTGCGGGGTACCGCCGGCATGGGTGCTGTGCTACCCTACGCATCAGTCAATTTTTCATTTCAAATCAATAGCTAAAACGCGCATGCCGCAACTGTTTCGATGGCGCGGCACGTGCGTGTTTTCGAGGAGAACCGCGATGAAAGCTGAGATCACCAAGCTGAAGGAGATGCGCGAGTTCGGCGGCAAGGTGCGCACGCCCGGGCTGACCGACGCGCAGATCGAAAGCGCCATCGCGCGTCATCCCGAGCTCGTCGAAGCGATCGAGGCCGGCTACGCCGCGCACCTCGCGCTGCGCTCGTGCATGTCCGAGGTCCTGCACTTGGACGAAACCGAACAGATCGCGCGCGTGCAGGCCGACTTCGTCAATTTCTATCCCGACGACGGCGTCAACCCGTACGTCGCGCTCGCTGCGCGCGGGCCGTGGATCGTGACTCTGAAGGGCGCCGTCATCTACGACGCCGGCGGCTACGGCATGCTCGGTTTCGGCCATGCGCCGAAGGCGGTGATGGAAGCGCTGGCACGCCCGCAGGTGATGGCGAACGTGATGACGCCGAATCTCGCGCAGATGAAGTTCGGCCGCGCGCTGAAGCGCGAGATCGGGCACACGCGCGGCGGCTGTCCTTACACGCGATTCCTCTGCCTCAACTCGGGCTCCGAGTCGGTGACGCTTGCGGCGCGCATCGTCGACGTCAACGCGAAGCTGATGACGGATCCCGGCGCGCGTCATGCCGGGCGCACGATCAAGCGCGTCGCGGTGAAGGGCGCGTTCCACGGCCGCACCGAGAAGCCGTCGATCTTTTCCGATTCCTCGCGGAAGGCCTACCAGCAGCACCTCGCCAGCTTCCGCGACGAGCACAGCCTCGTCACAGTGGAGCCGTACGACACCGAGCAGCTGCGCCAGGTTTTCGCGGACGCAGACAGGCAGGGCTGGTTCATCGAGGCCATGTTCATCGAGCCGGTCATGGGCGAAGGCGATCCGGGCCGCTCGATGACGCCGGAGTTCTACGCGGCCGCACGCGAGCTGACGCGCGCGCACGGCAGCTTGCTGCTGATCGACTCGATCCAGGCCGGCCTGCGCGCACACGGCGTGCTGTCGATCGTCGACTATCCCGGGTTCGAGAAGCTCGACGCGCCGGACATGGAAACCTATTCGAAGGCGCTCAACGCCGGCCAGTATCCGTTGTCGGTGCTCGCCGTGACGCCGCGCGCGGCCGATCTGTACAGGAAAGGCATCTACGGCAACACGATGACGGCGAATCCGCGCGCGCTCGATGTCGCCTGCGCGGTGCTCGACTCGCTCACCGACGAGGTGCGCGAGAACATCCGCGCGCGTGGGCGCGAATTCATCGAGCGCCTCGAAAAGCTCAAGGCCGAACTGCCGGGCTACATCACCAAGGTGCAAGGCACCGGGCTTCTGTTCTCCTGCGAGCTTTCGCCGGCGTTCAAGTGCTACGGCACGGGCAGCACCGAGGAATGGCTGCGCGAGCACGGCTACGGCGTGATTCACGGCGGCGCGAACTCGCTGCGCTTCACGCCGCACTTCAACGCGTCGAGCGATGAAGTGGATCTCCTGGTCGAAGGCGTGCGCCAGGCGCTGACTCAGGGTCCGCGCGCCACCAAGCCCGTGCACGCCGCAGCGGCGTGACACGCGCCGCTGCGCGCGGCCACTTTCTTTGCCGGCACATCGGGCTTCTTTTTCGAAGCCGATACCTTTCTATTGCACGCAATTTTTGCGTGTGACGAATTCCACATTTTATCGCTGAATCAGCACCAACGCTGTGTGTCAGCGTTCGCGAATCGCAAAAGACAACGCGATTTGCGCGGTTAGACTGCGCGCCACCGACGCCGGGGTGGCGTCGGATCAACCAGGGGAGGATTCGCACCATGGAGTTGAAGGCGCACTTTTCGCTCGCGCTGATCGCGGCGCTTGCGTTCGGTTGCGGCACGGTATTCGCGGCAGACATGACTCGATCGGGCAAGCAGCTGACACCTCAGCAGCAACGCATGGTCGATTGCAACAAGGAAGCGAAGGCGCAGGAACTCAAGGGCGAGGAGCGCAAGACGTTCATGAGCGCCTGCCTCAAGGGCAAGAACGTCGACACCGACGACGAATCCGCCGATGCGTCGGACGCTGGTGACGACATGAAGTCGGCCACCGCGAGCACGGAGACGGCGGCGGCGAAGAAGAAGAAAACGTGCAGCGCCGAGGCCAGGGAGCAAGGCCTGAAGGGCGCCAAGCGCAAGAAGTTCATGAGCGCCTGCCTCGAGGAAGAAGAGGCTACGGCGCAATAGCAGTACGCCGGAAACCGGAGAAGACGCCAGCCGCGAGCGGTGACCTCGCCCGAAGCCGGTCGCCGCTCGTCGGCTGTCGTCGTTTCGAAGCCCGCCGTTGCCGTCCGGGAGCGCCACCCCCTCAGCGGAACCGCTCCGTCGCCTGTATAAGCTCATGGGCGATGCCGGGCTCCAGCGCGGAATGGCCGGCGTCGGCGACGATGCGCAGGTCTGCCTCGGGCCAGGCGCGGTGCAGATCCCATGCGCTGCGCATCGGACACACGATGTCGTAGCGGCCCTGCACGATGACCGCCGGAATCCCGCGCAGCCGGTGCGCGTTGCGCAGCAGCTGATCGTCGCAGTCGAAAAAGCCGCCGTGCACGAAGTAGTGACATTCGATGCGCGCGAACGCGAGCGCGAACTCGTCCTCGCCGCTCGATGCGATGTGCGAGGGATCCTGCAGGAGAAAGCTCGTCGCGCCTTCCCAGATCGACCAGGCACGCGCCGCGGCGAGCCGTGTCGCCGCATCGGACGAGGTCAATCTCCGGTAGTAGGCGCTCATCAGGTCGCCGCGCTCGACTTCCGGAATCGGCTTCAGGTAATCCTCCCATGCGTCCGGGAAGATCGCGTCGCAGCCTTTCTGGTAGAACCATTCGAGCTCCCAGCGGCGCAGCATGAAGATGCCGCGCAGCACGAGCTCGGTCACCCGCTCCGGATGCGTCTCGGCATACGCGAGCGCCAGCGTCGAGCCCCAGGATCCGCCGAACACCTGCCAGCGTTCGACGCCGAGGTGCTCGCGCAGGCGCTCGATGTCGGCGACGAGGTGCCAGGTCGTGTTGTCGACGAGCTCCGCGTGCGGCGTCGAGCGGCCGCAGCCGCGCTGGTCGAACAGCACGATGCGGTAGTGCTTCGGATCGAAGAAGCGCCGCGATTTCGGATTGCAGCCCGCCCCCGGACCGCCATGCAGAAACACGGTCGGCTTGCCGTTCGGGTTGCCGCACTGTTCGTAATAGATGCGATGAAGCGGCGAGACGTCGAGAAATCCGGAATCGTAGGGCTCGATATCCGGATAGAGCGTGCGGCGAGTTCCAGCGGCCATGTGCGAGCGGACTCCAGGGAGCGCGAGCGGATCGCGCCGTAGCTGCGCCGACTCGGCGGCCGGGGCGTCGACGCGAAACGCCTATGATAGCGACATGCGTCGCTTGCTCGCATGTATGCCAAGGTCGTGGCGACGTCGACAGCCTGCCGACCGCAGGCCGCAGGCCGTCGTCACTGCAACGCGATCATCTGCGTGGGCGTCGAAATTCGGATGTGCCGCGGGGAATGAGCGCGTCGGTCGCGATCTCCGTCGCAGCGCACTGGGGAACGTGCCGAACGAACGAGACCGCAAGCACGGGCGCTTTGGTCGAAGCTGCGAAACGCATCGATCCTTCGAAACCGCGATTGGTCGGGGCGGCGGGATTTGAACCCACGACCCCCTGCCCCCCAGGCAGATGCGCTACCAGGCTGCGCTACGCCCCGACGTGCGGAATCGAGTTCGAATTGTAACAGCACGCCGGCATCCGTCGAGGCAAGTCCGCTCGCCTCGGCTTTCGAAGCCGCGCGAACGCGTGTCGCAGTCTGCTTCCGCTTTTCCGGAAGTGCGGCCATGGATGGCGATCAGAGACGCCAAGTCATGCCTGCCCGACGAGTGCAACCCGCTCGCCATAATCGGCGATCAGGGCAATCGCGAGAACTACCTTCTCAGGATCTGCAGGACTTCTTCCAGCTCCTGGCGCACCTGCCGCACGATCTGGTTCGAAATCGAGACTTCCATGCGGCCCTGCGAGCCTTCCAGGCGCTGGCGGGCGCCAGTGATCGTGAAGCCCTGGTCGTAAAGCAGCGAGCGGATCTGCCGGATCATCAGCACGTCATGCCGCTGGTAATAGCGGCGGTTGCCGCGCCGCTTCACGGGCTTGAGGTTCGGGAACTCCTGCTCCCAGTAGCGCAGCACGTGCGGCTTGACCCCGCACAGCTCGCTGACTTCCCCAATCGTGAAATAGCGCTTGGCCGGGATGACCGGCAGTTCGCTATTACTGCCCTGATCCAGCATAGGCCTCGACCCGGACCTTCAGCTTCTGCCCCGGACGGAACGTCACGACCCTGCGCGCGGAGATCGGAATTTCCTCGCCGGTCTTGGGATTGCGCCCGGGACGCTGATTCTTGAAACGCAGGTCGAAATTGCCGAAACCCGACAGCTTGACCTGCTCCCCTTTTTCAAGCGCGTCGCGCACGACTTCGAAGAACGCGTCGACGAACTCCTTGGCTTCGCGCTTGTTGAGACCGACGTCCAGAAAGAGACGCTCGGCCATCTCCGCCTTCGTCAGCGCCATCCTACCCTCGCAGCTTCGCTTTGCAACCGGATTCCAGGGCGGCGACTGCGAGAGCCCTGCAGCGGTCCGCATCCTGGTCCGTAAGCGTGCGGTAACGGTCCTGTAAAATCAAGCCTATAGCGAGACTTTTGATATTCGTTCCTAAATTGACGCCAGCGTAACGATCGAAGAGGACGATGTCCGCGAGGTTTTCGCCGACCGCGTCACGAATCACGGCCTCGACCCGGGCGTACGGCACCTCCTCGGGCAGCTCGAAAGACAGGTCGCGGCGGAGCGAAGGGAAGCGCGACAGTGGCTGCGCGCGCGGGAGCGCCCGCCCGCTGACGACATCGAGATCCAGCTCGAACGCGAAGATGTCCTCGCCCACGTCGAGCGACCGCAGCAGGTCCGGGTGGAGCGCCCCGACGTGGCCCGCGCGCCGGTCGCCGCGCAGCAGGACCGTGGACTGGCCGGGGTGCAGGTAGGGCGCATCGGACGGCTCCCAGCGGAATTCCGCCGGAGCGTGGACGAGCGCGAGCATCGACTCGACGTCGCCCTTGACGTCGAAGAAATCGACCGGCCGCCGCGGCGCCTCGGCCCACTGCTCCGCAAAGGCCGCGCCGAGAGCGACGCCGGCGATGCGCTGGGTCTCTGACGGCCGGTCCTTTCCGGCCGCGAAGACGTTGCCGACCTCGAACAAACGCACGCGCTCCTGCTGGCGACGACGGTTCGCGATCAACGCGGACACGAGCCCGGGCAGGAGCGAAGTGCGCATGACGCCGAGCTCGGCCGACAGCGGGTTCGCCAGCGCGACCGCGCCCGCGTCGAGCTTCCATTGCCGCAGAGTCGCCTCGTCGAGAAACGCGAAGCACACGGCCTCGACGTAGTCGCGGGCCGCCAGCTGGCTGCGCAGCGCGCCCACGCCGACGCGCGCCTCCGGCAGCGCCGGCACGGTGAGCTCGCCGCGCGGCGCGCGCGTCGGCACGCGCTCGTAGCCGTGCACGCGGATGACTTCCTCGATCAGGTCTTCCTCGATCTCGATGTCGAAGCGCCAGCTCGGCGGCGTGGCGAGCCAGCCGTCGGCGGTACGCTCGATGCGCACGCCGAGCGCCGTCAGAATGCGCTCGACTTCGGCGTCGGGAACGACGAGGTCGAGCACGCGCGCGAGTCGCGCGCGGCGCAGCGCGACCGGCTTGCGCTGCGGCAAGTCGTCGGTATGTACGGCCTCGACGACGGGCCCGGCCTTGCCGCCGGCGATGGCGACCAGCAGAGCCGTCGCGCGCTCGATGGCGAGCCGCGGCAGCTCGGGATCGACACCGCGCTCGAAGCGGTGCGCGGCGTCGCTGTTGATGCCGAGCGCGCGCGACCGACCCATGATGACCTGCGGCGCGAAGTGCGCGCTCTCGAGGAACACGTCGCGCGTCGCATCCGTGACGCGCGAATCCCAGCCGCCCATGACGCCGCCGAGCGCGAGTGCCTTCGCTTCGTCGGCAATGACGAGGTAATTCCCACCCAGCTCATGCTCGCTGCCGTCCAGCAGCTTGAGCCTTTCCTGCGCGCGCGCGCGGCGCACGACGACGTCGCCGGACAGTTTCGCGTTGTCGAACGCGTGCAGCGGCTGGCCGAGCTCGAGCATCACATAGTTCGTCACGTCGACGACCGCGCTGATCGGTCGCAGGCCGGACCGGCGCAGGCGCTCGGCCATCCAGAGCGGCGTCGTCGCTGCCGGATCGATGCCCTCGATGACGCGGCCGAGATAGCGCGCGCAATCGGCGCCCGCTTCGAGACGAATGGCGCGCTTCGACGCGATCGCGCCCGGATGCGGCTCGATGTCCGGCGAACGGAACGCCGAGCCGAATAGCGCGCCGACGTCGCGCGCGAGACCGCGCAGGTTGAGGCAATCGGGGCGGTTCGGCGTCAGCTTGAGCTCGATGCTCGCGTCCGGCAGGCCGAGGTATGCCGCAAGCGACTCGCCCACGGGCGCGTCGGCCGGCAGCTCCATGAGGCCGGACGCGTCGGCATCGATGCCGAGCTCCTTCGCCGAGCACAGCATGCCGTGGGAATCGATGCCGCGCAGCGCGGCCTGACGGATCTCCGCGCCGTTCGGAAGCTTCGCGCCGATCTTCGCGAGCGGCGCCTTCAGGCCGGCGCGCGCATTCGGCGCGCCGCAGACGATCGTGAGCCTCTCGCTGCCGGCGTCCACCTCGCAGACGCGCAGCTTGTCCGCGTTCGGATGCTTCCCGCAACCGACGATCTCGGCGACGACGATGCCGTCGAGCGAAGTGCCGACCGGCTCGACGCCTTCGACCTCGAGCCCGGACATCGTCAGACGATGCACGAGCGTGTCGTGGTCGGCCTTGATGTCTACGAGTTGGCGGAGCCAGTTTTCGGAGAATTTCATGGAGGAGCCGGGATTCGGGATTGGAGATTGGGAATTCGTCAGGTCTCGCCGGAGCGCGGTTTCCGGAATTCGAATCCCGAATCCCGGATCCCGGATCCCGGCATCTCAGGCGAACTGCTTCAGGAACCTCAGGTCGTTCTCGAAAAAAAGCCGAAGGTCGCTGACGCCGTAGCGCAGCATCGCGAACCGCTCGACGCCCATGCCGAATGCGAAACCAGTGTACTTTTCCGGATCGATCTCGCAGGCGCGCAGGACATTCGGATGCACCATGCCGCAGCCCAGCACCTCGAGCCAGGATGTCGTGCCGTCCTCGCGGTCCCAGCGGATGTCCACTTCGGCACCGGGCTCGACGAACGGGAAATAGCTCGGCCTGAAGCGCATCTCGAAATCGCGCTCGAAGAACGCGCGCACGAACTCGGCGAGCGTGCCCTTGAGATCGGCGAAGCTGACGTCCTCCGCGATCAGAAGCCCTTCCACCTGGTGGAACATCGGCGAGTGCGTCTGGTCCGAATCGCTGCGATAGACCTTGCCGGCGGCGATCAGCCGGATCGGCGGCGTCCTGCCCTTCGCGGCGCGGATCTGCACGGGCGAGGTGTGCGTGCGCAGAAGCCGGCCGTCCGGGAAATAGAACGTGTCGTGCATCGCGCGCGCCGGATGATGCGGCGGGAAATTCAGCGCCTCGAAGTTGTGATAGTCGTCCTCGATCTCGGGACCGTCGGCGAGGTCGTAGCCGAGCCGCGCGAAGATCTCGATCATGCGATCCAGCGTGCGTGTGATCGGGTGCACGTTGCCGCGCTCGGCGCGGCGGCCCGGCAGAGTGACGTCGATGCGCTCGGAGGCGAGGCGCCGCTCAAGCTCGGCTTTTTCCAGCACGGCCCTGCGCGCGGCGATTGCCTCGGCGATCCGTTCCTTCGCGTGGTTGACCTCGGCGCCGCGCGCCTTGCGCTCGTCAGGCGGCAGCGCGCCCAGCGACTTCAGCGCAGCCGTGATCACGCCGCTCTTGCCGAGCAGCGCGACGCGCAGCGCATCGAGCGCCTCGAGAGAATCGGCAGCGCCGATGTCGTCCAGCGAGCGGGTGATTTCGGCGAGTGTGTTCATGCACGTATCTCGTCGTTCCCGCGAATGCGGGAACCTAGCTCCTCTCCATGCGCCGACGGCGCCGGATCCCCGCTTTCGCGGGGACGACGATGGAGACAAAAACGGGGAGGAAGCCAAGGGCCTCCTCCCCGCGTTGTACTGCATGCGTCACGGCGCGAAACGCACCGCAAACGCTTACGCGGCCAGACCGGCCTTCGCTTTTTCCGCCAGCGCGCCGAACGCCTTGATGTCGTGCACGGCGATGTCGGCGAGCACCTTGCGGTCGACGGTGATGCCGGCCTTCTTGAGGCCGTTCATCAGCCGGCTGTAGCTCATGCCGTACTGGCGAGCCGCCGCGTTGATGCGCACGATCCAGAGCGCACGGAAATTGCGCTTCTTCTGCTTGCGGCCGATGTAGGCGTACTGCAGCGCCTTGGTGACGGCCTGCTTGGCGACGCGGAACACCTTGCGCCGCGCGTTGTAGTAACCCTTGGCCTTGCCGAGGACCTTCTTGTGCCTGCGATGGGCGATGACGCCACGCTTGACTCGTGCCATGGTCGTCTCTCCTTACGCGTAGGGCATCATGCGCGCGACGCGGCCGGCGTCTTCCTTGCGCACATGGTTGGTGGCACGAAGGCCGCGCTTGCGCTTGGTCGGCTTCTTCGTGAGGATGTGGCTCTTGAACGCGTGTCCGCACTTGAACTTGCCGGACGCGGTCTTGCGGAACCGCTTGGCGGCGGCCCGGTTGGTCTTCATCTTGGGCATTGGTGCTGCTCCGTTTCGGTTTTAGTGACTGGCGCGAGCGGCGATTTGCATCGCACTTTCCGTCCGTGCTCGTTCCGGCTTGTGCTGCTTTGGCCGCCGGGGCGGCCTCCTGTCTTCCACTTCTCCCGATCTGCGGAAGAAGCTACCCCGGACTCGATCCGGGTCGGCCCGTCAGGGCCGGATGAGGAGAAGCTGGAAAAAGCAGCCTTTCCTCACCCTCCCCCGTAACGGGAGAGGGAAATTCCGATCTCTCCCGCACCGGGAGAGGAAAACACGCGCCTTACTGCTTTTTCTTCGGCGCGATCATCATGACCATCAGGCGCCCTTCCATGCGCGGATACTGCTCGATCACCGCCTCGTCGGCGATGTCGGCGGCGATCTTCTTCACCATCGCGTCGCCAAGCTCCATGTGGGCCATCTCGCGGCCGCGGAAGCGGATCGTGATCTTGACCTTGTCGCCCTCTTCCAGGAAGCGACGCAGGTTGCGCAGCTTGATCGCGTAGTCGCCGACATCGGTGGTCGGTCGGAACTTGAGCTCCTTGATCTCGACCTGCTTCGTCTTGCGCTTCGCCGCGTGCGCCTTCTTCTGCTGCTCGAACTTGAACTTGCCGAAATCCATGATGCGGCAGACCGGTGGGTCGCCGTTCGGCTGGATCTCGACGAGATCGAGACCGGCATCCTGTGCCATGGCCAGCGCCTCGTCGCGCGAGAGAATGCCGATCTGCTCTCCCTCCGCGCCGATGACGCGCACCCGCGGAACACGGATTTCGTGGTTCCTGCGGTTTTGCTTTTGTTCGGTGGCGATACTTTTAACCTCCCAGGGGGAATTCCATGTCCGGCGCGTGCGGATCAGGACCGCGCGCTCTCGGACTCCAGGCGCTTCGCGAAATCGGCGACGGACATCAAACCCAGGTCCTCGCCGGAGCGAGCACGCACGGAAACGGCGCCCGTCTCCTTCTCCCGGTCGCCGACGACCAGGAGATAGGGCACCTTCTCGAGCGTGTGTTCGCGGATCTTATAGCCGATCTTCTCGTTTCTCAAGTCGGCCTCGACCCGGAACCCTTGTGCCACAAGGGTTTGCGCGACTTCGCTCACATAATCGGCCTGGCCGTCCGTGATGTTCATGACGACGGCCTGGACCGGCGCCAGCCAGGCGGGGAACGCACCGGCGTGGTGCTCGATGAGGATGCCGATGAAGCGTTCCATCGAGCCCACGATGGCCCGGTGCAGCATGACCGGGACGTGGCGCTGCGAATCCTCCCCCACGTACTCGGCGCCCAGCCTGCCCGGCATCGAGAAATCGACCTGCATGGTGCCGACCTGCCAGGCGCGGCCCAGCGAGTCCTTCATGTGGTACTCGATCTTGGGGCCGTAGAAGGCGCCCTCACCGGGCAACTCGGTCCACTTCACGCCGCAGGCGCGGAGCGCCGAGCGGAGCGCCTCCTCCGCCTTGTCCCAGACCTCCTCGGCGCCGATCCGGGATTCGGGCCGGAGCGCGATCTTCAGGTCGATGTCCTCGAACCCGAAATGGCGGTAGACGTCCATCGCCTGCGCGTGGAAGGCGACGACCTCGGCTTCCATCTGGTCCTCGGTGCAGAAGATGTGCCCGTCGTCCTGCACGAAGCCGCGCACGCGGAGCAGCCCGTGCAGCGCGCCCGAAGGTTCGTTGCGCGTGCAGGAGCCGAACTCGCCGTAGCGAATCGGCAGGTCGCGGTAGCTGTGGAGCCCGTGATTGTAGATCTGCACGTGGCCCGGGCAGTTCATGGGCTTCACCGCATAGGTCCGCTTCTCGGACTCGGTGAAGAACATGTTGTCCTTGTAATTGTCCCAGTGGCCGGACTTCTGCCAGAGCGAGACATCGAGGATCGTCGGACAACGGACTTCCTGGTAGCCGGATTTGCGATAGACCTCACGCATGTACTGCTCGACGACCTGCCAGATCGCCCAACCCTTCGGGTGCCAGAACACGAGCCCCGGCGCCTCGTCCTGCATGTGGAACAGGTCGAGCTGCTTGCCGAGCTTGCGGTGGTCGCGCTTCTCGGCTTCCTCCATGCGGCGGATGTAGGCGTCGAGCTGCTTCTTGTCCGCCCAGGCTGTGCCGTAGATGCGCTGCAGCTGCTCGTTCTTGGAATCGCCGCGCCAGTACGCGCCGGAGATCCGCGTCAGCTTGAAGGCCTTGAGGAAGCGCGTGTTCGGCACGTGCGGGCCGCGGCACATGTCGACGTATTCCTCGTGGTAGTAGAGGCCCATCGCCTTCTCGTCGGGCATGTCCTCGATCAGGCGCAGCTTGTAATCCTCGCCGCGCTGCCGGAACACCTCGATGACCTCGGCGCGCGGCGTCATCTTCTTGATGACGTCGTAATCTTTGTCGATGAGCTCTCGCATGCGCTGCTCGATCGCGGCGAGATCCTCGGGCGTGAAGGGACGCTCGAACCAGATGTCGTAATAGAAGCCGTCTTCGATGACGGGGCCGATCACCATCTTCGCCGAGGGATAGAGCTGCTTGACGGCGTGGCCGACGAGGTGCGCGCACGAATGGCGGATGATCTCGAGGCCTTCCGGGTCCTTCGGCGTGATGATGCGCAGTTTCGCGTCGTGGTCGATGCGGTCGCTGGCGTCGACCAGCCTGCCGTCCACCTCGCCGGCGAGTGTCGCCTTGGCGAGTCCGGCGCCGATCGATGCCGCGACTTCCGCGACGGTGACGGGATGATCGAACGACTTTCGGCTGCCGTCCGGGAGGGTGATGTCGATCATGGCAGTAGCGTTTGTCTTTCTGCAAAGCCAACAAAAAAGGGCGCCGAGCGCCCTTTCTTGCGGCGGCTCAGCGGTGCATCAGCGATGGAAGATTCGCGTCCTCATGTCGCACTCTCGACCGGCGTTCGACCGCGGGCCACCTCGTATCCGGATTGCTGCGTTGCGGCGTCGAAAACTAGTGTAGGCACGGCTGGCTGTCAACGTCGCGCATGCGGGGCGGAGCGCGTTCGCTCGAACTCGGCAGCCGGTTCCGCTTCCTGATGCCCGCTCGCCTTCGGAAATTGCTCGACTCCCGCTGGCGGCAGGCTGCCGCGCGCAGCGGGGGCCCGTCGCGCGTCCGCGCGCCGCTTTCCACAACCTAAACGCCCGCTGACGCCGAAAGGACGCTGTTCACAAAGTAGCCAAGTTCGGCTGACTACGGTGGCCGCGTTGCCGAATCGTTCGGCACGCATCCGGAAGGAGGTACACATGAAATCGCTGCACACCTTTGGCGCACTGGCTCTCGGCACCGCGCTGGCCCTCGGCGCCGCGGGCGCCGGCATCTCCGTCGCGTATGCGGACAACGACGAGACCACCATGAAGTCCGAACAGCCCGTCACCGACACCTGGATCACCACCAAGGTCAAGGCCGAGCTGGCGACGACCGACGGCGTGAAGAGCACCGACATCGACGTCAGCACGAAGAACGGCGTCGTCTCGCTGATCGGCGTCCTGACCAGCGAGGCCGCCGTCGACAAGGCGGTCGCCGCGGCTGAAAGCATCAAGGGCGTCAGGCGTGTCGATTCGTCGGGTTTGAAGGTCAAGTGATCTCAGACGGTCCCGAAAAGGCGGCTTCGCGAGAAGCCGCCTTTTTTCATGCCGACGACCCTGGCGCGTTCACGGGCTGTCCAGTCGCTCGGAGCCAGATTGGCGGCTGTCCGAA
>Ga0182749_1001202_pt1 | contig 21039 bp, 16 predicted proteins | sample eDN3rd37CKraftMG_FD_128875 | JGI IMG/M metagenome (GOLD analysis project Ga0182749, IMG submission 128875) | Enriched Miracle-Growth compost microbial communities from Emeryville, California, USA - eDNA 3rd pass 37_C Kraft MG (version 2) (version 2) ...
GCTCGCCCTGGCCCTGGCCGGTCTGGGGGCCGGGCTCGCGCCGCACCTCGGGCAGTCGCTGCTGGAGCAGCACGCGGCGAGCTACCCCCGTGGCCACGCTGGGCACCTGGCCCTGTGGGGCGGCCTCGGCCTGCCCCTCGCCCTCACCGCCGTCGTGATCGTCGTCGGCCTCCTGCTCTTCTGGGCGCGCGACGCCGTGGCGAGCGCCCAGTGGCGCCTCGCCGCACCGCTCGACGCCGACCGGGTGTACCGGCGCCTCATGCGCCGGCTCGACGACCTGGCCGCGGACGTCACCGCGCGCACCCAGCGAGGCTCGCTGCCCGCCTACCTCTCGGTCATCCTGGGTCTGCTCGTGCTCGGCCCCGGCCTGGTGCTGCTGCTCGACGGCCACTGGCCGGAGCGCGTCCGGCTGTGGGACCGCCCCGCCCAGGTCGTCCCCGTCGTGCTCATCGTGATCGTCGTCGTGCTCGTCGCGCGCTCGCGCCGCCGCCTCAAGGCGGCGCTGCTCGTCGGGCTGAGCGGCTACGCGACCGCCGCCCTGTTCGTGCTGCACGGCGCTCCTGACCTCGCGCTCACGCAGGTGCTCGTCGAGACGATCACGCTCGTCGTCATGGTCCTGGTACTGCGGCGGCTGCCCCCCTACTTCTCCGACCGCCCGCTCGCCCGCAGCCGCTGGCTGCGGCTCGGGCTCGCCGTGCTGGTCGGCGTGACGATGATGGGCCTCGCGCTGGTCGCCCCCTCCGTGCGGATCCACTCCCCGGTCACGACCGGGATCGCCGACGCGATCTACGAGTTCGGCGGTGGACGGAACATCGTCAACGTCATGCTCGTGGACACCCGCGCCTGGGACACCATGGGCGAGATCTCCGTGCTGCTGGTCGCCGCCACCGGCGTGGCCTCCCTCGTCTTCCTGCGGCGTCGCACCTCGCAGATCCTGCGGGCCTCCGACATGCCCGACGGGGCGCGCGTGTGGGGCGGCGAGAGGGACCGGGGAGCGGCGCTGCGCCGCGGGGGCCTGCGCGCCGTGCCGCAGCTCTACCCCTGGCTGCCCGCCGGCGGCACGCTGGCTCCCCGACGCCGGTCGGTCGTCTTCGAGGTCGTCACGCGGTTCGTCTTCCACGCGATGGTCGTGGTCGCGCTGTACCTGCTGTTCGCGGGGCACAACCAGCCCGGCGGCGGCTTCGCGGCGGGGCTCGTGGTCGGCATCGCGCTCATCGTGCGCTACCTCGCGGGCGGGCGCTACGAGCTCGGCGAGGCGCTGCCCGTCCAGCCGGGGCTGCTGCTGGGGCTCGGGCTGTTCCTCTCGGCGGGCACCGGGCTGCTGGCCCTCGTCCTGGGCGGCAGCGCGCTGCAGTCGGTGATCCTCCACCTCCACGTGCCGCTCGTCGGCGACGTGAAGCTGGTGACGGCCCTGTTCTTCGACCTGGGGGTGTTCCTCGTCGTCGTCGGGCTCGTGCTCGACATCCTGCGCTCCCTGGGGGCGGAGATCGACCGGCAGGGTGAGGTCGTGCAGGGCGGGTTCAGGCAGAGCGAGGGGGACCGATGATCGACACTGCACCCGCCGTCGTGCTCGTCATCGCGATCGGGGCGTTCTTCGTCTCCGGGGTCTACCTGCTCCTCGAGCGCAGCCTCACCCGTGTTCTCATCGGGTTCATCCTGCTCGGCAACGGCGCGAACCTGCTGTTCCTGGTGGCGAGCGGCCGGGCAGGTCGCGCGCCGATCATCGGCGAGACGCCGGAGTCCGAGATGAGCGACCCGTTGCCGCAGGCGATGGTGCTCACAGCCATCGTCATCACCCTCGGCATCACCGCCTTCGTGCTCGCCATGGCGTACCGCTCGTGGCAGCTCAACGGTCATGACGAGGTTCAGGACGACCTCGAGGACCGCCGCATCGCGAGGCTCGCCGCGCAGAACGTCCCGGTCACGCAGGACGACGACGTGGACGACGTCGACGGCCCCTCGCTCGACGACCAGGCCGCCGACGTGCGCGACGAGACCGACGACCTGTCCGAGGACGTGCCGGACGGCGCGTCCGACGAGGACCCGGACCCGGAGGAAGCCCGATGACCTCCTACGCCGGGCTGGTCCCGCTCCCCGTCATGGTGCCGCTCGTCGGTGCCGGGCTGACCCTCGCGCTGTGGAAGTTCCCGCGCCTGCAGCGCGTGCTCTCGGTGAGCGCGCTCGCGGTGATGACGGCGGTGGGCGTGCTGCTGCTCGTCGGCGCGGACTCGGGCGCGGTGGTGGTGCACGTCGGGGGGTGGCGCGCGCCGCTGGGCATCGACCTGGTCGCGGACCGCCTCTCGGCGCTCATGCTCACCGTGTCCGCCTTCGTGCTGCTCTGCGTGTTCCTGTACTCCCTGGGGCAGGAGATCGCTGACGAGCGGGCCGAGGCGCCGATCTCGATCTACCACCCGACGTACCTCGTGCTGGCCGCCGGCGTCGCGATCGCGTTCCTGTCCGGTGATCTGTTCAACGTCTACGTCGGCTTCGAGGTGCTGCTCGCGGCGAGCTACGTGCTGCTGACGCTGGGCGGCACGAGCGAGCGGATCCGGGCCGGGTCCATCTACGTGGTCGTCGCCCTCGTCTCCTCGGTCCTGTTCCTCACCGCCCTCGCACTGGTCTACGCGGCGACCGGGACGGTGAACATCGCCGAGCTCGCCGTGCGGCTGCCCCAGATCGACCCGACGATGCAGCTCGTGCTGCAGCTCCTGCTGCTGCTCGCCTTCGGCATCAAGGCGGCGATCTTCCCGGTCTCGGCGTGGCTGCCGGACTCCTACCCGACCGCCCCCGCGCCGGTCACCGCGGTGTTCGCGGGCCTGCTCACCAAGGTCGGCGTCTACGCGATCATCCGCACCCAGACGCTGCTCTTCCCGGACGGCCGGCTCGACGACGTGCTCCTCGTGATCGCCCTGGCGACGATGGTGATCGGCATCCTCGGCGCTGTCGCGCAGGACGACATCAAGCGACTGCTCTCCTTCACGCTCGTCAGCCACATCGGCTTCATGATCTTCGGCATCGCGCTCAGCTCGGAGCTGGGGCTGTCCGCGACGATCTTCTACGTGGTGCACCACATCACCGTCCAGACGACGTTGTTCCTGGTCGTGGGGCTCGTGGAGCGACGTGGCGGCTCGACGTCGCTCGACGTGCTGGGCGGCCTGGCCAAGGCATCGCCCGGGCTCGCGGTGCTGTTCTTCATCCCCGCGATGAGCCTCGCGGGGATCCCGCCGCTCTCGGGGTTCCTGGTCAAGGTGGGGCTGCTGGAGGCCGGTGTACAAGTCGGTGGGGGGCTTGCGTACGCTCTTGTCGTGGGCAGCGTGGTGACCTCGCTGCTGACCCTCTACGCGATCGTGAAGGCCTGGAACAAGGCCTTCTGGCAGACGCCGCCCGTCGACCTGCCCGACGTCCGCCTGCCACGCTCGATGGTCGTGCCCACCGCTGCCCTGGTCACCTTCGGTCTCGCGCTCACGGTCGTCGCCGGTCCGCTGTTCGCCTACACGTCGCGGGCTGCCCGGTCCCTCAGCACCCCCGCCGGCTACGTGGACGCGGTGCTCGGTCCGGCGGCGTGGGAGACGGGTTCGGGGGAGACGGGGGCGTCCGACGCCGGGCCGGGAGGGGGAGGCGACCGATGAGCCTGCACCGTCGCCGGTCCGCGGTCCACCGCTGGCGCCTGCTGTGGCCAGCGGCCCCCCTGCTCGCCGTCATGTGGATGCTGCTGTGGGGCGGTTTCACGTGGGCGAACCTCATGGGAGGGCTGCTCGTCGCCGCCGTCGTGCTGCTCGTGCTGCCCATGCCCCCGGTCGCGATCCGGGGCCCGCTGCGGCCGTGGCGCCTGCTCGTGCTGCTGGCACGGTTCCACTGGGACCTGCTGCGGGCCTCCCTCCAGGTCTCCGTGCTCGTCTTCCGGTTCGGTCACGTGCCGCGGGGCGCGATCATCGGGGTGCGGCTGCGCAGCACCGACGACCTGGTGATCACCGTCGTCGCCGAGCTGAGCTCGCTCGTGCCGGGCACCCTCGTGATCGACGCGCACCGCATCACGGGCACCCTCTACCTGCACGTGCTGGACGTCGAGACCTCCGGCGGCCTGGAAGCGGTGCGCCGCGAGACCCTCGACCTGGAGGCGCGCGTGCTGCGGGCGCTCGCGCCGCGCGACGAGCTGGTCGAGCTGCGGCTGGTCGCCCACCGGCCCGAGCCCGCTCGGGAGACCGCTCGCAAGCCGGTTCACGAGGCGAGCAGGGACGCGACGCGGCAACCCGCGGTGGGGCCGAGCAGAGGGGAGGGGGAGCGATGACCGTGATCTACCTGGTCTGCGCGGGGCTGCTGCTGGTGGCGGGCGTGCTCGCCGTCATCCGGGCTGAGCGCGGTCCGAGCATGCTCAACCGCGCGGTCGGCCTCGACGTCTTCGCGACCGTCGTCGTCGGCGGCATCGCGCTCGAGGCCGCGTGGTCGCGACGGCTCGACACCCTGCCCATCCTGGTCGCGTTGTCGATGGTCGGCTTCATCAGCTCGACCGTGATCGCCCGGTTCGCCTCCGTCGAGCCGGAGAGCGAGCGCCGCATCCGCACGCTCGAGGAGGTCGCTCGCGAGGACGCCCTGCGCCGCGCCGAGGAGGAGGCCGCCGACGAGGAGGAGCGTCACGCCGTGGCGCGCCGAGTTGCCGCGGAGCGGGAGGCGGCCGAGCGCGACGCGGCAGACCGTGAAGCCGCGCGAAGCGAAGCCGCCGAGCGGGAGGAGGAGCGATGAGCTGGAGCACCATGGCCGACTGGACCGCCGCGATCCTGCTGCTCGCCGGGGCGTTGCTGACCCTGGCGGCCGGCGTCGGCGTGCTGCGCTTCCCCGACCTGCTCTCCCGCATGCACGCGGGGACCAAGCCGCAGGTCCTCGGGCTCGTGCTGGTGCTCTCCGCGGAGGCCCTGCGCGCCCGGAGCCTGCCCGTGCTCGGCATGCTGCTGGTGGTCGTGATCTTCCAGTTCCTCACCGTCCCCGTGGCCGCCCACATGGTGGGGCGTGCGGGGTACCGCACCGACCAGATCCGCCGCGACCTGCTCGTCGCCGACGAGCTCGGACGCGACGAGGTCGAGGCCGAGGCGGCGGCGCTGCGGCGCGAGGCCGGGGAGCACAAGGGTGACGACCAGTCCTGACGGGCTCCGACGCCGAGAGGACTGTGGTCCGCCGTGTCACGCGCCGATATGGATCGTGAGGCGCACGACGAGGGGAGCGCCGCATGACGAGGAGTCGGATGACGAGAAGTCGAGCCCTCGCTGCTGCCATCGTGCTGGCAGCGGTCGCGATGACTGCGGGGTGCGTGATGGGGGACCCGATGCCCATCGACGGGCGGGTGAGCGCCTTCGCCGTGACGAGCACGGGCGTGCCCGAGCTCGTCATCGACAACAGCTGCGGGCTTGTGACGGGGGTCGGCCTCGGAGCTGGCACGGAACAGGGGGCGATCCCGAGCGTCGTGCTGGGGTTTCATGACGCTCCCGCGACGGTCTTCGAGCTCGACCTGGCGCACCTGCCGGAGTTCGCCACAGTGGTGAAGGGTGATGTCTCGTCGTTCTCTCTCGGGAGCCCGTTCTTCGTCCAGGCTCGGGTGCAGGGCGGGATCCTGGGATCGAACCTGTTCCTCTCAACCCCTCCGGCAGGACAGGCTCTCGTTCGTTCGGGGGAGCGGCCGGGGGACGTGGACGTCGTTCCGGTCGACGACGTCCAGAACCGGATCGAGGCGGTGCAGTGCTGGACCGATTGACAAGGCTGCGCTGCGGGCAGGTCGGGGGAGACCCCTCGGGGGTCGTGCGGCTCGACGGGGAGGACTGGGAGAGCACCGATGGCAGCTATGCGGGGCTGAGCGCTTTCGGCGCGGACGTCACCACCGAGACGCGACCAAGATCGACTGTCCTTGAGTCTCAGTGAAGAACCAGGGTCCGACCAGGGATCTCCCTCAGTGACGCGACGCCGCGGGGCTGACAGACTCGCACCAGTACCCGTCACGAGGAGCCCGCCATGAGCACCGCCCCGTCCAGCCCGCTGCCATCCCGCCCGGCGTCACCCAACCCGGCGTCATCCGCGCACGACGCCACCCCCATCGCCAGCGCCCGCGCGCTGCGCAAGGTCTACGGCGGTGGCGAGACCGCCGTCGTCGCGCTGGACGATGTCGACGTGGACCTGGAGCGCGGCCGGCTGACCGCGATCATGGGGCCGTCCGGCTCGGGCAAGTCCACGCTCATGCACTGCATGGCGGGCCTCGACCGCCCGACCTCCGGCGAGGTCGTCGTCGACGGCGACCAGATCGGCCGCATGTCGGAGCGCCAGCTCACCCGGCTGCGCCGCACCCGGCTCGGCTTCGTCTTCCAGGCCTTCAACCTGATCCCGACGCTCACCGCCCGCGAGAACATCACCCTGCCGGTGGACCTCGCCCGTGGCAGTCTCGACAAGGACTGGTTCGACGAGGTGATCGACGTCGTCGGGCTGCGCGACCGGCTCGACCACCGGCCCTCCGAGCTCTCCGGCGGCCAGCAGCAGCGCGTTGCCTGCGCGCGGGCGCTCATCACCCGCCCCTCGGTCGTCTTCGCGGACGAGCCGACCGGCAACCTCGACTCCGTCGCCTCGGCCGAGGTGCTCGGCTTCCTGCGCCGCTCGGTGGACCGGCTCGGCCAGTCGGTCGTCATGGTCACGCACGAGCCGTCGACGGCGGCCTACGCGGACCGCGCGCTGTTCCTCGCGGACGGGCGGATCGTCGGCGACCTCGCGGACCCGACGCCGGACAGCGTGCTCGAGGCGCTGCGCACGCACGCCCCGGTCCGCGCCGGCACGGCCGACCGCGCCGGGGGGTCCTCCGAGGCTGCGACCGACCAGGGCGACCGCTGATGTTCCGCGTGACCTGGCGAGGGGTGCGCCAGCACCCCGTCCGGTTCGTGCTGTCCGTGCTGGCCGTCGTGCTCGGCATCGCCTTCGTCACGGGCACCTTCGCCCTGCGCGGCGTCATGGCGGACACGTTCCACGCGATCGTCGACAGCTCCATGGACGCCGACGTCTACGTCCGGGGCGTGCCGACCACGAGCGACCGGACGGCGTCGTCCGGGGACGACCTGGTCTCGACCTCCGCCAACCGCACGGACCTGCCCCTCGACCTGCTCGACGCGGCGGAGCCCATCGCCGGCGCGACCGGCGTCTTCCCCACGGTGCAGGGCTCGGTGATCCTCGTCGGCGCCGACGGCACCGCGGTCCAGGGCGCTGGTGGGGGCGCGCCGTCCATCGGGTTCGCGGCATGGCCCGACGACCCCTCGCTCGCGCTCGTGTCCGGACGTGTCCCGGACGCCGCCGGGGAGATCGCCCTGGAGACCTCCGCGCTGGAGCGCTCCGGCCTGCACGTGGGGGATGCGACGAAGCTCGTCGTCGCCGGTGAGGTCGAGGACGTCCAGGTGGTCGGCGAGGTCGGCTTCCCCGGCGCTTCGGGCGCGATCCTCGTCGCGGTCGACCCGACGACGGCGGTCGCGACCTTCGCGCCGGACGGCACCGTGCCGAGCATCGCCGTCTACGCCGCCCCGGGGACGACGCCCGCGCAGCTCGCCGCGACCGTCACCGCAGACCTGGGGGCTCAGGCCGGGTCCGTGCAGGTGGTCACCGGCGACACCGTCCGGGCCGAGGCGAAGGCCTCGATCGACACGATGCTCGGCTTCGTGAGCACGTTCCTGCTCGTGTTCGCGGCGATCGCGCTGTTCGTCGGCGGGTTCATCATCGCCAACACGTTCACCATGTCGGTGCGCCAGCGCATGCAGGAGATCGCCGTGCTCCGCGCGATCGGTGCCTCTCCGAGCCAGGTGTTCGCCTCGGTCGTGGGCCAGGCCGCCATCGTGGGCGTGGTCGGCGCCGCGGTCGGTGTCCTTGCCGGGGGTGGTCTCGTTGCCGTGCTGCGCGAGATCCTCGACCGTGCGGGCATGACGCTGAGCGGCGGCGTGCCGATCGCGGTGTCGACCGTCGTGGTCGCGCTCGTGACCGGCGTCGTGGTGAGCGTCGTCGCGGCTGCGCTGCCGGCCCGCCGAGCCGCTCGGATCCCTCCGGTCGACGCCATGCGAGAGGCGGTCACCTCGGGCGACCGTCCGTTGCGGCTGCGTGGCGTGCTTGGCCTGGTCCTCGTCGTCCTCGGCGTCGCGGCGGTCGTCACAGCGACGGCGGTGGACGACGGCGCGGGATCGTTCCTCGGGATCGCGGCGGTCCTGCTCGTCGTCGGCATGCTCGTGTGGGCCCCGGCGATCGCGACGGCGGTGGTCCGGGTGCTCGCCTGGCCCGTCGTGCGGCTCGGGCGCCCGATCGGGGCGCTCGCCCGCGGCAACGTGGTGCGCAACCCGCGCCGCACCGCCTCGACGGCGGGCGCACTGATGATCGGCATGGCCCTCGTGGGGGCGGCCGCCGTCCTGGCGACCTCGACGCAGGCATCGATGCGCAGCGTCGTGGACGACTCGATCACTGCCGACTACCTGCTGCGCAGCGCCAGCCAGGACATCCCGGTCGGTGCCGCGGACGCCGCCGCCGAGGTGCCCGGCGTCGCCTCCTCCGGCCGGGTGTGGTGGGGGCCGACGGCGATCGACGACGAACCGAGCTACGTGCTGGCGGTCTCCGACGGCCTGTTCGGTCGCGGCTGGGACCTCGATGCCGTCGAGGGATCGGTCGCCTCGCTCGAGAGCGGTCAGGTCTTGGTGCAGAGGTCCGCAGCCGAGGCGAACGGCTGGACGTTGGGCAGCACGCTCACGTTCGCGGGAGCTGCCGCTGGCGCGGGCGGCGGCACGCAGGACGCTGACAGCGCGCAGGACGCTGACGGGGCGCGACCGGGTACAGCACCGGGCCACGCCGCCACGACTACCGCGACCGTCGGCGGCATCATCGAGAGCCCTGCGGTCGGCGCGCCCGTCGTCGTGCCGCAGGCGTTGTTCGAGCAGCTCGTCCCCCAGACCCGGCGGACGCTCGACATGGTGCTGATCGAGGCCGCGCCGGGCGCGGATCTCGCCGCGCTCCGCGCCGAGATCGTCGATGCGGTCAAGCCCTATCTGATCGTCTCGGTGATGGACGCCGATGAGTTCGCCTCCTCGCTCGCCCAGCAGGTACAACAGGTGCTCGTCATCTTGTACGCGTTGCTCGCGCTGTCGATCATGGAGCGCACCCGGGAGATCGGGCTGATGCGGGCCGTGGGCCTCGGGCGCTTGCAGCTCGCCGCGGTGGTGGTCGTTGAGTCAGTGCTGATCGCGGTGTTCGGTGCGCTCGCCGGCCTCGCGGTGGGCGTGGGGCTGGCTTCCGCCATGCCGTCGGCCTTCGCCGACTCCGGTCTGTCCGACCTGGTGGTGCCGGGGGGGAGCCTGGCCGGCATGGTGGTGCTCGCCGCCGTCGTCGGCGTCGTGGCTGCCGCCTGGCCCGCCCTCCGCGCCGCGAGGCTCCCCGTCCTGGAGTCGGTGACGTATGACTGAGCGACGCCCGCTGCCGCCCGCCTCCTGCCTACCCACCCGCTCGCGCTGTCCGATCAACCCACCCCCGCCCTGCCTGCCCGCCCGTCCCGCGGAACTTTGACACCCATCGCACAGAGCCCCGTCCCGTTCGTGATGAGCGTCAAAGTTCCGGGCGTTGGGCGGTGCGGTCATACTCCAGGCTTGTCCCGAGAGCTCCGTTCGCGATAGGCATGACGTATCAAGCACGGGGCTCGACGGAGAGTTCCTCTCCTCATCGTCGTGCTCGGAACTCTGGGGGCGGCGTGATGCGGGGAAGGCTCGGGGCTCTGCCGGGTGCGGCTCTTGTGCTGGGGCTGGCGGCGACGAACGGCGCCCTCGCGGCCACCGCGTTGGCGGTGACCCGAGCCGACGACGCACGGACGGCGTCCGACCTGTCCGACCCCGTGCCGGCGGCCGTGGTGACGTGGTTCGAGGGTCACGGAGCCGAGCAGGTGCTCGAGGACGCGGACGGCATGTTCCCGTGGCTGAAGGTCCGCGGGTCCGACAAGAACTCCGACACGTTGGCGGTGGGCTCACCTGCTCGTGAGCTTGTCATCGACGTCCCTGACTACGACCTCGACGCGAAGCGCGTGGTCGGCAGCGCCTCGGTGCGCGCCAACGTGCACGCGACGCGCCAGTACTGTGCGCGAGTCTTCGTCGGAGGCAAGCCCAGAGACGCGCTGCTGTGCGTCGACCAGAGAAAGAACGGCAAGGTCTCCTTCGGCAGCCTGGGCGATCAAGACTTCCTGCCGACGGTCGTCGATCTGCCCCGCAGCGGCTTCGCCGACGTGCCTGGTCTGGGCTTGCTGGGCATCGACGAGGCGCGCGACGAGGTGGTGGCGCTCAGCCAGACCGCGGTGGAGCACTTGCCCGCCGCCACGGTGAGCGGCCCCGAGCTGTTCACCGCGGGCGCCCGGCACAACGCGCAGGCACGGGCCCTCGCGCGGATCGACGGTCCGCCGAGGGCCGACCACCTGGACCCGTTCGAGTCAGACCCGGCCGTGCTCGCGGAGACCGACGCGAAGGTCGCCCGGGCGCTCGCACTGCCGGAGGATCTGGCGTGGCACGAGGGCGACGACATGGACGATGTGCTGGCCCGGCGCAAGGCGGCGGGCTATGACGAGGACGGCGAGAAGCTGCCTGCTTTGGCGTCACCGTCCCAGAACCCTGCGGCGTCGTCGGACGCTGCGGCTTCCCAGGCCCCCGCCACCTCGACATCTGCCGCCTCGACGCCCGCCGCTGCCGAGGCGACCTCGACCACCGCCCCGTCGCGCGCGACCGTCGTCGTGCTCGGCCCGCTCGTGGCCGTGCTGGTGCTGGCTGCAGGAGCGGGGCTGATCGCCCGACGGCAGCGGCCAGGCCGAGGGACCACGGAGCAGCCCGTCGACTGACCACGCCGCCGGACAGTCCCGCTGATCAGCCCTGCTGGCACCAGGCGCACAGGCCTGGCGTCTCATAGGATCACCAGCGTGATCCGGATACTTGCGTGGGGCGCCTTCGGTGGCGCGATCGGGGCACTCGCGTGGCTGCTCCTGACCGGCGACACGAGCGTCCTGGGGTGGGTGCTCGGGCTCGGCATTCCCGCGCTCACGATGCTGCTGATCCTCCTGCCGGTCGCGTCGGGCCTCTCCGGCCTCTCGGGACTGGTGCGGCCGGTGCTCACGCCCGCCGAGGTGGAGGCCGCCCAGCGCGAGGGGCGCGTCGCCGTCGCGCGCGTCGACTCGATCGCCGAGACGGGCACGCGCATCAACGAGGCTCCGGTGTGCAACGTGCAGCTCACCGTGGTGCCGACGCGCGGCACGCCGTACTCGACGACGGCGAAGGAGATCGTCCAGGTCATCCAGGCGCCGCAGGTGCAGCCGGGGGCGCGACCGGTCGTCGTCCAGACCGACCTCGAGACCGGCGCCGTCCGGCTGTGGTGGGGCGCCTCGCCGGAGTGGCGCGAGAAGGCCGCTGCCGACCCGTACCTCGCGCGGAACGAGGTGCCGCCACCGTACGTGCGCCTGGACGCCGCGACCCCGCGCGCGTCGACCGTCGGCACATCGTCACTGACGACCCCGGGCATGACGTCGTCGAGCGTGACCACGCCCGGCCTGACGACGCCCGGCCTCACCACCCCGGGCCTCACTACGCCGACCGTCTCCGTGACGCCCGGCGCGCCCGCGCCCAAGAAGCGACGGACCGGCCTGCGCAAGATCCCCGCGATCGTGTTCGTCCTCGCCGTCGTGATCGGCGCCGGCGCGACGTCGTGGCCGCACCGGCAGGCGTACCGGGCCATGCTCGACAGGACGACGCCGCTCAGCGAGGTCCGTGCGTACTACAGCCCCGAGGCGGCGGCGGCTCGTCGTTCCGCGCAGTGGCAGGCGGAGCTGGACCAGCGGGAGGCCGAGTCTGCGCGCCAGGAGGCGGCCGAGGAGGCGGAGCACGCGGCCACCCTCGCCGAGGTCTCGCCCCATGTCGGCACCAATGCCCAGCAGGCGCTGGCCAAGCTCGCCGACGCCACCGGCTCGGCGGTGTTCGCGAGCGTCTACATCTCCTACGAGACGATCTCCGTCGAGGCGGCGAACCCGCCCGGCTCCGAGACCTTCGACGACTGGTACTACCGCGCGGCGGAGGGGTCCGTCGAGCACGACGGGCCCACGCTCATCCAGCCCGATCGCGACGAGCTCGACCTGACGCTCATCGACGTCCGGGACTACGACCTCACCGTCATCCCCGCGATCATCGCCAAGGCCAGGAAGAAGAGCGGCCTGACGGACGCCGACCCGAGCGACGTCGGTGTCTCGCTGCAGACCGAGACGATCTGGACGGACGACGGCGGCAAGCGTCGCGGCCGGCCCACCTACTCCGTGTCGGTGCGCAACGACTACTACGACGCGTACTTCACGTTCTCGGGCACAGGCAAGCTCCTCGACATGAGCGGGGGCACCCCTGACTCCGAGAGCGGCAAGGCGGACAAGAACAGCTGACAAGAACGGCCGTGCCCACCGCGCCGGGCGTGCCCGGCGCGCGGACGGTACCGGCCGACGTCGCGCCTCAGCCCAGGCCGTCCTCCTCGGGCTCGACCTGTTGGACGCGCCGTGGCGCGGGGCTGCGCCGCCAGGCGCGGCGGGCCGCCAGAGCGGCAAGCGCTGCGGCGATCCATCCGTTGCCCAGGAACGTGAGGCTCAGGTAGAGCACGAACAGGTGAGCCGTGACCGGGTCGCCCGCCTGCGTGCCGAAGTCGAGCGCCCACGGCAGGGGGTAGGCGAGGACGGCAGCCAGGACTACCCCTGTGGCGTACCGGGGAGAGACGCGTCGTGCGCTGCCGAGCCCGACGGCGAGCACCAGCACGAACAGGACGATGCCAGCGGCCCAGGGCACGCTGCCGAACCAGGGTGCACCGACGATCTGCCACGGGCCGTGGGTCCCGCTCGGGTCGTGGTGCGCCCGCTCGACCAGCCACCGGACCAGCACACCGGCACCCTGCAGCAGGTAGAGCGCCGCACCCGCGACGACGGCGTCGGCCAGCGACTGCCCCGGCCGACGCCCGTTCAGGCGGCCGGTCGCTGCGGCAGGTGCGACGACAGCCACGCCGTCACCCCCTCGAGGTACTCCGCGCGGGCGGGCTCGGGCGACAGCGCGAGGTCGTGCCCGCCGCCCTCGATCTGCTCGGTCGTCACGTCCGGCCCGAGCAGCGGCGCCCGGCGGACGATCTGCGACACGTCGAGCACCGAGTCGGAGGACACGAGCGCGGGGTGCCAGTGCTTGCGGTCCCCGGAACGGGTCGAGGCCATGACGAGTACCGGGCAGGCGATGTCGAGCCCGCGGGCGACCGCCGCGTGTCCGCGTCGCACCGCCCGCAGCCAGCCGGCACGGACCGGGAAACCGGTGTTGGGCTTGAGGCGCAGGTCGTAGGACCACTCGCCCCCGGTGCTGCGGTGCAGGGCTGGCCCGTAGTGGACGCCGAGCCGCCCCACCACGAGGCGAGGCACGAGGCGACCCGCCACCTCCACCGCTCGGGTCGAGACCACGCGGTCGAACCACGGCCCCGCGAGGTCCAGCCACGGGCTGTTGAGCACGACGGCGTCCACCGCGTGGTCGCGCCCGGGAGCGCTGCGGTGGTTGGCCCACAGGCTCGCGATCAGGCCGCCGGTGGAATGGCCGACGACGGTGAGGCTCGGGTGCCCCACCTCGTCGCGCAGGTAGGCGGCCGCGAGGTCGAGCTCCTCGCGGTAGACCGACAGGTCGGTGACGTAGTTCGGCGTCTCGTCCGCCTGGAGGCTCCGGCCGTGCCGGCGCAGGTCTAGGGCGTAGAAGGCGTAGCCCCGCGCCGCCCAGGCACGGGCGACGTGGGTCTGGAAGAAGTAGTCGACGAAGCCGTGCAGGTACAGGATGGCTGGCTGCTCCGGGCGCGGGTCGCCGTACCGGACCAGCGTCGCGACCGGGAGCGGCTCGCTCGGCAAGTCGCGCGTGAGCGGGATGCTGGCTGCGAACCAGTCCTCGCCCAGCACGTCGATCGTCCAGCGCATCCGCCCAGTCTGCCATCCGGTGGGGCGTCCCTCCCGCACCGAGGGGTGCGTTCCAGAGTTGAGCGGAATAGACTCAACTTCGGCACGGTTGCTCTGAGCAGCACTGTAGGCACCACACCGGAGGGCAGATGGAGACGAAGTTCACCGCGGCATCGCAGCAGGCCATCAGCGAGGCGATCCAGTCCGCGACCGCCGCAGGCAACCCGCAGCTCGAGCCCGTGCACGTGCTCGTCGCGCTGCTCGGCCAGACCGAGGGGCTCGCCGTCGAGCTGCTGCGCGCCGCCGGGGCCGACGTGCAGGGCGCCGGACGCCGGGCGCGCGCCGCCTTCAGCGCGCTGCCGAGCGCGAGCGGCTCCGCCGTCACGCAGCCCAAGCCGTCGGCGGCGCTGTCGCGCGCCCTCGAGACGGCGGGCAAGGAGGCCACGGGCCTGGGCGACACGTACCTCTCCGCAGAGGTGCTGCTCATCGGCATCGCCGCGGGCAGCGACCCCGCGGCCACCGCGCTGCAGGAGTCGGGCGCCACCGCCGCGGCGCTGCGGGGCGCGCTCCCGGGCGTGCGGGGCGACAAGAAGGTCACCTCCGAGAACCCCGAGGGCACCTTCAAGACCCTCGAGCAGTACGGCCTCGACCTCACCGAGCAGGCCCGCGAGGGCAAGCTCGACCCCGTCATCGGCCGCGACAGCGAGATCCGACGCGTGGTCCAGGTGCTCTCGCGGCGCACCAAGAACAACCCGGTGCTGATCGGTGAGCCCGGCGTCGGCAAGACCGCCGTCGTCGAAGGTCTTGCCCAGCGGATCGTCGACGGCGACGTGCCCGAGTCCCTCAAGGGCAAGCGCCTCATCTCGCTCGACCTCGCGGCCATGGTCGCGGGCGCCAAGTACCGCGGCGAGTTCGAGGAGCGGCTCAAGGCCGTGCTCGAGGAGATCAAGGGCTCCGAGGGCGAGGTCATCACCTTCATCGACGAGCTGCACACCGTCGTCGGCGCAGGCGCGGGCGGCGAGGGGTCGATGGACGCGGGCAACATGCTCAAGCCCATGCTCGCGCGCGGCGAGCTGCGGCTCGTCGGCGCCACTACGCTCGACGAGTACCGCGAGAACATCGAGAAGGACCCGGCGCTCGAGCGGCGCTTCCAGCAGGTGTTCGTGGGCGAGCCGAGCGTCGAGGACACCGTCGCGATCCTGCGGGGCATCGCGCCCAAGTACGAGTCGCACCACCGTGTGACCATCTCGGACGACGCCCTGGTCGCCGCCGCGGTGCTGTCCAACCGGTACATCCCCGGCCGCCAGCTCCCCGACAAGGCCATCGACCTGGTCGACGAGGCCGCCTCGCGGCTGCGGATGGAGATGGACTCCTCGCCCGTCGAGATCGACTCGCTGCAGCGCGTGGTGCGTCGCCTGGAGATGGAGGTCCTTGCCCTGCAGAAGGCCGAGGACGCCGGCTCGACGCAGCGCCTCGCGGACCTGCAGGCCGAGCTCGCCGACCGCAAGGAGGAGCTGGCCGCGCTCAACTCGCGCTGGGAGCGGGAGAAGGCCGGCCTCAACGAGGTCGGTGACCTCAAGGTCCAGCTCGACGACCTCAAGGCGCAGGCCGACCGTGCCGAGCGCGAGGGCGACCTCGCCAAGGCATCCGAGCTGCGCTACGGGCGCATCCCCGAGCTCGAGGCGAAGATCGCCGTGCAGGAGGCGACCGAGCAGTCGGAGGAGTCCGAGGACTCGGCGGAGGGGACCCCGCCGCTCGTCGCCGACAAGGTCGGCGCCGACGAGATCGCCGAGGTCATCTCGGCGTGGACCGGCATCCCGGCGGGCCGCATGCTGCAGGGTGAGTCCGAGAAGCTGCTGCACATGGAGGAGATCATCGGCGCCCGGCTGATCGGCCAGACCAGGGCTGTGCACGGCGTGGCCGACGCGGTGCGCCGCGCGCGGGCCGGCATCTCGGACCCGGACCGGCCGACCGGCTCGTTCCTGTTCCTCGGCCCCACCGGAGTCGGCAAGACCGAGCTGGCCAAGTCGCTCGCGGACTTCCTGTTCGACGACGAGCGCGCCATGGTGCGCATCGACATGTCGGAGTACAGCGAGAAGCACTCGGTGGCGCGCCTGGTCGGCGCCCCTCCGGGGTACGTGGGTTACGAGGAGGGCGGCCAGCTCACCGAGGCCGTGCGACGCCGGCCGTACTCGGTCGTGCTGCTCGACGAGGTGGAGAAGGCGCACCCGGAGATCTTCGACATCCTGCTGCAGGTGCTCGACGACGGTCGCCTCACCGACGGCCAGGGCCGCACGGTCGACTTCCGCAACGTCATCCTCATCCTTACCTCGAACCTCGGGTCGCAGTTCCTCGTGGACCCGCTGCTCGACGAGGACGAGAAGCGCCGGTCGGTCATGGGGGCGGTCAACGCCGCCTTCAAGCCGGAGTTCCTGAACCGGCTCGACGACGTGATCCTGTTCGACCCGCTCTCCCTGGAGCAGCTCGGCTCCATCGTGGACGTGCAGGTCGCCTCGCTCGCCCGGCGCCTCGGTGGCCGCCGTCTGACGCTCGACGTCACGCCCGCTGCGCGGGAGTGGCTCGCCATCGAGGGCTTCGACCCGGCCTACGGTGCCCGGCCGCTGCGTCGCCTGGTGCAGCGCGAGATCGGCGACAAGCTCGCCCGCGCGCTGCTCTCCGGCGAGGTCGCGGACGGCGACGAGGTGGTGGTCGACCACACGGACGGCCAGCCCGGGCTGACGGTCGCCGCCGGGTAGGGCCGGCGGTCGGCAGCCTGGTGGTCGGCAGCTCGGTGGTCGGCACAGCACTCTGCCAGAAACCTCGCTCTGGGGGGAGGGAAGCGCTGCGCAGGGCTACTCGGTCGTCGGCGTGACCGTCTGCTGCCGGCCGCGTCGCCGACGGCGGAGGGTGCCGACGGCGGTGACGGCCAGCGCGGCAGCCAGGACGGCGACGCCTGCGATCACGAGGCCCGTGGTGGGCGAGCGGTCGTCGGTCGCGGCGGCGGCGACCGGTGCCTGTGCTGCGGGAGTGGTCGCCGGAGAAGGGGTGGACTGCGAGGCGGCGGGCTGGGTGGAGGTGCCGTCGGCCTCGGCCAGCAGGTCCGCGATCTCGGCGTCGTGCTTGGCCTTCTCCTCGGGTGTGGCGAAGAACAACGGGGAGCTGCCCGTGTTCGCGTCGGGGTGGAGCTTGTTGAGCAGGGCGCGTTCCGCGTCGTCGCGGGCGAGTGCGGTGATGAGGTCCGTGGCGCTCACGGTGCCCTGCGGGACACTGTACAGCGCGCCTTCGTCCATCGCGGTGAGGGTCTGCTTGGCGACGTCGAAGGTGAACGCCCCGGCATATGTCACCACGTAGCCCTTGGTGGGCAGCTGGGTGATCTTGTCGAGGAATCCGTTGCTATAGGTGGCGGAGACGTAGTGCACCGACCCGTCACCCTTCATCTCCGCGCAGAGGTCGGCGTCCGTGAAGAGATCGCCGACGCGGATCATGGCGCAGTACAGGTTTCCGAACGTCAAGGCGTCGGGAAGCGCGCGCGGAGCTTGCGACAGCTTTCCCGTGCGGAGGTCCATCTCGGGCCGGTCGATCCTGGCGACCCGGGCGATCCGGCCGAACTCCGCCCTGGTGCCGGACTTGAGCGCCTTGGCAATCTTGGGACTCGCTCCGGTGAGCTCGTCAAGATCGTCCTTGTCGTGGAGGCTGCTCTGCGCGTCAGGGTCGGTGGCGAACCACTGCGCGACCGCCGCTGGCACGGTGACATCGCCGGACGCGGATGCCGCACTGGCACCGACCGCCGCGCTCGGGACTACTGCCACGCACAGAGCGAGCGACGCGAGCGAGACGGTTCGTGTCTTCATCCTGCCCCCTGGTGGATTCTCGCGACGAACTCTACGCCTCAGGCCTGCACGTGTGAAGGGACGGACAGAAGAACTGTCCGTCCCTTCACACGAGCAGTGCCCGGGTGGCGCGGCCGTCAGGGGCGCGCCACCCGGGCGAGGGAGGTTCGCTCGGCCAGGGGGTGCCGACCGGACCGCCCTGCTCAGGTCACTTCTTGACCTTGACCTTCGCCGTCTTGGAGACCTTGGTGTAGGCCTTCTTCTTCACCGTGACCTTGACGGTGACCTTCTTGCCCCGCCACTTCTTGAGGACCTTCACGGCGGGCTTCTTGGAGACCTTCTTGCCCTTGACCTTCCAGACGGTCTTCAAGCCCTTCTTCGGCGTCCAGCCCTTGGTCTTGACCTTCAGCTTCTTGCCCGCCTTGGCCGTGCCCATGATGACGACCTTGCCCGCCTTGGACACCTTCGACGTCTTCGCCGAGGTGGCGGTCGCGCTGCGGAAGCCGGTCTTGGTGCCGGTCACCGTGACGGACAGGCGCTTGCCAGCGTCGGCCTTCTTCACCTTGTACTTCGCCGAGGTCGCGCCCTTGATCGCCTTGCTGCCGCGCGTCCACTGGTAGGACAGCGTCGTGCCCGCGGTCCAGGAACCCGGCTTGGCCGTGAGCTTCTTGCCCACGGCGGCCTTGCCGGCGACCGTGGCCTTGCCGGCTGTCAGAGTCGCCGGGGTGGCCGGGTAGCTCAGACCGAAACCGACGCGGAACAGCGGGTGAGCGGTGTCGTTCGGCACGTCGCTGAGCTGAGCCGCGACCTCGCCCATCGAGGACGGCAGCTCGAAGGGGAGCTTGCCGCCAGGGGCAGCCTTGCCGGTGATGACGTCGAGCACCGCGGCGTCGGAGGCACCGTAGTTGGCGAGCACGGCCTGGGTGCGGTCCACGACGTTCGTCAGCACGAGCGGCCGCGTCAGGTTCGGGAGAGCGATGGTCGGAACGCCGGCCGCGGTGGCGGCCTTGAGCGCGCTGTAGTCCTCCTCGGTGCCCTTGAAGTCGAGGTCGGTGAGGTCGTCCCCGCCCTTGGGGTCGGACAGGCGCACGATCGCTAGGTCGGCCTGGGCCGGGCTGGAGACGACCGTGAAGCCCTTGGCCTGGGCGGCCGAGGCGCCGATGCCGTACAGGTACACCTTCTGCTTGGTGTTCGTCACGGGGAGGAAGGAGCTCTTGTTCTGCAGCAGCGTCATGGAGCGGTACTGCGCCTCCAGGCCGATCGCCTTGAAGCCCGCGTTGCCGATGAGCGCCTTCGAGGCCGTCACGTCGACGTAGGGGTTCTCGAACAGGCCGAGCTGGAACTTCTGCTTGAGCACGCGCCACGCGGCCTCACGGACGCGGGCCTGGGAGAGCAGGCCGTCGTTCACGGCCTGGACCACGTACTCGGGCTCGTAGCCGCCGCCGATCTGGTCGACGCCGGCGTTGATCGACTTCGCGTAGCGCTGCACCTTGGTCAGGTCCTGGACGCCCCAGGGCATCCCGGCGGTCATGTTGCCGTTCTCGTCCGTCCAGAGGAACGGCTGCGGCGGACGCAGCGCCTCGCAGACGGACGGGCAGTCGTTGAGGATGCCCCAGTCGGAGACGACGACGCCGTCGAAGTGGTAGGTGTCGCGCAGCAGGTTCTGCAGCAGGTAGCTGTTGAAGCCGGCGCCGACCTGCTCGAGCGGCGTGCCGTCGATCGAGAGGTTCTTGAGGATCGAGTAGGTCGGCATGATGGCCCCGACCTTCGAGTCGAAGGCCCCCAGGTACGGCGTGACGTGCGCCTGGAAGTTGTTCCCGGGGAACGTCGCGTAACGACCGTAGTAGTAGTGCGAGTCGTAGCCGTTCTCCTGGGCGCCGTAGCCGACCCAGTGCTTGACGACGGTCGAGACCGACTGCGCGCCGAGACCCGCGGAGCCGTTCTGGAAGCCCTCGACGTAGGCCTGCACCTGGTCACGGACCTTCTCGGGGACCGAGCCGAAGGTGCCGTTCACGCGGGACCAGCGCGGCTCGGTCACGAGGTCGGCCTGCGGGGACAGCCCCTCCTGGAGGCCGAGCGCCCGGTACTCCTGGCGCATCACGTCCGCGGACTTGCGGGTGAAGGCCGGGTCGTCGATGGCGCCGAAGCCGATCGCGTCCGGGAAGGAGGTGAGGTCGCCGCGGTCGACCGTCTGGCCGGTGGTGACGGTGAAGCCGTGGCGCGGGTCCGAGCTGAACAGCAGCGGGATGCCGTAGGTGCTGGCGTCGGCGATCTTCTGCGCCTGGTTGGTCAGCGCGACGTGCTCCTCGATCGAGCCCGAGGTGGCCGACAGGTAGGTCGAGAAGTGCTTGTCGTTGATCTCCTCGGCCATCTTGTCGAAGTCCCAGCCACCGTTGAACAGGTGGGGGGCGTGGACGAGAAGGCCGGCACGCTCGGCGAGGTCGAGGCGGTCGACCAGGTCGGTGGCGCGGTCGTCGGCGCTCAGGCGCCAGTCCTCGTACGGCGTGAGCGTGCCGTTCTTGTCGAGGTCACGGAACTGGAGCCCGTCGACCGTGATGATCGGCGAGACCTCGGTGCTCAGCGTGGGTTGCGTCGGGGCGGCGGAGGCGGAGGGTGCGGCGGCGAGCCCTCCGGCGAGGAGCGCAGCGGCGGCGACGCCGGCTCCGGCGTGCCGCAGCGCGCGACGGCGAGGGGTGGGGGACATCGGGTCTCCTTGTGGTCTCTCTCCTGGTCGCGAGCAACGTCGCTCGCGAAGAGCTGCCGAGCACGGGTACAGGCACCCGTGGAGCGGCGGGTGCTCCCGCTCTCAGGCTAAGGAGAAGATTTGAGCCACGCAAACTTTAAACTTCCCCTTACGTCGACCGTTATACATCGACTACCGGGCAAATAATATGTCGGCCGTGGCGCATATCGGGAACGCTGCCGGGGTGCGTGAGCCTGCCCGCGAACGCGTCGTTCCCGGGGCCGGGAGGGGCTGGGATGTGCAAAGTGCCACGGTCCCCGTGCTCAGAGCACGGGGACCGTGGCACTTTGCAACGGGTGCGCCGCGGGCGGCGGAGGCCCACGGTCGCGCGGTGCGCGTCTGCCTCAGACCGCCCGGATGAAGGTCGGGTGCGACTGCCAGATCGCCCGCACCTGGATCGTCTTGCCGGGCCGGGGAGCGTCGATCTGGCGGTTGCCGCCGAGGTAGATCGCGACGTGCCCGGAGGTCCAGATGATGTCGCCCGCGACGGCGCGGCTCCGGGAGAC
>Ga0182749_1001203_pt1 | contig 21020 bp, 21 predicted proteins | sample eDN3rd37CKraftMG_FD_128875 | JGI IMG/M metagenome (GOLD analysis project Ga0182749, IMG submission 128875) | Enriched Miracle-Growth compost microbial communities from Emeryville, California, USA - eDNA 3rd pass 37_C Kraft MG (version 2) (version 2) ...
GCGGACTCGGTCGCCGGCGGCAAGGCGATGAAGATCTACGTTGAGGCGTCGACGCTCGGGCCGGCGACGATCGAGCAGATCGCGCAGCATCTCGCCGCAAGCGGTGTCGCGGTCGCCGACATGCCGGTGAGCGGCGGCCCGAAATGGGCGGCCGAGGGCCGGCTCACGGCGATCCTCGCCGCCGAGCCGGACGTCCGCAAGGTGCTCGAGCCGGTTCTTGCCGATCTGGCGCGGCAGGTCTTCGTCGTGGGCGACAGGCCCGGGCTCGCCCAGGTCGCCAAGCTCGTGAACAACGCCATCTCGATCGCCGGAATGGTCGTGGCCAGCGAAGCAATCGTGATGGGCGTCAAGAGCGGGGTGGACGCCGACGTGCTGCTCGACGTCATCAATGCCAGCACCGGGCGGAATTCGGCGACGGCCGACAAGTTTCCCCGTGCGGTTCTGACCCGAAGCTTCGACTACGGCGGGCCGCTGGCGATCGGCATCAAGGATCTCGAGCAGTATCTGCAGCTCGGGCAGAACCTGAACACGCCGACCGAAGTCGGCGCGCTGATTTCCAGATTGTGGCAGGCTGCCGTAACGGAAGGCGGTCCGAATCAGGACTACTCCGAAATGGTGAGGTATTTCGAACGCCGCGCGGGCGTCGAGGTCAAGGGCAGGGGCGGGGGCGCCACATGACGGCGGCCAGGGAAACGGATGCCAAGGCAACCGGCACGGTGCTGCGCGTCGTTCGCGTGATCCGCTCGATTGCGGAGGCGGGCGGCCCGGTCACGATCAAGGATCTGTCGGCGAAGCTCGATCTGCCGGCCAGCACCGTCCATCGCCTGCTGCACCTGCTTGCGATGGAAGGCATCATCGAAAAGGACGAGGCGGCGCACGCCTATCAGAGCGGCGCCGAGCTCATCCGTTTGAGCTCGCTGCTGGCGGCCAAGCGGTCGATGAGCGATATCGCCCGGCCGTTCATGCAGGCGGTGGTCGACAGCTGCAACGAAGCTTGCATGCTGGTCGCCTACCTTCCCGCCACGCTGCAGGTGAGCGTGCTGGCGGCGATCAATTCGTCGCATCCGCTGCGCTACGACATGCAGCTTTACAACGCCCATACGCTGCTGTGGGGCGCGACCGGCCGCTCCGTGCTCGCCTTCCTGCCGGAAGAGGAGCAGGCGGCGGCCTACAAGACCGGCGCGGCGGCTCCCGGCACCGGCCGGAAACTGCCGAGCTTCAAGGTGCTGCAGGAGGAATTGAAGGCCGTCCGCGAGCGCGGTTACGCGCTCTCTTACGGAGAGAAGATTGCCGGCGCGCTCGGCATGGGATCGCCCATCTACAAGATGGACAACCGCGTCGTCGGCAGCCTGTGCATTACGCTGCCGCAGGTCCGCTTCGCGCCGGAAAACGAGAAGAAGCTCGGCGACCTCGTGCGCACGCAGGCCGAGGGTCTGAGCCACGCCCTTGGCTACCAGGGTCGCTATCCCGGAGGCTGAAGGCCTTGCGGAACAGTCGCGTCATTTGCTGCCGGGCAGGCGAGTTGAACCTATGACCAGTTTCTCCGAGCGTCTCGTCGATGCGGTGCTGTCATGCGACGCGCCGGAGGAGCAGACGCGGCACCTCGTGACGCGCGCGATTGCCGACACGCTGTGCGTCGCCGCCCCGGGTTTTCTCGAGCCGGTGACCAGGAACGTGCTGTCGGCGTATGCAGGCAGCGCCGCCCTTTCCTGGTCGGGCGAGGCCTGCGAAAGCCTCGAAGCGGCGGTGATGACGAATGCCGTCGCCGGGCATGCGCTCGACTTCGACGACGTGTATCTGGAAAGCCTCGCGCATGCGAGCACCGTCATCGTCCCCGCGATCGCGAGCGAAGCGCCGGAGCGGCGCGATCCGGACGATATCGTCGGCGCGTTCTGCGCGGGCATGGTGGCAGCCCATGCCGTGGCGCGGCGGCTCGGCCAGGAGCACTACAACAAAGGCTGGCACGGCACCGGGACCGTCGGTGCGTTCGCGGCCGCCGCTGCCGTCGGCCGGCTGTTCAGGCTGTCGCACGAGCAGATGACCTCGGCATTCGCCTTGTGCGCGTCGATGTCGGGCGGCCTGCGGATCAATTTCGGAACGCAGGCAAAGCCGGTTCACGCCGGGTTCGCCGCGGTCGCGGGTTTGCGGGCCGTGCGCCTCGCGCAGGCAGGCGTCACCGGTGCGCCCGACGTGTTCGCGAGCAACGGGTATTTCGATCTCTACCGCGGCAGCGACGGCGTCGACATGCCGGACGACGAGGCCTTCGTGCCGCATCCCGGCCGCGTGTCGGTCAAGCTTTACCCGTGCTGCTACGCCGCGCATCGCCTGATCGGCGCCGCGCTCGACATGCGCGCCAGGCTCGGCGCGGATTTCGCCCGCAGCGACGCGCTTCGCTTCGTGGTGACTGTGCCCGCGGGCAGCATCGAGGTGCTCCGATATGATCGCCCGACGACGGCCCTCGAGGCGAAATTCTCCGGCCCGTTCAATGTCGCCGTGGCGATGCTCGACGGCGTGCCGACGCTGCAGAGCTATTCGGCGGACGCCGTGCGGCGCGCCGATATCGCGTCGGTCATGGCGCGCCTGACGGTCGTCGAAGACGAGAGCCAGCGCAGCGGCGGCGATATCGAGTTCGGCACGGTGATGCTGGACGCGCGCGGCGGCGCTGTCGATGAACGCGTCGCGCGGTCCGCCATTCCCGGTTCGCCCGACGATCCGCCTTCACCGGACGCGTTGCGCCAGAAGCTGCGCGGCTGCCTCCGGGATTTCGAGGACCGCACCGGCAAGCCGTTTCCGGGCCTCGCCTATCTGCACCGGCTGAAGGCGCAAGCCTGGCTGTAACGGCCCGGCGCGGTCGACCTTGCGATGGCCGCCGACGGTCGGGCCGGAACGCCTGACCGTCAGGCCGTGGGGTCCGAGGTCTTGGCTGCACTCATCTCGACCGGCTGCGCGTGGCCGGCCGTCGTCTTCCTGTTCCGCCTGAACAGCGACATCACGAAGACGAAGAAGGCCGGGACGAAGAAGATCGCGAGCACGGTGGCGGAGATCATCCCGCCGAGCACGCCCGTCCCGATGGCGTTCTGACTCGCCGCGCTGGCTCCCGATGCGACCGCGAGCGGCAGCACGCCGAGCGTGAAGGCAAGCGACGTCATCAGGATGGGCCGGAAGCGCAGTTGTGCCGCCTCAACCGTTGCGTCCACGAGCGACTTGCCCTCGGCGCGGAGGTCCTTGGCGAATTCGATGATCAGGATCGCGTTCTTGGCGGAGAGGCCGATGATCGCGATCAGGCCGACCATGAAGTAGACGTCGTTCGGCATGCCGCGGAGCATCACCGCAGCGACCGAGCCGATCACGCCCAAGGGGACGACGAGCATGACCGAGAGCGGTATGGACCAGCTTTCGTAGAGGGCGGACAGCAGGAGAAACACGATCAGGATGCTGAGCGCCAGGAGCAGCGGCGCCTGCGAGCCCGACTGGATCTCCTGGAGCGATTGCCCGGTCCACTCATACCCGAAGCCTGGCGGGAGCTCCTTCGCCAGCCGCTCGATCTCCCGGATCGCGTCGCCGGAGGAATAGCCCGGTGCCGCCTGGCCGGCGATGCGCGCCGAAGGATAGCCGTTATAGCCGACAACCTGCGAGGGACCCTTCACCCATTCGATGTGGGCGAACGCCGAAAGAGGAACCATGCCGCCGTGCACGTTGCGCACGTTGAGCCGAAGCAGGTCCGCCGTCTGCATGCGCTGGCTCTCGTCAGCCTGGACGGTCACGCGCTGCATGCGCCCGGCATTCGGGAAGTCGTTGACGTAGCTCGACCCGAGCTGGGCGGAGATCGTCGAGTTGATGGCCGCAAAGGCGACGCCGAAGGTATTGGCCTTCTCGCGATCGATGATCAGATTGACCTGCGCGGCGTCCGGCAGGCCTTCGGTGCGGACGCCGGCGAGGATGGGGCTCTTGTTGGCGGCGGCGATGAGCCGGTCGCGCGCGGCCGAGAGCGCGGCCTGGCCCAGTCCGGCGCGATCCTGCAGCCGGAACGTGAACCCGCTGGAGTTGCCGAGCCCCTGGATCGGCGGCGGCGAGAGCGCGAACGTCTGGGCATCCTTGATGCCGAACGCCTTCATGTTGACCCGCTGCGAGATCGCGGCCGCGGAGTTGTTGGCGTCGCGCTCGTTCCAGTCCTTGAGCGTGATGAACGCGAGCGACGCGTTCTGCCCGGATCCGGAAAAGCTGTAGCCGGAGATGCTGACGATCCGGCTGACGGCGGGCTCCTCGAGAGCGATCTTTTCGATTTGCTTGACCGCCTCGAGCGTTCGGCTGGCGCTCGCTTCGGACGGCGCCTGGAGGTCGACGAGCAAATAGCCTTGATCTTCGTTCGGCAGAAAGGACGAAGGCAGCCGCGTGAAGGCCCAGCCGAGACCGACAAGAAGAGCGAGATAGATGATCATATAGCGGCCGGAGCGCCGCGCGATTCCGCGCACGGTGCCGCTGTATCCGCGCGAGACCTTGTCGAAGCCCCGGTTGAACCAGCCGAAGAAACCCTTCTTATTGTCGTGGCCGTGGGCGATCGGCTTTAAGAAGGTCGCGCACAGGGCCGGGGTCAGCGACAGCGCGAGGAATCCCGAGAACAGGATCGAGACCACCATCGTCAGGCTGAACTGCTGGTAGATGATGCCCACGGCCCCGGGGAAGAACGCCATCGGCACGAACACGGCCGTCAGTACGAGCGTGATGCCGATGATCGCGCCGGAGATCTGGCCCATCGCCTTGCGCGTCGCCTCGCGCGGCGGGAGACCCTCTTCGGCCATGATGCGCTCGACGTTCTCGACCACGACGATCGCGTCGTCGACCAGGATGCCGATCGCCAGGACCATCGCGAACATCGTCAGGACGTTGATCGAGAAGCCGGCGGCGAACATCACGGCGCACGTGCCCAGAAGAGCGACCGGCACGACCAGCGTCGGGATGACGGTGTAGCGGAGGTTCTGCAGGAACAGGAACATCACGACGAAGACGAGGGCCATCGCCTCGAGCAGCGTGTGCAGCACCTTCTCGATCGAGACCTTCACGAAGGGCGAGGTGTCGTAGGGGATCTCGTGTTCCAGCCCGGCCGGGAAGAACCGCGCGAGTTCGTCCATCTTGGCGCGCACGGATTCGGCCGTCGCCATGGCGTTCCCCGTCGGCGACAGTTGAATCCCGATCGCGGCGCTCGGCTGTCCGTTCAGTCTGGTCGAAAAATTGTAGGACTCGCCGCCGACCTCGATCCGGGCGACGTCGCGCAGACGCACGGCGGAGCCGTCCGTGTTGGCGCGCAGGACGATGCTTCCGAACTGTTCGGGTGACGCAAGCTGGCCCTTCACCAGCACGCTGGCGGAAATCTGCTGGGTGATGGGATTGGGCTGCGCACCGATGCGCCCGGCCGCGACCTGTGCGTTCTGCGCCCGAACGGCACTGACGATGTCGTCGGCCGTCAGGCCGAGCCCCACCATCTTCTCGGGATCCATCCAGATTCGCATCGAGCGCTGGGTCGCGAAAAGCGTCGCGCTGCCCACGCCCGGAACGCGCCGAAGCTCGCCGAGCACGTTGCGGCTGAGATAGTCGCCGAGCCCGACCACGTCGACCGAACCGTCGGTCGAGGTCAGCGCCACCACCATGAGGAAGGACGAGCCCGCCTGCTCGACGCGCATTCCCTGCTGGACGACGGATTGCGGCAGACGCGGCTCGACGCGGCGAATCCGGTTTTGCACCTCCACTTGCGCTTCGCCGACATCGGTGCCGGGCGCAAAGGTGACATTGATGGCGATGCGTCCGTTCGCCTCGGAGGTCGATTCGAAGTAGATCAGGCCAGGAACGCCGTTGAGCTCTTCCTCGATCGGCCGGGTGACGCTCTGGTAGATGTCTTCCGGGGACGCACCGGGATAGTTCGTGCCGATCGCGATCTGCGGCGGCGCGACGTTCGGATATTGCGCGACCGGCAGCATCGGTATCGCGATGATGCCCGCGAGCATGATGAAGATCGCGATGACCCAGGCAAAGATGGGCCGGTCGATGAAAAAGCTCGGCATCGGTCAGCCCTGATTGGAGTTTTGCGCGGCCTTGGCGTCGTCGGCCGGCTTCCAGGGCGTGCCGGTGAAGCGGGCGCCGGCGCGGATCTTCTGGAAGCCCTCTACCATGATCTCCTCGCCCGGGTTGAGCCCGCGCTCGATGACCTGGCTGTTGCCGAGTGTGCGGCCCGTGCTCACCGGGCGAAGCTCCAGAGCGCCGTCCGGCTTCAGCACATACACCTGGGCTCGGCCGCTGCCGTCGCGCTGGATCGCCTGCTGAGGGACCGCGATTCCGTCACTCTGGATCCCCTGCTCGATGACGATCCGGACATACATGCCCGGCAGGAGCTCGCCTTCGGGATTGGGGAATTCGCCACGCAAGGTGACCTGACCGGTGGTCGCGTCGACCGTCGCCTCCGAGAACAGCAGGCGGCCGGGATGCCGGTACTCGCTGCCATTGTCGAAGAGGAGTCGGACATCCGCGGAATCCGGATCGCGGCTCTCGATCGTTCCCTGCCGCACGGCGCGGCGCATCGCCAGCAATTCGCCGGCGGACTGCGTGAAGTCCGCGTAAACGGGGTCGAGTTGCTGGATCGTCGCGAGGCTCTCGCCCGAATTGGAGGAGACGAGCGCGCCTTCGGTGATGAGAGCGCGGCCGATCCGGCCCGTGATCGGCGCCGTCACTTCGGAATAGGCGAGGTCGAGCTTCGCGGCTGCGAGCCCGGCCTTTGCGATCGCGACATCGGCATCGGCCTGGGCCAGCGCCGCCGTCACGGTTTCGAACTGCTGGGCGCTCGCGACATTGCGCTCCCGCAACTCGCGAACCCGTTCCGCCTGCTGTTGCGCCTGAAGCTTGACCGCCTCGGCGCGCTTGAGCGTCGCCTCCGCGCTTTCCACCTTGATGCGGAACGGAGCGGGGTCGATGCGATAGAGGACGTCACCTTCCTTCACGACGCTGCCCTGCGTGAAGACGCGCTCGACCAGAATCCCGGACACGCGCGGCCGCACCTCGGCGACGCGCGTCGGTGCGATGCGGCCCGGAAGATTGCTGGTCACCGAGAGCGGCTCCGGCTTCACCTTGACGGTGCCGACCGCGATCGGAGGCGCCTGCTTGGGGGCAGACGCGGCAGACGTCCCGTCAGGCTCGGTGCACCCGGACACGAGCAGCACGGCGATGAGGAGGAGGCATAGTCGCGCGAACGGAGAACACGTGTTCATCGGTTTGAAATCCAGGGAAATGCAATTAAGCGGTTGGCTCGCCGGCCTCGAACAGAGGCACCCGTTTCGAGCGGGCGCCTTGGTTCGGTCGCGAGACAGGAGACTGGGAACGGAGCCAGTCGATTTCCGCGAGAAGCTGCTCGCGCTCCTCTTCGGGCCATGAATGCAGCCCGAACCATTCCAGGAGCATCAAACCCTCGAGAGCGAGGAAAGCGAGAAGCGCCCCGCGAGGGCGTTCGGACGAGGACTCGATCCGATCGATCCAGTCGGCGTAGGCCGTCTGGATCGGGCTGCGAAGCGAGGCGTTCTGGGCCGCAGCGGCGCAGAGGCTGATCGCGACCGAGCGGTCCTCGTCGGATACGGGCCGATCCGCCGCAGCGATCCGGCCGCGGATGAGGCGGTCCGGAACGTCGCCGAGCGCGGCGACGAACTCGGTGATGCGCGCATTCTCCGCGGCCACGCGCCTGTCGATGATCGCGCGGATCAGCGCGTCCTTTGTCTTGTAGTCATACAGCACGCTGGCTTTGCTGATGCTCGCTTCCGCCGCGACGGCGTCCAGCGTCATCCGGGCGGCACCGTCGCGGCTGACGACTCTCTCGGCAGCCTCCAGTACGGCCTCGCGATCGATCGTTCGGTGGCGGCCCATGATTTAGCGAATTTTTTCCATCTGGTCGGATATAAATATTCTGCCAGAATGTCAACCCACCGGCACCGGCGGGAACCGTAGAACAGGCGGATTAAGCGTTCGTTCGTCGACGGCCCCCGTGTTCCGATGCGACCGGGCGCGACGGAAGGATCTGCGAGCGGGCCGCCGCTTTGGGGACCGGCTCGGAACCTCGGGCAACGTGAACGGGCACCCGCCGTCCTGCGAAAATCGGTGCTCGCAGTGTTATCCCGGCGCGCCATCTCCCGACGTGACACCTCCCCGCATCGCGCCTGCATGGCGCGGCCGCATTTGCCGTCCTTGATCCCGCCGCGTCTTGCCGCCTAATGAACGTCCCCGCCGCCCACGAGATCGCCATCCGTTGAAACCCGCCGACCCCGCCCTGCAGTATCCCTATGCCGCGCCGCCTGCCGCCGGCGAGGTCATCGAAATCGCCGACGGCATCCTGTGGACGCGGCTGCCGCTGCCGTTCCGGCTCGATCACGTCAACATCTACCTGATCGAGGAGGAGGGCGGCTTCGCCGTCATCGACACCGGCGTCGACAATCCCGCGAGCCGCGAGGTCTGGGCCGGCCTCCTCGCCGGCGCGCTGCGGGGCAAGCCGGTGACCAAGGTCATCGTCACGCACTTCCATCCCGATCACATCGGACTCGCCGGCTGGCTCTGCCAGCGCTTCGATGCGCCGCTCTATGCCAGCCAGACGACTTATCTGAGCTCGATCAACATCTCGATCCGCCCGGATGCGATGGAGAGCGTGCACTACCGCGAATTCTACCTGCGTCACGGCCTCGCGCCGGACATCGCCGATCTCGTGGCGACGCAGGGCCACAGCTATCTCAAGCTCGTGCACGCGCTGCCGCCGACGTTCCGCCGCATGGTCGCCGGCGACACGCTCGCGATCGGCGGCCGCAGCTTCCGCCTCCTCTCCGGCGACGGGCATGCGCCCGAGCAGATCATGCTCGTGTCGGACGCCGACGGCGTCTTCCTTGCAGCCGACCAGGTGCTCGCCAAGATCACGCCCAATGTCAGCGTCTGGGCGGTTGAGCCCGGCGGCGATCCGCTGCGCCTTTATCTGCGCTCGCTGAATGCGCTCAAGCAGGAGGTGGCGGCAGACGCGCTGGTGCTGCCCGGCCATCAACTGCCGTTCTACGGGCTGCACGTGCGCATCGACGAGCTCGTCGCGCATCACGACGCGCGTTGCGATCTCCTGCTCGAGGCGTGCCGCGATACGCCGCATTCCGCCGCCGAGCTTGTGCCGGTGCTGTTCCCCAAGGCGCTCGATCCGCACCAGATGAGCTTCGCCTTCTCGGAGACGCAGGCGCACATCAATTATCTGATCGGCCGCGGCGGGCTCGTCGCCGCACTCAGCGCCGACGGCATCGAGCGGGTGCGCTGCCGCTCCTGAGCGGCGCCCGCCGTGTATGCTGATGCGGAACCTTCTTCCTGATTCGCCGATTCATCCTGCGGATGGAGCGAGGATGCCATGGCCCGACGCGCGCAGAAGAAGCTCAAGACCTACCACGCGACGATGATCGTCACGCGCACCGAGGAATGGTGCGTCGACGCGGCGAGCGTCGAAGAGGCGCAGGCGCTGCTCGAGGCCGGGCAGGGGCATCGCTGCGACACCGGTTCGGTCGACTATGTCGAGCTCGGAGAGCTGCACACGAGCCATTGACCGCTGTCGTCTCCTCCGGCGCTCCGTGCCTTCGCCCGGGACGACAGGTGCTCACACCTGCTCGGCGTTGAGATAAGCGAGCCGCGCGCCGCAATAGGCGGTGAGGATGCCGAGCGCCAGCGCGGTGAGGCCGGCGATCACGTCCGGCGTGCCGCTGCCTTCGCCGCTCTTGCTCATGACGCCGCCGGCCGTGGCGCCCGCGAAGACGAGCGCGATCAGGAAACGCTGCGCCAGCCGGTAGACGAAGGTGCGCTCGCGCGCCGCGGCAATGAGATAGGCGCTGGTCGCCCAGCCGCCGGCAAATCCCGCGGCGGCGATGGCCCACCACGACAGCGCCGCGACAAGCTGCACCTGCGCGCCATAGCTCGCCGCGCGCAGCACCTTGTCGAGGCCGAAGCCGAGCACCGTCAGCACGATGTGCAGGGCCAGCGCCGCGAACACGCCGCAGGCGATGGCGGTGATGTAGTGCAGGCGTCGCGTTGCGTCGGCGTCCATGGGCGGTCCGGTGGTTGGCGGGCACCATACCGGCTGCCTGCGCGCGCCGCCATCACCGGCGCCACGCCGGTCCACGCCGTCGCGACGATCGCGTGCCCGACGCCGCGACGCGCGAGTGACGCACCGCTCGCGCCGCCGGTTGCGCGCCGGCGCGAATAGGGTGGCCCGCTTTATACGACTTTAGTCTAAAGTCGCCCGGTAAGCTCATTGAATCGTCAATTCTTTCTAAGTCTTTGCTTTCAATAGCAAATCCGCGGCCCGCGGGATTGATTGTGCCCCAGCCCACCTTTAATTCTGGCTGCCAGGGTAAGGGACAAGAACATAACGGGAGGACATACCCTGAGCGCGCATCGCCAGCGAAGCGCCGTCGGTCTGGTCGAGCGACTGGTGCGCAAGAAGGACTTCTACGCCGGCGGCCTCATGATCCTGTTCGGGCTCGTGATGTCGCTGAAAGGGCCGAGCTACCGCCTCGGCACCTTGATGCACATGGGGCCGGGCTTCATGCCGACGGCGCTCGGCATCCTGCTCATCTGCCTCGGCGTCGCCATCGCCGCCGGCTCGCTCGGCACCGCCGACGGCGAGGACGAAGACATCCTCCCGGAAAACCGCGAATGGCTCGCCTGGGCCTGCATCCTCTCCTCGCCGCTCGCCTTCATGCTGTTCGGCGCCTATTTCGGTCTGGCGCCCGCGACCTTCGCCTGCGTCTTCGTCGCGGCGATGGGCGACCGTGAGGCGACGCTCAAGAACACCATCGTGCTGTCCGCGCTCGTCACCGTGTTCGGCGTCGCGCTGTTCTCCTATCTGCTGCAGGTCCCGATGCCGGTGCTGACGTGGAGGGGCCTGTGATCGCAACGGCCCTCACCGATCTCTGGTACGGCTTCGGCGTCGCGCTCGAGCCGCACAACATCATGTGGTGCTTCCTCGGCGTGCTCGTCGGCAACATGGTCGGCGTGCTGCCGGGCATGGGCCCGCTCGCCACCATTTCGATCCTTCTGCCGCTGACCTTCGGCATCAAGCCGGTCGGCGCCATCCTGATGCTCGCCGGCGTCATGTACGGCGCGCAATACGGCGGCGCGATCTGCTCGATCCTTTTGAACCTGCCGTGCCATCCGCCGCATGCGGTGACCTGTCTCGACGGCTTCCCGATGACCAAAGCGGGGCGCGGCGGCGCCGCGCTCGGCGCCACCGTGTTCGCCTCCTTCGTCGGCGCCTCGTGGGGCATCACCGAAATGATCTTCCTTGCCCCCGTGCTGGTGCGGGTGGCGATGGAGTTCGGCCCGGCCGAGATCTGCTCGCTGATGCTGCTCGGCCTGCTCGCCGGCTCGACGCTCGCGCGCGGCTCGCCGGTCAAGGGCGTGGCCATGACCGTGCTCGGGCTGATGCTCGGCATCGTCGGCACCGACATCGAGACCGGCGCCGAGCGTTTCACCTTCGGCATGACCCATCTCGACGACGGCATCGAACTGATCGCCCTGGCGCTCGGCCTGTTCGGCATCGGCGAGTTCATGAACAGCGTCAACCAGGTCTCGACCGTCAACGCCAAATACGCCAACGTCACGCTCAAGGACATGCGGCCCTCGCGCGAGGAGATGCGCCGCACGATCGCGCCGATGTTCCGCGGCACGTTGGTCGGCAGCCTGTGCTCGCTGATCCCGGGCACCGGCCCGACCATCGCCTCCTTCGTCGCCTACGCGACCGAGAAGAAGGTGTCGAAGACGCCGGAGAAGTTCGGCACCGGCATGATCGAGGGCGTGGTCTGCCCCGAGGCCTCGACGCATTCCTCGATCCAGGGCGACTTCATCCCGACCATGAGCCTCGGCATTCCGGGCGACGCGGTGATGGCGCTGCTGCTCGGCGCGCTGATGATCCAGGGCATCGTGCCCGGCCCGCAGCTCATCAAGGAGCATCCGGACATCTTCTGGGGCCTCGTCGCCAGCTTCTGGATCGGCAACATCATGCTGGTCGTGCTCAACGTGCCGCTCATCGGCATCTGGGTGAAGCTGCTGACGATCCCCTACAAGTACCTCTATCCGAGCGCGATGTTCTTCGTGTGCATCGGCGTCTATGCCGCCAACAACGACATGTTCCAGGTCGGCGAGACGGCGGTGATCGGCCTCGTCGGCTACGTCCTCCTGCGTCTCGGCTTCCACCCGGCGCCGATCCTGCTCGGCTTCGTGCTCGGGCCGCGCTTCGAGGAGAACTTCCGCCGCGCCATGCTGATCTCGCGCGGCGACATCGCCGTGTTCGTCGAGCGGCCGATCTCGGCGATCTTCATCGCGCTCTGCGTGCTGTTGATCGGGCTGCAGATCTATGTGCGGCTGCGGCCGAAGAAGCCGGGCGATATGGCCGTGCCCGCGGTCGTCGCGGAGTAGGCCGCGCCTTGCACGATATTGTGATGCCCGGCCTTGCGCCGGGCATTTGCCTGCGGCGGCTGTGGGGCTCGCCGCGGCGCGGCCGACCGACTACATATCGGGAGCCGACCGCGACAGGAGGATGAACAGCCATGGCCAAGCAGTACCCCGTCACCCGCACCGAGGCCGAATGGCGGCAGGTCCTGACGCCCGAGCAGTTCTACATCATGCGCCAGCACGGCACCGAGCCGCCGGGCACCTGCGCGCTGCTGGCCGAGAAGCGCGCCGGCACCTTCCGCTGCGCCGCCTGCGAGCAGCCGCTGTTCGAATCCAAGCTCAAGTTCGAAAGCGGCACCGGCTGGCCGAGCTTCAACGACCCCATCCCCGGCGCGGTGGAGAGCGACGTCGACACCAGCCACGGCATGGTGCGCGACGAGGTGCACTGCAGCCAGTGCGGCAGCCATCTCGGCCACGTCTTCGAGGACGGCCCGCCGCCGACCCATCTGCGCTACTGCATCAACGGCATCGCGCTCAAGTTCGAGCCGAAGTGAGGCAGCGCCCGCTGCGGCGTCGCCGGCATCGCGGCCTGCTGCCCTGCTGCGGTCGACGCGATCAAGCGGCGGGGAGCGGTGCGATCTTGGAATAGTCGTGCCGCGCCTCCGCCTGCGACAGGTCGTAGGCGATCTGCAGGTTCAGCCAGAAGCGGGGATCGGTTTTGAAATAACGGCCGAGCCTGATCGCGGTGTCGGCGCTGACGTCGCGCTCGCCGCGCATGATCTCGGTCAGCCGGTTCGGGGGGACACCGATCGCCTTGGCGAGGCTGCGCGCGCTCATATCGAGCGGCATCAGATATTCCTCGCGCAGGACCTCGCCGGGATGAGTGCGTTTGCGTGGCATGGCAGCGTCCTCAATGATAATCGACGATCTCAACGTCGACTGGGCCATCCGGGGTCCACCGGAAGCACAGTCGCCACTGACGATTGATCCGGATGCTGTATTGGCCGCTTCGCTCGCCTTTCAGAGACTCGAGGCGGTTGCCCGGCGGCGAGCGCAAATCGGCAGGCGAGGTTGCCGCGTCGAGCATATCGAGCTTTCGCAGCGCCACTGTCTCAAAGGCGCTCCATCGCGCCGGACACTCGCCATCACGGAACAGCCGCTCCGTGGCCCGGTCGGCGAAGCTTCGGATCATCTATATAGTATGTGGTACGGAACGCATAACAGTCAAGAGGGCAAACGCGGCTACTTCGGAAAGGCGGCGTCGCAGGCGGCGCGGTCGGTGCGCGGCAAGAGGAAGGTGCGGTCGTCGGAACCGCGGCCGCCGAAGGAGCCGAAGTCGTTGCTGCCTTCGGCGTGAATGTCGGCGTCCGGCCCGCCCGTCACGTCGAGGCGCAGCGCGTTGCCGCGCGGCGTCAGCGTGAAGGTGCCGCCGTCGGCTTCGAGCAAACAATCGAAACGATCGCCGGCGGTCTTGCACGACAGCGCCTGGCCGTACCATTCCGGCGAACGCTTCAGCATGAAGCCGACCCCGGCCTCGAAGTCGTCCGCCCCGTTCCGGCGCGTCTCGTCGGAGCGGGCGTCGACATCGAAGTCGATGAAGAGCGCCCGCACGGTCTGCTTCGGATGGCTTTTGAGATGCGCGCCGTCGTAGACGCGCAGATAGCACGGCTTGCCGCCGTCGACGCCGGCGAAAAAGCGGCTGTAGAGATCGTCGGCGGCGATGGCGGGTGAAGCCGCGCCAGCGGCAGCAAGAAGCAGCGCGATCGCGCGCGTTGCGACAGTGGTCCGTGCAATCGGCGTCGATCGAATTATCTTCGCCTCCTGCGATCGAAGAAGGCTGTTATGATCCGGATGCGCCCTCGCTCTTCGACGTAGGTCACGCGAAGGATGCGGCCGCCATGTTCGGAAATGGCTCGGAAGGCGTTAACGGTGCCGCGCGATGAATCTGTCTCGATGACCTCCGGGTCGCGCAGCGTCGCCTCGATCCAAGATCGTTCGATTTGCCGCTCTGCGAGAACGGTTTCGGCGTGCCGGGTGAAGACGAAGTCGGGATCGGTCATCGTGGCCCGTCGGCGCCTGCGCTCACAAACCGCGCGCCGGGGGAGTCGTCATGCGATCATTGGAGGGCCGCATTCAGAATGGCTCCGGCCGCCAGATTTTTGCGGGCGTCAAGGAATTCGAACGCGACGATTTTGCCCTCGGCGTCGAAGTCGAGGATGAGCCCCTTCGACACCTCTTCGCTTTCAACGATCGGCGCGTCCGCGAATCGTACGTACAGCGCGTCCGTATCGGGATCGTAGGCGGTCTTCATGGCTGCGGCTTCCGATGATGAGCCCGGCTCAGTCTAGCAGAAGCGAGGTGTTCTGGCGACCGCCCTCACGTCTCGCCGATCTCCTTGAGGATATCCTGCGTGTGCTCGCCGAGCAGCGGCGCCGGGTTCTCGCTCGCCGCGCGCCAGCCGTCGATGACGATCGGCGTGCGCACGCCGGGGATCGAGCCTGCCTTCGCCGCCTTGCTCGGCAGGTCGAGCTTCATGCCGCGGTGGATCACCTGCGGATCCTCGAACACCTGCGCGACATCGTTGATCGGGCCGGCCGGTACGCCCTGCGCCTCGAGCTTGGCCAGAAGATCGTCGCGCTGCATCTTCGACGTCAGCGCCGACAATTTGCCGATCAGCTCCTCGCGATGCGTGAGCCGGCCGACATTGTCCTTGTAGGCGGGGTTCTGCGTCAGTTCGGGTGCGCCGAGCACGTTGCAGAACTTGACGTATTGCGCATCGTTGCCGGTGGCGACGATGGCGTAGCCGTCCGCCGTCGGGAATACCTGGTACGGCACGATGTTGGCATGCGCGTTGCCGATGCGCTTGGGCACCTTGCCGGAGACGAGATAGTTGAGCGCCTGGTTCGACAGCACGCCGACGGTGGAGTCGACCAGCGCCGTGTCGACATAGGCGCCCTTGCCGGTGCGCTCGCGCGCGTTGAGCGCGGCGAGGATGCCGATCACCGAATAGCAGCCGGTGAAGATGTCGGAGACCGGAATGCCGATGCGCGTCGGTTCGCCGTCAGGCATGCCGGTGAGATCCATCAGCCCGCCCATGCCCTGCGCCATCAGATCGTAGCCGGCGCGCTTGGCGTATGGCCCGTCCTGGCCGAAGCCGGTGACCGAGCAGTAGACGAGGCGCGGGCACTCGTCCTTGAGGCTCGCGTAATCGAGGCCGAACTTGGCGAGGCCGCCGACCTTGAAGTTCTCGATCAGCACGTCGGACCTGGCGGCGAGCTTGCGCACCAGGCGGCGGCCTTCCTCGCTTTCGAAGTCGAGCTCGATCGAGCGCTTGCCGCGATTGGCGGAATGGAAATAGGCCGAGCCGACCGGCTTGCCGTCGACGCCTTCGACGAAAGGAGGGCCCCAGCCGCGCGTGTCGTCGCCGGCGCCCTTGCGCTCGACCTTGATCACGTCGGCGCCGAGATCGGCGAGCATCTGCCCGGCCCAGGGGCCCGCGAGGATGCGGGCGAGTTCGAGGACGCGGAGACCCGCCAACGGCTTCGGCATGGTGAAACTGCTCCTTTCAAATCGGCTCTGTGTTTGGCCGCCTTATAGGGCGAACGCTCCGGCCTGGCCAGAGCTTGAATCCTTGATACCCGCCATGCACTTGCACGCAAATTGCAACCGCGGCTATGGCGCCTCGCCGCGCGCCCCGCTAAGGTGCGCCGGGGCGGCGTCAGCCGTTTTTGGCGTTCGTCGAAGCCGGCACGAAAGCGCGGCCGACGATCGCGACCGTACAAGAAACCAAGGAGGAGGAGACATGACGCTCAAGACATTGCTCGCCACGGTGGCCGCGGCGGTCCTGCTGTCGACCTCGGCGCAGGCGCAGATGACGCTGCGCGCGTCGCACCAGTTCCCCGGCGGCAAGGGCGACATCCGCGACGACATGGTGCAGATGATCGCCAAGGAAGCGGCCGCCGCCAATGTCGGCCTCACCATCCAGGTCTATCCGGGCGCCTCGCTGTTCAAGCCGAACGACCAGTGGAACGCGATGGTCAACGGCCAGCTCGATATCACCCTGTTCCCGCTCGACTACGCCAGCGGCAAGGTGCCGAAGTTCTCGGCGACCCTGATGCCCGGCCTCATCCGCAGCCAGGAGCGCGCCAAGCGCATCAACGACTCGCAATTCATGAAGGACATTCGCGCCGAGATCGAGAAGCACGGCGTCATCGTCCTCTCCGACGCCTGGTTCGCCGGCGGCATGGCGGCGAAGGGCAAGTGCATCGTCAAGCCGGACGACCTCAAGGGCATGAAGTTCCGCGCCGCCGGCCCGACCTTCGCGGCGATGTGGGAAGCGGCCGGCGCCTCGATCGTGTCGCCGCCGTCGAACGAAATCTACAATGCCTTCCAGACCGGCATTGTCGGCGCCACCGACACGAGCCTCGGCACCTTCGCCTCGACCCGTCTCTACGAGGTCACCGACTGCCTGACGGCGCCGGGCGAGAACGCGCTGTGGTTCATGTACGAGCCGGTGCTGATGTCGAAGAAGACCTTCGCGCGGCTCAACAAGCAGCAGCAGGACGCCGTCATCAAGGCCGGCAAGGACGCGCAGGCCATGTACGAGAAGCGGGCGGAGGAAGAGAACAAGAAGGCGATCAAGGCCTTCGAGGACCACAAGGTGAAGGTGGTGACGCTCTCGGACGCCGACTACGACGCCTGGGTCGCGCTCGCCAAGAAGACGTCCTACGTGCGCTTCGACAAGGACGTGGCGAACGGCCAGAAGCTGATCGACGAGGCGCTCGCCGTCAAGTAACGCTGCGCGACGGCATGCGGCCGGTGGGTTCGGCGCCCGCCGGCCGTCGCTGTCAAAAGCGGAGCATCGCGCGTGGCCGCGGGGTCGGCCGCCGCGACAACAGGATCGGCCATACCGGTCCGGCTTCGAGGGGACAATGGACGTCTATATTCGTACCGTGGCTTTCCTGTCGCGGGTCGCGGGAATCGCCGCGGCACTGCTGATCGCCATCGCCGTGCTCGTCATCTGCGACATGGTGGTCGAGCGCTACATTCTCAATCTCACCACCGTGTGGCAGATCGACGTCGTCACCTACACGATCGTCGCCGCCACCTTCGTCGGCAGCGCCTACGTCCTGATGACGCGCGGCCACGTCAACGTCGAGATCCTGCCGCTGCACGTCGGCCCGCGCACGCGCTACTGGCTGGCGCTGTCGACGGGGCTGCTCGCGCTCGGCTTCTGCGTCGTGCTGTGGCTCCTGTGCACGCAGTATTGGTACCAGGCCTATGCGGAGGGCTGGAAGTCCAACACCGTGTGGCGCGCGCGCCTCTGGATCCCCTATCTGTCGATGCCGATCGGGCTCGGCCTGCTCGTGCTGCAATACATCGCCGAACTCCTGGCGCTGGTGAGCGGCCGCGCGCATCCGTTCGGGCTCGCGCCCGCGGCCGACGCCGAGCAGTTCGCCCAGGAGCAGGCCAAGGCCGCGCTCGGAGACGCGCCATGACCCCGACCATGCAAGGCGCGCTCGTCCTGGTCGCCACTTTGGTGATGCTGCTGTCCGGCATCCCCGTCGCCTTCGGCCTCGGCGCGGTGTCGATCGTCTTCCTGCTGCTGTTCCAGGGCATCGACAGCATGCACGTCGTCGCCGAGACCTTCTGGTCCGGCCTCGACGAGTTCACGCTCGTCGCCATCCCGATGTTCGTGATGATGGGCGCGGCGATCGGCTCCTCGCCCGCCGGTCGCGACCTCTACGAGGCGCTCGACCGCTGGCTCTACCGGCTGCCCGGCGGCCTCGCCATCTCCAATATCGGCGCCTGCGCCATCTTCGCGGCGCTCACCGGCTCGTCGCCGGCCTGCTGCGCCGCCATCGGCAAGATGGGGATCCCGGAGATGCGTCGGCGCGGCTATCCCGACGACGTCGCCACCGGCTCGATCTGCGCCGGCGGCACGCTCGGCATCCTGATCCCGCCGTCGGTCACCTTCATCCTCTACGGCATCGCCACCGAGACCTCGATCGGCCGCCTGTTCATCGCCGGCGTGCTGCCCGGCCTGATGCTGACCGGCCTGTTCATCCTGTGGACGTTGTTCATCATCTGGCGGCGCGGCTTCCGGTCGCACGCGATCGACTTCCGCTATTCGTGGAAGGAGAAGTTCACGGCGGTGCCGAAGATCGCGCCGTTCCTGCTGATCATCCTCGGCGTGATGTACGCGCTCTACGGCGGCGTGGCGACGCCGTCGGAGGCGGCCGGCGTCGGCGCCGCGCTCTGTCTGATCCTCGCCATCGCCATCTACCGCCTGTGGAAGCCGGATCAGATCTGGCAGATCCTGCGCGACACGATGCGCGAGTCGGTGATGATCCTGACCATCATCGCCGCCGCCGTGCTGTTCGGCTACATGCTGACGTCGCTCTACCTGACGCAGACCTTGGCGCAGGGCATCGCCGACATGCATGCCAACAAGTGGGTGTTGATGTTCCTCATCAACATCTTCCTCCTGGTGTGCGGCTTCTTCATCCCGCCGGCGGCCATCATCCTGATGACCTCGCCGATCCTGCTGCCGATCATCACGGCGGCCGGGTTCGATCCGGTGTGGTTCGGCGTCATCCTGACCATCAACATGGAGATCGGCCTCATCCACCCGCCGGTCGGGCTGAACATCTACATCGTCAACGCCATCGCCCCGGACGTGCCGCTGGTGAAGGTGATGTGGGGGACATTGCCCTATGTCATCTGTATGATGCTGGCGATCGTGATCTTGTGCATCTTTCCGGAGATCGCCACATGGCTGCCGAACCATCTGATGGGGCCGGGGAGATGATACCGCCGCGGCTGCCGTCGCGGCCGCGGAGCATCTGAATGAACACCTCCTTTTTCGGGGAATTGCTGCAGACCATCTCGGACCGCGGCCGCGCGCTCCTGAACCGCGAGCGGCGCGGGCAGGAGGCGCTGCGCTCCGAAAGCCTGATCGAATTGTGCGAGGACCTGCTGTCCGGCCGCGGCGAGGCGTCCGGCGTCGCGCTGGCGCGCGAGATCCTCAGCCGCTACGCCGAGTTGCGCACCGGCCCGCGCGTCGCCTTCTTCGAGGCGCTGGCGCAGCGCTTCGGTACCGACCCGGAGCGTCTCGACACGGCGATTGCCGCCTGGAAGGCGAGACCGGGCGACGCCACCGCGCAGGAGGTGCACGCCGCCTCCGAGCCGCGCCGGCAGGAGCTGTTCCGCCGCCTCAATCTCGCGCCCGGCGGCACCGCCGCGCTGGTGCGCATGCGCGAACAACTCATGGATGCGTTGAACCATCGCGACGACCTTGCCGCCGTCGACGAGGATTTCGTGCATCTGTTCTCGTCCTGGTTCAATCGCGGCTTCCTCGTCCTGCGCGGCATCGACTGGTCGACGCCGGCGATCATCCTCGAGAAGATCATCCGCTACGAGGCGGTGCACGCGATCCACGACTGGGACGACCTGCGCCGGCGCATCGATCCGCCGGACCGGCGCTGCTACGCCTTCTTCCATCCGGCGCTGGTCGACGAGCCGCTGATCTTCGTCGAGGTCGCCTTCAACCGCGAGATCCCCGGCGCCATCGCGCCGATCCTCGCGCCCGAGCGCGAGCCGACCAGCCTCGATCGCGCGCGCACCGCGGTGTTCTACTCGATCTCGAACTGCCAGCGCGGGCTTGCCGGCGTGTCCTTCGGCAGCTTCCTGATCAAGCAGGTGGTGGAGGAGATCGGTCGCGACCTGCCGAAGCTCAACACCTTCGTCACCCTGTCGCCGGTGACGAATTTCGCGTCCTGGCTCGCGCGCGAGCGCGCCGACGAAAGCTCGATCGCGCTGTCGGCGGTCGACAAGGAAACGTTCGCCGCGCTCGACACGCCGGGCTGGTGGCAGAACGCGGAGACTGCCGAAGCCTTGCGCGAGCCGATGCTGCGCGCCGCCGCCTGGTATTTCCTGCGCGCCAAGAACAAGCGCGGCGCGCCGGCCGATGCGGTCGCGCGCTTCCATCTCGGCAACGGCGCGCGGCTCGAGCGGCTCAACTGGCTCGGCGACACGTCCGAGCGCGCGATGAAGCAGGCGCACGGCCTGATGGTGAACTACCAGTACGACCTCGACGACATCGAGAAGAACCACGAGGCCTTCGCCGAGAACCGCACCGTCGTCGCCTCGAACGCCGTGCAGCGCCACCTGCGCACGGTCGAGCTGGTGCCGGTCGCCGGCTGACGCTCGCTGCCGTCCCCGCGACAGCGGGGACTTCAGGCTGATCAGGCGGCAGTTGGGGGCTTGTGTCCCGGATGCGGCGCAGCATGCAGCGCAGCGGAATGGTGCGCCGCTGATCCGGGACCGTCGCAAATTGGTGTGGTCCCGGGCGCAACGCACCGCTCCGCGCTGCGCCCGGGACACGCATCTCCCCCGCCGAGTAAATTCTTTTAAATAGGACTGTTGACCGGTCCTAGTCGATGTGCCTATGATCCCATCGTCCGGTCCGGCCGGGGGCGTCGTCGCGAGGCGTCTCGATTGACGGGAGCGGATGCGGTGCCCGCGGGTTCGGCCAAGAACGCAGGCCGGGCGCTCGGGCGGCGACGGGGCTCCACTCGCAGGCA